>SMUY01172167.1_pt1 | contig 12217 bp, 8 predicted proteins | sample 2456441 | NCBI WGS metagenome assembly SMUY01 (sample SAMN11095931, study PRJNA526329) | marine sediment metagenome | biome: Marine sediment; feature: Surficial sediment; material: Deep marine sediment; isolation source: Hadal surficial sediment | place: Pacific Ocean | collected 2014-11 | depth 0-1...
TGATTTCCCCTATGCTGGGTCTGCGTCGGCGCCTCCGGATCCAACCAACAGCCTAACAAAGCAAGGAAAGCGCCAAGGATCGGCGGAAGCGCATTATCGGAAGAAGGCCAGCCTGGCCAATCCGTAATAGGGGGAAGACATGTCATTTCTGTTTCGAATTTCGTCGGCTATCACCATCACCATCACCATCACCGCCGGGATCGCCGCCATCGGTCTTGTCGGAACCAGTGCTCACGCCCAGGAAGCGGGCGCCACGGCCTCAACGTTCCTGGAGGAAATCATCGTGACCGCCCGGCGGCGCGAGGAAAGCCTGCAAGACACGCCGATCTCGATTTCCGCATTTACCGGCGCATCGCTGGACCAGCGCCAGATCAATAGTCTGAGTGCGATCAGCCAGTCGACACCGAACCTGATGTTCGACACCGGCGCGACATTTTCGGGTGCAAACTCGTCGGCTTCAGTCTTTATTCGCGGTATCGGGCAGGTCGACTTCACCTTGACCACCGAGCCCGGCGTGGGTATATACCTCGATGGCGTATACATGTCACAAACGATCGGCAGCGTGCTGGACCTGGTCGATATCGAGCGTATCGAAGTGTTGCGTGGACCACAGGGTACGCTGTTCGGGCGTAATACCATCGGCGGGGCGATCAATGTGACATCCAGAAAACCGACCGACGAACTGCAGGGTGACGTCAAAGTCACGGTCGGCGAGGACAGTCGCTTCGACGTGCGCGCCGGGGTGAATTTTCCGATTACAAATAACCTGGCGGTCCGTTTGTCCGCCGCTACATTTGGCCGGGACGGTTATGTCGCCGCGCCGAACACGCCGAGTGGCGAGGAACTCGGCGACATCGATCAGGACGTCGCCCGCTTAGCGTTGGGCTGGGAGCCGAACGACAAATTCAGGCTGGATTTCAACGCGGACTGGTCCCGACAGCGGGAAAACGGCGTACCGAATGTGCTGGTCGGGGTGTTCGATGGCGCCACCTTTGCTATTCCTATCCCGCCGATCGGCACTATACCGACCGATGCTTTGGTGCCGCCAAGTTTTGTGGATCTGCACAATCTGCTTGCGACGGCTCCATTCGGTGAACAGGGGTGCTTGCCAGCGTTCGCGGGGGGAGGCATGTTCGGCTGTTCCCCGACGGTAGTGCCAAATCCGCGATTCCTCCAGTCCCTCATTTGCGGCGGTAACGGGGTCCCGAACCCTGTCCTCGATTGTCCGCCAGGTCAGAGCGATATTATCGATATTCAGAACGACCCCTGGATCAACACCAGCACGCTGGCCCTGGCTTCGGAGAGCGATGTCTGGGGCGCGAACCTGACGCTCGCCTATGACTTCAATGGGGCCACGATCAAGTCTATCACCAGCTATCGTGAGATGGAGGCGTTCACCGCATTGGACATTGACGCCGTCGAAGTCCTGATCGGCGACCTGGTGAACGATTTTGATACCGAGCAATTCACCCAGGAGTTTCAGCTGTCGGGCGTCGCGATCAATGACCGCTTGAACTGGCTGGTCGGTTTCTACTATTTCACCGAAGAAGGGACCGGCTTGGACGATGTGGAATTCACGGTCGCGCGATTTCTATCGGGTGCTCAGGTCGACAACGAAAGCACAGCCGCCTTCGGTCAGCTGACCTTCGACTTCACGGACAGGCTGTCGCTTACCGCGGGTGTGCGGTATACGGATGAGACCAAGAAATTCATTGTGCCGGATACTTGTTTCTCGCTGCCCAAGGGACCGGCAACCACGGTGTATGATCCGACCACGGGGGCGGATGTCACGATCACTTGTGCCCGGCTGCAAAGTGTGATTGATCCGGGTTTCCTGAACGGTACTGTTGCAAATGACCCGTTGTCCGGATTTTTGCCGTGGATTAATCTTATCGTCGGGGGCAACCCGAATCGGGATTGCTGCCTGCCGATTTCAAATGCGGCCGGTATTCCGGTCGGCGGGTTAATTCCGGGCCTGGACGTTTCGCCGACCACCGGCTTGCCGCAGGCGCAGAGCAATGGGAACGGCTTCCCGCTCGTACCGGGCGGGACGGCGGAACGGTCGTTCGATGACTGGACGCCTCATGTCAATCTGGCCTACAAGTGGACCGATGATCTGCTGACCTACGTGTCCTATTCGGAAGGGTTCAAATCCGGCGGGTTCGTGCAGCGGGTCTTTCCACCCAAGGTAGAAGTCCCGTCATTCGAGCCGGAGAGTGCCAAGGTATACGAACTCGGGTTCAAATGGCTGGGGGCCGACGAACGGCTCCGGCTCAACGGTGCGGTGTTCTTCACCGATTACGAAAACCTGCAGATCGAGATCAATGACGGCATCGCGCCGGTCACGCGCAACGCCGCGGAGGCGGAAATCACCGGTTTCGAACTCGAGCTGACGGCGGTGCCCGGCGCGAACTGGCTGATCCAGGCCGGTGTCGGGTATCTCGATGCAGAATACACGAAGCTGGACCCCAGCCAGAATTTCACCACCGATCTGCGCGAGATCACGCTAGCTTCGAAACTGGTTAATGCCCCTGAGTGGACGACTAACGTGGGCGTCCAGTACACGGCTGCTTTTGGCGGCGGTGGACAACTGATCCCGCGCGTGGACTGGGCCTATACGTCAGAGGTATTCAAAGACGCCTTGAATTACCCGGAACTCACACAGGACGCTTACAGCCTCGTCGACGCCTATCTGACCTACATCGCGCCGCAGGGAAATTGGGAAGCGGCTTTGTTTGCGACCAACCTGACGGACGAGAAATACATCACATCCGGTTTTGCCAACGGCCTGACCCAGGGCCGGATCTCGGCAAACATCGGTCGTCCGCGCCAGTGGGGCCTGAGCCTGATATACCGCTTCGGCGAATAAGCGGAGAGGTTGCGATGAGGAAGATCGCTGTCATCGGCGCGGGCCAGGCCGGCCTGCTCGCGGCCCATGCCCTCCACCAAAAGGGCTATGAGGTCACGCTCTACTCCGACAAGACAGCGGACGACTTTCTCACCAGGACACGACCGACGGGTACTGCCGCTCGATTCCATATGTCGCTCGAGTTCGAACGCGAACTCGGGCTCGAGCACTGGGGAGACGTGGCGCCTCGCGGCGAAGGCGTGCATCTGCACTTCTGTCGGAAGAAGGGCAACGTATTTCTGACCCTGCTGGGTCGTCTGGACGATTATTATCTGGCGATCGATGTCAGACTGCAGAGCGCAACCTGGATGCGTGAGCTGACAGAGCGAGGTTGCCGGGTCGAAATTGAGAACATCACCATCGACCGGCTCGAAGAGATCGCGGCCGAGAACGATTTGAGCATCGTGGCCGCGGGACGGGGTGAGATTCAGCAACTCTTCCCGCGCGACGAGGCCCGCAGCACTTATGACCGATCCCAGCGCTTCCTGGCCATGGTGTGTGTGCACGGGATCCCCATGAACTTCGACTATGCCCCGTATTACCGGCCGGTGAAGTTCAATTTCTTCGCCCCGCACGGTGAGTGTTTCTGGGTGCCCTGGTATTCGATGAATGCGCAGCAATCCTGGAGCCTGGTATTCGAGGCCAAGGATGACGGCCCGTTCGACCGTTTTCGCGATGTCAAGTCCGGCCAGCAGGCACTCGATCGAGCCCGGGAGGTGGTCAAGGATATGACGCCCTGGGACTACGAGTGGCTGAAGGATGCGGAACTCTGCGATGAGAATTCATGGCTGGTTGGCAGCTTCCTACCGCAGGTTCGACAAGTCGTCGGGACGCTCCCGTCGGGGCGCAACGTCATCGCCCTCGGTGACACGGCCCATTCCCTGGATCCGATCGGGGGTCAGGGGGCAAACAATGGCAACAAGATGACGCGCAATCTGGTCGAATGCGTGCTGGAGCGGGAGGACCAACCCTTCGACGCGGACTGGATGCGGGGCACGTTCGATCGTTTCTGGGAACGACACCGTTACATCGACATGTTCAATAACACGCTGCTCGAGCCACTCACCGACGCTGGCAAGATAATTCTCGTGGCGCAATACGGCAGTACGGCCGAAGCCGGGAACGATAGCCCCCAGCAGAAGATCGCGGATGCCTTCGTCAGCAATTTCAACGATCCGATCGAGCTCACGGAGGCCTTCCACGACAGCGACAAGGCCAGGCAGGTGGTGAAAGAGGCGTTCGGATCGTCGTTCTGGCCTGTGCTCCGCGGCGGGCTGGGCATCGCCAAGGCGCAGCTCTTGCAGATGCTGGGCAGGCCCGGGGGCCATCCGGGAACCTGAGCGATCGATCGGCATACGGGGCCGGCTCACCGGTCTCCTATTGCATGCTATTCGGGAAGCTGACGCCGGCTGTGCCGATTGAGGTTGCCGACAACCAGCCAGATTCCCAGGCAAATGAATAATCCGCCGATCAGATGATAGAAAAAGATTTTCTCGCCCAGAAACGTGACGGCCAGCATCGCACCGAACAGCGGAATCAGATTGATAAACATCGCCGCGCGGCTGGGACCGATTATCTGATTTCCCAGGTTCCACATCAGATTACCAAACACGGAAACCAATAACGCGAGTTCAAGTACCACCACAACCGTAGATGAGCGCATCGGCACGGTCGCATAGAACAAAGATTCCAGAATATAAAATGGAAGCAACATCAAACTGCCCATCAGCGTGAGGGCGAACAGTGATTCGACGACAGAGAGATCGCCGGGCAACTTTCTCAGATTCAAGGCATATGTGGCAAGGCCGCACATGGCTGCCAGAGCAATCAAATCTCCACTGTTCAATTGCAGGTTTGACACATTAGTCCAGTCACCCTTGGACATCATGACCACGACACCAAACAACGCGAAGATGATGCCGACAACACCGCTCCTGGAAATCCGGTCCTGCAGAAACACGACTGCCAGTAGCACCGTAAGAACCGGCTGAACCGCATTGATCAGGGAGACGTTGATTGCCGTCGTAAAGTTCAGCGCCACCAACAACACGGAGGTGCTGCCCACGATGAGAAGTCCAAGCAGGGCCAGGATTTTCAGGTGTGCGCGATAAATTTCGCGTCGTTCGAGGATTTTCGGCACCACGAAGGGTGCCAGAAACAGTACGCCAGCCGTCCAGCGCCAAAAGGATAGTCCTAAAGGGGGAATCTCGCCGTGTACGCTTCTGCCGATAACGTGATTACCCGCCAGGCACAGGGCCGTCAGCGTCAGTATCAGGTGCGCCCCTCGTGGTGTCCTGATCCAGGCGAATTTCCTGTTGGCTACCGAACGAGTTTCCTGCGTCATCCCGCTCTGCCGTTTAATGCGAATAATCTGCTGAGAAAGTCGTACAGATCAAGGTGAAATCACTGCGCCTGCAAACTGCCATCGGACTGTCGAAAATTGCGGGCGCTGAGATTATGTACGGGCATCAATGCCGCCGCACTGTGTGAAGCGCTTACCCGATCTGTCGGCGTCTCGCCGTAGAGCGTGTTGCGCTGACGTGGGTGACGACCGATGCTTCTGATCAATCTGTCCATCGCATCCGGCGCCATCTCCTGGCCGTGACTCGCGCCGGCCGCACGCGATATCGACTCGTTCATCAAGGTGCCACCCAGGTCGTTCGCACCGGCATGCAGGCAATCGGCAGCTCCGGCCTCGCCGAGCTTGACCCATGAGACCTGGATGTTCCGGATCAAGGGATGCAGCACCAGCCGAGCTACGGCATGCATCAGCATTGTTTCCCGATAGGTTGGACCCGGCCTTGACAAGCCCTTGCGGTGCATCGGCGCTTCCATATGCACGTAGGGCAACGGGACAAATTCTGTTATGCCGCCAGTGCGTTCCTGCAGGTCGCGAATCGCCAGAAGATGCCGTGCCCAGTGTTGAATTTTTTCCAGGTGACCGAACATGATGGTTGAGGTTGTGTGCAGACCCAGTCCGTGTGCGGCCGCGATGGTGGACAGCCACTCCCCCGCCGTGATCTTGTCCGGACAAATAATCCGGCGGATGTCATCATCGAGAATCTCCGCTGCGGTGCCGGGCAAAGTGCCGAGGCCGACGTCCTGCAGCTGTGCCAGGAAATGCTCAACAGAAACACCAAATGTCCTGGCGCCATGAGTAATTTCGAGCGGTGAAAACGCATGTACATGTATATCGGGTGCAGCCCGTTTCGCTGCGCGACAAATGTCGATATAGGTCTGACCAGTAAACGCCGGGTGAATACCACCTTGTAAACAGACTTCTGTCGCACCGCGGCTCCAGGCCTCCGCCGTGCGGCGCTCTATCTCCTCGAGATCGACGACGTATGGCGCGCCACGCAGATTCTCGCTCGTCTTGCCCTTTGAAAAGGCACAGAACGAGCACTTGTAAAGGCAGATATTCGTATAGTTGATGTTCCGATTGACGACGTACGTGACAACGTCGCCGGTCACTTCACGACGCAATTGATCCGCCGCATGACAAACCGCTGCAACACTGCTGCCGCGGACGCGAAACAACACCTCGACATCCGCTCGCGTCAGACGCTTACCGGAGCGGGAGCGTCCCAGAATACGACTCAGGCGTGCATCGAACACTTCATGATTGCTGGCACCGGCACCTTGCAATCGCCAGGGCGGAGTGACCTCTGCACCGACCGCCCATTCCTTCGGACGGCTGTCATCGCGGGCATAGCCATCGCTGTCCGCGTGCCGCAGTACGGCGCCGATCAGTCCGGAGTCTATCCACTGATCACGATCCTCAATGTATGACGGATAAACTGTCAAACGCGGTATCAGACTTTTTTTCGCCGTCGCCGTAATATCGGCCAGATCCTGCACAGGCGGCCAGGGTGACTCCGGATTGACATGATCGGGTGTCACGGGCGACACACCGCCCCAGTCACTGATCCCCGCGTGGATGAGGGCCACGGGATCCTCGGCATTCAAATTCGGCGGCACCTGTATGCTCATGTCGGGCCCGAATACATGACGCGCGATCGACACCGTCCAGAGCAACTCTTCTCTCGCCGGCGGCGCAAAACCTGCCATTTTTGTGCCCGGCTTCGGCACAAAATTCTGAATAATGATTTCCTGAATGTGCCCGTATTGCTCATGCAAGGCACGCAAAGCCAAGAGGCTGTCAATCCGTTCGCTGCGGGTTTCGCCTATACCGATCAGGATGCCGCTCGTAAAAGGTACCCGGGCTTCGCCGGCCGCGCGGATGGAATCCAGTCGAACCGACGGCTGCTTATCCGGCGAACCATAATGCGGTCCGCCCCGCAGGGAAAGACGCGACGAGGCGGTTTCGAGCATCATTCCCATCGACGGCGCAACAGCGCGAAAACGCCGATAGTCGGACAAGGACATGATGCCGGCGTTGAGGTGCGGCAACAACCCGGTTTCCCGGCGTACGAGTTCGGCCATCTCAGCCAGGTAATCCAGAGTCGTGTCGTGCCCCAATTCCTTCAGGGCAGTCCGGGCGGTCTTATAGCGGAGTTCCGGCTTGTCGCCGAGGGTAAACAACGCTTCGCGGCAACCGGCTTGTCTGCCCTCCCGGGCAATCGCCAGGACCTTATCGCGATCGAGATAGGGTTGTGCCACCCGTCGCGGCGTCTTGGCATAGGTACAGTAGTGACAGACATCCCTGCACAATTCTGTGAGCGGAATAAATACTTTGGGCGAGTAAGTCACGACGTTGCCGCTACCGGCGTCGCGAATCCTGGCGGCTGCACGCATCAGGCGTTGCAGGGACCATTTATCCCCCATGCGCAGTAATTCGTTTCGATCTGTAAAATTCATAATTCTGAATTACGCAGTTTCGGCGGCAGCGACCCTGTCATTCAGCCGTGTCACAACACCAGATCGTTGCAGAAACTTTAGCGTGTCGCAGGAATCGTTCTGGCGACATAAGTATTGCAGATCGTCGGCTGTGTCGATATCACGCTGAAACGCGGTGTCATCAAGCACGCTCACCTTCTGCCCTGCGGCCTGAGCCGCCAACGCATGCCGCTTTGCGCTGCCCGCGCCGAACGAGAACTTTACCTGCTGTGGCATCGTCGCAATGAATGCGTTGGTGCCGCCGTCCCGGGCGGCACGACAGATAGTGATTCCCTCCTGGTGACCGCGCAGGATGCGGGCGAAATCTTGACTGCAAAGGCGCGGCAGGTCCGCGGCGACCAGCAGGAACGTTTTCGCCGACTGAATTTCAGGCATCTGTGCAATCCGGGTCACATTAGCGGACACGTCGAGCGTTGGGTCATCATTCTCATACGCACAGTCGAATCGTCTCGCGAGTTCTTCCTGTTCAGGGCCCTGCCCCAGTAACAGTATGCGATCGATTTCCGGCGTATTGCATAAGGCCCTCAATACATCGGTCGCCATCAGCCGGGCGACGCTTTCGCGCTGTGTGCCCGCAAGCACGGATGACAGACGTGTTTTGGCCCGATCAAATGCCTTGACCGGCAATATCGCCCAGGTCTTGCTCATGGCGCTTCGCTCTGGCAAAAATAAAGAATCTGCGGCAATACTGCCTTAGTCTGCCGCGAATCTCCTTGTTTTTTTCAAGAATCTGTCTTGACTGGCTAGCTAAGCGATCGCGGCTATGGGGCAACGATATACGGCAGCATCGGCAAGCATTAAGCCTGTGCATGAAGACCTGGCCATCGTAGCCGAAAAGTGGATATTTCTCGCGCCGGAACGCCTAACATCCAAAACGGTGCTAGCCAGAATCGCCCCGACGCGCTGACGGCATTCAGTAATTGATAGACGGTGACATCGATGGATAAAACAAGCCGATCAGACGCATGCCATTCGGTGATGTGCACTCCAGAGAATGCGCCTGTTTCAGTGGCAGAAAAATAGTGTCACCCGGTTTAACGGGCGTTTTTGTCTCGTCAGTCCACATGAATCCTTCACCTGAGAGTATCGTGATGGTCTCTTCATACAAATGCCGGTGATGCGCTGCACGCGACTGTGGAATTTCACCGATGAACTGGGAGACCGGTGTGCCATGAGTCTTGTCGCCGATCAATACCAGGAAGAAGCGGTCTGCCATTGCTTCCTGTTTGCTTTCATCCACACCCTGCACGCGATCCGGAATTGAAGTATCGAAAACCTGCGGCATCTGCTCCAGGGTCTCGGGTGTCGCACACGGTGGGCAAACCGAAATATTCATTGCGATGGGTTCCGCGTCTTTGTTGGTAATCTGAAAACCCTCTCCCGGTTTAATGCACACACCGCTCTCGGCCGAGACAGGAAACGCGCGATGGCCGATATTGACGGTGCCCTGTCCCGAGACGATAAAAAGCACGACATCGCTGCCAGGGTAGCTCAGAACGGGTGACTGGCCGGTTGCTACGACCGCTTGATATTGCGATAGATTTTTCGCGCCATCGACCTCGCCGATAACCGGGTAGATCTTCATAGTGCCAAGCGTCGACAATGCTGACTCGGGCACCCGAATGACGTAGCAGCCATTATCCAGCTTTGCCTTTAATGCCCCGCCCTCGCCCGCTACGTAATCCACAAGTACCGCGCCGACGCCATCAGCCTCACCGGCTTCCGCATAGGTGTCGGAAAGACTGTTGTGGGATCCATCACAAAACGGTTGTGCCTTGGTATGTTTACAAGCGCAGAGAAGCTTTTCCCCCGTTTGTTCCGCAACCCACTTTAGCGGGAGGAATTCCGTCACTTTATGCGATCCGTCGCAAAACGGTTGCTTCTTGCTGAGCCCACAGGCACACCAGAAGTAGCTCTTACCCTTCTCAAGCTGAACGAGATACGGCTTGAGCCGTGCGATTGTTGCTGTGCTCATTTCGTATTTTCCCAAAGGTTTGTGTCTGTCAGATCAACAGATGCTTTTGTCGCTTCAATGCGCGAAAAAGCGTATCGATGTCGTCATGGTTGTTATAAAGTTGAGGCCGAGGAGTGAACGCGCACTTCCGGCCCTATCGCTCTCATTATGCCGCCGTGTTCACTCGTCACGATACGATTCTTCAAAGTGCAGCCTCAACTGAGCGCTCACGGTAACAAAGAGCTATGACCACATCTACAACGAAGCCGGCATCCAGTGAACGAACCAGCTAAAAGCCTTGAGATTGCACTCGATGAGTTGAACCAACTCCTCAGCGACAGATTAAGCATCAGCGATGCAGTCCGCGATCACCACTCACACGACGAATCGTGGCATCCGGCACAGGCTCCCGACGCTGTTTGTTTTGTGAACAGTGCTGAGGAGGTTTCCAGGACGATTGCCATATGCAGCAGGCACAGAATACCTGTCATCGCCTTTGGTACAGGCACCGGACTGGAAGGCGGCACTGTCGCCCATAAGGGCGGAATTTGTGTCGATACTTCGAATATGAATGCCATTCTTCAGGTAAACGCAGAGGATATGGATTGCACGGTCCAGGCGGGCGTCACCCGAAAGCAACTTGACAACTATTTGCACGATAGCGGATTGTTTTTTCCGATTGACCCCGGTGCAGATGCCTCTCTTGGCGGAATGGCGGCGACACGCGCATCGGGTACCAACGCTGTCCGCTATGGCACCATGCGGGAAAACGTTTTATCGCTGAAAGCTGTGATGGCAGACGGCAGCATCATCACAACGGGCCATCGTGCCAGAAAATCCGCAGCGGGCTACGACCTCACTCATCTTTTTATCGGGTCAGAAGGAACACTCGGAATCATTGTTGAACTGACCTTGCGCCTGCACGGCAAACCAGAGGCAATTTCATCCGCAAGGGTCTATTTCGACGATGTCGACGGCGCCGTCAATACGGCGATTCAGACCATACAGTTTGGTATCCCTATCGCGCGCGTTGAACTGCTCGATGCGGCCCAGATGAAAGCAATCAATCAGTACTCCGGAACCAGCTATCCGGAAAAAGTTGCACTTTTTCTCGAGTTTCACGGCAGTCACGCGTCAGTAAAGGAACAAGCAGAAATCGTTGGTGAAATCTGCACAGATCTTGGGGGTTCCGACTTTGAATGGACAGCCTACGAAGAAGAACGGCGTGAAATGTGGGACGCGCGACACTCCGCAGCTTACGCCGCCATGGCGGTCAAACCTTCTGCAAAAACATATGCCACCGATGTCTGTGTACCGATTTCGCGTCTGGCAGACTGCATCCGCGAGACTCGCGACGATGTAGAGAGAAGTGCCGACATAACATCATTTCTCCTTGGCCATATCGGCGACGGAAACTTTCACTATGTCTTTCTTATCGATCCTGATGACCCGGCGGAATACGAACTAGTACAACAACTGAGTGAGCGAATGGTGCACCGGGCGATTCGCATGGGCGGCACCTGCACCGGCGAGCATGGTATCGGGCTGGGCAAGCGAAAATTCTTGCAGCTGGAATTCGGGGAAGAGGCGGTCGCGCTGATGCGGACCATTAAGTCTGCCATGGATCCTCACGATATCCTGAATCCCGGCAAACTGTTGCCAGCAGAGCAAGCGCGACCTTAGGGGTCCTTCGATCTATGCGTATGAAAAATTTTCTTTGCATGATCTTGGCGGCCTTCTTCGTTGCCCAGGAAGTTGGTAACACGCCTGAAACACTTCATGACGGTCTGTGGGCTTGGCTGCCTGATTCGATACTCGAGCGGATTCAGGCGATCAGGCTACCGCCCTTTGCAAAGATTAAGGCGTACGATTACGGGATCCGAATCCCTGCTTATGCCTCCGCTGCGGGCATCTATACTTGCGTATCCACTTCGTCATGCGTGACGGCGTGATTTACAGTCTCGACAACAACAGCACAGCTGCACTCAAAGTTACTGCTGAAGTATTTTCGCCATGACTTCCCGGTCGATATGGCATTGCCCATGCAGCGAACCTTGAATGCGCCAATGGGTTGCAGATTTTCGAGTTTGAGGTAGATCTCGTCCGGCCTGTCGTGAAGATTGAGGCGCAGCAGGGGTGTTCGAATGATGTATGGCGCGAGCACCTTTCCGGCCGCGCGAATTTCTTGCAGTGTCGGGGCAGTGAGAGTTGTGGCGGGCATGTCCGGATCTTGGTTAACCGCAAGCAACAAATTAGACGTTTTGAAAGCTCGGATCAATCAAATCTTCCGAGTGAGGATAAACGCTGCAACGGATACATGGATAGCATGACGGGAATTGCTGTTTTTCAATATTTGTCATGTTTGGTTTGGCATCAGGCGCCGCTTGACGGCGCATATCATCTGGCTGGTTTCGTCCTGCCGGATGCCGGGAGTTCTTATGAAATGGCCAGCGGATAGGATCACACAAAGCTCACCAAAGAGCTTCGGGATGTACGAA
>SMUY01248530.1_pt1 | contig 12216 bp, 8 predicted proteins | sample 2456441 | NCBI WGS metagenome assembly SMUY01 (sample SAMN11095931, study PRJNA526329) | marine sediment metagenome | biome: Marine sediment; feature: Surficial sediment; material: Deep marine sediment; isolation source: Hadal surficial sediment | place: Pacific Ocean | collected 2014-11 | depth 0-1...
GCAGTACCTGGCGAAAAATCCCGGCGGTTACTGCGCTATCGGCGGCACCGGCGTGAGTTGCACTGCCTGAGTAGAGGACCGGAGGAAATCAGATTGGCGAAGAAGAAGAAAAACCGCAAACCAACGAGGCCCAGCCGCAAGAAGGCCGAGGAAGCTGTCCGCACGCTGCTCCTCTGGGCGGGAGAGGATCCGCAACGCGAAGGCCTGGTCGATACGCCAAGACGAGTGGCTCTGGCGTACGAGGACTGGTTTAGCGGGTACAAGGATGATCCGGTCCGCTATCTCAGGCGCACCTTTGAGGAGGTCGATGGCTACGACGAGATGATCGTGCTGCGCAACATCGAATTCGAGTCACATTGCGAACACCACATGGCGCCGATCATCGGCAAGGCACATATCGGTTATCTCCCCGACACCAAAGTGGTCGGCATCAGCAAACTCGCCCGGGTTGTTGAAGCGTTCGCGCGGCGATTCCAGGTGCAGGAGAAAATGACAGCGCAAATCGCCAATTGTATTGAGGACGTGCTCAAGCCCAAAGGGGTTGGCATTGTCATTGAAGCTGTGCACCAATGCATAACGGCCCGTGGCATTCACAAGTCGGACGTCTCGATGGTGACCAGCCAGATGGTCGGCGCATTCCGCAAGGACGCACGAACCCGGGCCGAGTTCCTGCGCATGATAGACGGCGGCCGCTAATGCGGTAGTATTGCCTTGTCGCCGTCGAAGTCGTCGCCGAGCATTTGCTCACGGATAAGCGGGATCGGCGGTACCCCGTAACTCAGGAACTTGTCGTGGTAACGGCCCCAGGCTTCCCGGCCGCCACGACCCTTCGTCCAGTCCTCGCGCAACTTGTTGATCATCAGCTTTCCGAGCGTGTAATTCAGGTAACCGGGATCGTAGGTGCCGCGTTGGGCCTGTTGCATCGCGTTACCCGGATCAGCGAAGCTTATTTCCGAAAACATGGCCTGACTTTCTTCGACCGTCATGCCCTCTGCGTGCAAACCGATCGCGGACATGTAACGCGCATTTCGACGCAGCGCGTTTAACAGCTGCCCGATACGGACGGACGGATCGCCGTCGCCGAGACCGACATCCACCACCATCTGTTCGGCGTAATGTGCCCAGCCCTCACTGAATGTGTACGTGCCGAAGTGGCGCCCGATATTGTTCTCGGTGCGATTCGAATGCAGGTACTGTAGAAAGTGTCCTGGCCAGACTTCGTGCACTGAAATTCCGAGCAAACGTGTTTCGCCGGGGATGTAAGCCAGTTGATCTTCCTCGCTCCAGTCGGGATCGGCTGGCGCAATGTAGTACACCGATGGCAACCCGGATTCGAATGGACCCGGGATGCTGATATAAGCGGCGTTGAAACGGCGATGCGGTGGCGCCTCATCGACAAGCGCCTCTTCATCGCTCGGAATCGAGGCAATGTCGTTGTCGATCAGGAACTGCTTCAGCGCCGGTAACTGCCTTGTTGCGCCGCCAACCGCACCTTCAGGTGGTTTGCTGTTCTTCACCTTCAATACGCAATCCTGTGTGCTCTCGCCCGGCGCGAATTCCGCACATGCATCGTTCAGTGCGTCGAGATTGCGCTGCATATCAAGCTCGCCCGCGACCTTCAGTTCTTCCAAAGTGATATCGACGCCCTGGCCGGTCTTGAGCATTTTGAGGAAACGATCCTCGCCCAGTGCGAAATCATCGGTCTCGGTCGCTTTCAACTCTTCCAGCCAGGCCGCTGCCTGTTTCACAGCCTTGGCCGCATCGGTATTTGCGGCGGCAAACTGACGTTGCAGTTGCTCATCCGAAACATCAGCAAACAAGCCCGGTACAGTTGTTTCCAGGTATTCGGCGAATCCCGAAAGAATACCGTGACTGATCCGAAGGAACGGCGCGGGCAACGGTGGCTCGAGATTTTCCCGCATCGTCGCAAGGCGCGCGGGCAGTTGCGAGATGTATTGCGTATACGCGCTCAATCGCTCCTCGAGTGGTGCATATTCGCGGTCAACGTAAACGCTGACGCCAAATCCAATGTAGTATTTCGGATTCTTGCTCGGATAATCAGAGTCTCGCAGCCAGAAAAGCTGCCCATTCATTTCCGTGAGCAAATAGTCACGCTCGAACGCCTCTATGCCTTCAAGGCCCGTATACGCCGATGCCTCTGCGACGACTTGATCCAGCCATTCGCCGTACGCGTGCAGGGACTCCTTACTGTAATCGTCCATTTGACCATCGTATTCGTGCAGCCCGGCATCGACCGCGGTTTCCGGGTTGCGCTCGTAATACTCGGCTACGGTCGTCGCCGCAAACGTTTCCCATGATTTCGGCGCTTCCTCGGTTCCACAGGCAACGAACCAGAGCATTGCGATCAAAGCGATCGGTACGTTTTTATTCATTGTCGAGTCCCAATACAGCGAGCCCCTGATTAAAGGTGATGTCGACTGGAATTTTAGCCTGCGTCAGGCGATCCAGATCGGCCTGTAGTTGCTTGCCGATAACACCTTTGGTGTTGGTCAGTTCGAGCGCGCCTTCATAGTCGCCGTCGCCCTGCAATGTCAGCAATAGCCGCGACAAGCCGGAGATCGCGTCCTGCATGCGCTCGAAGTCCATGCGATATTTGCCCGTCTCGGCGTCACGAATAAACGCCCCGTGCTCCATGAAGTAGTTAAAGCGCACCATGTTTGCTTTGCCATGAGAGTCGCTTGCGCCGAATCGAACCGAGCGGAATACGCCGGCCATAAAGGTCACGTAATAGTCCTCGAGTTCGACCTCGCCCAACTCACCTGCCGCGTTCAACTCGGTAATCATGTACAGACCAAGAATATCCGCCTTGCCTTCTTCAATACTCGACGCGATTTCCAGTAGCGCTTCGCGAACCGTGCCTTTTCCTGTGATTGTGTTCTTCACGCCAAGGCCGTGGGCGACTTCATGAAACATCGTGTTCGCAAAGAACGCATCGAAGCTAACGTGATGGCGCTGTGAGTCATCGACAAGTACATCCGCGATCGGGTTGAGAATCTTTTCGTATTTGGCCCGCATCGAATTCTTGAGCTGCAGGCGGCGCGTACCTTTTTGCAATTGCACTTCTTCGTCGTTGGGCAAATTGATCGCGATCGTCTTGGCGCCTGCGTTGCTGTCGCCGGCATAATAGACGACGTCATAGGCGTTCAGGTCGGAGTCACTGCCCGGTGATTCCTGTTTGTACTCTTCAGGAACCGGCAAGTTTTCCTGCAATTCGGGCAGGAAGGTTGCAAAGCGGGCGAGCTCGGCGCTCCAATCCAGATCTTTCAAGAGCACGTACGATTCATAAGCGTTGCGGTAGCCGAACAACCTGTCTTCATAGGACTCAATCGGACCGATGACAATATCAATCTCGTTGTCTTTGACGTCCATCCAGTACATGTCGCTCAATTGAAATTCGTCACTGATCAGAGCGACCGCCCGCAGCTTAAGGTAGTTCCCAAAGTCGGAGCTTTCAGCCAGGTCGGCGGCCTGCCGTAAAAGGCCTGCAGTAGCTTTCAGTTCATCCGCATAGGCGACGTGATACGGAATAACGACGAGTTCACCAGCATCGTTGCGGCGGATCAGCGAGTACTGACCGGCTTTGCCCGGTAGATACGCGGCATCGAACTCTTCCCTGGTCATGTCAGCCGGGTAGAAGTTGGCGCCCGGCGATTTGGCGCCGACACCCTCGATAAACGGCATATTGTTATTCAGACGATCCCAGGGACCGTAATTCTGGTCTGCGAACCTGCGCGTGTCATCGACACCGATCGAGGCCAACCAGGCTTCATAGTCGTCGCCATAGGCCTGCTTCCAGAAAAGGTCGTCCATGATCTGCGAGGCTTCAATCAGCAGTCCGATCATCTCGAGCTGGTTATCGGTATAGTAACTAAGGTCGGCCGTGAGCGTGAACTCGGCATAAATCTCGGGTCGTGGCTCAACTAATACGAGCACCTCCGCCGTGGTCTCGGCTGGCTTGTCAGCACTGCAGGAGATTACTGCAACGGAAACCAAGCTCGCCTGAACGGCGCGCAGTATTATTCTTCGAATCACTTCGTATTCCCCCGGGGCATTTTCAGCCAGCGATTATCTCATAGCCTAGAGGGCTTGCGGATGGGGTGTTTATCGACCGAAGTAAAGCGCAGCACAGCGAGCCATGAGAGAGAAAAATACCCCATTTGCAAGCCCTACAAATCTACGAGCGTTACGTCGTCTGTGGATAGGTTTTGACCGAGGAACCAGCCGCCGACGCGCGCGAAACGTGTTGCTCCATCTGTCGCCAGCAATGTCAGCGAGCCCGCGGTATCCCGTTCGTTGGTCAGTGTCAGCGACTCGAGTGCATTTTTGGCAACACCGGCTGTGGTGCTCGCTGAATCAACGATCGAGACTCCGGCATCGAAAGCGGCAGCGATCGGCTGGCGCAGCAATGGAAAGTGGGTGCAGCCAAGAATAACGCTGGTGGGATCGTCAGTCTGATCATCAAGTTCGTCAAGATATCGCTGCACGATGGCTGTTGCGATAGGTCCATCGCTCCAGCCTTCCTCGGCAAGCGACACAAGCATCTCGCAGGCCAGTTCCTGCACACTCGCTTTCGGGTCCAACGCAAGAATCGCGCGGCGATAGGCACCTAAGCGAACGGTCGTCTCGGTAGCGAGTACCAGGTGCCTGCCTCCAGGGCGGGCCGCGACAGCCGCGGCCGCACCCGGTTCGACGACACCGATGACAGGCAGCGGATCCATTTGCTCGCGCAGCGCGGTTAGCGCTACCGCGGACGCCGTATTGCACGCCACAACCAGCATCTTGATGTTCCGCTGTTGCAGCAATCGAGTCGCCTGGGAGGCATAGCGGGAGATCGACGTCGGGCTCTTGGTCCCATACGGCAAACGCGCCGTATCACCCAGGTAAACCAGATCTTCGCTCGGAAGCTGCTCGCGCAGTGCCTTCAGGACCGTCAGACCGCCAACGCCAGAATCGAAAACACCGATCGGCAAATCCCTGCTAGATGAAGAGTTCATATCGCCATTGTGCCCAAGCCTGCCTCTGTGTGGAATAATCTGCCCGTGCAAAGGCTCCTCTATTTCATATGCGGACTGATCGTGCTGCTGATCATCATCGGTCTGGCACTACCGCAAAGAGCCCGGGTCGTCGCAAGCATTGAGATCGACGCTCCTCTCGCAACTGTGTTTGCGCTGGCTAACGATTTTCATCGCGCCAGTCTCTGGTTGCCGTGGATCGAGACAGATCCCAATGTTCGAATTGTCTATTCTGGTCCGGATCGAGGGGTCGGGGCAACAATCACGTGGGACGGCCTGGTCGTCGGCACCGGCACGCAAGTCATTACCGAAAGCATTCCGTACGAGCACATCACAACGACAATCAACCCAGGCGGGCCCGGTGAGGCGAAATCCTGGTTCGATTTTGTTGATACGGGCAGATCGACGTACCTGGACTGGAGCTTTGAGGTGGACTACGGCTATAACATTGTCGGCCGCTTTGCTGCACTGCTGCTCACCGACATCATCCGCCGCGACTATGAGCACGGCTTGGCAAGCCTCAAAAACATTGCCGAATCCTTGCCACGAGCAGATTTCAGCGATCTCGAAATTGAGCGACTCGTGGTCGAATCTAAGGAAATCGCCTACCTGTCCGCAGCGTCCCCACCTGATCCTGCCTCGGTTTCTGAGGCGATGGGCAGAGCCTATTTTCGTATCCTCAATTTTATCGACAAGCACGGACTGGCCAACGCCGGCGCGCCCCTTTCTATTACGCGTTCGTTCAGCGGTTCGAATCTGTTATTCGACGCCGCGATCCCGGTGCAAGGCGTAACTGACGCAACACCGCGCGACGAAGCCGGGGTCAAAATTGGCACAACTCACGCCGGCACCGTCATTCGCGCGAAACATCTGGGCTCGTATCGCAGCCTCGGTCAAACGCATCAGAAAATCGCCGCATACCTGGCTGCCCTGGGCATAGAGCGCGATGGCGTCGCGTGGGAATCCTATGTGAGCGATCCGACGAAGGTGCCGGAAGCAGAGATGCTGACCTACGTGTTCTACCCGATTAAACCGTAGGAGCGGCTGAATAGTGGGAGGGCCTTCAGCTGGATTTGATCAGAAAAGGCGGGACTGCAGTGCGATTCCCGTGATCGAGGGGCAAGTCCACCTGGGCATGATCGCTGTGGTGAATCATCTCGCGATACAACGACACAACGGACACTGCGCAATCTCCCGCCTCGTCTGCCGACATTTTGCGCACGGACGCGCAGATCGGACCTTCTCCGTTGAGCGGCGTGACCCGATACATTTCGAGGCGCAGATTGGCAAACGCCTGTCTGATTGGTTCGGGCAACTCTTCCTCGTCTATGTCGTCGAGGTGGTCCCCAAACGCATTCATAAGTCTTTGTTTTATATGCCCATTGGCCGCCAACACCGCAACGGCGGCGTAGAAGCGATCTACGTGGTATGACATGTCCACTCCAGCGTTTAATTATTGTTAGGCCGCTTTTATTCCTCTCGGAGCGGCTTTATTACGCTTTTGAGCGACTAGCTCCTATAGTCATCGGCCCTCACAACCGTCTGATCCTTCAGTACTCTTGGTCTTTCAATTACCTGCGTAGGGTTTTTATAGCAGATAATCGAATGGTGCCGCAAGTGGCATCCAATTGCCGACGGCAGTCGGCCGACGTTACGTCCTGCTGATTTCGATCGTCCAGCGCACGTCGCCAAGATCGCGGTCGATCGAAAACAGCGGGTCGGTTTGGCCGACCGACCACTCGGTCGCCAGAGTCTCGGTCATCAGGTAGTCACGATGCGCCAACAACGCCCTTTCAACGCCCGCTGAACCGGAAACACCCAGCATTATCCGGTCGGACACCTCGAGGCCCGCTTGTTTGCGAGCATCCTGCACCGAACGCACGATTTCGCGCGCGACTCCCTCGTCGATGAGATCGTCGGTCAGCGTCGTGTCCAACGCAGTCAGAAAACCGGCGTCCTCGGCGCACGCATAGCCTTCGGCTGAACTCGTCTCGATCAGCACGTCTGCACCCTCAAACGTGAGCGTCTGATCCGGCAAAACAAGCTCGAAGGACTCACCGCGGGCAACCGCGCTCGCAATCGCTGCACCATCAGCCTTCTCCAATGCCTTTCTGATTTGCGGGATCTGCTTACCATAATGCTTGCCGACGCGCGGCAGGTTCGGCTTGATTCGATAGCTGACAATCCCGGCGTCCCTTGCGATCAACTCGATCGCTTTGACGTTCAGTTCCTCGAGAACCTGTTTTTCATGCCCGGCAAGTGCATTGGCGGCCTGGTCATTCGGGACACGTACAAGCAATCGTGACAGCGGCTGCCGCGTGCGTACGCCTGACTGGCCGCGCGCCGCTCGGGCGAGACCAACGACTTTCTGCACAACGCCGACGTCAAACAGTAATTCATCGTTTTGCCAGGACGGATCGGCAACGGGCCAGTCCACCATGTGCACACTTTCGGGCGCATCCGAATCCACACCGCGCACAAGATTTTGATACACGTTCTCGGCCAGAAACGGCATAAACGGTGCCATTAACTTGTGAGCGGCAACCAGGCACTCATACAGGGTCAGATACGCGGCCCGCTTATCGTCTGTATCTGTCGATTTCCAGAAGCGACGGCGATTTCGACGAACGTACCAGTTGCTTAGCTGATCCACGAACGATTCGATCGCCTCGCCCGCTGTCTTGGCGTCATAGTCATCAAGCGCCGCGGTCGCAGTCTCAATAGTTTTGTACGTTAAGGCAAGTGCCCAGCGATCAATTTCAGGTCGGTCTTCAACCGGGACGTGCTGTGTCAGATCGACATCATCGATGCGCGCATACAACACGAAAAAACTATAGGTATTCCAGAACGTATTAATGAACGAGCTGGCAACGTCTGCGACGATGTCCACTGAGATGCGTTTCGGGATGTCCGGCGACAATCGCGCCAGGAAATGCCAGCGCAGCGCATCAGCACCAACTGTATCGAACACGTCATACGGATTGACGATGTTTCCAAGCGACTTCGACATCTTTTTGCCGTCTTTGTCGACGATCAGGTTGAGGCAGATGCAAGTCTTGTATGCGACGCTGTCCGATACCAGTGTTGCGATCGCATGCAGCGAATAGAACCAGCCACGCGTCTGATCGATCGCCTCGCAGATGTAGTCCGCTGGAAAGTGCTTCTCGAACACGTCTTCGTTTTCGAACGGATAATGCCACTGGGCATAGGACATTGCGCCGGAATCAAACCAGCAATCGATAACTTCGGGCACGCGCCGCCAGGTCTTCTTGTCTTTCTCGAACGTGATTTCGTCAATTGCGGGGCGGTGCAGGTCAAGGTCGCCGAGGGCCCTACCGGTGAGTTCTTCGAGCTCTCCTACCGAACCAATACAGACATATTCACCTTGCCCGTTAGTCCATACGGGTAACGGAGTGCCCCAGAATCGTTCGCGTGACAGTGCCCAGTCGACGTTATTCTCGAGCCAGTTGCCGAAACGACCGTCGCGAATGTGTTCGGGTACCCACTTGATCGTCCGGTTAAGGTCAGTCATGCGCTCGCGGAACTTTGAAGTGCGTATATACCAGGCGTTCTTTGCGTAATAGATGATCGGGTCACCTGTGCGCCAGCCGAACGGGTAATTGTGCTTGTAGCGTTCGGAGCGAAACATCAGGCCGCGATCTTTAAGGATTTTTATGAGTGGCTTGTCGGCATCCTTAAAGAACAGTCCAGCGACAGGTTCGACCGCGTCGATAAAACGGCCGTCGAGACCCACGCCGTGCACAACGGGAAGGTCGTGTGCCCGACCGAGTTCCAAGTCATCAACACCGTACGCCGGGGCGCTATGTACGATGCCCGTGCCGTCTTCGATGCTCACGAAGTCGGCCTCGAACACCTGGAACGCGTTGTCGGACTCGACCTCAAGATAATCGAACAGGCGTTCGTAACGCGTTCCAACGAGCTTCGCACCTTTTACCGTCTTGATGACCGAGTGCTCCACGTCGCGCATTACGGACTCGCGCAACGCTTCTGCGACGATCAGTATTTCACCTTCGACTTCGCAGTAGCTGTAGTCGATGTCCTTGCCAACTGAAAGTGCGAGATTCGCCGGCAGAGTCCAGGGTGTTGTTGTCCAGACAAGGAACGCAGTGTTGTCCTCACCAACGATTTTGAATCGCACCGTAATCGACGGGTCTTCGACCTCTTTGTAACCCAATGCGAGCTCATGCGACGACAGCGTTGCCCCGATGCGCGGATCGTACGGGACAACCTTGTAGCCACGATACATCAGGTCCTTGTCCCAGATGTTCTTGAGCAAGCTCCAGACCGATTCGATATAGCTGTTGTCGAGCGTGTAGTAGGCTTCGTCGAGATTCACCCAGAAGCCCATGCGTTCGGTCATCTTTTCCCAGTCACCGATATAGCGCATGACCGAGTCACGGCAGCGCTTGTTAAACTCCGCGATGCCGATCTTTTCCTCAATCTCTTTCTTGTCGAAGATGCCAAGTTCTTTTTCAATCTCGTGCTCGACCGGAAGACCGTGCGTATCCCAACCCGCTTTGCGCGGCGCATAGTAGCCGCGCATCGTCTTATAGCGTGGGAAAACATCCTTGAACGCGCGAGCCAAAACGTGATGAATGCCGGGCTTGCCGTTCGCCGTTGGCGGTCCTTCGTTAAAGCTGAACCGCGGCCGATCCTTTGATTGCTCGAGCGTCTTTGCAAAGATGTTGTTGTCACGCCAATAGTCCAGCACCTCTTCTTCGAGAGCTGGTCCGTTGTAACGTCCCTGTATTTCCTTAAACGAGGCTTTCTTGAAACCCAAAACTTTCACTCCAAAACGACATCGCCCCGGACGCACACTGTGCGCCCGGGGCGACTGACTTCGATCGCGGTACCACCCGGCTTCGCGGCCACCTTGCGGCTACCGCCTTGAGGATCTTCATGATCCGCCGCCCGTTTCGTGGACCAGTCGGCTGCGTCTACTCGATGTCTTTCGGGCAGCGACTCCGGGGTGATTTTCAGCGATTTCCAGGCCCGGGGCTCTCACCATCTCCCGGTCGCTCGCGCCTGATGGACCCGCTTACTCTTCCCCATCAACGTCTTGGCAGGCACATTAGCGGTACAGTACGGCAAAGACAAGCCAGAAAGGGTCAGACCCTTTTTGGCAGAAGGGCGCTGGGCCTGAAAGTTTGTGCAATATTTGGACCCCGCAATGGGTCTATTATGACCAGACATCTTGTAAGGAACACCGATGCTGATCAAGAACCGCCCTGATATTTGTCCGTCCGAGATCACGAGCAAGGAAAACTACCTCAATCGCCGCGAGTTCATGCGCGCGGGAAGTATTGCAAGTGGCCTGGCGTTGGCGGCACCGGCGCTCGGTGCAGTCGTACCTGATTCAATGCGTGCACCGCTCGCGGACGTCGGCCAGAGCGATTTCAGCACGGATGAAACACCGAATAGCTACGAGGACATAACGACCTACAACAACTACTGGGAATTCGGTACGGGGAAAGCCGACCCTTACAAGTATGCGCAGGAATTCGAACCACGACCGTGGTCGATCACCGTCGACGGCCATGCCGAGAAAACGGGCACGTTCGATTTCGACGACTTCATTAAACCGTTCAGCCTCGAAGAACGTATCTATCGAATGCGCTGCGTCGAAGCCTGGTCGATGGTGATCCCGTGGGTGGGCATCTCGCTGGCCGATGTCGTCAAACATTATCAGCCCACCTCCAAGGCGAAGTACGTCGCGTTCGAAACCCTGCACGATCCCACTCGCATGGTCGGCCAACAACGACGCTCGCTCGACTGGCCGTATCGAGAGGGCCTCACGATCGCCGAGGCCACCCATCCGCTCGCAATACTCGTGGTGGGCATTTACGGCGAATCGCTACCCAACACCAACGGCGCGCCCATCCGCCTGATCGTCCCCTGGAAATACGGCTTCAAAGGTATCAAGGGCATTGTTCGCATGCGATTCGTCGAGAAAATGCCGCGGACGAGTTGGAACATGGCTCAGCCGAACGAATACGGCTTCTATGCCAACGTGAATCCCGAGGTCGATCACCCGCGTTGGAGCCAGGCCCGCGAACGCCGCATAGGCGCAGGCCTATTTGCAAGCAAGATACCGACCCAGATGTTTAACGGCTACGGCGAGCAAGTCGCACATCTGTACGGCGGCCTCAATCTGCGCAAGAACTTCTAAACCGCTTGGATACACTGCGACAAATTCGGCTGATTTGGAAACCAGTCGTCTTTCTCCTTTGCCTCGTACCCGCCGCGCTGGTCGTTACCGACGCATTCGAGATCACCGGCCAACTCGGCGCCAACCCGATCGAGGAAATCCAGGACCGGTTCGGCATCTGGGCGATTCGCTTCATCATGATTACGATGGCCGTCACGCCATTGCGCCACCTGACGGGCTGGAACTGGTTGCTTCGCTTTCGCCGCATGCTCGGGCTGTTCACGTTTTTTTACGTGCTGATACATTTCCTGACCTGGTTGATTCTCGATCAGAGTCTTCTGCTTTCGGCCATCGCCGAAGATCTGACAGAACGCCCGTTTATCACGATCGGCTTCACGGCGCTTGTGCTGCTGACAGCGATGGCAGTGACGTCGACCAACGGGATGCGTCGCCGCATGGGCCGACGTTGGCAGAAACTGCATTACAGTGTCTACGTGATTGGCCTGCTCGGCGTCTGGCACTACTGGTGGCAGGTGAAAAAAGACGCCAACGATGCGCAGATTTATGCGGTGATCCTGGCGGTGCTGCTGGGTTTTCGGATCTGGTGGAAATTGAGACAAAAAAAGCCCGGCTAAAGCCGGGCTTTCTTGTCTTGCTGTGGGAGGGCTTTACATCATGCCGCCCATGCCACCCATACCGCCCATGTCCGGCATTCCGCCTCCAGCAGAGTCATCCTGCGGTGCGTCTGCAACCATTGCTTCGGTTGTCAGCAGCAGACCCGATACCGAGGCGGCGTTCTGCAATGCAAAGCGCGTGACCTTGGTCGGATCCAGGATGCCTTGCTCGATCATGTCACCGTACTCGCCAGTCTGTGCGTTGAAGCCGTAGTTGCCTTTACCTTTTACGACGGCGTTCAGAACAACGCTGGCATCACCGCCGGCATTGTGCACGATCGTACGCAGCGGCTCTTCGAGCGCACGTTTCAGAATCTTGATGCCAACAGTCTGATCTTCA
>SMUY01125347.1_pt1 | contig 12202 bp, 11 predicted proteins | sample 2456441 | NCBI WGS metagenome assembly SMUY01 (sample SAMN11095931, study PRJNA526329) | marine sediment metagenome | biome: Marine sediment; feature: Surficial sediment; material: Deep marine sediment; isolation source: Hadal surficial sediment | place: Pacific Ocean | collected 2014-11 | depth...
GAAAATATCCGCTGGATACTTTCTACCTGTCTTGCCATCGTACATTATTTCTCGCCCAGTTGGCGAGAGACCTCGCTCTTTCAGAATATTTTCCAGCTGACCAACCTTCTCGCCCCTAAATGCAGTTCCATCGACGGGCGATCCCCTTAGAGCAGCTGCTTTGCCTGCGATAGATTCCAAGAACTGACCTACTGTCATTCTTGAGGGGAAAGCATGAGGATTTATGATAATATCAGGTACAATCCCGCTCTCAGTGTATGGCATATCCTCTTGCTTGACGGTTAGGCCAAGGATGCCTTTCTGACCATGACGGGATGCAAATTTGTCCCCAATTTCAGGGATTCTCATATCACGGACCTTAACCTTGTAAGTCTTGCCCCCTTCGGTATTTTCGGTGTAGAACACCTCATCAACAGTGCCTGACTCATTAGGTCTTATGGCCATTGAGGTATCTCTTCTAAATGGGCCCTTAACCTCAAACTCTCTATATTCCTCCATGAATCTTGGGGGGCTTGTTCTGCCAATGACCATATCGCCACCAGTTACTACGGCCTCGCTCATTGTGATACCATCACTTTCCAAGAGTCTGTAATACTTCTCACCTCTATAACCTCGGATATTTTGATCTGGGGATGGAATAACAAACTCATCCTTCATTCCACCCAAGTACTGTTTTGCCTGAGCTTCGTAAATTCTATAGAAGAAAGATCTAGCAAGCCCGCGTTCTATGGCGGACTGGCTCATTATGATAGCGTCTTCTATGTTATAAGCCTCATGAGCTATCACAGCCACCACCGCGTTCTGACCATTAGGCCGATCCATGAGATTCAGCAGGGAAGTTGTCTTTGTGTTAACTAGTCCTCGCTGAGGATATACTAGTAGGTGTTCTCTAGCATGTGTAGATAAGGGGAACATAGGTGTTGCAAAGCCGAGCGATTGTTTAGCCATAGCAGATTCATAGGTATTCCTTGGGCTTTGATTATGTTCTGGAAACGGGATTGTTGAAGCCGCAACACCTAGCATAGCCGCTGGAAATGGTTCCAGGTGAGTATGCGCCTTCTTCAGCTTGGCATTATCTATACAAATGAAGCAATTTTCCTCTTCATTAGCATCTATGAACTCAATAATTCCCATCTGGACCAAATCCTTCCAAGATATTTCACCCCGATCGAGTTTGGAAAGAAGGTCTTCCGTCAGGCGAGACTTGCCATCTTCAACTATTATCAGTGGTCGGATAACTCGCCCTGAGCTGGTTCCGACATAAACTCGAGTTACAGCTTTGCTTCCTTCTGGTATGTAGACGCACACACTTGCGTCAGGACTAATCATTCCCTGTCTTCGCTGACTCCGGAATCCCTGCGCTAGTTTATCCACATCGTCGGAAAAGCCAATAAATCTGCCGTCTACGAATACTCTTGCACCTTTCTTTACTTCCTCCTCAGACTCCCAGATCAGCGAGACACCTAACTCGATGAGAGTATTGATTACCTCACCTTGGGGTACATTTACCGAGATTAAAGCTGATAGAGCCAGGTTTTTTACTAGACCACAATTAGATCCTTCGGGGGTCTCATTGGGACAGATCCGTCCCCAGTGGGTAGGGTGTAGGTCTCTTGCCTCAAAGTTAGGCTGACTTCTACTTAGTGGCGATTGTATCCTTCGGAGATGACTTAGGATAGATAGATAGTTGATCCGGTCGAGAAGTTGAGTAACACCTACTTTACCTCTCCCCCAGTTTCCGGTGGCGATAGAATTATTGATCTTATCAGTTATGATTCCAGGGCGAATCGCCGGTATTACCACATTAATCCCTCTCTTATTCCCACTCCTTTCCAACTGATACTTTATGTCACGACAAAGATTCCGAAAAGCAGTCCTGAACAGATCTGCCACCATCTGACCAGCAAATTTGATGACCTTGTTTCCGTAATGGTCCTTGTCATCAGGCTTTACCCAACCAAGTTTAAGTTCTAGGACTTTACAAATCGCTTCTCCTATGAATGCTGCTTTATCCCTTCTGTCCAATATGGTCTTACCTAAGTGGGGGAGTAGTCCCCAATCTAAGAGGGATTCTGCTTTCCTTATTCTAAACTCATCAAGCATTCCATGGGCGACTCGGTTACCAATATATGTCAGAGCGTCCTTCTGAGTCGGCGATTCTAGAGCCTTATCGAAGGAAACGTCAAGTAAATCTTGTATCTCTGGGGTGTATGATACTAGATCGGCCATCTCCTTATCAGATTCTATCCCTAAGGCTCTCAAGATTGTCACAAAGGGCAGTTCTACTGGAGAACTCGGGACTTTCACACTAATCGAACCGTCTTGCTTGAGAGTTACCTCAAGTTTTGATCGGTACCCAACAATTGAGGAGTATATTTTGGCTTTGTAGTTCTTCGTAACGCCGGCCTTTTCTATGTCAACCAGGACACGGTTTGCCGAGAGATCCTCTAGCCCTATGATTACCCGTTCAGAACCGTTAATAATGAAGTAACCTCCTGGGTCTTGCGGATCTTCTCCCATCTGAATCAATTCCTCTGGACTTTTGCCCCTTAAGGGACATAGCCTAGACTTTACCATTACAGGAAGGTTGCCAAGATGAATACTTTGGTGAGCATCCCTGATGATACCTCCCTCTTCGATCTGCATTTCAACGTGGATTGGAACTGAATAGGTGACATTGCGTAATCGTGCTTCAAGAGGTAGCTCATAACTTAGAGAACCATCGATCTCTACAACCTGTGGCCTCCCTAAGGCCAGCTTCCCAAATTTAATCTTGTATGGAGTGGTTGGAGTTTCAATTTCAATACCACCGACGTCATCTACTATGCTCTGAAGGCCTTTTTCAATAAACTCATCGTATGAGTTGAGGTGTTGACGGGCTATGCCTTCCCTTTGAAGGATATCTCGAATTATAATCCATGAATTATCCAGTGCCATAGCCATTTCAACCTACTGCTCTACTACGTAACGGTAGTACTGAGCTACCCCTGCGGTCTCACTTTTTCTGGTGATCCGAATCAAATCGCCTGCCTTAGCAGAAATGGATCTCATTACGGGATCGTTTACCGCTATGAAAGGCATCTGTTCAGGGTTCGCATTATATTTTACCATTATCTCGTCGGCCTCGCTCTTCCCCAAAATCTCATGCTTAGGGACAAACAAATGCGTCATTGGCTCAAAGGACTCCTTGTCCTCTGCCTCCTTATCTTCTTTAACAACTTTAGCACGAAGCTTTGGCATGGGTAAGCGCGAAAACTAGATATTTCAATTTTTATCTGTATTTAACCTTATCTTACATTTGTTTGATTAGATATATTCCCTGAAGAAGGCGTCAGAAATTAATATGGCTACTATCTGGAACATGACCGCGGGCCTGTAGCTCAGCTAGGTAGAGCATTGGGCTTTTATCGGATAGGAGGCCACCCAATTGTAGGGTAGGGGTCCCGGGTCCGAATAATTAGGAAATCCCGGCAGGCCCGCTTATAGTACATCGGGCACAGTTAGTATACTGAGGTCAACCAATTGCTATATCTCTTCTCCTCTCCGTTGACCGCATTCATAAATGATTTTTTCAGGCTAGAAGTAACCTTCCCAACTGCACCCTTACCTATCTGTATATTGTCAACTCCTAAGATTGGAGTTACCTCAGCAGCCGTACCAGTTAGGAAAGCTTCATCACAGTTGTATAGATCTAGCCGTGATACTGAGCTCTCTTTAACCTCAATCCCACTATCACGTGCCAGAGTAATTATGGTATCCCGAGTTACTCCTTCCAGGATAGAGCTACTAATAGAGGGAGTAATCAGAATGCCTTTCTTGACCAAGAATATGTTTTCGCCGGTCCCCTCACTAACGTATCCATTTCTATCGAGCAGGATCGCTTCATCGTAACCGTTATTTTGGGCCTCCATCTTAGCAACTGCAGAATTCAGATAATTTCCAGTTGCCTTGACCGAAGGTGGGAGCGAATTTTCAGATATCCTTCTCCAAGAAGATATACAGACCCTAACACCGTCCTTCTCAAAGTAAGCTTGAAGAGGGAACGCTGCTATGGCTAGTCGAATAGGATGATTCTTATAATTAAGACCAAAACCTCCTTCACCTACGAAGATTAATGGTCTGATGTATGCGCTCTCTCGTATCTCGTTCTTTCGAAGAACTTCTGTGACTATGTTGCATAGCTCCTTAACAGAGTACTTTACATTTAGATGATATACTCTACCTGATCTTATCATTCTTTCCATATGATCCTGTAGCCTAAAGACCATGAGACCCTTGTTCCCAGACGGATAAGCTCTGATCCCTTCGAACACACCAGTACCGTAATGGAGAGCATGAGTGAGGACATGAACCTTCGCTTCATTCCAAGAGATCAATTCCCCGTCCATCCAAATGTACCTTGCCAATGGCCTGCTCATAATCACGCTCGATAAGTCACAGAGTTTATAAAATATATCCAACATATGAAGCGAAAGGTTTAATCCTTTCTCTAGTAAGCCAGGTGTTACTCGCCCTGGTAGTATAGAGGGGCTTGCTTCAAGCCGGTCCCATAAATTTCGGTCCAGTATGGGGCGCTGTCACCGCTTCGACCCGGGTTCGAATCCCGGCCAAAGGGTCTACGGATTGTATACCCTGCCGATGGGCGCTCACACTCGGGTCATAGCTGGATCATACAGGGCTGCTTTGGTTAACCGCCCAGACATCCACGGATGTTGTTCATGGCGGTTTCTATAATAGTGGGACTCGTAGCGAATGATATTCTGACGAATCCCTCTCCGTGGCTACCAAAGCCAGAACCAGGGGTCGTAACCACCTTTCCTTCTCTCACAAAGAATTTAGCCGCTTCTTCCGAACTCATACCCATCTCTTTTATGTCCAGGAAGCAATAGAACGTACCTATTGGCTTTACGGCAAGCCTGACCTTTGGGATCTCGTTTATAGCGCTAACAATTCTGTTTCTATTCGCATCATATTCTTGTTGCCAATCGCGTAGAAAATCGTGTGGTCCATTGAGAGCAGCTACAGCAGCTTTTTGGGCAATCGAGTTAGCGCAGATGTTTATGGCGTGATGAACCTTCAAGAAGTTCGTCATAAAATTTCTATTAGCGACTGCATAACCTATCCTGAGACCAGTCATAGAATACGTCTTAGAGAGGCTGTTAAGAGTTATTGTGTTATCTTCCATACCAGGAAGCGAACCAATACTAGTATGCTCAGCACCGTCAAATAATATCTTCTCATATGGTTCATCAGATATTACGACGAGATTATGCTTCAGTACTACTTCAGAAATCGCCTTCAGGTTCTCTCTTGATAAAACACCACCTATGGGATTATTCGGCGTGTGGATGAAGATCACTCTCGACTTTGGAGTAATAGCTTTCTCAATTTCGTCAGCATTTAGAGAGAGTCCATCCTTCATGATGTAGGGAACAAGGACCGGTTTGGCTCCCATTAGAAGAGTATGGGCATAATATGGTGGATAAAATGGTGATGGGATTAACACCTCATCTCCCGGATTGAGTAAGGTCTTTAGCGCCACGTAGAGACCGGCTTGGGCGCCACACGTGACGAATATCTCGCTTTTGGGGTCCGCTTCAATCTTATTTTCTTTCTTCAACTTCTCAGCTATAGCCTCCCTGAGTTCGATGATGCCTGCCTCTGGAGTATACTTAGTGAAGCTCTCTTGAGACGCTTTGGAGGCAGCAGCCAATATATGCTCAGGAGTATCAAATCTAGGAAGGCCGACATTCAGGTAGAGGACTTTATCCTCATATCCTAATTCCCTAACATAATCCACAATCTTATAGAACGGAGATTTTGGAATAGATGAAACGTATCTTGAGATTTCCATGGTCTTTGGTTCCGCACCAGCGGAATTCCTAAATTATCCGATCGGAGATAATTAATCTTTGGGTTGGCTTCAGAGAATGTATATTCAACTATATCTGTTTTCGAATAGGTTTCGCTAAACATCAGTAGGTCGTGCCTCGAGGCTTAGAAGTCGACGCCCTTTCGAGCAGACATTCCCTTCTCAAATGGATGTTTGATGGATTTCATTTCCGTAACTAGATCAGCAACGTCGATTACTTGCTGATCTACATTATTACCCGTCAGAACAATGGTGATCTTTCTGGGCTTAGAGCTGATTAGATCCAGAACCCCCTTAACCGGGATCAAGTTCATTGATGTTGCATAATTAATCTCGTCCAGAATCAGAATATCATATTTACCGGAAAGCATCCTCGCCTTGGCCTCGCTGAGTGCTTCTTTTGCTGCTCTCTGATGCTCAGACAATGGCTTGTTATCATCAATAATCCCGACAAACCCCTTTCCTAAAGAGATAATTGAAAAGTTAGGAGCCATCTTCTTAGCACCATTAAGCTCACCATAAAACCAAGAACCCTTGATGAATTGTAGCATTAGGACGTTTAGGTCATATCCTATTGCCCGTACCGCTAGCCCAAGAGATGCGGTTGTCTTGCCCTTACCGTCGCCAGTATATACAATCACAAGCCCCCTACTTCCTGTTCCTTTATTGTCTAACTTAGAAACCTTAGTTTTGGACAATATCCATAATGAATAGAGTGCACATATTAGATGGTTTCGTCTCTGAGAAGGCAATAATGTTGTATGGAATATTCTTGTAGGTTGCTTAACGGGTCAGAGTCAGAAGTTCAAAAGATTATTCCCAAATCCATCTCGTTTTACAACGAGCTGTATTAGAATCAGAGATGAAGGAATGCTTCTCTCTGTTGTAAATAACTTTATAATCATTTTTCAAGGTCTTTGGATATTCTAAACTAATGAAGGCAGTAATTTTAGCTGGTGGGTTTGGTAAGAGACTTCGTCCTCTAACCGATAAGAGACCGAAGCCACTAATTGAAGTGGATGGGGTTCCGATATTAATCTTGCAGATCGAGTGGTTAAAGAAATCAGGGATAGATGAAATAATCCTTTGCATAGGATATCGAAAAGAAGCCATCATGAAGCGGATAGGAGATGGGAGCAGTTTTGGTATAAAGGTCAGGTATGCAATAGAAGAAGAGCCGCTCGGAACGGGTGGCGCTTTAAAAAATGCAGAGTCGTTAATCAAGGATAACACATCTTTCTTAGTACTAAATGGCGATATCATTACCGATATTGATCCATCTCTGCTATGCCAAAAAATAGCGAACGGAGCATGGTCAAGCATATCCATTGTACCGTTAAGAAGTCCATTCGGGATAGTTGAAATAGAGAATGAACTCGTGAAGGGGTTTGTAGAGAAACCTGTTTTACCTGAATACTCTATAAACGCAGGCATCTATTGCTTCTCAAATGAGATATTCAATAGATTACCCCAGAAGGGAAGTATAGAAACTGAAACGTTTCCTGCCCTCGCAGAAGAGAGTAAATTGGTTGCTGTAAGCTACCCTAGATCTGCTTGGATATCCATAGATTCTCACAAGGATATCGAAAAGGCATCAGAGATGTTCAGTGACGATATCAAGATGATAAAATCAAGATCATAGAGACGATGGAGCAAGCTGGACGCAGCTAAGTATCATAGATTATCTAAGTATCAAGTTTCAATAAAGGACTGTCACAGATATGACATAGTCCCAGATCGAGATCTGGCTCAAACCTCTTGTGAACACCACAGAGAAGCCGGTTTCCCTTTATGTATTGCATAGCTTCGGAGAACAATGCAACGGTAGTCCTTTGATCGTGACTTCCACTGGCTAGATTGGTTACAATATCTGAAGTTATTCTTTTTACTTCCTTAGCTTTCAGAGCATACTCTGCTCCGGTCCCCCTCAGGTTCCGAAGATAGTAGCTGACTGCTGCTTGACTGACATTCAATAAGTTGCCTATCTCCCTCTGGCCCATATTATATTTCTCAAAAAGCTCCTTAGCCACATGAGCCCTCAAAGCAGGGGCTACAGCCCTAACTGAAATCTCATCTGGAAATATTTTCGGTGAAACTATTTGTTCCACGACTTTCGAAGTGTCCTTTCTGTTATTTAAATATAACAAATGTCATAGTTGGGAGGCAGTTATGCCAAAACTTGAAGAGTTAAGAAAAAAGCTTCTATTCAATACATCACTAGATGTCTGGATAGCTCTATGTGAGGATAACTCTATAGATTGGTTTGATCCTATTGCTTATGAAAAGTTCATTGACTTCCTCCGAGAAAAAGAGATAGCACTCCTACAGGTGTCTGTGATGGATGAAACTGATAGGAAGAGCGAATTCATGCAGCAGGGATTCGAGATTCTGGAACGTAATCCTTCAAAGTTCAATTTAAGGCTTGATGATATCGCAATGAAGGCTATTTTAGAGTACAGGTTCCCGAAATAGTATGGCATTAGATATAGTGAACTTTCTTTAGAAACTCAAGAAGGTGTTCTACTTGCGGATGTTTTGTATTTAACCTATATTTTTTTGTCAAACTATTCAGCTCTTCTACCCAACCCAGGCGCATCAGCTTCTCAAGGTCTGACTTGAGGTATGCATGCCGAATGCCGGTCTTTCGTCCCAAAGCATAACGACTATAGACATCCATAGGTGAAGAAGCAAGAGTACCTATTATTCTGAGCCTGCCCTTACTTCCAATTGCCTCTTCAATCTGTGTCCTGACCAATTTCTTATCCAGATAGCTCATGTATTGACCTTCAACTGATTACTTTTGGTTACTTTATTCTTGACCTTTGTACGCCTTCCGTATTGTATTGGGTTTCTAATCCCGAAGCAGTTCTTGGGATCTCTATAGCAGAGATTGTTGGTTACCAGAGTCTTACAGGATGGAGAATTATATTTTGTTCGGCCCCCACGTAAACCGGCGAGGTGCTCCACTTGATACCTAGTAATCCGAGGGTTATAGTCTGGAGCATTCCGGTACAAGTTTATCACTTCGTCTACGTTCTTTCCGATTTTTAACATGTAAGTTGCTAGGAACAATCTACCCATATGATGAAGGTTCTCTCCTTTAGTTAGTACCTCGACACTATGATTAATGCAGGGTGGATACCCGATTGAAGGTGCTCCTATGGTTTCCATTGTTACTGGAGGAGGGGTTTCCTGGATAATTTCTTGAACTATATGTGATAGTTTTTCTGGGAGTTTAATCGGACCAATATTTTTCAACCGTTTATCTATAATATCCCTGATCTCTTCGCGAACAAGTCTTACAACGTCCGTCTTCCGGAGATAAACTAGGCCTCCGGATACCACGTGGTTTATCAATTTCCATTCAGGTGTGTGGAAGTGCACCGATCTGATTAGAAAGTCCTCTACATTCACTGTGAAGTCGAGTCCCTTATATCGGTCGCCCCCATCATGGATGGGAAAGCTAAGGATAGAATCGAATATTCGTTTAAGAACTTCTCCTGATTCTTTCTCCAGAAATCCTTCTACTTTTTTTGCTTCTGATAGAGAATACCTACGCATAAGGTGATCTAGGCCTGAAGCTTTCACAAGTGCCATCGACAGTGGGAAGGAGAGTATCTCAACGTCTGGTTGATGATTCATGCTTGTAACATTTCTCTTACCGTAGGATTCTTGGACCCTTTCTCTCGCACGGTCGACTACAGCTTTGAAGTCAGGCTTCTCCAAGTCCTGGAGACTAACATCTAGGACCTTCACACGATCTCCAGCCTCTTGAACGAACGGATACTTTGCTAGATCATCGAGTCCAAACCCAAGCGAGTCCAAGATAGTGTTATTGGGTGACTTTTGCATTTATTTTTTTCGTCTTATAGGAAATGAATTGGTTGATTCTCCAAATAAGTGATGAGAGAATTTTAGGAAGTGTATATCTGGTATGAATACAAGATACGTATCAACTGGGATTCACGCTAAAGAACCAAGGAGAAAGGGTCTAGCTAGATTTATAGAGTCGGGTATTTTGGTATAGGAGCTGATGCCAAAAGAGGTCTTGAACATAGAGGAATTTAGGAAGGTTATGCCCTATGCTAGTGAATGTAGAGTTGTTCGCTCAGGCGAAACCGTGAAGGTAAAATTACGATTAAAGAGATTGCTTTATGTTTACAAGACCAATACTAAAGATGTAGATGAGCTGCTAAAGGAAATTAAGACGGATATAATAGAAATTTAGGCTATAATAAGAACGGGGTGAGAGCAACCAGGCCAAGAATCATTGGTAGTGGGAGGCCTGGTAGAGCTTTACCTCGTTTAAGAGCAATAAGAGTGAGGATGACACCAATATTAGTACCTAAGAGGACAATTAGGAACGCCTCTATCCCCGAAATCATTAACCCGGCGGACGGTAATAAAGAGTAGAAGACCAAGTCGCCTATACCCATTTCCACACTTCCCACCTTTAGAGATAATGGAGCAAGTATCCTAGCCTCAGGAAAAGCTAAAAGCGTCTTCAGAGGGCCCCTAGTCACAGCATAGATGTCGTAAATAGCGAAGATAAGTGGAAGGATTAAGATTGTAGGAAAAGTCAGAGTTAGGCTAAACATTACTGCAATCTCTGAAGAGATTATCATTGAGGTAATGGAGGATGTAAATTTGAAGCGGGTGTTGTAAGCCCCGTAAGCACCTAGTGAAGCAACAGTAACCCCCATTATCAGTGCGGGGATGATAGCGTAACCCATCAGTAACTCAGAGAGGAGAGCCTCGGATAGGAATGTTGTAAAAATAAGGGCGGCAAATGATAATATGCCTATCAACATATTACGCAGAAACGAGATCCGTTTTCTCTTCAGAAAGATGATTAAAATCATAGTCATACCAACTACACCGGTGAGAAGAAATAACGAATTGAAAATTGAAGCAGTAAATCCGCTCCCGAATGGCTCATATAATCCAACGTTAAGTGAAGAAGGCGTTCCTGTAAGTAGAATTAGCGTCATTCCTTGAACGATAGTTATCGCTGTAAGAGGAAAAAATAGAAGAGATATTGAACTATTATCTTTCTTTTTAGATCGCCCATCAGCTGGGTTCTTAGAAGTATCGTCTCCCATAACAAATTAACTTTGAAAAGATTAGGGGGGTTAGCAGGTCGTCTCTGAATTTATTTTACGACGAAGGATTCCCCTGCTTTAGGGGCAACCGCATCAAAACCAAATTTGGTCTTAATTTCTTCAGAGAATTTTACGCAGTTCTCTTCGTCCCCGTGGATCGCAAGAACCTTGGGATTCCCCTTAAATCTCCCGAAGAGTTCAAAAAGTCCATCTCTCCCTGTATGGCCCGAGAAGTCAAATCGCTTAACTTTGGCTTTAACGTTGACTCTTCTACCTCGGATCATAACTAGCCCCTTATCGATCAGGGTTCTGCCTGGAGTTCCTGGAACTTGGTAGGCTACTAAAGAAATGGCGTTTGCTGAATCCAGAGCTAGATGCTCGTTATAGAACATAACTGATCCTCCAGCCATCATTCCTGCTGGAGCTATAATGACACCAGGATTCTTCGTTACATTGCGTCTCTGATTCCAGCCTTTTACCAGTTCACAATTTTCGATACTCTCAATGAAAAGATTGGGATCTTTGAGGAAATCTAGATTATCCATTAGGACATCATTTACCTTTAGAGCTAACCCATCCATTGCAACTGGATGCTTGAAGCCTGCTTTTTCGAGCACGCAAGCTATCTCTTGGGCTCTCCCAGCTGCAAATGCTGGGACCAGCAGTTTTCCACCCTCCTCAACTATCTGGGTTGCGAATTCAACGAAGTCCTCCTCGACGTCGGTCCTCTTGGGATGTTGATTCTGGGAATAAGTACTTTCAGAGATTACGAGATCTAGATCACCATAATCAGTATTAGCACCGTTTAAGAGAGTGGTATCATTGATATCAATATCACCAGTATACATGACTCTAGATGTTCCATCATCTATAACAAGCGAAGTAGCCCCGGGGAGGTGTCCTGCACCATGGAACTTTATCTTAAACTCACCAATCTGGATCTCATCCCCCAGAGAGAGCCTCTTTACTCTCTTGAGCATAGCGCGAAGTTCCGTTTCCTCAAATGGGAGATAAAAGCCAGAGATCCCTATTAGATCCTGTATCAATAGAGCTGACAGGTCAGCAGTTACGCCAGTCATATACGAGTCTACACCCTCTGACAGGTATAGCATGGGAGTTGACCCTGAATGATCTAGATGTGCATGAGTTATTAGCACGCCATCAATATCTTTTGGTTGGACATTGATAGGAAAAGCTGGTTCTCGACCTGTTCGTATTCCGTAATCCA
>SMUY01318216.1_pt1 | contig 12189 bp, 9 predicted proteins | sample 2456441 | NCBI WGS metagenome assembly SMUY01 (sample SAMN11095931, study PRJNA526329) | marine sediment metagenome | biome: Marine sediment; feature: Surficial sediment; material: Deep marine sediment; isolation source: Hadal surficial sediment | place: Pacific Ocean | collected 2014-11 | depth 0-1...
AAACGGGCTGCCAGAAAAACCGATCAATGGCACTTGGTTATTCAGAGTTTTACGAATTTGTGAAACTGCGTTCATCACATAACTTAGGTGCACAGCAGGATCTGGTATCGTGAGCGAGCGAATTTCTCCTTCTTTGCGCAAGGGGCGCTCGAACTTAGGTCCCTCACCTTCTATAAAATAAAGCCCGAGTCCCATCGCATCAGGAATAGTGAGAATATCAGAAAACAAAATTACCGCATCCAGCGGGTAGCGTGCCAGCGGTTGCATGCTGACTTCAGTAGCAAAATCGGGATTCTTGCATAATGAAAGAAAATCACCGGCGCGGGCTCGTGTCCGGTTGTATTCTGGAAGATAGCGTCCAGCCTGTCGCATCAACCACACCGGCGTGTATTCGGTGGGCTGTCGCAGCAGAGCTTTTAGCAATGTGTCGTTTTTTGGCTTTGTCATTCGGAAGCTTTCTGGGTTCTAGCCTATTAAATCCTGGCAATCCAGAGGGAGCATCCTTTGTGGCTAGTGGTTTGTATTGCTCGGGTTAGGGCGATGCGAACAAACCTATAGATTTATCCGGCCTTCCTACAGTACCGTTTTGCGAAACTACAAATCTTACCAGCGATTGGCTTTTTCGTATACTGTTGAGAGGAACATCTCGGTACAGTAACCAATGTTTGGTGTTTCCAAGTTTGATATTAAGCTGCTAGATATTTAAAGAATAGCGAAATGCATTGTTTATTCAGTTTTCTTCAATTATAAAAAGCCTTCTGTATTCTTTGATTGCATAACGATCAGTCATACCAGCAATGTAGTCAGCTATTGCTTGGTACTTTTCTTGGTAGGATTTTGCCTGGTATTTTGGTGGGAGTAATCGGGTATTTCCACTGAACATATTGAATAGTGTCTTTACAGTATGGTGTGCTTTGTTGCTCATACGTGTTACTTGATAGTGTTGGTAAAGATTATTGTGCAGGAATTTTTTTAATTCCTGTTGCTCCAACCTGATTTTTTCACTAAAACTAATCAGGCATGGTGCTGCTAGTACAGCTCGCAAACTGCTAAGCTTAGCACTTGCGATATTGGCTGTACTTTGTTTGATCAAATCTGTTACCAAGGTGTTGATCATGCGTCGAACTGTTTCTTGAATCAACCTCCGTCCTAAGATCTTGGGATACTGTTTCTTTGTCATTGCTAAGTGGCGAGAAAAAATAACGACTTCCTCTAATTGCTCCTGCGTGATAAGGCCAGAGCGCAGGCCATCGTCCACATCGTGATTGTTGTAGGCAATTTCATCAGCAAGGTTGGAAAGCTGTGCTTCCAGTGATGGTCTTTGATTTGCAAGAAAACGCTCACCCACATCACCTAGGCTTTTGGCATTCTTCTTTGTACAATGTTTTAATATACCTTCACGAGTTTCGAAGCACAGGTTCAATCCATCAAAAGCACCATAGCGTTCTTCCAATACGTCTACCACGCGCAGCGATTGTAGGTTGTGCTCGAAGCCACCGTAGTTTTTCATACATTCATTCAGTGCATCCTGGCCAGCATGGCCGAATGGAGTATGGCCCAGGTCATGTGCTAGAGCGATGGCCTCAACCAAGTCTTCGTTGAGACGCAGGTTGCGAGCAACTGAGCGACCGATTTGAGACACTTCCAAAGTATGTGTTAGACGCGTACGAAATAAGTCTCCTTCGTGGTTGACAAAAACCTGAGTTTTGTATTCGAGCCTACGGAATGCAGTGGAATGAATTATACGGTCTCGGTCGCGCTGAAATTCACTTCGTCCAAGAGGAGGTTTCTCCCTGATGTGACGGCCGCGAGAGTTTTTTGATGATACCGCATAGGATGCTAAATCATACATTAACAGCACATTCCACAAGGGTCTCAGTCAGGACCGCTATAGGTACATCCGAACATACCGTGGCCTCACCAATACGTTTAAGCAGCACGAAACGCATTTTTCCGCCTTCTACTTTCTTATCCCGTTCCATTAAGCGCAGGTATTTTTCAGGATCAAGATTAGGGACGACAACAGGAAGCCCAGCTAGCAAGTAGATTTTTCGGATACGCTCAACTTCAGCTTTTCCGATCAAATGCATGCGTTGCGACAATTCTGCTGCCAGAAGTGTGCCTGCAGCTACAGCTTCACCATGCAGCCATACGCCGTAGCCCATTGCATTTTCGATAGCGTGGCCGAAGGTATGGCCCAGATTAAGAAGCGCTCTTACACCGTGTTCACGTTCATCAGCTGCTACAATTTCGACCTTATTCTTACAACTACGTCGTATCGCTTCATCCAACACATCATGGTTTTTTGCTAAAAGCTTAGTCATGTTCTGTTCTAACCAATCGAAAAATACATGGTCCCGAATCAGACCATACTTGATGATCTCGGCAATACCACTGTTAAATTCTCGTTCAGGTAAGGTATCAAGTGTTGCGCTATCTGCCAATATCATGCGCGGCTGATAAAAGGCGCCGATCATGTTTTTGCCGAGGGGATGATTGATGCCAGTCTTGCCGCCTATCGAAGAGTCCACCTGGGCTAGAAGCGTGGTCGGGATCTGGATAAACGGCACCCCGCGCATATAAGTGGCAGCAGCAAACCCAGCAAGGTCACCAATGACCCCGCCACCGAGTGCAATAATCGTAGTGCTGCGTTCACAATGGTTTGTTAGAAGAGCATCGAAAATTTGGTTTAGTGTTTGCCAGTTTTTATATTCCTCACCGTCTGGTAGGATGATCGGGACAGAAACTATGCCATGACTTTCCAGTGTGGCATGCATCTCATCCATGTAAAGGGGTGCCACCGTGGTGTTGGTGACTATGGCAACTCGTTTCTGTAACAGATATGGAAGAATAAGGCTAGACTTGTTTAATATACCGCTACCAACATATATCGGATAACTACATTCGCTTATCTCGGAGGAAAGATTTACGGTAATGGTTTGCATGGTGGTTATTGGTATCAGAACGATACTAAACTAGAATCGGTTGGTTAATTCCGTTACAACGTGCTCGTTTTAGTCTGGTTTACTCTTAAAGCAGAGTAAGTGAGTTGTTGTACGAGCAATTTTACCATCTGACGTATACTTTGCTTTCTGCTCTCAACAACGATATGCGCTATTTCACGGTAGATAGGGTCACGTTGATCATAAAGCTCTGCCAGTTTGGCCTGGAGATCCAAGGTTTGAAGTAATGGCCGGTCCTTATTGTGTCGAGTCCGATGCCATAAATCATTAACCGTCGCTCGCAGATATACAATCGTGCCGTTTTGCCTTAAAAGCTCACGGTTTTCCCTGTTTAATATTATTCCCCCTCCCGTTGCAAGCACTATATTATCGATTTTTAACAATTCCCGCAGCATTTTCGCTTCACGCTTGCGAAAACCGGCTTCACCTTCTATTTCAAAAATTACGGGTATTTTGACGCCGGTACGTTTCTGGATTTCGTGATCCGTGTCGATAAACGTTTTGTTTAAGTAGCTAGCCAGAGATTTCCCGACGGTGGTTTTCCCTACACCCATCATGCCTACTAAAAGAATATTACTACCTACTTTTTTCGTCGTATGGTTTGTTTTCTTCATTGTTACCTTTGGTTCAGCCGATTCCATTTGGGCAATTGTAGCGGAAATATTACAAACCGCGTAGACACAAAGATGCCGCATCAGATTGATCCGATGCGGCTACTAACGACAGGGTAGATATTTCTTCGTACTTATGTACCCTCTCATGAGCAAAACTTCTTATAATCAGCGCAGATTGAGGCTGTCTTTTAATATTCTCGGGGTAATGAAAATCATTAATTCTGTCTTGTCGACTTGTTTTAAGGTATTTCTGAATAAGAACCCTAGAATTGGAATATCGCCTAGTAGCGGCACTTTGTTTACAAGTCTATTTTCAGTTCGACCGAAAATGCCACCGATAACTACCGTACCGCCATTTTCCACTAAAACTTGCGTGGTAACCTGCTTGGTATTGATTGCAGGCCCAGCAGCTGTTAGTTGCCCGACGGTGTCCTGATTGACGGTCAAGTCCATAATGATATTGTCATCAGGCGTAATCTGTGGAGTAACCCTGAGACTGAGAACTGCTTTCTTGAACGTGATGCTAGTAGCGCCACTGCTAGTTGCTTGCTGGAAGGGTATTTCAGTACCCTGCTCAATAACAGCTTCGACTTGGTTAGCAGTTACTATACGTGGGCTGGAAATAATTCTACCCTTGCTGTCAGCCTCCAGTGCGGATAATTCCAGATTAATTAAGGCTCCACTATTGATTTTGATCAAGCTAAGGCCAAGTGCAGCAGGCCCACCTAGCACACCTGCAAGACCGGCTGCAGGCAGGTTGACGTTAAGGGGAGCAACTCCAGCGGGATTTGTGCCACCGGCTAATGAGGATGAGCCTTGGATACCATCCAAAGAGCCACTTATTCCAAGGTCACGATTTTGACTGATTGCACTTACATTTTGGACGCCAAAGCGTACACCGAGAGATCGGCTAAATAGGTCAGTCGCTTCCACAATACGTGCTTCTATCATTACCTGTCTAACGGAAACATCGATTTTCTCAAGTAGTTTGCGTACTTCTTCCAATTGAGTTGGGGTATCTCTTACAAATAAGGTATTGGTGCGAACATCTATGGCTACGCTACCACGTTTGGTTAACATTTTCTGATCTGTATCCCCCAATAGCGTCTTCATCGCATTGGCCTTCTGATAATTCAACTGAAAGATTTCGGTGTGGATCGGTTCTATGTCAGAAATCTGCTGGCGGGTTTCTAGATCAAGTTTTTCTTTGGCTGCAATTTCATCGCGCGGCGCAATCATAATCACGTTGCCGATCTGGCGCTTGTCCAGTCCTTTAGCCTGGAGCATGATGTCTAATGCCTGATCCCAGGGGACATCTTTTAAACGCAGAGTGAGATTGCCGGTAACGGAGTCGCTGGTGATGATATTGAGTTCAGTAAAATCAGCAATTACCTGTAGTACTGCACGAACTTCCACGTTCTGGAAATTAAGAGAAAGTTTCTCACCAACATAGCCTCCTTGGTTGCGTCTCCTTCTCGTGAGCTTATCGGAGTCTTTTTCCAAAGACCAGACTTCCAGGATAAACTTTGCGTCTGCTTGGTATGCCGAGTGTTCCCATAGTCCCGTGGATTTTATCACCATGCGTACATTTTCTCCCTGAGAAAATGTCTCCACAGTTTGTACTGGCGTGGCAAAATCTACCACATTTAACCGTCGTTCTAGGCTGGGTGGCAAGGTTGCATTGAGAAATTCAACAATTATACTTTTGCCTTGCTTGCGGATATCAATTCCCGCACCCCAACCCGACAAATCAACTTGTATCCGGCCTTCGCCATTAGTACCACGGCGAAAATTCACATCACGTAAATTGAGTACTTGATCGCTGTATTTGTCTTCAGCAAAATGTGTAATAGCACCAGATGCCGTATTTTCGGACGCTGCCTCTCTAAGAGTGATAAAAAGAATTTTATCTTCAATTTTCGTATCATATGTAAATAGCTTGGAAAGGTTCATCACCAAACGAGTACGATTTCCGGACTGTGCGATGTTAATACTGCGTAGCCCTCCTTTGCCCATGCTCAGTGTTTTTTTACCAAGTGCATTAGAAGTGTCAAAAAAATCAAAGTAAATCCGCGCTGGGTCGCTTAAGGAAATGCTTGGAGGGGTAGTTATAAGAGGTTGGTTCATCGATACCTTGATTATCAGCAGATTATCCTGAGTGGTAGAAACACTGATGTTTTCAATACTAAATTGAGGAGCTTTGATAGCGGGTACCGGGTCCGGATCAGCAGCGAACGTGGGCAAGACTACGGCAAATAATAGACTGCATCTAAGCCATGCAAGAGGATTTATAAGATTCGGCACGTTCATTTTTTTCTACTCCTAATCTTCAAGCATTAAAATACTGATACGTTCAGCCCAGTCACCAATACTGTCCTGTACGATTTCTTTTAAATTTACTTCAGATTCCGAAATGTCAGAAATTAACCCAAAATTCTGTCCTAGGTAGCCGCCTACTTTAACTCTATGGAGAGTGCTATCAGGGGCCTTAATAAGCGCGTAGAAATTTTCGTTTCGCTCTAGAGAGCCAACCATTTTCAAACTTTCCAAGGGGAACTTTTCTAAGACTTCTTTGTGACGGTCTAGGTTAGGTTGAAGCCCGCTACCTTCACCTTTTATATGTTTGCTCTTGCGGGGTTTGAAGGGGTTAGGCATTTCAAATGCACTATAGGGATAGTGAGTATAGGGCTGGACTTCGGGTATAGGGGTTACCTGGCCACGCAAGCCTTTTCCAGAGTTCTTGATAAATGCTTCTAGATCGCCATGTGTTTCATTGCCGCAGGCTGATACAGTTAAAGGAAGCATTAATAGCAGTAGACGAGTCCACTTCATCATTTACTACCTCCTTTTTGTTTTGCGGTCTCTTCTTCATCCAAGTAGCGGAATGTTTTTGCAGTAGCATTCATTACCAACCCCTCTTTAGTTTTAGTATTGGGGGTAATACTTATATTGTTAAGTGTTACGATACGAGGTAATTGTGAGATGTCGCTGGCAAATGCACCGATGTCATGGTAATTCCCAGTGACACGAATAGTGATTGGCAATTCTGCGTAGAACTCGGAAATGATTTCACTGGCTGCAGGTTTGAACAACTCAAACTGCAGTCCACGCCCCAGCCCGGCATGGTTAATGTCTATCAAAAGAGCGTCCATTTCAGATTTGTGCGGCAACTGCTTCAAAAGCGCACCTAGAGATAGTTCGATGTCCTTTAATTGCTGTCGTAAGATGTCCAGATTAACCGCATCTTTCTTTTTTACCAGATATGTTTCTTTAAGTTTTACTTCTTCTGCCTTGGCTTGATCCAGAGACTCCCATTGTTTTTGCCAATCTAGAAAATAGCCAGCGGTAACGATTGCCATAAATAAAATAACAAGTACGCCAACCTTTATAAATAAAGGCCAGCTCCCTGGATTCTTCGTGTTAAGTTGGTTTATCTCTTCTATCAGGTTCATGGCGATTTAAATATTTGGCATCTCTAGGGCTTTACAATCCCCGGAGTAGAGTTTTCGTCACCAACACTCTGGGACAAGTGAGTAAGAATTACATTAAGATTAAACTCATTAAGGCGAGTGTTATCCACTTTAGACGCCTTGATTTCAATCAATGATGGTGATTCCAACCAGGCTGACGACTCCAACTTGCGCATCAGAGTTGATACACGTGCATTTGACTGAGCATATCCTTTTAGATTGATAGTCTGATCGGTTTGCTTGATGCTTCGAAGGTAAACACCATCAGGAAGTAATCGCACTAGTTGATCAAGCAGATGTACCACATCAGATCGATTATCTTGCAAGGTTTCAACTACTTTCTTGCGTGCTAGTAGCACTTCGGTCTGCGCTCTTATTTTCTTAATTTCATCAATTTGTTTATCGAGAATCGCAATCTGGTTTTTCATGTATTTATTGCGACTTTCCTGGTGCTCGATTTGTTCGGTGATCATGAAATGTATCATTCCTACAGTTAGGAGCCCGAGGAAAAACGTTATCCCAGCCAGGACGGAAAATTGTTTTTGCTGCGCTTTGCGCTTGAGTTCTCGATGAGGGAGCAGATTAATACGGATCATGATGGATCAAAGCTTCTCATAGCTAGGCCACAGGCTATCAGAAGCGAGGGTGCGTCTGCACCTAGTAGCTTCGGTCTAACGCGATTAGATAGAATCATGTCAGCGAATGGATTAACGATTAATGTACTTGCCTGAGTGCGAGCTGCAACAATTTCGTCCAGTCCAGGGATGGCAGCGCATCCGCCAGCCAGAAAAATATAATTGACCTCAGTATGCCGGGTCGAAGAGAAGAAAAATTGCATTGCGCGAACCACTTCCAGTGATAAGGTTTCGCAAAATGGATTTAGTACATCCGTTTTATAATTATCTGGAAGCTCTTCATTACGCCTGGCAGCTTCGGCTTCTTCAGGAGAAAGGTTAAAGCAGCGTTGAATTTCTTGAGAGAGTTGGTTTCCGCCAAACGGCTGATCTCGCATATAGATTGAATTCCCATTGAGTAGCACATTAATGCTCATGACCGTGCTGCCAATATCCACAACTGCAATCACCTGATCCTTGCCGCCGTTTGGAAGCTGACGTTCAATTAGCTCAAAAGCGGTTAGTGCAGCATACGGCTCAACATCCATGACTACAGTCTTCAGACCAGCAGTCAGCGCTGCAGCTATACGATCCTCTACCTTCTCCTTATGAGAGGCAGCGATCAGCACCTCAATCTCTTCTGGATTATTGGGCGCCGGTCCTATCACTTGGAAATCGAGATTTACTTCATCTAGGGCAAAGGGAATATATTGGTTGGCCTCGGTTTCGACCTGAAAAGCCAGGTCATCTTCACGTTGTCCCGCTGGAACAATGATTTTTTTGGTGATCACTGCCGCAGCTGGCAATGCCATGGCAACATTTCTGATTCGTGTTCCCATATTCTTCCAGCCACGCTCTAGGCTCTCGCCTACCGATTCTAAATTCACGATATTGCCATCAAGCATAGCGTCCTTGGGTAGGGGCTCAATAGCATAGCGTTCAACGCGGTATGCGTTATTGCCTTTTCCAACCGCCGAGAGCTCAACCATTTTCACTGATGATGGACTGACATCCACACCTATTAATGGTGGCGATTTCGTCTGAAGGAAATCCAGGTTTATATTAATTTCTGTATTAAACATGGGTTAACTATCGGCAATATATATAAAAAAAAGAGGCTAAAAGATTTTAGGAGCTATAAGTACATGCAAAATATTATTTTGGTAGTATATTTCTTTTATAATTACATAATTACACACGTTTATTGTGTCGGTACTTAAGGAAGGGGTATTCGTGGAAGAAAGAGGTATATATCCCTTAAATTGCAAATATTTATTTAAATTTACATGTCAAATACCGATGTACATGAATGTACGTTAGCGGTTTTTATTAAGGTAATTACATTTTTTTATGGTATTTTTTGTGGCAATATTTAGGAGCGCACCATTCATTTGGAAAATAAATTTATTTAAATCTCTAAATTTATGATGTTAATTTCGATTTTAAACTTCAAAGTTTATTTCACATGCTAGCGCGTTGGGGTGTTTACATTACTACAGCATTTTTGGCATTGAGTTTGCTGGGTGCCCTTCTGATTACTTTTGCTGCGCTAGTCACTATAGCAACACTCCCATCGCTTGAAGTGCTAACTGACTACCGCCCAAAGATTCCTTTACGGATCTACAGTGAAGAAGGTTTGTTAATTGGAGAGTTTGGCGAAGAACATCGTGACTTAGTGGAAATTAATATGGTTCCAGGGCGTCTAAAACAGGCAATTATAGCCGCAGAGGACGAGCGTTTTTATCAGCATGGTGGAGTGGACTATATAGGTGTACTGCGTGCTGCCTATTTTAATTTTACCTCTGGTGCAGTACGTCAAGGTGCGAGCACTATTACAATGCAAGTAGCGCGAAATTTCTTTTTGACTAAGGAAAAAACTCTAACCCGAAAATTTAGTGAAGCTTTACTTGCATTCAAGATCGAACAAAGCTTGAGTAAGGACGAAATTCTCGAACTTTATATGAACCAGATTTATCTCGGGCAGCGTTCCTATGGTTTTGCTTCTGCAGCTCGGGTTTATTTCGGAAAGACCCTGAACCATATCAATTTAGCCGAGGCCGCTATGTTGGCGGGTTTACCCAAAGCCCCCTCACGCTTTAACCCGATGGTCAATCCAGCGCGCGCCAAGACGCGACAACTTTATGTTTTGCGACGCATGGAGAAACTAAACTATATCTCTAACCAGGAGTTCAAGGAAACGAAAAAACAGCCACTGCAAATCAACAAAAAACGTCAATCGCGAGAATTTCCTTTGCGCGCCGATTACGTAGCAGAAATGGTACGCCAAGTGGTATATAAACGCTACAAGGAAGAAACCTATACTAAAGGTTTTAGGGTCTACACAACTGTGAGACAACTAGATCAGGAAGCAGCTTATGAAGCTGTACGTCAAGGTGTTATGGATCATGATAAACGCCGTGGCTATCGTGGTCCCGAGGCGGTTATTAATCTACCTAAAAATAGCATCAATCAGAAAGAGGTACTAGAAGATGCACTACGAGATGTGGCTGATAGCGATGGTATCTACGCCGCAGTTGTGCTGTCCGTCAATTCCAAATTTGTTCGGGCATACCGCAAAGGTGGAGAAAGTATAGAGATTTCGGGTGACGGCCTTAAGTTCGCAAAAAAGTTCCTAAGCGGAAAAGTAGGTTCCGGTCAGCAACGTATTCGTCCGGGATCATTGATTCGTATAATAAAGAGCAAAAAGGGAGCGTGGCAGATCGTACAACTTCCTCAGGCTGAAGCTGCTTTGGTTTCAATGAATCCAGAAGACGGGGCGATTCGTGCACTGGTGGGGGGCTTTGATTTTAACCGCAATCAATTTAACCACATTACACAGGCCTGGCGTCAGCCAGGCTCTAGCTTCAAACCTTTCATTTATTCCGCCTCTCTGGAGAAGGGATTTACTCCGGCTACTATTATAAATGATGCACCAATTTCTTTTACTGCTGAAGAGACTGGAAGTAAACTATGGGAACCAAGAAACTATGCCGGCAAATACGCAGGTCCTATACGCATGCGCGAGGCGCTTGCTAAATCAAAGAACTTGGTATCTATTCGTATTCTCCAGGCAATTGGGGTCCACTATGCCCAAGATTACATCGCCCGCTTTGGCTTTGATCCCAAACTTCATCCACCTTATCTTCCCATGGCTCTGGGTGCAGGGTCAGTCTCTCCGATGCAGATGGTAATAGGTTATGCAGCATTTGCAAATGGGGGTTTCCGCATCTCACCTTACTTTATTGAACGAATAGAAGATGAAAAAGGAAATGTACTGGAACAAGCGCGACCTGCGCTGGCGGGTGGGGATGCCAAGCAGATAATAGATCCACGTAACGCATATCTTATGACTAGCATGCTGAAGGATGTCGTACAACGAGGTACTGCAATTAGGGCAAAGCAACTTGGTCGCAATGATCTGGCCGGAAAAACCGGCACGACCAATGATTTTGTCGATGCTTGGTTCTGTGGTTTTCAGACCAATCTTGTCGCAGTAGCCTGGATTGGCTTTGATAGTCCTAAATCTTTGGGTAATAAAGAGACAGGGAGTCGTACTGCCCTGCCGATGTGGATGAGTTATATGGGCAAGGTTTTGATGGATGTTCCCAAAGTAAACGATCCAGCTTCCGATGACATGGTTCCCGATGGCATTGTGATGGCAAGAATTAATCCGGAGACAGGATTTAGAGAAGAGGGAGGCGCGATAATGGAATATTTTTTTCAGGAGAATGTGCCGCCAGAAGCAGGTAGCAATTTCGGTGACATGGAATCTTTCCTTCAGGAGCGACTGCACCCGGAATCTTTCCTTCAGGAGCGACTGCACCCAGAAGCAAGGGGCGATTTTGATGGTTCTGTCAGGTATCCAGATTACATAGAGGATTAGTTGCAGAAAAATTAAGAATCGTGGTCAACACAGTGGTCTGAAGAAGCAATAATTTCCCTATATGTAGTAAGAAAACGGGCACTATGGTTGTTCTAGGAATTGCTGAGGCCAAGTTTTGGTGATTTTAAATTGTGCACCTGCCATAGTCGTAGAATAAAATCATAGAGCATGACGACAGGCGGAATGTTTCTTATTTTTCTAGTTTAAGCCAGCTAGCCGCATCCATTGCATAATAAGTCAGAATGCCGTCTGCACCTGCGCGCTTAATAGCTAGCAACGATTCTAGTACACAAGTTTTTTCGTCAAGCCAACCATTTTGTGCGGCAGATTTAATCATGGCATATTCACCACTGACCTGATAGACAAACGTAGGAGCTCTGAACTGGTCTTTCACCCGCCGTACAACGTCAAGATAGGGCATGCCGGGCTTTATCATTATCATGTCAGCGCCTTCCTCCAAATCCATTCCTACTTCCCATATTGCTTCGTCTGAATTTGCCGGATCCATCTGATAAGTAGATTTGCTTCCTTCGCCCAAACTAGTGGCAGAGCCTACCGCATCTCGAAAGGGGGCATAAAAACCAGAGGCATACTTCGCCGAGTAAGCGAGAATGCGGGTGTGGATGTATTTATGGCTATCAAGGG
>SMUY01289343.1_pt1 | contig 12188 bp, 10 predicted proteins | sample 2456441 | NCBI WGS metagenome assembly SMUY01 (sample SAMN11095931, study PRJNA526329) | marine sediment metagenome | biome: Marine sediment; feature: Surficial sediment; material: Deep marine sediment; isolation source: Hadal surficial sediment | place: Pacific Ocean | collected 2014-11 | depth...
CTCGGTGGTCACGATCACGAGCCGATCACCTGGTACGAGGGCGGCGTGCCCTTGCTCAAGGCCGGATACGACGCCCATCACCTCGGCGTCGTGGACCTCTCGGTCGAGTGGGTCGAGAAACGCGGCAAGAAGAAGCTCCAGGTCATCCCGGCCTGGCGTCTGATCTCGACCGCCGGCGTGGCTTCCGACCCAGAGATCAAAGCGATCGTCGACGGCCACAACGCCAAGCTGGATGCGGAGCTCAACGTCGCCGTCGGCGTCACCAAGGTGATGCTGGATTCCCGCCGCGCCTCTGTGCGTAGCGGGGAGACCAACTTTGGCAACCTGATTGCCGACGCGATGCGCGAAGCGGTTGGCGCCGAGGTCGCGATTACCAATGGCGGCGGTATTCGTGGCGACCGAACCTACGAAGCCGGAGATACCTTGACCCGCAAGGATGTGCTCACCGAATTGCCCTTCGGAAATGTCACGGTCTTGATCGAGCTTTCCGGCGCCGACCTGTTGGCGGCCCTGGAAAATGGCGTCTCGGAGGTCGAAAACAAGGCCGGGCGCTTCCCGCAGGTCTCTGGCCTGAGCTTCGTCTTCGATCCGGCGGCGCCCAAGGGCAATCGGATCACCGAAGTGACTGTCGGAGGCAAGCTGCTGGAGCCCGGGCGGCTCTACACGGTGGCCACCAACGATTACATGCAGGGCGGCGGTGACGGCTATGCGGCGCTCAAAAAGGGCAAGGCGCTGATAGATTCCGCTGGCGCCAAGCTCATGGCGACCGGGGTGATGGACTATATCGCCGCCCATGCTCCGGTATCCCCGGAGGTCGAGGGGCGGATTCGGGTCAAATAGGACTGACTCAAGATAGGGGCGCCGGCGGGGCCAGGGCGGCAAACAGGCCGCCGAGGCGCTCGGGATCGAGACGGCCGTCGCGGCGCACACCGGTGCAGAGGTCGATCCCGAACGGCCGCACCTGGCGATAGGCCTCGGCGGCGTTCTCGGGCCGGATTCCGCCGGCCAGGAACACCGGGCGCGATACCTCGGCCACGATTCTCCGGCTCAGCGACCAGTCGTGCACGCGCCCGGTGCCGCCAAGCTCCTTGATCCGCGCCTGCGGCCGGCCGGAATCGAGCAAGAGGGCGTCGACCGCGGGCGCGCTGGCCTTCGCCTGGTCAAGCGATTCGGGGCCGGTGACGTGGATCACCTGGACGATCTTCACCCCTGGCACGGCCCGGCGCAGGGCCCGGTAGGCCGATGGCTCGACGGCGTCGACGATCTGAACCGTGTTGGTGCCGCAGCGCCGGACGTGATCGACAATGGCCTCCGGTTCGGTCTCGCTGGTCAGGAGAAAGGTCGCGACCGGCGGCGGCGTCGAGGCGGCGATTTCGGCAATGATTCGGTCGTCGATCACGCCGGGTCCGCTCGGCATGCGGCCCACCAGGCCGAGCGCCGCGGCACCATGGCGAACCGCCAGTGCCGCCTCTTCGACCGAGGAAATGCAGCAGATCTTGACCCGCACCACGGTTCATAGCTCCGTAATTGACTGGCGCCGCTCAGCCGAAGGCCTGGCTCGGCGCCGCGCTGGGCAGTTCGCCGGTAACCTCATGATACGCGGACCGGGTCGGGCGCGGTGCTTCCATTTCGGGGTCGGGAACAAAAGATTCTTGCAATAGCGGTCCGAATTAATTAACCGGGCGACAGAGTTTGCCATTCCTCGACTCGATCCTTCAATGGATCAGCGAGAAATCAAGGCAAACGACCTTGCAGGACACAGGCATGGCAGCGTCCAATAAAAGGAGAGCGCTATGGCCACTCAGAAATTTTACCGCGAACAAACGCTACGACGGATCGGTCAATCCGATCTCAATTGGAACAATGCCAAGTTTCGAACCTCCGCGCAGGTCGCGCGCACATTGCAGGTGAGCGAGACAACGGTTTTGGAGTGGTTGAGAAACGGGGATATGGGAGGCCTGGTGACCGGCCGCCGCTGGTACATTACGCCCCGCCAGCTCGAAGAGTTTCTTGAACCAAGGGCCAACATTCCTCGATCCTAATAGCAAAGGTCCTGCAAAGCCTCGGTCGATCTCCCTATTTTATCGAGGGGCAAGAATTCTTTAAGGCATTATGCTCCATATTGCATGATATCGATGCAATCTGTGTGAAACTGCCAAAGCGTGATCTTATGGTTGAACCAAGGTACCTAACCCCCTTCGACGTCGCCAAGCGCCTTCAAATGAACGAGCGTACGGTGACGCAGTGGCTGCGGAACGGCCATCTGCGAGGATTCAAGATCGGTAAAGAGTGGCGGGTCTCGGAACTAGATTTGGGGGCCTTCCTAGAGGCCAGCGCAAACAAACCAAGCGGCCTGCCACCCCGCTCCGTCGCTTAACTTGCCATCGCAACCGAATAGCCGGTGGCTTCCACAATCGCTTTCGAAACCACCCAAATGTCTAGGTCGTCTATTTCACGACTTTTCTGGATTTGACTTTCTGCCCGGCTTTTCGACCAAGCCCGATTTTCTTGGCAAGTTCGCTGCGCCTGGCGGCGTATTTCGGTGCCACCATCGGATAATCCGAAGCCAACCCCCACTTCTGCCTATATTCGTCCGGTGACATGTCGTAAGCGGTCCTGAGATGGCGCTTGAGCATTTTCAGCTTTTTGCCGTCTTCGAGACAGATGACGTAATCGGGCCTAATGGATTTTTTGATCGGCACCGCCGGTTCGGGCGTGGATGACGCCCCCTGCTCTGGCGAGTTCAACGCGTCATGCACTGTCTTGATGAGATTAGGAAGCTCACTCGGCGGCAGGCTATTCTTAGACACGTAGGCGGACACTATTTCTGAAACCATCGCAATCGTCGAAGTATCATTCTCGCTCTTTGGCATGATTATTCTCCCTGTCCAAAATCCTTTGGGGTATTATTAATAGATATTTCGAAAAATCGCAACCAAGTTGATCTTAGGTAGCATCAATTAATTTTGGTGCCATTGAGGGAGCAAGATTATTTGAACACGGTCAATATTTGGGCTATGTGCGTGCAACCCTCGGCCATCGGCCTTCCATCCCAATCGAAGACGTAATAGCCGCTCAAATCCTTGCCGAATCCAAAAAGAATATCGTTATTGCCGGGATTTAGAATGGCGACCAAGCACTGGCCATCGTCCATCGTGGCCGGAACACATGCCCCGGCGAGGCCTTCCGAGCTTAGCTTGTAGCTAAGCGCAGTCAGGATGGAAACGTCGGTCGCGTTAAGACCCGCGCGGTCGAGAGCAACAACAGACACTGGGCAGCCCTATTTCTGAGGCCCAAACAGAGCCGGTGTGTTGCTCTACCAAGCCCAGATAACCAAACCGTAAACAGATCGACCCAAGAGAGAATTTTGCGCTGATTGGCGCCCGCGGCACCGGTCCGTTCATGGCGGGGCTGGGACGGCGGTAATGTTTCGTTCACTCAAATACGACAAATCCAGCCGAGGTCGCGGAAATGCCGGCAGCTTGGGGCAGGGATGCCATAAGGCTGAAGGATGCGGCCGGATCGGGTCTAAAATCGCCCCAATCGTCAGGCAATTGGATGTTGGGGAGCTGAATCGGGTGCGATTCCGCGGCTCCCCGACCGAATTGATAGGGGCCCGCTAGGGGGTCCGTATTCGCTACGGGTCCGCCGGTGCGTTTTTTCGAGCGTTTCTGCTTTGGTGCCGTGAATGCTAGGTTAGCCCACCGCGTGACGACGACGGGCGGAGCATCTCAGGCAGAAAATGCGAGACAAGGCGAAAGTTTTACGGAAACTGCCCCTGTTTCAGGGGCTATCCGACGGCGATATTTCGAGCATCTCGGCGACCGCCCGATTCGTCGCCCATAAGGCTGGGGATGTGATCTGCCGTCAGGGCGATGCCGGGCGGGACCTTTATATCCTGGAATCCGGGTCGGTGCTGGTCCAGCAGGGCAGCCGGGTTCTTGCCAAGCTGGGCGCCGGCGACGTCGTGGGCGAACTCGCGGTTCTGGACGATCAGCCGCGCTCGGCGGATGTGATCGCCGTGGAAGAGACGCATCTTTTGGAAATCCGCGGCGCCGAGTTTTCGGCGCTGCTGGAGACAAACGGCACCCTTGCGCGGCACATGCTGCGCGTCCTGGCCGGCCGTGTCCGCAATGCCAGCGCCAAGCAGGAACGTGTCGATCACCTGGTCCGCGCCTACCGGGAGCGCGGACACACGATCGCCGAGATCGATCCCCTTGGCTTGCGTACGTTGGTTGACCCGCCCGAGCTTACGTTGGAGTTCAACGGCCTCGGACGGGAGGACCTGAACGCGACCTACGCCGCGATGTTCGGTCGAACCGCCGTTTCGGCCAGCCTGGACGAGATTATCGGCACCCTGCGCCGGACCTATTGCGGCACCATAGGGTGGCAGTACACCCATATCGACGACCTGCACATTCAAAATTGGCTGCGTGAACGAATTGAGGACCCCGGTCACTGGCGCTCCCCCGGCCGCGATGAGCAGGTCCGCATCCTGACCAAACTGACGGACGCGGAAGTCTTCGAAAGCTTTTTGCAAAAGACCTTTGTCAGTGCCAAAAGGTTTTCCCTGGAAGGCGCGGAGACCTTGATTCCGCTCCTGGAACAGGTGGTCGAAGAGGCTGTCAGGCATGACGTTGCGGAGATCATCATCGGCATGCCCCACCGCGGCCGTCTCAACGTGCTTGCCAATATCTTGGGCAAGCCCGCGGCGCAAATCTTTCGCGAGTTCGACGATGCCGAAACCGACCGCGGCTACGGCAGCGGCGACGTCAAATATCACATGGGTTTCACCGGCACACATGTGCCCGATGACGGCAACGAGGTTCGGCTTTCACTGTGCTTCAATCCGAGCCACCTCGAATTCGTCGGCCCGGTCGTGCTGGGGCGCTGCCGGGCGCGCCAAGATCTCGGGTCGGACGGACCGGGTGCCCATACGCTACCCGTCGTGATACACGGCGATGCCGCCTTCGCCGGCCAGGGTGTCGTCCAGGAGATGTTCAATTTCAGCGACCTGCCGGGGTACGCGACCGGCGGCGCGATTCACATCATCCTCAATAATCAAATCGGCTTTACCACCCTGCCGCGGGAAAGCCGCTCGTCACGCTATGCGACGGATGTCGCGCGTATGCTTCAGATCCCGATCTTTCATGTCAGCGGCGAGCAACCCGAGGCGGTGCATCGCACCGCCCAATTGGCATTGGAGTTTCGAGCGGCGTTTCACATGGATGTTATCATCGATATGTACTGCTACCGCCGCCGTGGCCACAACGAGCAGGACGACCCCACCTTTACCCAACCGGTTCTATACAAGCACATCGCCGAGCGCGCTTCGGTCCGGGACGGCTATATCGTGAATCTTTCGGAACTGGGCACGATCACGAAAGAGGACGCCGAAACCATACATGCACGTTCCATGAAACAGCTGAAAGAGGAGCTCGATTTCGCGCGTTCGGATGCCGGGATGGAGGCGCTGGCGGAGCAACCCAATGCCGCGTGGCGGGGCTTTCACGGTGGCCCAATCGCATACGGCGACGATTTGGACACCGCGCTGCCGGTCGACCGGTTGCAAGATCTGCTGCGGACCCTCGCCCAGGTGCCGGAGGGATTCACGCCGCACCCGCGCGTGGTGCGTCAACTATCGGGGCGTCGGGCCATGGCCGATGGCAAGCGGTCGATCGATTGGGGGGCGGCCGAAGCGCTGGCATTTGCGAGTCTGGTGGCCGAGGGCTACGCCATTCGGCTGTCCGGGCAAGACAGCGAACGAGGCACCTTTGGCCACCGTCATGCCGTGTTGCACGATGTCGGTAACGGCGCGCGCTATCTGCCGCTTGCCAACGTGACGGCGGAGCAGGCGCCGTTCACCGTCATCAACAGTCCGTTGAGCGAGCTGGCGATTCTGGGTTTTGAGTATGGTTACAGCGTGGAAGATCCGAATAGTCTGGTTATCTGGGAGGCGCAGTTCGGCGATTTCGCCAATGCCGCTCAAGTGATCATAGATCAGTTCATTGCCGCCTCGGAGGACAAGTGGCGGCAGTTGACCGGCCTCTGCTTGCTGCTTCCGCACGGTTACGAAGGCGCCGGGCCCGAGCATTCGAGCGCGAGGATCGAACGATTTCTCCAATTGGCGGCCAAGGACAATCTCCAAATTCTCAACTTGACCAACGCGGCACAGATTTTTCATGGCCTGCGGCGGCAAATGCTGCAAAAGCTCAGGAAACCTTTGATCGTGTTCTCGCCAAAGAGCCTGTTGCAACATCCGAACGCGGCGGTCCCTTTAAAACAGCTTTCGACGGGCGGATTTCGACCGGTCATAGACCGTCCAAACGATATGGATGCGGCGCAAGTGGTCGCAATTCTTTTGTGCAGTGGCCGGATCACTCACGATCTTATCAAGGAGAGGTCTAATCTCGATCGAAACGACGTTGCCATCATCAGCCTCGAGCAGCTCTATCCGTTTCCGGACCAGGCGCTGACGGCGATGCTGTCGCGGTTTCCCCAAGCCAAAAGCATCACGTGGGTGCAGGAGGAACCGGAGAACATGGGGCCCTGGCCCTTCGTCTCGGGAAAACTTGCCGAATGCCTAGATAGCTCGTTTCTCGACGGCTTAATTTGCGTGGCGCGCGCCGAAGCCGCGAGCCCGGCCGTTGGCTCCAAAGCGGTACACGAATTCGAACAGCAGGAGTTACTTCGCTTGGCCTTGGAGCGATAACGCGATTCCGGCGACAAAATTCGCGGTTGCAGGGGAGGCTTATTCTTCCTCCGGAAGGTCTGGGAGGACGAAGGCTGTGGCGTATTTTAATGAGTTCATATAAACCAGGCCGCCATGGGGGCGGTCGATCCGAGCCTCGTGATAGATGAACTCGAAGATCTCATCGGCCTGGTCATCCGGCACCACGATGGTGAGGATCTGTTTTTCGGATTCATCTCCCAGACTTCTGTGCTTATGAAGGGCTAGCTTTCCCAAGCCGCGCGCGTTACTCACGTTCGCCGTGACAATTTGTTTCTCGTCCTTCAGCGTCTGAACCACCGAATGCGCAACTCCGATGGGCAGAATGCAAGTGATGAGCTTGTGGCTCCGGTCTTTCGTCTCGCTCCGCATCAAGCTCTCCTGCACTCGGCCGGCCGACCGGTCCGGCACGGCGACCTCCTATCTCGTCTTCGCGAGGCCCTTCCCCGTTATCTCTTCGACGATCTCATGCGGAATATAGGTGGCCGCTTTGTCCAAGGGGGTGACATACATGATCCCCATGCCCGGTGCGTCAAGATTACCTTCAAGGTACATTCGCTCGAAGATTCTATCGACTTGATCGGTAGACACCACGACGTTGATCACCTCTTTCTCGACTTCGATCGCAAGACCGAGGAGCCCCAGTCGTTCACGTACGCCACTGCCGCGGCCGTAGTATATCGTTGCGCCCTGCGCGCCGGCGTTCTGCGCGGCTTTGACGACAGCGTCCGCGGATCCGCGCTGGACAATGCAGGTGATCAACGCGACATCCGTAAGAACGATGATTTCTTTGCCACTCATGTCACCACCATCTGTCCTTCCTCGGTGGTCGCCACCTCGGCTCTGTGTCGTTTTCCTACTCGCCACTGTACATAGATTCCGGTCGCCAGAACCGAGATTATGGGGCCGATCGAGGCCATGGCTAGGATTCCGAACCCGTCGGTCGCACCGATCGCATTGCCAAAACCCAAGCCCACGGCCAGTACCAAGGGCACGGTAATCGGTCCGGTCGTCACGCCGGCACTGTCCCAGGCCACGTTGACGAACTCCTCGCTCGACAACACCGTTAAAACCACCGCGACGACGTAGCAGGGAATCAAGAGGTATGCGATCGGAATCGAGAACACGATCTTGAATACACCTATGGCAATGCCGCAACCGACGCCGAAGGATACCGCATACATCAGCATCGATTTTCGAAACGCGCCATTGGTAAGATTTTGCACCGTCATCCCTAGAGTGTTGAGTGCCGGCTCGGCAAGAGTCGCGCCAAAGCCCAGGAGCCAAGCGAATGCACCGGCGATGAAAAGACCCACCTCAAGAGCGTAGAGCGGTGAGGATTCCACCGTCTCGATCTGGGTAAAAGCGGCCGGCACCAAACCACCGGATTGATCTCCAAGCTTGGCTAGGCCGTAGGTGAGCCCCAAATTGAAAACAATCATCCCCAAAATTGCCAGCGTGATGCCGTAGATGATCTCTCCCGGCTTTCTGATCTTTTCACGCAGGATGAAGGTCATGACCAGGAACAAGAAAACCACCAGTGGCACGATCGCCTGCATGCCCATTATCATTTCAACGAACGGCGATCGCGCAGACCAAGGTTCGGCGACGGCGGTCGCCGCCGCCAGGGTTGATGCGGCTTTTGCGATGATCTCTTCCGGGGACGTGATCTGGGCGATGATTATGGCAAGAATCTGGACGGCAACTATGGGAAATATCGAGGCCAGCGTGACGATTCCAAAACCCGAGAGTGAGGATTTGCCTTTTCCCGCCGCGGCGGCGATGCCGACTCCGAGCGACAGGACCAGCGGTACGGTGACGGGGCCCGTTGTCACCGCGCCACTGTCCCATGCAAGGCCCAGTATCTTGCTCAGCTCGCTATCGAACATGATGTAGATCGTGAGGCCCATGGCGGGTAGCAGCGTCGCGTAGATGAGGGGCTTTAAACTCCAACCATAGAAAAATCGCAGCGTGCCGAGCACGGTCGCGAGCCCGACGCCCGCGCCAATGCAGAGAACCAAAACTTCCGACCATTCGTTAAGCAAGGCGTAGAGATAAGGTGCTTGCCTGACATCGACGATCGAGCCCGCCGTCTTCAGCGCGCCGATCGCGGGCTCCGCATAAGTCACCCCGATGCCCAGGAGAAAGGCGATGAACAGGACTACTGGAAACTTCGCCTTAGCGGGAAGAGTGATGCCGATCGTCTCGCTAAACGGCATCAGGCCGACCTTCAGGCCCTCTAGAAAAAACATCAGACCTATGATTACCGAAATAAGCCCGGCAGTGATGATCCAGCCGTCCGCTACATTCTCCCGCAGGATCGTTATTTGGAACAAAACCAGATAAACGGCGAGGGGTATTACGGCACGGATTTGCTCGACGAATCGGGCACTGATGTAAGGCTTGACGATAGAATACACATCAGCGGGGCGGAGCGTTAACTTGGCGGGACGGTATGGCAACTCGTTTCCCCGCGCGTCCCTCTCGACCGTGGGCACGAGGTCCCGGTAACTGATTTGTATATGATGGGCTGTGATTCCGCGCGCGAAAGCCGCGAATCGTATTTCTCTGGCCATCAATGGGTCCTTCGGATTTCAGGCGGTTCCGGCCTGCGCTCCTGGCATTGGAGGCAGGCCTTGACCGCCGGTCACCGGTTGGAACGGTTTGTTCAGACCGAGTAGTACATCTGGAACTCGATCGGATGGGGGGCGTGTTCGAAGGTGTGGATCTCCTCCCACTTCAGCTCGAGATAGGCGTCGATCTGGTCCTTGGTGAAGACGTCGCCGGCGAGCAGGAAGTCCAGGTCGTCGGCCAGCGCCTCGACCGCCTGGCGCAGCGAGCCGCAGACCGTGGGCACGTCCTTGAGTTCCTCGGGCGGCAGGTCGTAGAGGTTCTTGTCGATCGGATCGCCCGGGTGGATCTTGTTCTGGATGCCGTCGAGCCCGGCCATCAGCATGGCCGCGAAGGTGAGATAGGGGTTCGCGGCCGGATCGGGAAAGCGCACCTCGACCCGCTTGGCGTTCGGGCTGGCGCCGAACGGGATGCGGCAGGACGCCGAGCGGTTGCGGCTCGAATAGGCGAGCAGCACCGGCGCCTCGAAGCCCGGCACCAGGCGCTTGTAGCTGTTGGTGCTCGGGTTCGAGAAGGCGTTGAGCGCGCGCGCGTGTTTCATGATGCCGCCGATGTAGTAGAGCGCGGTCTCCGACAGGCCCGCGTAACCGTCGCCGGCGAACACCGGCTTGTCGGCCTTCCAGATCGACTGGTGCACGTGCATGCCCGAGCCGTTGTCGCCGTACACCGGCTTGGGCATGAAGGTCGCGGTCTTGCCGTAGGTGTGGGCGACGTTGTGGACCACGTACTTGTAGATCTGCATGTTGTCGGCGGTGCGCACCAGGGTGTCGAACTTGATGCCCAGCTCGTGCTGGGACGGCGCCACCTCGTGGTGGTGCTTCTCCACGCTCAGGCCCATCTCCGCCATCACGGTCACCATCTCGGCGCGCAGGTCGGTGCCGGCGTCGACCGGCGGCACCGGGAAATAACCGCCCTTGGCCGGCGGACGGTGGCCGGTGTTGCCTCCCTCCATCGTCGCCCCCGACATGTAGGGGCCTTCCTCCGAGCGGAACTCGAAGAAGCAGTGGTTCATGTCGACCTTGAAGCGCACGTCGTCGAACACGAAAAACTCGGCCTCGGGGCCGAACATCGCGGTGTCGCCGAGACCGGTCGACAGCAGGTAGGCCTCGGCCTTCTTGGCGGTCGAGCGCGGGTCGCGGGCGTAGGGCTGGCCGGTCGCCGGCTCGCTGATGTCGCAGAACAGAACCAACAGCGGTTGCGCCGAAAACGGGTCCATCACCGCGGTCGAAAGATCCGGCACCAGCGTCATGTCGGAATCGTTGATCGCCTTCCAGCCGGCGATCGAGGAACCGTCGAACATGACCCCCTCGACCAGCGCGTCCTCGTCAACCGCGCTCCGGTGCATCGCCAAATGCTGCCACTTGCCGCGCGGGTCGGTGAAGCGGTAGTCAACGTACTGAACGTCGTTCTCCTTGATCATCTCGAAAATCTTCTGGGGATCGGACATAACTCTGGGTTCCCTGTGCTGGATATTTGGATTCGATGACCTGGTGCCGGCGAGGGGTCGCCGCCGCCCGAACCGGCGCCGGGCGGCTGGAAATCGCTAGACGGCTTCCGCGCCGCGCTCGCCGGTGCGGATGCGGATCGCCTCGTCGATCCCGCTGACGAAAATCTTGCCGTCGCCGATGCGCCCGGTGTGGGCGGCCTGCTGGATCGCCTCGATGGCGCGTTCGACCAGATTGTCTTCGAGCACCACCTCGACCTTGACCTTGGGCAGGAAGTCGACGACGTACTCGGCGCCGCGGTACAATTCGGTGTGGCCTTTCTGGCGGCCAAAGCCCTTGGCTTCGGTCACGGTGATGCCCTTGATGCCGACCTCGTGAAGGGCCTCCTTCACCTCGTCGAGCTTGAAGGGTTTGATGATCGCTTCGATTTTTTTCATGGCGCGCCGTTCTTCCCGGATGTGGACTCATGAATGGGTGGCGGCACACCCCGAAAGGCGGCCACCGTATCTTCCTATCGCAGGGATCGTGCCAACAGTGGGTCGCCGCGGATTTCACGTTAAGTCCCTGTTATATAGGCAAACTTATGAAAGTCCAAGGAGTCGATCGGTTCCGGTGGTGCCTATAAATTAGGCAGCGTGCCCAAGGTCGCGGCAAACCGGCGTGTCGGGCTAGGCCGCCGTGCGGTTCTCGAGCCAGGCCCGGATGCGGCCCATGGCCTCGCGGATGTTGTCCACCGAGTTGGCGTAGGAGATACGCAGAAAGCCTTCGCCGTGGGCCCCGAAAGAGGTGCCGGCGACGCTCGCCACCCCGGCTTCCTCGAGCAACCCGGTCTCCAGCTCCTTGGCCGAAATTCCGGTCCCGGTGATGTTGGGGAAGGCGTAAAAGGCGCCGCCGGGTTCGACGCAAGACACGCCGGGCAGGGCGTTCAGTTCCTCGATCACCACGCGCCGGCGGGCCTCGAAGGAAGCGACCATGTCGCGCACCGGCTGCTGCGGGCCGGTGAGCGCGGCGATGCCGGCGTACTGGGCCGGCGCATTCACGCAGGAATGGCAGTTGATCGCCAGCCGCGTCACGCTCTCGACCAGCTCTCTGGGCCAGACCGCGTAACCCAGGCGCCAGCCGGTCATGGCATAGGTCTTGGACCAGCCGTCGAGCAGGATCAATCGGTCGCGGAGCTCCGGATAGTGCAGCAGGCTCGCGTGTTCGCGCCCGTCGAACAGCATCTGGCTGTAAATCTCGTCGGACATCACGGCGACCTGGGGATGACGCGCGAGCCCCGCGGCCAGCTTGTCGACCTCCGCCCGTGGGGTCACGGCGCCGGTTGGATAGGCCGGCGTGTTGAGGATGATCAAGCGCGTCGCCGGCGTGATGCGCGACAGCAC
>SMUY01217915.1_pt1 | contig 12180 bp, 13 predicted proteins | sample 2456441 | NCBI WGS metagenome assembly SMUY01 (sample SAMN11095931, study PRJNA526329) | marine sediment metagenome | biome: Marine sediment; feature: Surficial sediment; material: Deep marine sediment; isolation source: Hadal surficial sediment | place: Pacific Ocean | collected 2014-11 | depth...
AAGAAGCCAGTATCGAACGATACTGTGAAGGTGCACTATCGTGGTACCTTAATCGACGGAACGGAATTCGACAGCTCGTATGCACGCGGTGAGCCTGCCACCTTTCAGATTGCCGGTATCATCAACGGTTGGCAGGAAGCGCTGGTCTTGATGTCGGAAGGTGCCAAGTGGCAGGTCTTTATCCCTCCCGCCCTCGCCTATGGCTCGGGTGGAGCGGGCCAAAGCATCGGTCCGAATGAAACACTGGTCTTTGAGGTCGAGCTGGTCTCTATTGAGAAAGACTAAGGCGCTGGCTTGATTCACTGCAGAGAGATTGCGATTTAAGGTCGCAATCTCCATTCAGTTAGCCTTCCAGCGTTCCTGTCGAACTGAAGGATACGATGATTGTTCGTATCCGAGATCAAAATCTTCTTTAAATTCGGACGCCGGTATATTTCGGTTGTCCCCTTTAGCGACAGGGCAAACAAGTAAACCAACAATTGCAAGCAACCCAACGTTGCGAACAGATCTCATTCCGACCTGTTTGTGTGAGCAGGCTTTGCGTGCCGTTTTATCCATACATCTAGGCCTTGAGCATTGAGATCGACATCCATGGCAAGCAAGGCCTCAAGGGTTTGGCGAGGTAGCGTACAACCGTGGTCTCGTAGTCTCCGAATAAGATCACTGAGCATTCGTTCTTCAATTTTCCGCTTGCGGTCATCCATGTTCACTAGAGTCAGCGCCATGTCGGCGAAAGCGCGGATGCTATCGCGAAGTTGGTCGGCCAGTTGCGGCACGTTTTCGACGCAGCCGAAATGAGTCACGTACATGCGCCTTGGTTTATACGAAAGTAGGCGATCAAGGGTAGTAAACCAGGCATCCGGATCGAATTGAGGCGGCGTCGTGGTGGCGAAGACAAAGGCACCCGAATCTGTATCGAACTCTCGAAAAGATATTCCGAAGGTGTCTCCTGCAAAGATGCCCTCGCTTTTGGCATCATAAATACAAAAATGGTGGCGTGCGTGGCCCGGACTATCGATGAACACGAGCGTTCGTTCTTCGAGGGTGAGTGTAAACGTGTCCGGCGCTGTTACGACTCGGTCGGCGGGCACCGGCACTACCTCGCCAAAGCGCTCTCGAAATCCGTCATCGCCATAGACGACGCTGGTCCCAGCAATCAAACGGGTGGGGTCGATAAGATGGGGGGCACCACGCGGGTGTACCACCAGCCGCGCATTAGGTAACTGCCGTATGAGCTCACCCGCACCGCCGGCATGATCAAGGTGTACATGAGTTGGTATCACATAGTCCACATTCGCCGGCGCGATACCATAATAGTCGAGAATCTCCAGGAAACGTGGCGCGCAATCATACGTGCCAGTATCGATAATCGCGGCACGTTCGCGCTCACGAACAAGGTAAGCTGCAACCATACCTTTACGACCGTAACCGGTATCGATGCAAACAATATTCTCAACCAGCTCTGTGCAATAATCCAAGCCCATACTCGCCCTCGCCTCGCTTACCTGTTCTGATAGTTATGGTATCAAACCAGCCGCCGCCAGCTGCAAAACCCAGGCGACGGAGCATCCGGGGACTAGCCGACCTGTGGTATCGCATGTCATAGTGAGCGCCGAACCGCAGACGGAACGAACACACAAAGGAGTCAAGTATGACACGACCGCTACAGGTCACCATTACCGGTGCGGCCGGGCAAATCGGATATGCATTAGCAACACGCATTGCCGCGGGCGAGATGCTAGGTCACTCTCAACCGATAACTCTTCGGTTGCTGGAGATCACGCCAGCACTAGGCGCACTGGAAGGCGTGGTAATGGAGCTGCGTGACTGCGCTTTTCCGCTGTTAGAAGATATCGTGGTTACTGACCAAGCTGAGACGGCATTTCGCGATGCAGACTTCGCGTTGCTCGTGGGCGCCAAGCCCCGTGGCCCCGGCATGGAACGGGCCGACTTATTGCAGGCGAATGCCACAATCTTTTCTGCCCAGGGAAAAGCCCTCAATGAATGTGCCAGCCGTGATGTAAAAGTCTTAGTCGTTGGAAATCCGGCTAACACAAATGCTTTGATTGCCAGGCACAATGCGCCGGATTTACGACCACAACAGTTCACTGCCATGACACGGCTGGATCACAATCGCGCCCTATGGCAGCTAGCCGAACAAACGGATTCCACAATTACAGAAGTAAAAAGGATGGCGATCTGGGGCAATCACTCGGCTACCCAATATCCAGATCTCAGACACGCGACGGTCCGCGGTCGACCGGCGACGGGACTCGTTGATGACCGCTGGGTGCGGGAGGATTTCATCCCGACGGTGCAACAACGTGGAGCTATGGTCATCAAGGCACGTGGACAATCTAGTGCCGCATCTGCCGCCAACGGTGCGATAGACCATGTACATGATTGGGCCTTTGGCAGCGCAAGCGACGACTGGGTGAGCATGGCGATATCATGCGACGGCGGCTACGGCATCGAAGAGGGTTTGATCTATTCGTTCCCGGTAACCATAAGCGATGGCAAATATCAGGTTGTACAGGGATTAGACATCGACGACTTCAGTCGCGAGCGTATGCGTGCGACGGAACAGGAGTTAGTAGAAGAGCGAGATGCGGTGCGACACCTATTGTAAGGCGCGTAGAGTTCATTAAGTCAGTGCCTTTTGGTGGCATACCGCGACAAACACGCGAAATCCCCGCCTTCCCTTAGCTGAAGGCGGGGACATCGGTGCCTGGGTACTACAGGGAGGTAATGCTAGGCCGACTTCTTGGCGGGAACCGACTTCAACTCTGCCGTTGCCGTATCTACACCCTTGACCACCAGATTGGTCAACTCATCGCGCGCCTCGGCGATCACGGGCAGGGATTCGCGTGCGGCTGTTGCAATCTTCTCCGCCGCTTCCTGCGCCAGTTCCGCTTGGCCTTGTCAACACCCTAGCTCGAAGTTTTTGAGCCCACCCGAAGCACGGGTGAACTATGACATGTAGGCCCCGCCATTCACCGGCAGGTTGATCCCAGTAATGTAGTTGGTTTCACCCGCACACAAGAAGGCCACCGCATGCGCAACTTCATCGGGACGGGCAGCCCGCTTCAAGGGGATACTGGCGACAATGGCCTCACGCATCTCCTCGGGCATGGCCCGAGTCATTTCGGTATCGACGTACCCCGGCGAAACCGTGTTAACAGTAATGCCTTTGGCCGCCACTTCTTGCGCTAGCGCCATGGTGAACCCATGAACACCCGCCTTGGCGGCGGAATAGTTGGTCTGACCAAACTGACCTTTTTGACCGTTTACGGAGGAAATATTGACGATACGACCAAAGCCACGGTCAATCATGTCATCGAGCACGCATCGGGTAACGTTGAAAACACTATCAAGGTTGGTACTGAGCACCGCTTGCCACTGCTCTTTTTCCATCTTTTGCAGGGTCTTGTCCCGCGTAATGCCGGCACAGTTTACGAGGATGTCGATGGGACCGATGCGCTCCTGCACGTCTCGAACCATATCGGCGCTAGACTCGAACGAGGAGACATCGCCGACCGTGAGCTCAATCCTTAGGCCCTCGGCGCGGCGCGCTGCTTGCCATGAGATGGCCGCCTGTTGCTCCGCCGGCAAGTACCCAGCGACGACTTGCCGACCTTGATTATCGAGGTGTTTGCAGATCTCGGTTCCGATTCCGCCGGTCCCACCAGTAATGAGTGCGATTCGTTGTTGCATCCGCGATAGCCGTTTGATTGTTCAGCCTATTGTGCAATGCAGCATAGTCCAGCCTCAAACCACTGTCAATGACACTCAAACCGCCTGGTCTGACTGCTCGGTACGGTCGCATTGTGGCCGCAGGCCTCCCATTTGGCGCAAGCGCCGGATCCACCACCGCCACCAAGGAACGCAGCGATAATCGATAAATTCGCGAAGTAATGTTACCAAACGATCCGGTTGTTCGAGTTGAATGGCATGACCCACGTCTGGCCAAACGACCATTCGGCCGCGGCGCAATGCGGTACTCAGGCGTGTGTAGTGCACCCCATGTGCACTCGGTGGCAGAAAGGAGCAGTTACCTGTAGCAACGGATAACCCCCCAAAACGCTACTAAGGCGTTGAGCGGGTTATTGCCGTCTCCACTTGTTGCCGTCGGCGGCTGTGTAGAAAGAGCTAACCTGAGGTTAGGCCTTTACTGCCCAGCTCCAGTTTTTTCCTGCGGTCATGGCGGTCCATGGGGCTAGGTCTTGTCCGACTCCTTGGCCGCTTTTTGCTGACGCGGCGCCTGACTAGTGCCCGTCGCTTTCAAAAAGCTTTCCTGGATGTCCGCCCACACCTTGAGATTGCGTTGTGTGATCTCGGACATCGCACTGACGGGATTAGCGCCAAGCACATTCATCTGATCCTGCATCGACTCCTGTTGTTCTGCGACAAGCGCCAGACTCCTTTCAAGGTAGCTGGTAAAGGCCTGCTGTACGTTGTCGCCATAGAAGCGAATCATTTTGGTAAGCACTTCGGTCGTAAACAAAGGCTCACCACCGGATTCCTGTTCGATGATTATCTGTAACAGGATACTGCGGGTAAGATCTTCTTCCGTATTCGCCTCAATCACGCGGAATTCGCTGCCGCTCAACACAAGCTCACGAATGTCGGCCAATGTTATATAGTGGCTGAGCTCCGTGTCATAGAGTCGGCGATTTGGGTACTTTTTGATGATTCTTACTGCCACGTGACATTGCCCGCCCATGAATATTATGCTTGCTATGTGTAGTGACCGCCGCCGGTAACGTTTGCGTGCAAATTCTCTATGTATTTCTTCATCTCTCTACTGCCAGTGCGACGCCCTGCCCGCCGCCGATACACAGCGTCGCCAGGCCCCAGTGGGCATCACGACGTTTCATCTCATAGAGTAATGTAACGAGAATGCGCGCGCCGGAGGCGCCAATTGGGTGCCCCAGCGCGATGGCGCCTCCATTAACATTAACCTTGCTGGTGTCCCAACCAAGATCTTGGTTAACCGAGATCGCCTGGGCCGCGAAGGCTTCATTCGCCTCAATCCATGTGATACTGATTGAACGCGTCCCGAAGGCCATCGACAATCATCGAATCTCTCATAAGCCCAGTCGCCCATCTTCGTCTCGACCCGCGATTTCGGCAGCACGTGCGGCGCCAGACTCATGCTCTCTTGACCGCCAGCAATGATTAGCTCGGCATCGCCACAGCGGATGGCCTGAGTGGCCACATGCACCGACTTCAGCCCGCTGCCACAGACTTTAGCTAGCTTGTAGGGGTCTTCGCTGCATTGCAACAAAGCATAGCAACCCACGGGGAATTACGCTACTCCTGCGAGGCAATCGGGTACCCCTTGGGCTTGACAGCGTCCTTGCTGCCGTATCGTAGATCTGGAGGCTAAATTACTAGGCTCTTATAGACTTGTCGTAGTGGAACAGAACATGTCACAAGAAACGACCTGTATATTCTCATCTCGCATACTGCCAATCGCCTAACAGAGGCTATACACCTTGTTTACGTGGCTTCGTTTTATTCCTTACCGCCTATCTGTTCGCTAAGGTCGCTAATCATCTTTGAGCCAGGGCTTACGTCGCGTATCTTATGCTCGTATATTCTTTGAGGATCTTTTGAATAGATCTCTATTGCGCGCGCACATAGTAGTTTCAACATCTCATCGTCACTCTCTAAACCCACTTCTCTCATCTGTTTCTTATAGCCCTCAAATGCGCGCGCCGAAGCTTCCTTGTTTGCATAGTCCTCTTGGATGCGTTCAGCATAACTATAACGTTTCGCACTAAACCACGTGAACCAAATAGCAGGCAATAATACGGGCAATCGGTAAAATAGTTTAACCCATGCTTCGGCGTTAGTAGCTTGCATCGCCAGGATTTTCGTAGTGATGTCATATGCAAGAAATCCCAGGGCGAGAATGCCAAGGACAAAGCCGATGGCCCACCACCGTTTCGGTCCGTTAAGTTCCTTAACCCTACGGGCAAACGCGGAAGCCAATCCAGCGCTCGCAGCTTGAGATAACAGGTCGTCAATTCGTTCCTGATCAGTTTCTAGCTTCTCCATCAGTTCGTGATGCTTCGCTTCATATTGATCAATGCTTTCACCTAATTCGTCTGCCTTTCTCGCCAAGGCTTCAATGGTATCCTTATGTTTCACTGCAGAATGTTTTATTTCACCTAGTTCTGTGACGACTGCTTTGCCTGTTTCCAGGGTAGATTGAATTGTTGACAATTTATTTTGTGCCTCTGACACGGCCCCTTCAACCTCGACCGCATGCTGTTTTGCTTCATTTGCTGACGCTTCAGATTTTTCCTTCCATTCAACGGCAGCTTCAGCAGTCTCGGTCGCATTGTCTACTGCTTGCTTGGTATGTTCTAACTCAGCTCTTGCGTTTGCCAGTTGTGCGGTCAACGTCGCGGCGGCCTCGTCACCAGCGTCACGCGAATAGATGGTCAAAGAATAGAGAATTGCTAATATTTGATTCAGGTTTAAGAGGAAATTGCGGAATTATTGGTACTGGCCGCTTACCAAATGGCTCACAGATGTATCGAGCGCGGATAGAGATGTGGGCAACAACCCTTTGGCGACACGATACGGGGCGTTTGTTCTTTTCGGCGGTGAAATCTTATCAATCCACGCCTCAATCGTCAGCACAATTTCCTCAATGTCATCAAGTTCAACTTCGTTGAGATGTGGGGCACATGCGGTAGGGTTCGCGTTACACTGCTCATATACTTGTGCCCATTTATTTTGAATTCCTTGATAGTGTTGTTTCATATCCTCCATAATCTCCCCCATGATTCTCAATGAGCGAAAAGAATAGCAGAAACCGTATCACTTAATTCCTTTTGCGGGTTAGCGATGGACCGAGCCGTCGCGGGACGCATCGCGGAGTAGACGATTCGCGTCAGGCATTGACGGCGTCTTTCCCGGACGTCCGGTCTCCTGCCGCTTTCTTATCTTTCGTTTCCTCTTGCCGAAAGAACTGTGGATCCATCATCTCGATAAAGCGCTTGGCCTGAGGTGAAAGAAACTTACCGCGCCTTAGCACGAGCCCGTAACTGCGTTTGGGAAAGTACTTATCCAAAGGTATCCGTGCCAACGCTTCCTTGCCCGTCAGGCAGATATCAGTAACGATCGAAATGCCAAGCCCGAGCATCACGTATTTCTTGATGACCTCCCAACCGCCGGCCTCCAGGGCGACCGTGTATTTGACGTCGTGTTGATTGAATACGAGATCAACCATACCCCAGGTGCTGAGATGCCGTGGCGGCAGGATCAATCCGTAGGGACTTATCTCTTGGAGACGTACACTACGTTTCTTAGCCAGTGGATGATTACGCGCAGTAATTAGCACCGTGTTGTAGGTAAAGATCGAGTGATAACTGATGTAGTCCGGTACATCCGGCATCGATCCCACCGCAAAATCCACTTCGTCGGCACGCAGCATGGCAAGCCCATCGCGACCGGTGACATTATGAAGCTTTAGACGGATCCCAGGATAACGCCGTGCGAACTCTCGCATCGGCTCAGGCAGAATGTACAAAATCGTCGACTCGCCGGCGGCAATATTGAGCTCCCCGGTGTCGAGCTTCCCGCGTTGGGCGGCGAAGGTCTCCGGCAATGTATCCATGCCTTGTACAAGTGGCAGCGCCAACTCATAGAGCGCGTTGCCTTCCGGCGTCAGCTTGATATTGGGCCCACGTCGCTCGAACAATTCAATGGCGAGCTCACGTTCAAGCGCCTGAATTTGTAGCGTAACCGAGGGCTGACTCAGAAATAGTCGTTCGGCCGCCTTCGAAACGCTCCCGGTCTGGACCGCATAACAGAACGCGCGTAGTTGTTTGAGCCGGTTTTGTTTGTAATACACCGGATTCGTGGTCACGAAGGACACCTCTTCATAATTGAAAATTACAATAGTAAATATCGAAATAATTACTTTGTCAAATAATGGCGACGCTGCATAGAAGCCGCTTGCCTATAATTGCTCGCCGTCGTTTAACTGGAAGAAAAACCTGGACGACGCGACCATTGCCAAGTGTCAGCGTGAACTCGATGCTATGGGCTATAAGTTCCAATTTATTACGCTGGCCGGTTTTCACGCGCTCAACGACAGCATGTGCGACCTGGCCGACAAGTACCCCGACCAGGGTATGACGGCCTAGGTCGGGTTGCAGGAACAGGAATTTGCATCCGAGAGCCGCGCTTATACCGCTACCAAACATCAACGCAAGGTAGGAGCCGGTTACTTCGATGATGTGACTCAGATCATTACTGGTGGTACTTCCTCCATCACCGCATTGGCGGGCTCAACCGAGGAACAGCAGTTCGAAGACGAGCCAATTGCCAAGCAGGCCGCGTACTGACGTGGCTCGTTATCATCACCCTCTCTAATCTCGGCGTCCCGCCTCAGGGGCCGCCGTTTTTTTGAATCGCCTTGGGTTCGACCACGGCGGCACCAGCCTGGTGCTGTGTTATCCTCTATCGTTAGGCGCATTGAGTTGCCTGAGCGAGGGTAAGTGATGGCCCAAAAACATATCCAAGTACCGGTCGACGGCGACAAAATTATCGTAGAGGACGATAACAAACTTAGGACACCGGACAATCCAATCATCCCCTTTATCGAGGGCGATGGCACCGGCCCGGATATCTGGCGGGCCACAGTCCGCGTGTTGGACTGCGCGGTGGAAAAAGCCTACCGCGGGCAGCGCAAGATCCACTGGATGGAAATTTATGCAGGAGAGAAAGCCAATGACCTCTTAAACACCTGGCTGCCCGACGAGACGGTAGACGCCTGCCGTGAATACCTGGTCGCCATCAAAGGCCCGCTCACCACACCGATCAGCGGTGGCTTTCGCTCGCTTAATGTCGCCCTACGACAGATGCTCGACTTATATGTCTGCCTGCGTCCGGTCCGCTGGTTCAAGGGTGCGCCATCACCGGTCAGAAAGCCGGAGCTGGTTGACATGGTTATATTTCGCGAGAACACCGAGGATATATACGCAGGCATCGAGTTCGAAGAGGGCAGCGAGAAAGTAAGTAAGTTCTTGTCGGTATTCAAGGATAATTTCCCCGACGAGTTCGGCAAGCTGCGTTTCCCCAACACGTCTGGTATCGGCATCAAACCAGTCTCACGCGAGGGCACCGAGCGACTCGTGCGGGCAGCAATCAACTACGCGATCACCAATGAGCGCAAGAGTGTAACGTTCGTGCACAAAGGCAACATCATGAAGTTCACCGAAGGCGCGTTCCGAAATTGGGGATATCAGTTAGCTGAGGGTGAATTCTCAGATCATTGCTACACCTGGGATCAGTGGGAACGCACCAGGGCGGAGAAAGGCAACGAAATGGCCAACGCCGAGCAGCAATCTGCGCTGGACAGCGGAAAAATATTGATCAAGGATACGATTGCTGACATCACGTTGCAGCAGGTGTTGACTCGACCTAATGAATTCGACGTGATTGCGACGATGAACCTCAACGGCGATTATCTATCCGACGCGCTGGCTGCTCAGGTCGGCGGCATCGGCATCGCCCCGGGCGGTAATATCAACTATGTTACCGGACATGCGGTGTTTGAAGCGACTCACGGCACCGCCCCAAAATATGCCAACCTCGACAAGGTCAATCCAGGGTCGATGACCCTCTCCGGAGAAATGATGCTGCGTTATATCGGCTGGACCGAAGCGGCGGATCGGATCATTGCCGCGATGGGCAAGACCATCGCAAGCAAGACCGTGACCTACGACTTCGCGCGTTTGATGGAGGGCGCCAACGAAGTCAAGTGCAGTGAGTTTGGCGATGCGCTGATCAGCAATATGTAACCTACAAAGTTACCCACTGCTCCCTCAATCTAGAAAGGTGAGAACAGAGATACTCGTTTATTCTTAATTCAATCGCTCGACGATCGCCTGCGTAAACTCGGCCGTACTGCTTTGCCCACCAAGATCAGCCGTGCAGCAGTCTTTCGACTCGATCGTATCGCGGATCGCATGGCGTATTTGCTCTGCTTTGTCGCCCATATGAAGATGCTCGAGCATCAAAGCAGCTGCTAGCATAAGCGCTGACGGATTTGCAATTTTTTTGCCGGCGATATCCGGTGCAGACCCATGAACCGCCTCGAACATCGCCATGTCGTCACCGATATTGGCGCCGGGCGCCATACCAAGCCCACCTATAAGGCCGGCACACAAATCCGAGATGATGTCACCAAAGAGATTGGTAGTCGCGATGACATCAAACTGATAAGGATTCATCACCAATTGCATGCAGGTATTATCGACCATCATTTCGTTGGTGGTGATGTCGGAATACTCCTTGGCCATCTCGCGAGATACCCGCAGGAATAGCGCCGAGGTTGCCCTAAGGATGTTGGCCTTATGTACAATCGTAACCTGCTTTCTTTTGTACAAGCGAGCTGTCTCATATGCGAACCGTAGGATTTTCTCGGCACCTAACCGAGTGACGACACTGATCGATTCCGCCCGTTCGCCGTCGGGAGATATCTCTTGGCCCTCACCCGCGTACATGCCTTCGGTGTTTTCGCGAATAGTAATAATGTCGATATCCTCGTAGCGACTGGCGGTACCTGGATAGGATATGGCAGGGCGTAAGTTGGCATAGAGATCAAACTGCTTGCGCAACGTGACGTTTAGCGAGGTGAACCCTTCACCCACGGGGGTAGTTAATGGGCCCTTGAGGACAATACGGTTCTTGGCAATCAGGCGCTCGGTCTCGGCCGGCAATAACTCCTTATTCTTCTTAAGCGCACTGATCCCTGCATCTGCAAATTCGTACTCGAGACCACAGTCGAGATGATCTAGAACCTTAAGCGTCGCCCGCATAATCTCCGGCCCAATGCCGTCGCCGGGTATTATGGTAATCACTGTGTTCTCCATGTGGTTGCTCCAAGTTAGAGGCCGACAAGACCCGCTAGCCTTATCGCGTCTGGCGTCGAAATACCTTAGATAGCGTTACGGTACCGCATTATGCCCCGCCATTACTTCTACCTTCTTATGGATCGATGTGATCCGTCCCGGACCACTTGGGTATCAGGTATAGATGGCTTCAATCTCCCTGAACAATGCGCATTGGTCGACCTACCGCGTAACCTTGGGCAAAGTCAACGCCGATCTCTTTGAGTTTCCGCAAAATGGCTTCATTCTCAACAAACTCGGCGATAGTTTGCTTACCCATAACATGACCAATATCGTTGATCGAACGCACCACCGCCAACGCAATAGGGTCATCAACGATATCCTTAACGAACGCACCATCGATTTTTAGAAAATCGACTGGCAGATTTCTTAGATAAGCAAATGATGATAACCCACTGCCGAAATCGTCAAGTGCAAAACGGCACCCAGAGTCTCCGAGAGTTTTGAAAAAGCGGCTGGCCGTTGTCAAATTTTCGATTGCCGCTGTTTCCGTGACCTCAAAACAGATCTTCGCCGGTGATACGCCTGTCTGATCGAATTGCTGAATGACGAACTCAAGGAATTTCTGATCTCCCAACGAATGTCCGGACAAATTGATGGAGCACAGAAAGAGATCACGCACATACAGTGGGTGGCTGGCAAGCCATTTTAAGGCGCTATTAATGACCCAACGATCGAGTTCAGTCGTGAGATTGTAGCGTTCAGCCGCGGACAGAAAGTTACGGGGCAACACGACATTTCCGTCTTCGTCTTCCATGCGCACTAGTAACTCATGGAAATGTCCGGTTTTCTTACCGTCGGCAATAGGCACGATCGGTTGTCGATTAAGATGCAGCCGATCCTGTTCGAGCGCCCGATTGATTATTTCTACCCACTGCATCTCCTTCTGTCGGCTTGCCAGCTCGACATCGTCTTGACGAGAGATATGAATACCGCTGACCCCTTTGTCCTTAGCAACATAGCAGGCCGCATCGGCCATGCTTAGAACATTAGTAATACTTCCACTTGTCGTTGTTATCGGCACTAGGCCGATGCTTACGCTGACGTTGAAACTCCTCTCGCCCCACAAAAATCGAAACCCCTTTATTGCGTCTCGCACAGACTCAGCAACTCGTTGAGCTTGCTCCAGCGAGCAGTGCTCGACCAGTACACCAAATTCATCACCACCGAGACGGGCTAGCGTGTCGCGTTTCCTAACCTTTTCCCGCAAAACCGCGCTAAGCTGACGCAATAGTTCGTCCCC
>SMUY01285191.1_pt1 | contig 12180 bp, 8 predicted proteins | sample 2456441 | NCBI WGS metagenome assembly SMUY01 (sample SAMN11095931, study PRJNA526329) | marine sediment metagenome | biome: Marine sediment; feature: Surficial sediment; material: Deep marine sediment; isolation source: Hadal surficial sediment | place: Pacific Ocean | collected 2014-11 | depth 0-1...
CAGGGCTGCCAGCAAGCGTTCATCCAGAGCCAGTGACCTGAATTTTATATCGGTTAAATGCTGGCCACTCATTATTTGCGTGTTAACACCTGTTTATATCCATACACCTATGGTAGCAGATTGTTTACTGCCTCTGAATAATTCATCGATGAATTCTCAGTGGATGCTAAAGATATGGCGTGATGCGTTAATATCGGCAATATCGGTGCTGGCTCGATTGACCATCGAAAAACCTGATCGAATCCGATTTTTTCTTTATTATTGTGAAGTTTGATTTGAAATATCGGTGAGGTACCCCATATATGCGGAAGGTGGTCTACATTGTGCCGGGTTCCGAGACAGATGATATTGTTTGACAGTTAAAACTGATAATATTAAATTGTCGGTCTATATGATTAGCCCCAGGGCTGGAGAAACACGTGAATGATAAAATAATTTACCTATCAGACGATAGCTTTGAAACTGAAGTACTACAGGCCGACGGGCCCGTGTTGGTGGATTATTGGGCTGAATGGTGTGGACCCTGTAAAATGATAGCACCGATACTGGAAGAAATTGCCGACGAGTACAGCGGACGCGTTACTGTGGCTAAATTGAATATTGATGAAAATGCCGGCACCCCGCCCAAATATGGGATTCGCGGCATACCAACGTTGATGTTGTTCAAAGGTGGTGCGGTCGAAGCAACAAAAGTAGGTGCTCTGTCAAAATCTCAGCTAACCGCGTTTATAGATAGTAATATTTAATCCGTTTCGCAGTTTCAGCGCAGCAACCGTCGCGCGCCTGTGGTTGCTGATGGTAAAATATACGTCTACGCCAGCATAAATAAGCCCGGGGGTTTTTACGATACCGCAATTACCCAGCCAATTACCCAGCCGCCAGGCCTCGGCCTCAGCGCAATCACGGATAGTGTATCAGAAATTGAGCTTGTCCATTGTGGTAGACGACCTTATATTACTGTGCTAGTCTCTATTCAATAGTTGCGACGTTCCTGTCGGTGACTGTCAAAAAACTCAAAAACGATTCCATTTCTTTAAACCTGTTGTAATTCGACCATTGGTTCGATTTTTCTCTGTAACCCTTCCGCCTGTGCAGCACCATTATGAATCTTAGCGACCTCAAGCAAGAAACCGTTCCCGAGCTGATAGATATATTAAAATCCATGGGCGGCGATCATTCCTCCCGTATGCGAAGGCAAGACATTGTTTTCAGCATACTCAAAGCCCAGGCTAAAAAAGGCGAAGATATTTTCAGCGAAGGGGTGCTGGAAATATTGCAGGATGGATTTGGTTTTTTACGCTCTGCCGACAGTTCGTACCTGGCAGGGCCGGATGATATTTATGTATCACCGAGTCAGATCAGAAGATTTAATCTGCGTACCGGTGATACCATCAGCGGCAAGATAAGGCCGCCCAAGGACAATGAACGTTATTTTGCGCTACTCAAGGTAGACCAGATTAATTTCGACCCGCCGGATAGTGTCAAGCACAAGGTACTGTTTGAAAATCTCACACCGCTGCATGCCCAAAGCCGAATAAAGCTGGAACGTGGTAATGGTAGTACCGAAGATATAACCGCACGCATCATTGATCTGGTATCACCGATTGGCAAGGGTCAACGTGGGTTAATAGTTTCACCGCCGAAAGCCGGTAAAACGCTAATACTGCAAAATATCGCACAGAGTGTCGCCAGCAACCATCCGGAATGTTATCTCATTGTTTTACTGATTGACGAACGCCCGGAAGAGGTCACCGAAATGGAACGTATGGTTAAGGGTGAGGTCGTCGCTTCTACCTTCGATGAACCAGCCAGTCGCCATGTACAGGTGGCCGAGATGGTGATTGAAAAGGCCAAGCGCCTGGTCGAACACAAACGTGACGTGGTCATACTGCTCGACTCGATCACACGCCTTGCCCGCGCTTATAACACCACGATCCCCTCATCAGGAAAGGTATTGACCGGTGGTGTCGATGCCCATGCTCTGCACCGGCCGAAACGCTTTTTTGGCGCCGCCCGAAATATCGAAGAAGGTGGCAGTCTTACCATTATTGCTACTTCACTGGTTGAAACCGGATCCAAAATGGACGAGGTAATCTATGAGGAATTTAAGGGTACCGGTAATATGGAACTTCATCTCGATCGCAGAATTGCGGAAAAACGCGTATTTCCTGCGATAAATATCAATCGATCGGGTACCCGGCGAGAAGAATTACTATTGACACCGGAAGAGTTGCAAAAAGTATGGATTTTACGCAAATTTTTACACTCGATGGATGAGCTTGATGCGATGGAGTTTGTACTTGGACGCATGCAAAACAGTAAGACCAATGATGAATTCTTCGACCAGATGAAAAAGTAACCGTGGCCCGGGTTCATTCGTTTGAGCCAATCGTCGGCCGAGACCCGCGTATTCTCATTCTCGGCAGCATGCCCGGGGTAATGTCCCTGCAAGCCGTTGAATACTATGCCAACCCCCGTAACGTCTTCTGGAAGATTATCGGCGAGCTGTTTGAACTTGATACCGAATGCAGTTACCGGTTACGCGTCCGGAAAATATCTGAATTACCCCTGGTTCTATGGGACACGCTGCGCGCCTGCCATCGATCGGGTAGTCTGGATTCGAGTATCCTCGGGCAGCAAATCGAAGCCAATGACATCGCTGGTCTGTTGCAGCAATACAGTAGCCTGCGGGCGATAGCCTTCAATGGCGCCGCATCGGAAAAATACTTCAATCAACTGGTAAAGCAAAACCTGCCAGCAAATCGTGAACTGGCATTGTTAAAAATGCCCTCGACCAGCCCGGCCAATGCGGGAATGAAATTTGAACAAAAACTCCACGCCTGGCGCCAACTACTGAATTATTTATAGTTAGGGTTTTAGCATTTGCTCGCGTATGTGGGCTAATGGAGCCTGGGCATTGTAAACAACCTGATCATTTTTCAAATCAACCCCAAGTTCAACCCAGAGCGCCTGCAAATCAACCAGTACCGGATCGGCGCGCATTTTCTGGTAGAAGTTAACCAGCACAGGTACACCAGTTGCAGCATCTCCTGAATTAAAAATCTGCATCGCGGTAGCATCGGCCTTCATTGAATAGCCATCCGCGAGGATGCCACGCAGGGCATCACGTAAACTCATCTGGTTGTTGGTTAGTTTTCTGATCTCGATGTCGGCCAGCAGGCAGAACAATGCGCCGCCCCAATAGGTGCGACCCCAGGTCGGGGTATAGTCCAAACCCTCATCGCCTGCAACCGGTAAGCCCTGCGGCATGCGCTTGAGAAAACCATTCCAGACAAAATCTTCACTCAGGTAGCCCTGCTGGGCGCGTGCTACTGATTCAACATAAGTCGCCAGACCCTCGAGTAACCAGCGATTGGAACGGGGTACATCGGCCATTGCCAAATGGACCATTTCGTGGACCAATATCCAGTCTTTGCGCAGCATATCTGCATTGATATCTTCACCGACAACAATTCTCAGATGGGGTGACTCGCCACCAAAAGCCTGGCCAAAACGAACCGCAAATCCACCCGCTACATTCAATTTAATATTCAGGTGGTCAACGGGAAATCGGCCGTAGTACCGGTCAACTACCTGTGCCGAATACTTTATCCACTCGAGTAAAATATCCTGTTTTGACAGCAGAACCTTATCGCGGATGTTAATCTCAAGCCGACTATCACCGATTATCAGTCGGAAATTGGTTCGGTCGATTGGTTCGATGGAAACATCCCTGACAGTGGCCAGAACATTCATCGATCCAAGCGCGAAAAATATCCATGCAAACAAAAAACGACGCGGCAGTGAGCATGGGTTAAATTGCATAAACAGATACCGGGCTACAGGGTTTGTGTCCGTTGATGAACAAAGTCACGAACCTCTGATTTCTTCATTCATGATTTTTCCTCATATCTGGCTCTTGATTAAGCGTCTGGCCACTTCCTCGAATCGATTTTCGCTGACGTTTGCAAAAGCCAGACGTATAAACTGATTTTGTTGCTCGCCAAAATAACTCCCGGGCAGGCTGATTAAACCAAATTCCTGTATCAGGCGCTTGACCACGGAACGCGATGGTTCATCAAATGGATGTTCGATATAGGCAAAATAAGCGCCTGCAGACAGCAGCCGATATTTCAGATCGGGATTTTTAAACATAGTCCTGATAGCGGCAGCCCGAAACTGCAATTCACGCGCCTTTTCCAGTTTCCAGTCATGCAGGTTCTGGAGCCCGTACAGGGCGGCTAGCTGCCCACTGTGCGGTGCGCAGATTGCAGTGCAGTCCTGTATCTTGCGTAACTGTTCCAGTAACCCGGCGCCGGCGGCGACCGCTCCTGTGCGGTGCCCGGTGAGGGCGAAAACCTTGGAAAAGCTGTATAAATGGACGAAATATTTTCGCCAGTCGTGGTGTTTAAAAAGTTGATGGATAGTATCTTGATGGTCGATAAAATCACGATAGGTTTCATCGACGATGAGAGCGATATCGTGTGATCTGGCGAGAGCATAAAATTGTTCGATACATTCAGGGCTATAGGTAGAGCCGGTAGGGTTATTGGGTGTTACCAGTACGATTGCTCTGGTCCGTGGTGAAATCAGGGCGGCTGCCTGCTCCGGGTCAGGCATCGTCGTTTGCGGATTGAATGACAGGAATTTAGGGTTGATACCACGGATAGACAACCACATTAAATGGTTGAAGTAGCTGGGCAGGGGGATTATTACCTCGTCACCCCGGTCGCAGAGGCTATCGATTACCGAGCAAAATGCCTGGTTGCAGCCAGCGGTAATGATAATGTCGTCCGCGCTTACCTGACCCTGGTAACGCGATTCGATATTTTTCGCCAGTTCCTGTCGTAGCGGCAAAATACCACGAATATCGGTGTAACCCGCAGCCTCACCCTTGATGATAGCTTCACCGAGATAATCACGTAGCGACTGCGGAGGTAAATGGGCTGGTACAGCCTGGCACATATCGATCAATTGATGCGAGCCCGGATTGGTGACCCAGGACCAGGCCTCAGCGATGGGTGCCGGTGCACAATCGAACACATTCGGATTAAAGTTCATCTTGTCGGGTCAGGAGTTCGCATTGAGGTGAATTATACAGACATACGATGAAAACCGATGGTCATTGTGGAATAATGCCCCTCCTCATTTTTTGGAAACCTCAGATGAAATATTTACATACGATGGTACGAGTCAATAACCTGGAGCAGTCGCTATCTTTTTATTGCGATCTTTTGGGCCTGGTGGAGACTGATCGCTACGAAAGTGAAGCCGGGGAATTCACCCTGGTTTATCTGGCGGCACCGGAAGATATAACTCAGGTGAGTACCGAACGTTCACCGCTACTGGAATTAACCTATAACTGGGACGGTGAAGTTTATAGTGGCGGACGGAATTTTGGTCATCTGGCCTATGAAGTAGATGATATTTACGCTTTGTGTCAAAAAGTACTCGATCATAATATTATCCTGAATGTTCCCCCGGGCGATGGGCATATGGCATTTTTTCGCTCGCCTGATAACGTTTCGATTGAACTACTGCAAAAAGGAGACCCACTGCCGCCCAGCGAACCCTGGATCTCGATGCAGGTAAGTGGAGAGTGGTAAGAGATAACAGGCAACAAACTAAACAAACGAACCAGACACCAGTAATAGAGAAACTACCTGGTATCTGGTTCAAAGTTACAACCAGAGGAGCATGTAACACTAATCCCAATCTAGCCCGTCGCACCAACAGTAGGGATGACGGTTAACACAGTTGATTTCAGTTATGCGCTACGTTGTAACAAACTAAACAAACGAACCAGATACCAGTAAGTGTTCAACTAGCTGGTACCTGGTCCAAAGTTACAACCGAAGAGCACGTGTAACACTAATCCCAGTTAAGCGCACCACCGGTCTGGTACTCGGTGACACGAGTTTCAAAAAAGTTCTTTTCCTTTTTCAGGTTGGCCTGCTCATCGAGCCACGGCAGGGCGTTTTCTGCGCCTGGAAATGGAATCGCATGATCTAGTTTATTGGCGCGGCGATTGGCGATAAAACGGAACTGCGCAATATGATCTTCTGCACTATATCCAAGAATGGGTTCGGGCAGCAGAAAGTGCGCATATTGAGATTCAGCGTCTTCCGCCTCTTCCCACATGTGCTGGATAAGCTTCGGGTCGAGCTTTACCTTTTCTTCCAGGATAATTTGCTTGACTACCCGAATACCAAACGACGCATGTAAAACCTCGTCGCGCATGATGTACTGTAGTTGCTCACCGGTTCCCTTCATCAGGCCTCGGCGTTGCAATGCAAAAATAGGACTGAATCCGTTATAGAACCAGGTGCCTTCGAAAACCCCGGCAAAAAAGGTGTAAGCAAGAACGAAATTCTCCAGTTCATCCCGATCAGTTAAATCGATATTAGAGCGTAATACCGAGTCGAGTCTCCGGTTACAAAGCTGGATTTTGTGATGGATTTCAGGCACAACACGGTAGCGGTTGTAAATTTCTCCCTGATCGAGGCCAATAGATTCGATGCAATGCTGATAAGTCCAGGTATGCACCGCCTCTTCATAAACCTGGCGTGCCTGATATATTTGTAATTCAGGGGCAGTCATTTTTTCCATCACTGCGATACCGATGTTGCGCATCGCCAAAATATCTGAAGTAGTTAAATAGGACAGTACGTTTTCATAAACATGACGTTCTTCCAGTGTTAATTTGTGCGCATAATCATGCACATCCTGGGTCATGTTGATGTCCAGGGGTGTCCAGTGATTTTTATTGGCATTTAAAAAATACTCCCATGCCCAGGGGTATTTAAAAGGTGCCAGCTGGTTAATATCAGCCAGACCATTAACCACTCGTTTGTCATCGGCGTTAATCGGTTTTATCGCAACCGGACTGATAATCGGCCTCTGGACGTCGGCAATTTTGGTTTCAGCGTCCGGCATCCGGCGAAGATCGAGTCCAACAGGCGTACTCGCGGGTGCTGTGCCAGGAACTGAAGATTCCAGGTTCGGCTCTGGCATTCTCGGTGCGGGTGCTGCTAAAGGGTCATCCCAATTCAGCATAGTGGTCTCCTGGTTTAATATTTTTGTTGGTATACATTGAGTCGATAAGTAATGGGTTGATTATTGACATGCTTCACAATCCGGATCGAGAATTGAACAGACTTTCGGTTCAGTCTCCAGGGGGGTGCTTTCCGGTGTTCCCGTGGCAGATTTTTCCACCGCTGTAGCGCCAAGCGAGCGCAGATAATAAGTAGTCTTGAGCCCACGAGCCCACGCCAGCTTGTACAGGTTGTCGAGTTTCTTGCCCGAAGGTTCGGCCATATAAAGATTCAGTGACTGGCCCTGGTCGATCCACTTTTGACGCCGGGAGCCAGCCTCGACCAGCCAGCGTGAATCGATTTCAAATGCAGTGGAATATATCGCCTTTAACTCGTCCGGTACCCGGTCAATACTTTGTACACTGCCATCGTAGTATTTCAGATCGTTGACCATGACATCATCCCAGACACCATGAGCTTTCAGGTCGTCAACCAGGTATGGATTTACCACCGTGAATTCGCCGGACAGGTTCGATTTAACGTATAAATTTTGATAAATCGGTTCAATCGACTGACTCACACCGCAGATATTTGAAATGGTTGCTGTTGGAGCAATTGCCATGGTATTCGAGTTGCGCATACCGATACTCATGACTCGCTGCCGCAGGCTGTCCCAGTTCATGCACGAACTGGTATCTTGCTGCAGATAGTCACCGCGGACCGCCTTCAGATTGGCGATCGAGTCGATCGGTAAAATGCCCTGGCTCCAGAGCGATCCCTGATATGTGGAATATGCGCCACGTTCTTCAGCCAGCTGGGTTGAAGCCTGGATGGTGTAATAGCTGACTGCTTCCATAGACTGGTCAGCAAAATCAATCGCCTGTTCCGTGCTATAGGGGATATGTTGAATGTACAGTGCATCCTGGAATCCCATTATACCAAGGCCAACCGGGCGATGACGCAGGTTAGAAGTGCGTGCCTGCGGGACACTGTAATAGTTGTAATCGATTACATTGTCGAGCATACGCATTGCTGTGTTGATGGTTTTCTCCAGTTTTTCCAGATTCAAACCATTTTCGTCAACATGCTGTGGCAGGTTGACCGAGCCCAGATTGCAGACGGCGATTTCAGTATCCGATGTATTCAGGGTGATTTCGGTGCACAAGTTGGATGAATGCACCACACCCGAATGCTGCTGGGGTGATCGAATATTGCATGGGTCTTTGAAAGTTATCCATGGATGGCCCGTTTCAAACAACATGCCGAGCATTTTGCGCCACAAGTCAATTGCTGCTATACGCCGGTAATAACTAATCTCACCCCGGTCGGCTTTTGCTTCGTAGGCAAGGTAAGCGGTTTCGAACTCAAGCCCGTACAATTCGTGTAAATCGGGTACTTCATCGGGTGAGAATAAGGTCCATTGCTGTTCTTCGGCAACGCGTTTCATGAACAGGTCGGGAATCCAGTTGGCGGTATTCATGTCGTGCGTGCGCCGGCGCTCCTCGCCAGTGTTTTTACGCAGATCAAGAAAGTCCTCGATATCCAGGTGCCAGGTTTCAAGGTAGGCGCACATTGCGCCTTTGCGCTTGCCCCCCTGATTCACCGCCACCGCAGTATCATTTGCTACTTTCATGAAGGGTACTACTCCCTGTGATTTGCCATTGGTACCTTTAATGTGCGACCCCATCGCCCGGACCCGGGTCCAGTCATTACCGAGCCCTCCGGCAAATTTGGACAGCATGGCATCATCCTTGATGGCGCTGAATATACCATCCAGGTCATCTGGAATAGTGGTTAGATAGCAACTGGATAATTGCGGACGTAAGGTGCCTGAATTGAACAGGGTGGGGGTACTGCTCATGAAATCAAATGATGACAACAAGCTATAAAATTCGATTGCCCGTTCTTCGCGGTTAACTTCGTTGATCGCCAGGCCCATCGCAACTCGCATGAAGAATGCCTGCGGTAACTCAAAGCGCAGGTCGTGGTAATGAATGAAATAACGGTCGTACAGGGTTTGCAAACCCAGGTAGGTAAACGCATGATCGCGTTGTGGTTTCAGCGCCTTACCGAGCTTTTTTAAATCGAATTTCAGCAGTTCCTTATCCAGCAATTCGAGATCGGTTGCCTTTTTAATGTAATGCCCGAAGTATTCAGGGTAGCGCTGGATCATTTCCTCATAAGTAGCGGTGGGTATGCCATCATTGATAAAAGTCAGTGATTCAGTACGCATTTCGTCCAGTAGTAATCGTGCGGTCACCTGAGAATATTCCGGTTCATTATCGATTAGGCCCCGGGCGCTCATCACGATCGTAGGACTAACATCTTTCGCGGGTACGCCGTCGAACAGGTTTTTCATTGCTTCGGCATAAACCCGTTCCGCATCGGTACTCTCAAGACCGGTACAGGCATCGTTGATAATAGTTTTCAGGCGCTTGGTGTCGAGCGCGATGGTGCTACCGTCTTTTAGTTTAACGTGCAGATCGGTAATTTCGTCGACAGCCCGAATTTCTGGTTTTTCAGTGCGTTCCAGTGCCCTGGCGATTGCGCGTTGTTCCCGATATAACACGTAAGCGCGGGCAATTTTTTGATCGCCATTGCGCATCATCGCCAGCTCTACCTGGTCCTGGATGTCTTCAATATGGAAGGTGCCGCCCCCGGGTTGACGTCGGGTCAGGGCATTGACTACCAGGTCAGTGAGTTTCTCTACGGTTTCATGAACCCGGGTGGAAGCCGCCGCCTGACCCCCCTCAACTGCCAGGAAAGCCTTGGTCATCGCAACTGCGATTTTGTTCTTGTCAAAACCAGTCAGTTTGCCATTGCGGCGAACTATATTGTAATTGGTACACAGTGAACTATTGATTTCCTCGGTTACTTTGCCGATTGATCTCACCGAAGCTTCAGGTGCTCCTGTGAGTGGTGATTCAATGTTTTGCATTTAAATTTAATTCCGCGATATCTAAATTTCTATTCTTTGATCGAACCTGTTTAATCGAACCTTCCTGATTAAACTTGCTTTATCCAATTTTTATCAAACTTTCCGTTTGGGATAAATTAAAAGCCAATTTTTGTCGACTTTGTGAACTTCTTCACACTCGTTTTGTCGTGTTTCCCAGAGCCCAAATTCATCCGGCCGATATTTCCCCTTAATATCTGAATACACCTGCGGCGATTTCTTTCCCGTTGACAGTTAAAGTAATTTATAACTGTCAATTCCAAGTGCTTGTATTGTTGGGAAACCGAGCCGCCTTTAACTCATACGGTATTGTTATAATATGGTGACCTAATTATAGTCCTCAAAATCGAAAAACACAATATAATGTGGTTTGATTCGGGCTAAACTACCTTATATTGTGTATTAACTTGTGGACTGCCTGGGCAAAACTTGTGGATAAACGGGTATAAACAAGTGAAAATGGCGCCCACAAGGGTTTTTAGTAAATAATGCGCAAACTTATTGTTGACCGATGTACTAAAAGTTAATTGGCAGTTTAGAATTGAATTCGATGCATAAAAAGAATGAAAAAATAACCAGACCACCAGCCTTCAGGTTAGGAATCGATCTCGGGGGCAGCAAAACCGAAGTGGTAGTCCTGGATGGTGATTTACAGGTGATTTTCCGAAAGCGTGTCCCTACTCCGGTGCATGAATACGAGGCCATCCTGACCATGATCGTGGATCTCGTGAGCGAAGCCAGCACCACTTTAGGCGGCAGGCCGAGTGTTGGCATAGGCACACCCGGAGGCATCTCCCCCGGTACCGGCAGGTTGAGAAATTCAAATACGCGTTGCCTGAACGGGAAACCCTTCCAGCTCGACATTGAGAGGCGTCTGGATTGTGCTGTGAAACTTCAAAACGATGCCAACTGTTTTACCCTGTCAGAAGCTTTGAACGGTGCGGGAAAGGGTTTTGTAACAGTGTTTGGCGTGATATTGGGAACCGGTACCGGCGGCGGACTGGTGGTGAATCGACAGTTATTGACCGGCCCCAATGCGATTGCCGGTGAATGGGGCCATAATCCCTTGCCCTGGGTAAGCGAGACCGATGAATCAACACTGTGTTACTGCGGCAAGCACGGCTGTATTGAGACCTATATTTCAGGTAGCGGTCTGGCGAATAACTTTCAAAAGCGAACCGGCGTGGTGTTAAGCAGTGAGCAAATAGTGCTGGCAGCGCAGAGTGGAGACAAGAATTGTGTAGCGGCCATGGAAATTTATTTTGATCAATTGGCCAGATCTCTGGCGCATGTTATCAATATCATCGATCCCGATGCGGTTGTGCTCGGTGGCGGCATGTCAAATATCAAAGAAATTTACCGGCAATTGCCTGACAGGCTTCCCTCTTATGTCTTCTCCGATAGGGTTGTGACCCCGATATTACCCGCCTTACACGGGGATGCGAGTGGTGTTTTTGGCGCCGCAATGCTGTAGGCCGCATTTGAAAGACATCTGATAGAGTTTCCCCAGGCTAGCCTAGCACCAGGGTTGCCAGGCCGAGAAATGCGATTATCCCGACTACATCGGTCACCGTAGTCAGTACAACACCCCCGGCAATCGCAGGGTCAATACCGCATTGGCGCAGCAATATGGGGATTACAGCCCCGGCGAATGCGCCGACAATCAAGTTTACCAGTAAGGCAAATCCGATAATGGCGCCAATGCTATAGTTTTCAAACCAGAAAACAGAAAACGTTGCGACTACCAGCGCCCAGACCAAACCGTTCAGTATGCCGATAGAAATTTCTTTTTTAATCAAGGACCTGTAGTTTGAACTACCCAGCTGACCAAGCGCTATACCACGGATAACCAGGGTCAGGGTTTGCGAACCTGCGATGCCTCCCATACTGGGTACGATAGTGAGCAGAATTGCCAGGGCTACCACCTGGTCGAGAATATCTTCGAAAAGACCGATCGCTCCAGCGGCGAGAAATGCAGTCAGCAAATTTATTCCCAGCCACAAGCCTCGTCTTTTGGCACTGACCAGCGCCGGTGAAAACATATCTTCTTCGCCGGCTAGACCCGCCATACTCATTATTGAATGCTCACTTTCATCACGTATGACGTCAACCACATCATCGATCGTGATGCGGCCAATCAACTTGTGTTGTTCGTCAACTATCGGTGCACTAACAAGATCATAATTTTCG
>SMUY01215240.1_pt1 | contig 12178 bp, 10 predicted proteins | sample 2456441 | NCBI WGS metagenome assembly SMUY01 (sample SAMN11095931, study PRJNA526329) | marine sediment metagenome | biome: Marine sediment; feature: Surficial sediment; material: Deep marine sediment; isolation source: Hadal surficial sediment | place: Pacific Ocean | collected 2014-11 | depth...
AGCCTGGACGGTATGAGGAAATCGAGTCAATAAGTAGACTTCGTCTCTGCCAACGCTGGGTCTCAGCGGCCGCTTTTAGCCGAGGCTGTGTAAAAACGTACGTAATTTCGATGCTAATGGGACAGCGCACCACTTTGGACGTGCACGAATTCAAGCTGGTGATCTGATACCCACTTTAATCAGGTACTCGCTGAAATCTGGACCGTAACTACCACCGACTTTTACAAAATTGTCTTTTTACACAGCCTCGGCCGTTAGCAGCCGGTCGAGTGCTAAACTATTGAGAGGCTGCTTTTGACCCAGACACTCAATAATCCTTTTGACAAACTTGCACTGGCGTAAGTTATGGAATCCAAGCATGAAATTCGGTAGGTGGAAGGATACGTTCGAGGCAATTGGCTTGGTGGCGATTGTCGCTTCACTGGTTTTTGTCGGGTTTCAACTACGGCAGGATCAATTGATTGCTCGTTCGGAGCTGACCTCAGAGTCGTTTGAGCTGATGATCGCACTGGATCAGAACCTGCTCGATCCAGAATTCGCCGGTACATATGCAAAGATGCGGAGCGATCCGAAGACCTATCACTTGAAGAGATGGTACAGATCGATAGTCTGCTGAGGGCGGTAAGAACTCTGTACGTGAGAGAATGTTACTTACAAGCAAGGGAAATCTTTGTTGAGTGCGAGGCGATCGTTCGATACACCATTGAGAAGTATTTCGGGAATTGGTATGGCCAGTCATGGTGGCGACTAAACAAGCCACAGTCCATTGAAGTCCTGGGTAACCTGCCGAATTGGATCGATGCAGATATTGAAAATCTTGATCCGAATTCGTATCGCCAAAGACTTGAGGAAACAGCGACGCGGAATTAATGGCCGCTTCTGGCTGCGACGAAAGACAGCTGTCCAGTCAGCCGCCCCCACGTTTGTGCGCATAATTCGCGTTACTCTCGATGGTCATGCAGTGCTTGCCAGATTTTCAACGGCGTTACTGGCATATCGATGTGCTCAATATTGCGGACTGACAATGCATCGAGCACCGCGTTGATCAACGCCGGCGCTGCACCCACAGTGCCGGCTTCACCAGCGCCTTTCACGCCCAGCGGGTTTCTTGGCGATGGTATTTCCTGGTAGCGAAAACTAATGTCGGGAATCCAGTCCGCACGTGGCATTGGATAGTCCATGAATGTCGCTGTCAGGAGCTGACCCCCGTCAGGATCGTAGATCGCATGCTCACCGCAGGCCTGGCCAAGGCCCTGTGCTACGCCGCCCATGATCTGGCCCTCGAGTATCAGTGGATTAATAACGATGCCGACATCATCCTCAACCGTATAGTGCAAAATTTCCATGACGCCGGTTTGCGGATCGATTTCCAGCTCACAGACATGGCAACCATTCGGAAACGTACCGGCTTCGGGTGTGAATCGTTCACTTCCATAGAGTCCCGGAGCAACGTCATCGGGCCGTTTTGCAGCATCGAAAGATGCCAGCGCAACCTCGGCCAGCTTTGCGGTCCGGTCTGTTCCAGCAATGCGGAAAACGCCGTCATCGAATTCGATATCCACCACCGCGGCCTCAAGAACTTCCGCAGCCATCTTGCGTCCGTGCTCAATAACTTTCTCTACCGACAGGTACAACGATGAGCCGCCGATAGCCATCGATCGCGAACCGCCAGTACCTTCACCGGTCGGCACCAGGTCGGTGTCTCCCTGCACGATGTCTATTTGTTGCATGTCTATGCCAAGGCCACCGGCGACCATCTGCGCGAAACTGGTCTCGTGCCCCTGGCCGGATGCTTGCGTGCCCACCAGAACCGTAACCCGTCCGTTCTTCTCAAAACGGACATGTGTTTCCTCGCCACCCATCGCCGAGCAGATTTCGACGTAGTAACTCATGCCGATGCCGCGCAAAAGACCGCGCGTGGCACTCTCGGCACGTCGTGCATCGAAGCCGGCCCAGTTCGCCCGCTCGAGGCCAGCGTCCATTAATTTTTCGTATTCACCCGAATCATAAACACGACCGGTCGGCGTTTCATAAGGAAACTGATCGGGCTGGATAAAGTTTCGCCGGCGAATTTCGTCAGGCGACAACCCAAGCTGCAGCGCCGCCTTATCCATGAGGCGTTCGATCAGGTACGCTGCCTCAGGACGACCGGCGCCGCGGTATGCATCGACCGGCACCGTATTGGTAACAACCATGCGTGTATCGACGTAACAATTTTCGATGTCGTAACAACCGGTCGTCATACAGGCGCCAAACCAGGGAATGATCGGGCCGGCCTGCGAACAGTAGGCGCCAAGGTTGGCCGTAATCGACACGCGCATCGCCTGGATCCTGCCATTTTCATCCATGGCCAGGCTGGCCTGGCTAACGTGATCACGACCGTGCAGATCGGACAAGAAACTTTCATTGCGATCGGCAAGCCATTTGACAGGTCTGCCGGTATCCATCGCGGCGTGTGCTGCGACAACCGTCTCACACTGCAGGAAGAACTTGAGCCCGAATGCGCCACCAACATCGGGAGAAATGACGTGGAGTTTTTCAGGTTCAAGATTAATGGAGGGCAGCAACCGATCGCGCAAAACATGCACGCCCTGGCAACCCTGGTAAACGGTCATTTTGTTGCCATCAAAGCTGATGTTGCAGCCACGCGCTTCCATTGCGGTGGGCGCCAGTCGATTGTTGATGATTTCGATATCGACAGTCTGTGCGGCATCGGCAAAGGCTTTGTCTGTCAGATCCCGCTCACCATATTCCAGGATGCCGTAACTATTGCCGGGAACGCTGTCATGAATTTGCGGAGCGGTGTCGCGCATGGCGTCAGCCGGCGTCACCACTGCATCGAGTTCATCGACATCAAGCCAGATCAGTTCTGCAGCATCGCGAGCGGCAGCCAGTGAGTCTGCGACGATACCGGCGACCGGTTCGCCGACATAACGTATGCGATCACGCGCGAGCGGCGGTTGTTGCAATGCGGGTCGCGCCTCGCTCAACGAACTGGGTGGCATGCCAGCTCCCACGACATCGCCAATGCCTGCGGCAGTCAGGTCTTGCGCGGTATAGACCGCGATAACACCCGCCGCCTGGCGCGCTTCGCTGACGTCAAGCGATGTGATCGTTCCGTGCGCGTAGGGCGAGCGCAGAATGTACAGGTATGCCTGGTTGGGCAGGGAAATGTCATCGGTATAGCGGCCATCACCGGTGAGGAATCGCTGGTCTTCCGTACGTCTGATCGCCTGCCCGGTGCCGAATTTTCCCACTGCTGTTCCCGTTGTTGTTGTTATGAGGCCGTATTTTGCAGTGTCATGTGGACTAATTCAAACGAAGTTCGATGCTGGAATAGGTCGCGCAGTGAATAATACATGGTGCTCTGTTAGATTGTGCCCTGACAACAAGCGCTAGTCGTCCAACAAGGTGGCTCTGAACCCATCACACCTACCTTGTTGGACTACTAGGTACACAAAAATTCGCCGGGGACATCTATGACGCCTGAAAATCGCGCAGCATACTGGCGCGCAAATCTACGACTCGTGACTGGCTGCATGCTGGTCTGGTTCATCTGTTCCTACGGATTTGGCATCCTGCTTGTTGAGCAACTCAATACTGTTCGCATCGGTGGCTTCAAACTTGGTTTCTGGTTTGCGCAGCAGGGTTCTATCTATGTGTTTGTCGCACTGATCTTCTTTTACGCCTGGCGCATGAACAAAATGGACCGTCAATACGACGTCCACGAGGATTAGATTATCTCATTGCAAGCATTGACATACCTCGTGGTCGGTTCGAGTTTCGCGCTCTATATCGGTATCGCAATATGGTCGAGAGCACACAACACCCGCGACTTCTATATTGCCGGCAAGAGCGTGTCCCCGATTGCGAATGGGATGGCTACAGCAGCGGACTGGATGAGTGCGGCTTCATTTATTTCGATGGCCGGTCTGATCGCTTTCCTGGGTTATGACGGGTCCGTTTATCTCATGGGCTGGACGGGCGGCTATGTTCTGCTGGCGCTGTTTCTCGCGCCATACCTCAGGAAATTCGGCAAATTTACTGTTCCGGAGTTCATCGCCGAGCGGTACTACTCAAAAACGGCCCGTATCGTTGCGGTCATTTGCTTGATCTTTATTTCATTCACCTACGTCGCCGGACAAATGCGCGGTGTTGGAATCGTTTTTTCACGCTTCCTGGAAGTCGAGGTAACGGTCGGGCTTGTCATTGGTATGGGCATCGTCTTTGTCTACGCTGTACTTGGTGGCATGAAGGGCATTACCTATACGCAGGTTGCACAATACTGCGTGCTGATATTCGCCTATACCGTACCCGCGATTTTCATCGCATTGCAAATTACTGACAACGCAATCCCGCAACTGGCTTTCGGCAGCGAAATCAGCGGTTCAGGTGTCAGTTTGCTCGACAAGCTTGACGACATCGTTACGTCACTGGGCTTCAATCGTTATACCAGTGGTACCAAGAGCACGATCGACATCTTCTGTATTACCTTTGCGCTTATGGCCGGGACTGCCGGGCTGCCACACGTCATCGTGCGATTTTTCACGGTCCCCAAAGTTCGCGATGCGCGAATTTCCGCCGGTTACGCGTTGTTGTTCATTGCCATACTGTATACGACCGCTCCTGCAGTTGGTGCAATGGCCCGTTACAATCTCATCAATACCATTCAGCAAGGCGAGGTGGGTGCGGCTGATGGCAATATTCTTTACGACGAGCGCCCGTTGTGGATGCACACATGGGAAAAAACCGGGCTGGTCGGTTTTACCGACAAGAACGGTGACGGGAGAATTCAGTATTATGACGACAGCAATGATGACTTCACGGCGACCGCAGAGCGTTACGGTTGGCAGGGAAATGAGCTCACGGTAGACCGTGACATCATGGTGCTTGCCAATCCGGAAATTGCAGGTCTGCCGGATTGGGTGATTGCGCTGGTAGCGGCGGGCGGAATTGCGGCTGCGCTATCGACCGCGGCAGGATTGTTGTTGGTGATTTCCGCGGCGGTATCACACGACCTGATCAAGGGTATATTCGTCCCGGATATTTCCGAGAAAAATGAGTTGCTCGCGGGCCGCATCGCCGCCGCATTCGCGATCGTCATTGCCGGCTATCTTGGTTTTGATCCTCCTGGTTGGGTCGCACAGGTGGTGGCATTTGCATTTGGCCTCGCAGCCGCATCCCTGTTCCCCGTAATCGTGCTCGGGATATTTTTCAAACGGGCGAACAAGCAGGGCGCAATCGCCGGTATGCTGACCGGCCTGATTTTTACTTACGGTTACATCGAGTACTTCAAAGGCTTGTTTTTAAAATGGGCAGGTGCACCGTGGGGTGAGAATGTAGCCGAGCAGTGGCTCTTTGGCATATCTCCGGAGGGCATCGGCGTAATTGGCATGCTTTTAAATTTCGTCGTCGTAATTTCAGTCAGCTACATGACGGCACCACCGCCGGAGCACATTCAACACTTGGTTGAACACATTCGGGTGCCACGCGCCATCGACGGATGAGTGACGATCACGCCAGGCAGAAGGGAAACATAAAGCGTGTTCAGTTTGCGCTTGTACTGACCGCCAGCTTCATGCTGGTCGAGGTTGTCGGCGGAATTCTGTCGGGGTCGCTGGCATTACTCGCCGATGCCGGCCATATGCTCACGGATACGATGGCACTGGCTTTGACGGCCTTCGCTTTTCGGGTAAGCGCCCGGCCGGCCGACGAGAAACGGAGTTTTGGTTATCAGCGATTTCAGATCATTGCGGCATTCGTCAATGGTCTGAGTCTCTTTCTGGTGGTTGGCTGGATCCTGGTCGAGGCGGTACGCCGGTTTATTGATCCACCCGTTGTGCTTGGCCAGACAATGCTCGTTGTCGCCGGAGCAGGATTGATCGTCAATATCGTTGCGTTCATCATTCTGCACGGCGCAGATCAGCAGAATCTCAACATGCGTGGCGCAGCTTTGCATGTGATCGGCGATTTGCTGGGTTCCGTCGCTGCCATCGTGGCAGCGATTGTGATCATGTCGACTGGCTGGATGCCTATCGACCCGATTCTGTCAGTAGTGGTTGCCATGCTCATTTTGCACAGCGCCTGGAAGCTGGTCAGGCGTAGCGCCCATATTCTTCTTGAGGGCGCTCCGGAATGGCTTGACGTTGCGGAAATTCAATCGGAAATAATTTCTAACGTCCCGGATGTGAGTGAAGTTCATCACGTACACGTGTGGTGTCAGACTTCGCAGAATCTGACGCTGACGATGCATGTTGTGCTGGAAGAAAGTGTGGCAGACGGTACCGCGGTGGTGCGCAGCGTCAAACAAATCTTGCGAGCGAAATTCGGCATCAACCACTCAACAATCGAAGTTGAAAAAGGCGACTGCGCCGATCATTGAAAAAAGCGTTTATTGATCGCCCGGTTGCACAATACCGATATAGGGCAGCGTGCGATCGTGTTCAGCAAAATCGAGCCCGTATCCCACGATCCACTCATCACCGACGTTGAATCCCAGGTAGTCGACTTTCACATCGACTTCGGCGCTGTGTTCTTTGCGCACGAGCGTGCAGGTGCGAACCGATGCCGGGTTGCGGGATTTCAGCATATCAATGAGGTAGCGCAGGGTGTGGCCGGTGTCGACGATGTCTTCAACGATAAGTACGTGTCGGCCCTCGATGCTTTCACGAACATCAAGAACCAGGCGTACCGCACCGCTGCGAATACTGCCATGTTCATAACTCGATACCGCGATGAATTCGATTTGTCGCGGGATGGTCAGTCTGCGCGACAAGTCGGCGAGAAAAATAAAGGCGCCTTTAAGAACGCCGACGAGGATGATTTCGCCTTTGTCCGCATAGTCGGCAGAAATCTGCCGGGCGAGTTCATCAACTCTGGTGCTGATTTCATCTGCGCTGATTAGTACTTCTGGATTGGAAGCTGGCACCGCTACTCTCTTCAGTAAGTCGAAATCGTGATCCTATGCTAGGTCTATTTACCAGTGGGCCGCAAGAGCAGGGGTTCAGTTTCAGGACTCCTGATCGGCTAATTCCTGTTTTTTGCGAATCGCCGGCGATACCAACCAGGCGAACAGCAAGGCAAAGAACGCGAGCGACCATACGATGACTGCGCCAGCGGGCAGGTCGGCAGTCACTGAAATCAAAAGGCCGGCGAGGCATCCGGCAACGCCAACGCCGTAGCCACAGAAGATCCGCAAGCCCTGTCGGGTGATATGGCGGGTTGCCAGCGCCGGGACGATCAGGCACGCAAAGACCAGGTAGATGCCAACCAGCTGCACGGATGCCGTCACCGCGAATGCGAACACGGCATAGAAACCGAAGCCTCGCATTTGGTCACGCATCCAGTACCAGGCGATGAGTACCAAGCCGTTGACGATCGCAATCGGTAACAACTGATCGTAATTTACCCAGAGAATCTGGCCAACCAGCATTTCCTTCAGGTGTTCGCCGCCATGCGGGTTGCCCGCCAACAGAATTATTCCGGCGGTGGCGGCGAGAACGAAGGATATGCCGATCAAAGCCTCTTGTATGTTCGGCCAGCGTCGATCCGTCCAGTGCAGGATGAACGCGGCCAGTAGTGCTGCCGTGACTGCGACGATTTGTACCATCCAGCCTTCGGCTTCCCACCCGGCAGAACTGGCGGCAATGATTCCGAGGCCTGCGACCTGCGCGATTGCGAGATCGATGAATATGATGCCACGCCGTAGTACCTCTGTGCCCAAGGGCACGTGTGTACTGAGGACTAACAGGCTGGCCAGCAACGCAGGAATTACGATACTCAGTTCATAGGTACTCAAGGGTTGTGCTCCTCCAGCATCCGAATGGTCTCATCATAGAGTGTAAACAAGTCGGTCGATTCATCAGTGCCACCAATCGTATAGGGCAATGTTATCTCGGCAAGATCGAGCCGCTCCGCGAGCCACATGGATGGTTTTTCGTTTTCAAAGGGCGTACGGATAACGCCGAGCGGTGGGTTGGGTGTTAGTTGTTCGAGCAGCTTCGCGAGCTGCGCGCCACTCGGCGGTACGCCCGGTTTTGACTCAAGCGTTGCAACGATATCCAGATCGAGCCAATCCGCAAGATAACTGAAACTGCGATGATGGGAGGCAAGCCGCATGCCCTGCAGGCCCAGCGCCCGGTCTTCCCATCGCTGCGTGGCATCCCGCCAACGGCTCTGAAAATCGTCCAGCCGCATGTCGTAATCTTTGCTGTTGCCCGGGTCCAGTTTTGTCAGGCGCTCGGCCAGTGCATCTGCAACGCGGCGGATATTTCTCGGGTTGAGATGAATGTGCGGGTTGCCCTGTGGATGTACGTCGCCTTGCGCGCGATCGATGCTTTTCGGTACCTCGAGGCGGCGCACGAAGTCCGCGGCGAGAAAGTAGCCTGGATTACCAGCCTGAATTTTGGCGTTACCGGAGCGACGTAACAAAAGCGGTAACCAGCCAATTTCGAGATCTGCACCTGTGCACACCACCAGATCGGCGCGGCGCACGGCTGCAATCAGGCTGGGACGTGCCTGCAAGCGGTGCGGATCCTGAAACGCAGTGGTCGCAACAGTGATCTCTGCCTGCTCACCGGCAAGTTCTTCCAGCAACGAGCCCCATTCGGGCTCACAAACGAAAATGTTGAGTGCGCTCGCGGCGAATGGCAGCAGGACGAGTATCAGGAACGTCGTGAATCTCTGCATGTTATTGCTCCTAAAACTCGTGCGCGCCATGCGCGCCGAGACTCATGATGTATTGCATCGACCATTGCTGGTCCGATTGCGACAAGACCTGGTCGACAATGTATTGCACCCGTAAACGACTGAACTCACTGAGCGACCAATCGATCATCAGCGAATCACGTTTCGAGGCCCGTCCAGGGTCTTCAAGTAGGGTGCCGACGAATAGCGGGCCGTTATCTGAATCGACTACGTCATGCCGATAACCCGCACGCCACCGTTGCATAAACTGCCATATGCCCTGCAAGTACCATCCGCTCTGGTTGCCATCGTACAACTGGCCCGCAAACGTCCCGTCCTCATCCCGGTGGAAGTACTCCGCCTGCACCTTGACGCTTTTTTGCGTAGGGTTGCCTTTCGGCGCCCACTTCCAGACAAAATCAATGGTTGCAAGATCACTATTCCCGGTAAACGACTCGCCCGGTGTACCACTTTCACGATCAATTACATCAGCCGACAACCATGACAGGCCCACTTGCCAGCTGTTACTCAGGCCGAGGTCGCCGCCAATATTGGTAAATAACGTGAATGCACCGGGTGAGGTCTCGTTATTGGCCGTGGCGGGGAATCCTCCTCCCCAATTCAGCTCAGCACCCAGTTCAACCAGCAGGGATGTCGGTGCGACCCAGCGCAGCTGCAGTCCGTCTACGACATACTGGCCGCCGAAAAAAGCCTGGTAGGGCAGCGGGCGATCGCTGAAGTCGTCCGCATGGCGATGAAACTTGTTCAGATAGCCGGCTTCCGAAAAAAACCGGCCGCCGGTGAGCATGAAACCGCTCGGCAATGATGTGGTTTGTATCCAGACTTCTTCAAGTTCGAGTACTGTTTCTCCGTCTTCACTCGCAATCGCCAGTGTGAGATTGCCATAAAAATTTGGATCAATGCTTGCCTGCAAATTGAAATCGGACTCGCCCAGCGAGAAGCCGGAATTACCAGGGCCTAATTCGCCGCCTGGCATGAAGCCGGGAATCGCCGTCCAGCCGGGATCGACATTCGAAAACCCTGCAACGAACACAGAACCGATCGCAGGGTTGAAAGCATTCGGCGAAGCTGCGCCGGATGTCTGGTCAATTGCCGTCTGCTCCGCCAGTTCGATCGCTTCATCGGCGTTTCGTTCGGCGCCGCGCGCCTGGCGCTCCGCTCGTGCCAGTCGGGTCTCGAGTTCGTCGATTCGTGAATCGTAATCCTGTTGAATCTCAACCAGTAGCCGCCGTAATTCAGCAACTTCGTCTGCAAGATCCTCTGCATGCACTGGCAATGCCAGTATCGTGGACACCAGTAGCGTCGTAAATGGCCTTAAGTTTTTCATTTGACACGTCACTCTGTTGATGTGGCTGATAGCGACTCGCTGGTCGGCATTGCCGTATCTGATGCAAATCAAAGTGAAGCAGTTCCCTGTGATTTCATCACTTCATGGTTTGCTTACTACGATATTAGAGTGCCGATGGTGGACCACGTTGCCGGGCGACAATGGTGTGAAATGAGTCGAATTCAATACTTTGTAATGCGCACTGTGACGTTCCAGGAACGTCCAGATCTGTCGTGGCGGGAGTATCTACACACGCGGACGCCAGCTGACTGGCTACGATACACGATGTACAGGTCTGACTTTGCGGTGTACCGGGGTCATGTTTGTAGGCGTGCGCTAATCCGGTAAATTGTGCTGCAAGCAACATGAGCGCCAGCAGGAGGCTGGGAAGCATGACACTCTTGTCGAAAAAACGACGCATTCCGGGACTATAGCGCTTTGCGTGTTAGCTGTTAAGAGAAGCTAAAACGAGATTGCCAGTGAAATTTATAAGCTATTGATAAACAAAACTTTTCTGTCGCCTGCTAGTAAAAACGGGAAACCCCCCGGCTGTGCCGGGGAGCCAGCCGCAGTTTGACAATTGCGGAAATCGCGAAGTAAGTTCAAAGCGTGGCCGCAAAATATTGCACCAGGGAGAAACTGCGAGAGGAACAGCGTGTTTGGAGGACAACCGTATGGAGCGAATGTCAATCGCCCGCTGGGCGGGCTCTACAGGTGCTAATAGGAATTGTAGGAGCCCGCCGTACGATAGGAGTGATTACTCAATCCTTGTGAAAGTCGCTCGACCGGCACGGGCGAAATTACTACTAAGCCCCAGGTTTTGCCGGGGTATATTTACTCCAGCGGAAAGCCGGCGCCAGCAAGCAACCTGGCGCTATTCTGGAATTGCTCACGGTCTTCGTAGATCAGTACTACCGAGAATTCTCCAACGCCCTTACGGAACCAGTCGAGCTGCAAGTCCGGAGCATACCGCTCCAGTTGGGTCACAAACGCCTCTGCACGGTAAGGCTCGGCAAAGCTGACCAGTGTCGATCTTCCCAGCTCTGAATAGAGATGTTCACCGGCATCGGATTCGGACTCGCGGTCGCCGAGAATATAATTCAGATGACGAAAAATATAATCGCTGTACCACATTGCGCCGGAAGGGATGTTTGCAGTGTCCGCCGAGATTCTCTGCGGACCATAGTTGTAGGCTGCCAGGGCGAGGTGCAGGTTGCCATCAAATCGCTGTAATAGTTGCTTGAGGTAGCGCGTGCCGGCATCGATATTGGTGCAGGGGTCATACAACCGGGCAAGCCGATGAATTCCGAGATCGTTGGCCGTGCCGGGCCACAGGATTTGCATCACCCCGTGGGCATTCGCGCGCGAGCGTGCTGTTGCGTCAAAATCGCTTTCGCCGCGTGCAACCGCCAAAAGCAATGTCTCTGGCAAGTCATGTGTAACCGCGGCAGCGCGAAAGCAGCTTGCATGTGGAAATTGGTAGCCAGGCTTGAGGTCGGTGTCTTGTTCGAGGTATTGACGCCACGCGGAATCCGCATCGGTGACACCGGCAGCAGCAGCGATCGGATGCGAAAGCAGCACCAATATTGGCAACAAAGCTGCAATTGAACGTCGATAGTGCTTCATGAGCCGGGAAGTTCGAGGCCGGTCGCTGCTGATATTTGAGCGAGCTTTGTGTGACGTTCCGCATCATCGTCATAGGCGAATGCAACTTCGTAGGCGCCGGGTTTTATTTTAACGACCCGGTAATCGATACCAGTCACCCTTTCCAACTGGGATACGAATCCGTTGGCTGCAATCTCGCTGCGAAACGGATTCCAGAACGAATACCACTGTAATTCGTTCAGTAACGGTGGTGAGTCGGAGTGGGCAGCGAAATCGTTCTCAACAAACGGCGGCTCCGTTGTTTCGGCCTCGTGCTGCGATTCCGCCATTGGCTTTTCTGCAGTTGTCATGCTCGACGCACCATCCGACACGGGATTTTCTCCAGGTTCGGTGGCGATGGCTTCCGTGTCTTGCTTCTTGGCCATGAGCTTTTCAACAGCGGCATCAAAGCGTTGCTGGTCGATCACACTGTCCCTGGATTGAAATTCCGGCATGCCCATCACCAACAGGATGATGGCGATTGACGTTGCAGAGCCAATA
>SMUY01436241.1_pt1 | contig 12178 bp, 13 predicted proteins | sample 2456441 | NCBI WGS metagenome assembly SMUY01 (sample SAMN11095931, study PRJNA526329) | marine sediment metagenome | biome: Marine sediment; feature: Surficial sediment; material: Deep marine sediment; isolation source: Hadal surficial sediment | place: Pacific Ocean | collected 2014-11 | depth...
GGAAAGCATTACCCGGTTTTGGATCTTATAGCTTTTGGATTCCAAAAAAGCAAAAAAATCATTGAGACCTTCAAAGTATTTGTTCCCTTCCCAAACCAATTGTTTTTGTGCTTCGGATAATTCGAACCAGGGCTTATGAATGGGAAAATCGAATTTATATGCATTACTTACCAAGTTATCCCGATACCAACTCATACTGTCCCCCCGCCAGGGGAAAACCGCGTTTTCGTAAATAGACAGGCCGGTATTGGGAATCACCAGATCTTCATCAACGCCGATCACATCGCCATAGCCCTCACATTTTGGACATGCCCCAAATGGATTATTAAAGCTGAAAAGGTGTACGTTTGGTTCTACAAAGGTAATTCCGTCTGCTTCAAAGCGGTTGTTGAAATCTATAACTCCCCCGTTTGACAAGTTCTCAATAATCAAAGCACCCTTACCCTCAAAGAAAGCCATTTCGATCGCGTCTGCCAATCGGTTATAAAAATCTTCATCATTCTTGATAATGACCCTATCAACCACCAGATGAAGTTTCCTGGGAATGGACCCTTTAAGTTCGTCAATCCGAATAACGGTATCATCCATCTTAACCCGGGCATAACCCTGCTGTACCAATGCCTTTAGTTTGTTATCCATGGTTCTGCCTTCTTCCAGGAGGATAGGAGAGAGGAGGAGGAGTTTTTCACCTTCAGGAAAGGATTTTATATGGCTTATAACGTCTGCCACCCGATCTTTTTTCACCTCCTCACCGGATACGGGTGAGTATGTCTTGCCAATACGGGTGTAGAGTAATTTCAAATAATCGTAGATCTCGGTTGACGTACCCACGGTAGATCGGGGATTGGTTACATTGACCTTCTGTTCAATTGCTATGGCAGGTGCGATCCCTTTAATAGAATCTACTTTAGGCTTGTTAAGACGGCCCAAAAATTGGCGGGCATAAGACGAAAGGCTTTCTACGTAGCGACGCTGACCTTCAGCATATAAAGTGTCGAATGCAAGGCTGGATTTTCCACTTCCGGATAGTCCGGTCACTACAACCAACTTATTTCTAGGGATGGCAACGGTAATATTTTTCAGATTATGAAGTTTTGCCCCTTGAATAATGATGTATTGCTTTGTATCTAGTGCTGTTTCTTGCAATTTTGTGAAATGGAATTTATCGGAATTTCGCAAAGATACTACATAGTTTTGAGGATTTTAAGGATAGGTTAATGATATTTTTTTTTGGAAAAGCTTACTTTTTTTTGCATTTCTGAAATGTTTGTTGTTATATTTACCCCTAAGAACACAAAAACGTTGCCTATAGTATATCATTACTTTTTTAAATAAGCATATTGACTAAACAACCAAAAAGTAGTTGTTTATTTTAAAAAGGTATGATATGAAAAATAGCACGATTAGTGATGCGCTGTTAGTTAGCGATTACATGAAAGGTAACGAATCTGCTTTGTGTCAATTAATAACCCGCCACAAACAAAGAATTTATAGTTTCATCTACTCAAAGGTATTTGATAGGGATGTTGCTGAAGATATTTTCCAGGATACGTTCATCAAAGTGATCAAGACCCTTAAGAAGGGTGCTTATAATGAAGAAGGTAAATTTTTGCCTTGGGTAATGCGAATTTCCCACAACTTGGTCATCGATCATTTCAGAAAAAATAATCGGATGCCGAAGTTTGAAAATAATGACGATTTCAATATATTTTCGGTACTGTCTGATGGCGCTTTAAACGCTGAAAAGCAAATTGTTAAAAAACAGGTTGAAAATGATGTTCGCAGGTTGATTCAAGAGCTGCCTGAGGATCAAAAAGAGGTGTTAATAATGCGAATGTATAAGGAAATGAGTTTCAAGGAAATTAGTGAGCAAACAGGCGTGAGCATTAACACTGCGTTAGGAAGAATGCGTTATGCGTTGATCAATTTGCGCAAAGTAATTGATAAACATAACATTATCTTAACAAATTAATACAATAAACCATATGAGAGTGCGTTATTAAGGAAACAAAAACCTCAAAATAACGTTCTATGGCAAAATTGTACTCTGAGACACGCAGGGACAGCGTGCTTAATAATTTGGTCCCAAAAGAAGAAACTATTAAATTTCTTCTGGATTATTCCAAGGCTTTAAGTGTTATAGATTATAATAAAATGAAGTTTGAAGCACTTCTAAACTAAACTTTGGAAAACCCCGAAAATAATACTTTCGGGGTTTTTTTTATGCCTTTTTACTGGCCTTTTTGTCATATTCATCGATCACGGCCTTTCTTCCGATCGTAGTGGTTATGACGTCTTTCTCTAAGTTCCAACCACGGGCGGGTGAATAATGTCGTCCGTACCATATAATCTGGAGGTGCAACTCGTTCCATCTATGCTCAGGGAATAATCGCTTTGCGTCTTTTTCGGTCTGAACCACATTCTTGCCGTTCGTAAGTCCCCAGCGGTACATCAACCTATGAATGTGCGTATCTACCGGAAAGGCAGGAATTCCGAAGGCTTGTGATATAACTACACTGGCAGTTTTATGGCCAACAGCCGGTAGTTCTTCGAGCGCTTCCATATCTTCGGGAACTTTGCCATTATATTTGTCTATTAGTATTTGCGAAAGACCACGAATTCCTTTTGATTTCATAGGGGAGAGGCCAATAGGTTTGATGATCTCCCGTATTTCTTCAACGGTAAGTTTTACCATATCGAACGGATTATCAGCAATTTTGAAAAGTATGGGAGTGATCTGGTTAACGATAACGTCGGTGCTCTGTGCAGACAACAATACGGCGATGAGCAATGTATATGGATCTTTATGCTCCAATGGAATGGGTACTTGCGGGTATATTTTTTTTAACGTTTCAATAACAAACTCTACCTTTTCTTGCTTGGTCATATTGTGTAATTTTATACTGAAAAAATTAATCGCGTAGTACCGAAAGGGTCACTGTTGAATTTCCACTTTTACGTACTATACCACAACAAAAATAAACTAATGAAAACTTTAAAAGAAGGGGATAAGGTCCCAAATTTTACAACTACCGATCAAGATGGGAATTCCGTTTCGAATTCTGACTATCAGGGAAAAAAATGGATTGTCTTTTTCTATCCGGCTGCGAACACACCCACTTGTACTGTAGAGGCTTGTAACTTAAGAGATCATTATGAAGAACTGCGAAATGCGGGATATGAGATCATAGGGGTGAGCGCCGACACGGAACGAAAACAGAAAAACTTTCAGAATAAATACAACTTTCCTTACCCTTTGTTAGCAGATGTTGACAAAGAGGTGATCAATGCCTTTGGTGTCTGGGGCCCTAAAAAATTTATGGGACGAGCGTATGATGGTATTCACAGGATTACCTTTCTTATTAACGAGAACGGGATCGTTGACCGTGTTATCGATAAGGTCAAAAGCAAAGCGCATGCGGCTCAAATATTGGGCTAATTGCTTGCCTTAGCAGGGATCTGTCTGTAGCCAAACAGGGCCTTGTCTTTAATAATAGTAGCAACTCCTTCGGGTATTAATTCTTCCCATCCGGTTTCTCCGGCTTCGATCATGTGCAAAACATCCCGGGAGAAAATATTTAAGATGTCCGGGTTGAAATTTTCAATATCCACAACTTTCCCATTGTATTTGAAGAATTTGTATAATTCTTTCATCCGAGGGTGAACCTTTAAGTTGGTACTCGTGGTATATTCACCGGTTTTAGGATTCTGAATAGGATAGAGGTATACCTTAAGGTCTTTAAAGAATAATTTACCAAAGGCTTCTAATATTCCTCCACTCAGATGGCGATAGTATTTTTCATCAAATATGTCCACAAGATTATTGATACCCATTGTAAGCCCCATACGGTTTCTCGTAAAGTTCGAGAAGTATTCAACCAGTTTATAGTATTCCTGGAAGTTGGAGATCATAACGGTATGACCCAGAGAGCACAGCAATTTAGCACGATCCATAAAGTCTTGTTCGTCTATTTCCCCTTCAGCTCTTAGATTGGACAAGGTAATTTCAAAGAGGGTGATTGTACGATCTTTTTCCACTCGATTCTCTTTTAAGAACATCTCTAAGGATCGATCGAACATATCGATATTCACCTTGGTTACCGGACGGAAACTTCCACGAAGTGCCAAAATGTTCTTTTTGTATAGAAGACGTGCCGCAAGAATATTGTTACCATCAGGGCCAAAGATTATGGCTTCGGTCATTCCATTTTTAATGAGCTGCAAACTCATTAGACGATTATCTACATCCTTAAATTTGGGACCTGTAAAATTGATAGTATCGACTTCTAATTTATCTTTATCAATATGATCGTAGAGATAACGGAGTAATTTTTTAGGTTCATCATGCTTATAAAAAGCACCGTAAATAAGGTTTACTCCAAGCATTCCCAGTGTTTGTTGTTGTAGGACAGCTTCGTTCTCCTTAAATCTAAAGTGCAGGACGATCTCACTGTATGCTTCATTTGCGACGGATTGAAATTTTATTCCCACCCAACCATGGCCTTTGTATTTTTTGGCGAAATCTATGGTTGCCACGGTGTTAGCAAAGGCGAAAAATATTTTATTGGGATGGTTTTCTCGATTAATGCGCTCTTCGATCAAGTTGATCTCATGTGTGAGCATTCTATTGAGGCGGGACTCGGTTATGTAACGCCCGTCTTTTTCTATACCGTAAATGGCATCACTAAAATCCTTATCGTAAGCTGAAATGGTTTTTGCAATGGTCCCGGAAGCACCGCCAGCCCTGAAGAAGTTACGTACTGTCTCTTGTCCGGCACCAATCTCTGCGAAAGTGCCATATATATTTTCATTTAAATTTATACGTAGCGCCTTATTCTTTATCGATGGAATCGCTGCAAATTCCTTATCTCCTAAAATGGTTTCCGGCATAGCAATATTATATAGATTGACCTTTGGAACAAAGGTAGTAAATACCATAGGTAAACAATAAAAATACCGTTATTTTTGTGAGAATGCGATCTACCCTTACCATCACGTTTTTAGGAACCGGAACCTCTCAGGGGATCCCCGTGTTAGGGAACGATCACCCGGTTTGCCAAAGTGCGAATTCCAAAGATAAACGACTGCGTGTTTCCGTATTGGTACAATGGGAACAACATACAATTGTGATAGATTGCGGGCCGGATTTCCGACAACAAATGTTACGGGCAAATGTGAAACGTCTTGATGCTATCTTACTTACACATGAACACAGTGACCATATTGCCGGTATCGATGATATCAGGCCCTTTTATTTTAATCAGGGTGATATTCCGTTTTACGCCCACAAAAGGGTTTTTAAGGCCTTGCACAAAAGATTCGAATATATTTTCGAAATGGAAAACAAATATCCCGGAGCTCCTACGATCAGTGAGATGGAAATCGAAAAGGAGGCTTCGTTCGATCTCTTCGGAAAAACAGTGGTCCCTATTGAAGTCCAGCATGCGGATCTGCCCGTCCTGGGCTTCAGAATTGACAATTTTACCTATTTGACCGATGTTAAAACGATCTCAGCAGAAGAAATTAAAAAAATAATAGGCACCGATGTTTTGGTGATCAATGTGCTGCGGATCAATTCACACAATTCACATTTAAATTTAAACGAGGCTTTGGAACTTATCAAAACGATAAGACCAAAAACCACTTATTTCACGCATATAAGTCATATGTTGGGATTTCACGATGAAGTGGAAGCAATGTTGCCGGAAAACGTACATTTGGCATACGATACCTTAAAAATAACGTTATAAACCAGATGTGAGTATTGAGTATTGAGATTTTAGTATTGAGATATGAGTAGTGAGACAGTTTGTTATTATAATTTTAAACCGAACAACTAATACCAAAAACCCATTTACATTATGAAATCCAAAATATTTATGTACCTGTTTTTCTTTGCGATCTTGCTCATTGTTTTTCAATATATGAATCAGAAATCCATCTTCGAATCTCAGGAAAAGACAATTAATTCTATCACCGAAAGCCTGCAGCAGCGAAATGACTCTATAGACTCCTTGCATGAAGAGGTTGCAGACCTGAGGTATTTTTCGCTCCAGGGTAATGACAACGCGATGACGTATCTCGAAAACCTGGGGCTTGATGCGGCAGAGGTGGAAAATAGTATAACCGAAGACATCTATGAGAAGAATTTGATCAAAGGAGGAAACCCCTTGATCCCGTTGGAGGGGATGGATGGAGAAATGCGGGTCAACAAACTAAAATTTCTAAATCATCGCTGGATCCAGGTAGAGATAACAGATGGATCCTACTGGGGAGAGATGATCATCGAATACTTTTATAACGATCAAATGGAGTTGGAATTGACGGCCATTTCGTCTGTGTTGTATCCGAAGTAGTAAAATTTAGATATGAGAAGTAAGAAGTACGCATTGAGAAGTAAGTAGTATTGTTGTTATTGTAATTAGTGAACAGTAGATATTGAATGGCAAATCATTAACAATTATACGAATAAACATATCAACGATTATCGAGTAGTGAGAAGTAAGCTTGTTGTCACTTCGGGTGGTCCCGGGAACCCGGAATTTTGTTGAGAAGACCGAAGTCAGAAGCAGGATGGTTTCTATGATTTTAAACCCTCAACCATCCACCTCACTTAGCCATTGTTTAAATTCATAAAAGTTCTGAGGAGAAACGCCATGTCCGACAGGGAATTCAGAATAGTGGCAATCAATACCTAATTTATTTAGAAATGGTTTAGTCTTTCGTGCCCATTCCACCGGGATAACCTGATCTACGTCGCCATGGGAACTATAGAAATTCAATCTGCTAAAGTCGTTTTTATTATAGCCTTCCACTAAGATCCCCTCATTGATATAACCGCTCAATGCGATCACATTTTTCACTTTTTCAGGATAACTTAAAGCTACGGCCAACCCTAAAATCGTGCCTTGGCTAAACCCCAATAGGGTGATCTTCTCAGCATCGATATTATATACCGAAATGATCTCGTCGATACACCTAACGATCAGATCTCGAGATAGGATGGCTTGTTCGTCATCACTGAACTTCTCATTGCTGCCATCAAAATTGATGTTATACCAGGCGTTTCCATAGGGCTGCATAGCGATGGGCGCCTTTAAAGATATTATGAAATATTTGCCGGGTAATTCCGAAGCAAAGGAAAAAAGATCGTTCTCGTCGCTTCCAAATCCGTGAAGCATTATTATGGCCGGTGTATTTTCCGGCTTTTCCGCCGATGATTCATCGTAAGAGGAGGTAATCGTAGCAGGTTTAAAAACATGTTCGAGCGATAATCTTTTCTTTTCCATACATGATAATATAAAGACGCCGCAAGGTACAGTCCTCACGGCATATTTTATATAAAGTTGTTGGAAAGTCTATCCTAATCCTTTGAACCAATCTTGAAATTGCGCTCCCAATCCGGGAATAAGCTTCTTCTCTCCTTGAACCGCTCCTACAAAAGCTAAAACCCAAAGAACTATTACACCGATCAAAAGTATCCAAGGTAATAAAGGAATTTCGGCTATGGCAAGGATAATATTTAAGACCCACACCAGTATGTACAATATCAGTAGGCCTAGTCCTTGTCGTATATGAAAAGCACCAAATTCTGTTTTGTTGTTACTGTGCATAACAAATGCAATAATCCAGCCAATAAAGGTTAAATAGGCAACCATACCTATCGTTTTTCCATTATCTGTAGTAGATTCTGACATATTTTTAAGTTTAAGGTTAGTGATATAATTTCCTTAAATATAGAACTTCTAATCCAAAAAAGTAAACCAAGTCTGAAATTTATCACTTAAAAATGGAATGCCTCGCTTTTGATTAAACAGGGCCATAATCAGTGATATGATCCACAGTACCACCGAAGTCCAATAAATATAAAATCCAATGGCGTACGATTGCAGCGCAACAGCGACAAATAACAAAATAAGCAGACCAAACATGTTCTTTATATGCCATGTGGCAAATTCATGCCGGTTGTCCTTATTGATAAAATACGCGATGAGCAACCCGATAAATGTGAGGTAGGCGACAACGGCCTTCGTTTTTCCGGGAGGACTAGCCATTTAGAACGAGTTTATCGTTATTATAGATCCCGTAGACATTGCCTTGCATTTTCTGGCCAAGCATAGCCGCGTTCTGAGAAGTGGAGAGAATGCTATCTTCGGTAAAGACCCAATTGCCTTCCGGAGAGAAGAGCGTGATGTTCGCAGTTTCTCCTTCAGAAATACTATTCTCCTTCAAGCCAAACACTTTTTTGAGCCCCGTAAGTGCCCTGATCGTAGTTTGCAAATCGGTTGCATTCATTAAAGCCCCAAAACAACTCTCTAAACCTATACTTCCGAAGAATGCATGGTCAAACTCCGTTCTTTTGTGCTCAATATCAATAGGGTCGTGGTCACTGGTCACCCCGTCGATGATACCTTCCTTTAACCCCTTCAGCAACGCCTTGGAGTCTTTTTGAGTCCGTAAGGGAGGGAGTAACTTATAATTAGTATCGAAGCTCTCGAGTACGCTATCATTCAAGCACAGATTGTTGATCGCCACACTGCAACTCACATCCAAGCCATTCTTTTTAGCTTCTCGTATGAGCTGTACACTTTTTTGAGTAGTGATAGTTGGAATGTGTAATCGTCCGCCGGTATATTCAAGAAGGTACAGGTCCCGTGTTAATTGCAGTTCTTCTGAAAGCGCGGGAATTCCTTTTAAACCAAGCCTTGTACTATTCTCTTCCTCGTTGACAACCCCTTTGGCAGCCACCGATCGTTCGAATGGAAACGATTGTACAAGCCCATCGAAGTTCTGCGCATATTGTAGCGCTATCTTTAGCAAATTAGCGTTCTCGATGGGTTTTTTGTAGTCATAAAAAGCGATGGCACCTTGATTATGCATATCGTATAATTCGGCGAGATCCACTCCCTCACTTTTCATTGTTAGCGCACCTACCGGATGCAATGAAACGGCATTGTTAAAAGCCTTCGATCTCAGGAATTTTATATGAGATTTGGAATCCGTCACCGGATAAGTGTTCGCGTTCACAGCTACGGCCGTAAATCCGCTCATAGCTGCAGTTTTCAATCCGTTATCAAGGTTTTCACGTTCCTCAAACCCCGGCTCTCCAAACGAAGTACTGGAATCGAACCAACCGGGAGAAATGTGAAGATCTTTGAGAGAAATGGTTTTTATCTTCGAATTTGATGTCGATGCGGCTATTTTTTTAATGATTCCATTTTCAATAAGAACATCCCGTTTTTTACCGTGATGTTTACTCGCCGGGTCAACAATAGTGGCCGATTTTAAGAGTATCTTCATTTATAGAATTTTAAAATAAGCATTTCCAAAAGGAGGAAAACCACTGCAAAAATAACAAACCATTTCCAAAATGAGTTAATTTTGTTTTCTTCGGCGATGGAATTGAATAATTCTGAAACCGAATTATACAAAGTCACACCCTCCCAATCCTCCGGATTTAGGTATTGCATTACACTTTCAGATCTTGGATAATTATAGCTGATATTCTCGATAAAGGTGTTCTCATTTTCAATACTGAAATTCCCCGATTTCGAAGGTTCCTCTACGGTTGTGATCTCAACACTGTTTGCCTTTGTTTGCTGTAAAGGAATAAAACTGTTCACACTATCTCTTAGCGTCAGTATATCGTCTTGCGTCAATTTTATGGGCACTGCATACTTATTTTGAGTTCCGATATTGTAATACAATTGAGGCAGGGGTAAACTTTGTTGCGCCATATTTATAAATGTCGGAACGATAAGCGGAGAATACGTAAAGTTCGAATTTTCTTCGGAAAGGGATGCCGTACTTAAAAAATTCTGGTCTTGCTGTAGTAAAAACGGTTTCCCATCTTCATAACCCAAAACCTGTGTTGCATTGGAACTGATGTTGTAAAACGAATTCACCTTTGGGTACTGAAAATTAGTGACTTGTTTTTCGAATACATTTTGATACAAAGGATGTGAAAAGTTGATCTTCGTAATTTTCTTTTCCTGAATTACAGCTTCAGTTATGACTCCCAGTTGAAGCGTATTCAGTAATCTGTTATAACCTGGTATATCAATTTCTTCAGCTAAAATAACACCAATACTTCCACCCGAATCACTAAAGGCTTTTAAGGAATTAAGTAAAGCCGGAGAGACCATTTTCAGCTCATTTAAAATGATAAAATTCTGAGAGGGAATATCGTTGTAGTTAAGACTATTGAAACTCTGTTGGCTATATTCATAAGCTGATTGGTCAAAAAGACGCCGTAAAAAATCGGCATCACCCTCATTGATCACCAAGACTTTAATTTTCTTAGGAGTGTTTATGCTGAAATATAAAGAGTTGTCATATAGTAAATTAGGGTCTGTTATTCGAAGTTCTCCTTTAAATCCAGATGGGTTCTCAATGTCGAACGAAAGGGTGTTCTGATTTGATTCAGAAAAGTCCATTGACGATTTCGCGATCAACCTAGGGCCATTATACAAGGAGACCGGAGTTCTTTGGGGTACAACACCCTGCCCGGAAACAACTACGCTTAATTGGGTGGTTGTGGTGTTTTTGAACAGGATATAAGCCGAATCTATCGCAATATTATTCTTAGTAACAGGCGTTAAGGCCACAACATCGATAGAGATGGCATCATTCTTCTTCGGAAAAATACTTTTTTGTTGGAAATCGGATATGATAATCAATCTCTTTTCTGAAGCCTCACTTTCTGAAAACAACTGGTTCGCCTTCAGAAGTACGTCTGCCAATGCGAGTTGTTTATAGGTATAGTCGATCGAAAGGACACGGTTTTTGAAATCGGTTTTAGAATCGTTGCTTTTGGATTCTGTATTGCTGAACCAACTTATCTTGTCTTCACCATTTGCAATTTCGTACAATTGCTGCAAGGCTCTTTGAAGTAAGGGGCCGTTAGGTCCTTTCGCCTGCATACTAAAGGAGTTGTCGATATATAAGACCGTCTCCGTCTCTGAGCTTGAAGCAGTATTCGACGCGGTGTAAGGCTGAGCGAAGGCAAAGATCAGACATGCGAGAGCCAGCAATCGCATGAGTAGGGTCAGCCATTTTTTAAGCTGCGAGCTTTTACGGGTTTGAAGGGTTACCTTTTTAAGATAGGCAACATTGGTAAAATCTACTTTTTGAAAACGTCTAAGCTGAAAAAGGTGAATTAAAATCGGAATGAGAAGCAGAAAGAGAGCGTAAAGAAGTTCGGGGTGTTTAAACAGCATTCCTTTTAAGTTGGGCCAAAGATATAAAATGGAATTTAAATATAACCGTTCTTTTCAGGCATGCTTGTTAATTTCTCGCTAAAACATAGAAATATAGGCGAAGAACCGCATTAGGTGCTGAACCTAGGGAGTTTTGGCCAACTGAAGCAGTTTGTTTATGGAAGAAATAATATGCCTAAAGAAACGCTTAGGTCTTCTTTAATTTAGGTTCTTGTTTCCCTTCCGTATTTCCACCCCCAAAAAGCAATTGCGTACTGGTATAACTACCGCCAAAAGTCGATACGGCAAAATACACTTGCTCTACAGCGCTTTTGAGCTCACCTTCAGTCAACGGGCTCAATGGATGGATGAACACGGAACACATAATATCGTTGGAAACCGCGTATTTCACATCCAGAGCCGTGTGATAGTTGGCCACCAGACAATCCAATAGAACCTCCTTATCGAGCTTATCTACATCCACAATGGGTACAATGATGCGCATACGATCATTTGTTTCGTCGGTTATGATCATCATGGGAAGCTCCCGGTAAGTAACCTGCCATCTACCAGGAGTGCCGATTATAGAATCTACTTGTTGGGATAATAAGACCTCGAGTTTTGCATTATCCATTTGGGCGGTAGCGATAAATGAAAATAGGAGGAAAGCCAGAATTAGAGCATATTTCATAGAAAGGAATTGAATTAATATGGTCGAAAACAGCCGTGCAAACTAACATCATTTAAAGAGAAACACAAAAATAAAAAAGCCCGACACATGTGTGTCGAGCTTAATACTCTTTGACTTACTCAATTATTGTTAGAAACAATCTGCCGTCACGTCAAAATACATGGCCCAACTATTTCCTCCATATGGCTCACCATCTGCCCAGGCAGTTTCTGAAGTTGTACCAATTACATCAGCATGCGCGGCTACACATATAAAAGCTGTAGGATCAAGTGTAGATATGTCAATTACA
>SMUY01431431.1_pt1 | contig 12174 bp, 11 predicted proteins | sample 2456441 | NCBI WGS metagenome assembly SMUY01 (sample SAMN11095931, study PRJNA526329) | marine sediment metagenome | biome: Marine sediment; feature: Surficial sediment; material: Deep marine sediment; isolation source: Hadal surficial sediment | place: Pacific Ocean | collected 2014-11 | depth...
ATGTGAAATCTTTGTTGGAGGAGGTCGCGCGGGCCGCTGGCTCGAAAGCCGTCATGACGGATTCGGGCGGCCGGTGGGTGCTTGGCGGCCCATCCGGCGAGGAGCTTGGCTGGGCTGGCCCACTGGAGGTTGACGGTCCCAGTTGGGCGGCTGGGGTGTTCGGCTTCGAGGTCCGGCTCACGAACCGCGACGCGGTGACGACTCGGTTCGCGACGCTCCCGAGCACGCCGCCGGTGACTCGGGATCTTGCCCTTCTGTTGCCGGATGGTGTGACCGCCGCGCAGGTCGGCGAAGTGGTGGCTCGGTGCGGTGGCAAGTTGCTGGAGTCGGCGGACATCTTCGACGAGTACCGCGGGGCGGAGATTGGCGGACGGAGCGTTGCGTGGCGGCTTGTTTTTCGTGCCGCGACACGGACCCTGCGCGACAAAGAGGTGGACGTGGCGGTAACCAACATACTGGGAGCATTGAGAAAGCAACTTGGAGTCGAACGGCGAGAGACCTGAATTCAGGGCGTTGGAGGAACTCGAAGAAGCAGTCCGTCAAGTCTCTGAAGAGTTGGCGGGATGGCGCAAGCGCGCTCACAGGGCCGAGGGGAGCGCTGGAGGAGACGGCGATATCGTGAGTGCGCACGAGCGAGTCGTCGAATTGGAAAGTGAGAATGAGAATCTGCGCCACCTCATCCAGCAAGCCCGGACACGCGTGACGGGTTTGCTCACCCGGCTGCGGTTCCTCGAGGAACAGACAGCCACCGCTATCCAGGGTGGCCGGCGGTGACCGTGAAGAAGACGCTCGTAAAGGTTACCATCGGCGGTGATGAATACAGTCTTCGCTCCGACCGGCCGGATGACTACACCCGAACGGTTGCGGACCATGTGGACCGTGCACTGAAGGAAGTACGGGCCTCGGGGAAGATCGTTGAGATTCATAAGGCGGCGATCCTGGCAGCGCTGGCGATCACGGATGATTTGTTCCAGTCGCGCCTCGCGGAGCACGAGATGGAGCAGAGGCTGACGGCGCTCACGGATGAAATCGTGCGTCTGTTACCTCCCAAGAAGCGTCCCTCGCGGGCGTCGGCTACGTTTGCCTCGCCCGCAGACGACAGCTAGTTTCACTCAGCTTCGGCGTCGTAGGTTGCGCCAAGCGAGAACCCACAGCTAGACGCGGCACGCCGGTGGCCTAGGCAGAGCCGTTGCTGGAGATAGATTATGTCCACAATCGTGGCTGTGTACGTGATAGCCGCACTCGGGGCCATCGGTCTCACGGGGGCGGCTTTTTACTTGTTGGGACGCCGTGGTGAAAGACGATTGGCGGACGCGGCGGGGCGATCGGCGAGCCAACTGGCCGAGCGGTCCAAGGCCGACGCTCTGCGAGAGGCCGAAGCGGCCAAGGCAGCGGCGATTTTGGCTGGCAAAGAAGAGGTGATGCGGTCGCGGGAGGATTGGGAGCGCGATGAAAAGCAGCGACGCAAAGAAATCGCCCGCGCCGACCGGCGTCTCGAGGAGCGGGAGACTCACCTCGAGCGCAAGACTTCCCAGTTGGAAGAGCGCGAAGTGGAGTCGAAGCGGCAAGCGCAGTCGATCAAGGACAAGGAAAAATCCCTTCAAGGAAAAGAAGACGAGGTGACGCGGGCGTTGGAGCAGCACCAGCGACGGTTGGAGCAACTGGCGGATATGTCGGCCGAAGAAGCGAAGGAGGAGGTGCTCCACCAGGCCGAAGAAAAGGCGCGCAGTGAGGCGGCGGCGATCATCCGTGGTATGAAGGAAGAGGCGGTGCGGAATGGGGACAAGGAGGCCAAGAAGATCATCGCGATGGCCGTGCAACGCATTGCTTCCGAGTACACGTCTGAGATCTCGGTGTCTGCGGTGGCCCTGCCCAACGACGAAATGAAGGGTCGCATCATCGGTCGCGAGGGGCGTAACATCCGAGCGTTCGAGATGGCTACGGGAGTCGATGTGATCATCGACGACACGCCGGATACCGTTGTGGTGTCGTGTTTCGAGCCGATTCGGCGCGAAGTGGCACGACTCGCGTTGGAGCAGCTCATTGCGGATGGCCGCATTCATCCCGGCCGCATCGAGGAAGTGGTCAACAAGGTCCGCGAGCAGGTCGACCAGCAGTTGGTGGAGGCGGGCGAGCAAGCGACGTACGAGCTTGGTATTCACGGGATGCACGCAGAACTGATTAAACTCATCGGACGGATGAAGTACCGCACATCGTATGGTCAGAACATGTACCACCACTCCAAAGAAGTCGCCTGGCTCGCCGGTATCATGGCGAGCGAACTGAAGCTGGACGTGCACTTGGCCAAGCGCGGCGCATTGCTACACGACATCGGGAAGGTTCTCACCCACCAGCATGAGGGTACCCACGTCGAGCTGGGCGTCGAGGTGGCGGAGAAGTACGGCGAACACCCGGTGGTCATCAACTGCATCGCGGCGCACCACGACGACGTGCCGCACGAGTCGCCGATCTCGGTCATCGTGCAGGCGGCGGATGCGGCCAGCGGAGCGCGTCCTGGTGCGCGCCGTGAGGCGGTCGAGACCTATGTGAAACGGCTGACGCGTCTGGAAGAGATTGCCAACGGTTTCCCAGGCGTGGAGAAGACGTTTGCCATTCAAGCCGGAAGGGAGATCCGCATCGTGGTTTCGCCGGAGGAAGTGGGCGACGAACAAGCGCTAGAGATGTCGGAGAAAATCGCCCGCAAGGTTGAAGAAGAGCTACAGTACCCCGGCCAGATCAAGGTGGTTGTGATTCGCGAGACTCGGGCGGTGGATTATGCCCGCTAGGATCATCAGCGGAAAAGCTATCGCGGCGGAGATGCGTGCTGAATTGGAGCCACAGGTGGTGGAGCTGAAGCAACGGGGTATCACCCCGGGGTTGGCGGTTGTCCTGGTTGGTGAGGACCCTGCGAGCCAGGTATATGTACGCATGAAAGCGAAGGCGTGTGAAAAGCTTGGTATGCACAGCGAAACGATCACGTTACCCGAGGCGACGACGGAAGATGAGTTGTTGGCAGCCGTCGATCGGCTCAATGCCAACCCGGCCATCCACGGGTTTCTCGTGCAGCTGCCGCTGCCCGACCATATCGATTCAGAACGGGTACTCTTGCGGATCCTGCCGACAAAGGATGTCGATGGCTTTCATCCGGAGAACGTCGGGAGAGTGGCCGTAGGAGATCCGACGGCTTTTCCGCCCGCAACGCCATTCGGCGTGCAGCACCTGCTGATGCGCAGCGGTGTCCAGATCGAAGGGTCACATGTGGTGATCGTGGGCCGGTCGAATATCGTAGGACGGCCGATGGCGTCGCTATTACTCCAACGGAGAAAGGGGGGCAACGCGACGGTCACCGTGTGTCACTCCCATACCAAGAACCTTCCCGACGTGACCCGTCTCGGGGATATCCTGATCGTGGCGATAGGGAAGGCGAACTTTGTCACCGGCGATATGATTCGGCCCGGCGCCGTGGTGATCGATGTCGGGACCAACAGGGTGGACGACCCCGCAAGCGAAAAGGGGTACCGCCTCGTCGGTGATGTGGACTTCGAGGCCGCGCAGCAGGTGGCGTCGGCCATCACACCGGTTCCGGGTGGAGTGGGTCCCATGACGATCACGATGTTGTTGTACAACACTCTTCAAGCCGCACGCCGTTGGGCGGAGAACTAGACCTCTTCGCTTCGACCGCCCCCGCGTCGTCGGACGGCGCGTGGACCGTTGCCCAGCTCAATCGGCACGCGAGGCAGCTGGTCGAAGCCGGGCTGCGCGCTGTATGGATCAAGGGAGAGGTGTCGGGTCTCAAGATCTACCGCAGTGGTCATTGGTATTTCTCGCTGCGTGACGCCGAGGCTCAGGTGCGCTGCGTGATGTGGCGCACCGACAACCTCCGCACGTCGGCGAAGCTGGAGGATGGGCAGCAGGTGTTTCTCGAAGGCCGACCGACGGTGTGGGAGGAGCGGGGGGAGTTCCGCGTCACCGTCAAACGTATCATCCCGACCGATGCCGATGGGATGTGGGAGCAACGGTTGCGGGCAGCGAAAGCGGCGCTGGAGCGCGACGGCTTACTCGATCCGGCGCGCCGGCAACCCCTACCGGAGTTTCCCTCGCGAATCGCCGTGATCACGAGTCCCGACGGCGCGGCCCTGCGCGACATTCTCACCGTACTCGAACGGCGATGGCCTGTCGTGGAAGTGCTATTACTTTCAACGCGAGTCCAGGGAGACGCAGCGGAACGGGAGTTGTGCCGCGCGTTGCGGCGCGTCGACGCCGTCGGTGCGGACGTGGCGATCATCGGCCGTGGTGGTGGGTCGCGGGAGGATCTGTGGGCGTTCAACAGCGAGCGCGTGGCGCGCGCGGTGGCGGCGGTGCGTGTCCCCATCGTGTCGGCCGTCGGGCATGAGCAAGACGTGACGCTTACCGATCTGGTCGCCGATCTGAGAGCGCCGACGCCGTCGGCGGCAGCCGAGGCCGTGGTACCGGATCGGCGGGAGGTGTCGCGTGCTGTCGACGCGTTGGCCCGGCGGCTGGGTCAGTCGCTGACCAACCGAACCCAGATCGGCGCCGAGCGCCTCGAGCGAACCGCCGACCGGTTGCACGGGGCGATGCAAGGGCAGATCGAACGATGTGCCGGACGTCTCACGACCCTCACGGCGAAATTGGATGCCCTCAGTCCCCTCAAGGTATTGCAGCGGGGCTACGCGGTCGTGCGGGATGAGAGCGGGCGTGTCCTCAAATCCGTCGGGAGTTTCCAACCCGACATGGACTTGCGCGTCACGGTGACGGACGGAGATGTTGACGCACGCGTCGTGGGAATCCGCCAATGAGTGAAAAGCTTCCCCCCCCCTCGTTCCGCACCGAAGTCGAGCGACTCGAGACGATCGTCCGCTCGCTGGAAGACTCCGATGTGGACTTGGATGAGGCGCTTGCGTTGTTCCAAGAGGGCGTGGAGCGGCTGAAGGCGGCGAGGCAACTCCTCCAAGACACCGAACTCACCCTGAGGCAGGTTGCCGAAGCCGCCGATGACGCATCAAGTGGTGACGACGTCGAGGACTGACGTCCGGGCGTTCCTGGCCGAGGCGAGGGACCTGACCAACGAGGTCTTGGGGCTCTGGTGCCGTCGCGTGCAAGCGGAGATCCCTGGACCGGTCGGCGAGGCGATCGCGTACAGTCTCTCGGCTCCGGGCAAACGGATTCGTCCCGCGCTGTTGATGGCGGTGTACCGGGAACTGGGCAGCGGTACGATGCAGGATGTGGCCGAGATCGGCGCGGCGGTTGAGGTCGTGCACACGTACTCGCTGGTGCACGACGACCTCCCGTGTATGGACAACGACGACCTGCGTCGCGGGCGGCCCACCACTCATCGGAAGTTCGACGTGGCAACGGCCGTGGAAGCGGGCATTGACATGGTGCCGCTTGCGGGGAGAGTGCTTGCCGCAGGGTGCCGGCGCCTCGGCGCATCGCAGGATGTCTTGCGGCAGCTCGGGACGGAACTATTTCAGGCGGCCGGAGCTGCGGGAATGATCGGCGGACAGGTGCTCGATCTCGAGGCCGTGGCGAGGCCCCCGTCGCTGGACGAGCTTCGAGACATCCACTCGCGAAAGACCGGCGCGCTGATGACGGCGAGTGCGGTGATGGGGGCGCGCGCAGCGGGGGCCGCCGAGCCCGATCTGGCGGCCATCCGCGGTTACGGTGGGGAGGTGGGAATGGCGTTCCAAATCGCCGACGATGTGTTGGATGCCACGGCCACATCGCAGGAACTGGGAAAAACAGCCGGAAAGGATGCCCTCCAGCAAAAGGCCACCTATGTGACGCTTCTCGGAGCCGAAGCGGCCATGGACGAGGCGGCCGCGAGCGCACGCAGGGCCATAGCCCATTTGAGGGTGGGCGGGATAGATTCGCCACTTCTCACCGGGCTTGCTAACTTTATCGTGACACGTCGCTCCTGAGGGAAGGCTTCCGGCCATTCTATGTCGCTGCTCGAAGGCATAACCGGCGTTGAAGACGTCAAAAAGCTCGACCGCGACCAGCTTCCGCAGTTGGCCAGCGAGATCAGGCAGCGTCTGATCGAGGTCGTCTCCAAGACGGGTGGCCACATCGGCGCAGGTCTCGGCGTGGTCGAACTCACCGTAGCGCTCATCTACACTTTCGACTCGCCACGCGACAAGATCCTTTGGGATGTCGGACATCAGGGGTACCCGTGGAAGATCCTCACCGGTCGGAACCACGCCCTCCCCACGCTCCGACAGGAGGGTGGCCTCTCGGGATTTCTGCGGCGCGTCGAGAGCGAGCACGACCATTTTGGCGCGGGACACGCTGGAACAGCGATGTCGGCAGCCCTCGGCATGGCGGCCGCACGCGACGTGAAGGGCGAATCATTTCATGTGGTCGCGGTGGTGGGGGACGGGGCCTTGACGTGCGGCATGCCGTACGAAGGGATGAACAACGCGGGCCATTCCGAACGCGACATCATCATGATCGTCAACGACAACGGGATGTCGATCGCCCCGAACGTGGGTGCCATAAGCAAATACTTCGCTTCCATCGAAGCGGCGCCGATGACGAACAAGATGAGAGGCATCGCCAAACAGATCATTACGCGGACGTCCAAGTTCGTGGGCGGCAAACGGATGGTCGATTTTGCGAAGAACATCGAAGAGAGCGTGAAGAACCTCTGGTCTCCGGGGATGTTGTTCGAAGAACTCGGGTTTCGGTATTTTGGTCCCATCGACGGGCACGACATTCCCACCCTACTGAGTACGCTCAGGACCCTGAAGCAAGTCGAGGGACCGCGGGTGCTGCACATCCTGACGGAAAAGGGTCGAGGGTTCCCGCTGGAGGAACCGGACCTGGAGAAGTTCCACGCCCGCAAGCCATACAATCCGGTCACCGGAGCGGTGAAGCCGTCCAAAGGAGGCCACCCGGCTTGGACCAAGATATTCGGCACCGCGATAACCGAGCTGGCGGCGGAGCATCCCGAGATCGTCGTGATCACGGCCGCCATGCCATCGGGCACGGGAACGGATGCGTTTCAAAAGCGGTGGCCCGACCGTTTCTTCGATGTTGGCATCGCGGAGGGGCATGGGACGACGTTCGCGGCTGGGCTCGCCACACAGGGCATCCGTCCGATCGTGGCGATCTACTCGACGTTTCTGCAGCGGGCATACGACAGCATCATTCACGACGTGGCGATTCAGAAACTGCCCGTCGTATTTTGCATGGATCGAGCGGGCATGGTCGGAGCCGACGGGCAAACGCACATGGGGTTGTACGACATTGCGTATCTGCTGGCGGTTCCCAACATGACGATCACGCAGCCGAAGGACGGCAAGGAGTTGGTGGGCTTATTGCGTTGCGCGTTGGCGCACAAAGACGGTCCGTTTACGCTGAGGTATCCGCGAGACAACGCACCGTCGGCGGCTCCCCCTGCCGCCGAGGTCGGAACCATTGAATACGGCACCTGGGAAATGCTGCGCGAGGGCAAGGACTGCGCCATCCTGGCGGTTGGCGTGATGTGCGAGCCGGCGATGGGGGCGGCCGAATTGCTCGAGGCCGACGGATTCGACGTTTCGGTCGTCAACTGCCGCTTTATCAAGCCCATCGATCGCGACATGCTGTCTGTATTGGTTGAGAGCCATCGGCTCTTCGTGACCGTCGAAGACGGCACGAAAGTAAATGGCTTCGGCGCCTACGTCGCATCGATCGTCAGCGGCATGACCGGCGACTTGCGGGTCGATGTCATGGGTGCCCCCGACCGGACCTACGAACACGCGGCGCGCGGACGGCAGTTGGAGTGGGCCGGCCTGACGTCGGAAGGGATCGCCGCCACGGTCAGGGCCCGCGCCGCCGAAAAGAGCCTTTCGACCGCATGAAAGTGGGGGTTGTCGGGAATTCGGCACACGGCGACCTCCATGGTGTACTCCGTCGGCTCTCTGCCGCCGCCCCAACGCACGACATGTCGCTCCTCACGGAACCAGATCTGTCCGATGTGTGGCCCGACGCGGCACCGCCGCTGTTGGAACCGTCCGCATCTCTCGATGCCCTCATCACGTTCGGCGGCGACGGTACGCTGTTACGCGGCGCGCGCATGGTGGCGGGTCGCGACGTGCCGATCATGGGCATCAATCTGGGAAGGGTGGGGTTCCTCACCACGGCGCCTGACGAGGCGATGGAAGATGCCCTGGAGGCGTTGGCAAGCGGAAAGTACGAGATCGAATCCAGACGGGCGCTCGCCACGTCGATCGAGGGACAGGCTTCGGACGGGGTGGCCGAGTTTGCGCTGAACGACGTCGTGGTGCACAAGGCAGGCGTTGCCCGTGTCGTTCGTTTTCGGGTAAAAGTGGACGGCGAGGTGGTCGGGCAGTACAGCGCCGATGGGATAATCGTCGCGACTCCTACCGGGTCCACCGCGTACTCGATGAGCGCCGGCGGTCCGGTGGTGGTACCCGGTGTCGATGCCCTAGTCGTCACCGCGATTTGTCCCCACACGCTTGCGGTGCGTCCGATCGTCGTATCGGGAAGCGCGGAAATTCGTGTGGAATATCTCTCACCCTACACGGATACCGTCTTGGTGTCGTACGACGGGCAGTCGGACCTCGAGCTGGAACCCGGGAGCGTCGTCTGTGTTCGGCAGGCTGCGTCACCCGTAAAATTGATACGGCTCGGGACAGAAGGGTTCTTCGATCGCGTACGCTCCAAGTTACAATGGGGTGACTTGAGCGACCGGGAAAAAGTGTGATGTGCTGACAGAACTCCGCGTACGCAATTTGGTGGTGATCTCCGACGCCACTATTCCGCTCGAGCCCGGTCTCAATGTCCTCACCGGCGAAACAGGCGCCGGAAAATCTATCTTGATCGATGCGCTGTCGCTTCTGCTGGGCGAGCGAGCGAGTTCGGACCTGGTGCGGCCCGGCGCAGAGAAAGCTGTTGTCGAGGCCGCCTTCGATCTGCGGCGTTCGAACGGCGTCGGCATTGCCGCCGATGAGGCCGGAGTGGACATCGAAGACGAGATGTTGGTCGTTCGGCGGGACATCAACGCCGAGGGTCGGAACCGCGCCTGGGCCAACGGTAGTCCGACCACGGTGGGAGTGCTCTCGTCGTTGGGTCGATCGCTGGTCGATCTTCACGGCCAACATGAGGCGCAGTCCCTGCTCCGCGCCGCGACACAGCGGGACATTCTAGACGCTTTTGGTGGGGCGGGCGAAGAATGCCGCCGCGTGAAGGAAACGCATCGGATGCTCGCGGATTTGCGAGCGCAGGAGGCGGAGCTCAATCAAAAGCGGGACGACGTGTTGCGACGGGCCGACTACCTGCGCCACGTCGTCAAGGAAATCGACGAGACGGCTCCGAAGCCCGGGGAGGACGAATCGCTCGCTACCGAGGCCCGCCGGCTCGCGAACGTCGAAGATCTGACCCGGCTCTCCGACCAACTGGCTGAGCTGTTGGATGGCGAGACTGAAGGTAGTGCCGCGTCGATCCTGGGCGCGGTTGCGCGAACCTTGGATCAGCTCACCCGGGTGGACCGGAGTGTAGCAAAGTGGGAAGATCTTCTCGAATCGCTGTCGGCGGGGGTGGCCGATCTGGCGCGCGAGGTGCGCGAGTACGCGTCATCCATCGAGGTAGATCCCGGCCGGCTCGCCGATATCGAGCAGCGGCGCGACCGTCTGTACCGAATGCTGCAGAAGTACGGGTCGACCATCGAAGCGGTGCTGCAAACGGGCCAAGAGGCTCGGGACGAGCTGGACGTGCTGGACACCGCACATCTCGATCTCGAACAGATCGCCGAACGGCGAGCCACAGCGGAGGAGAAACTCGAGGGCTTTGCGGCGAACCTGACGGCGCTGCGGACCGCGGCCGCCGAGCGGCTGGCGGCGACGGTCAGCGCGCTCCTGCCCTCGTTGGGCATGCCGGGAGCGACGATGCGCCCGCGGCTCGACCCCCTTGACCAAACAGGGCCCAGCGGGCGCGAGGGCGTCACGTTCATGGTGCAGCTCAACAAGGGAATCGAGCCTCGGCCGGTGGCACAGGTGGCGAGTGGGGGTGAGCTATCGCGCATCATGCTCGCGCTCAAGGTGATCCTCGCGAGTCACGATGCCATCCCGACCTTGGTGTTCGACGAGATCGATCAGGGCATCGGTGCCGAAACGGGCGCGCAAGTCGCCGATGCGTTGGCCAAGGTGGCGCGCACGCATCAGGTGCTCGTGATCACCCACCTTCCACAGATTGCGGCGCGCGCGGCACATCACATCCGAATCACCAAGACGGAAGACGGACCCCTCGCCACCGCGGATGTCGAGGTGCTCACCGGGGAAGAGAGGGTGATTGAGATCGCACGGATGCTGGGCGATCCGGACGACCCGGTGCTCCGACAGCACTCGCAGGAGTTGCTCGGCCTGACCGAGGGACGTACTACCAAGGTGGGACGGGGTTGATCGTGCGATCGGGGTTATTACCGCCCCGAAGGTGGCGTGTCCAAAAATAGGTCGTAGAACAGCCGCAGGTAGATCTGCATGCTGTTGGTCTTCGGCGTCAGCCCTCCCGACCCGGAGAATGCCGCGCGATAGTTGAGACCAGCCTCGATCGGGAGCACTCGACCCGTCAGGTCGGAGCGATAGGCGATACCGCCGCCGAAATGCCAGGCCGTCATCATCGTTTCGCGCTCCAGCAGTTCCGCCGCCGGCCCCTGGCCCACTTGATTGTCCAACGACACGATCTCGAACGAGTCGGCCGATTTGTGGTAGTAGCTGACCGAGGCGAACACCCGAAACTCGCTGGTGAGTCGGATCGTGGGGAACGCGCTGGCCCGAATCACGTCTCCAGGATCGCGGGTCACCACGCCCCGCCGCGAGAGGGGTGCCAAGGGAGCGTCGGGCGACGTGATCCGGCGGGTGAGGTCGTGCGGCAGTTGCATCGTGTACGACGCACCGAAGGACACTCCCACCGAGCTGCCCGGCTGGAGGGCCGCCTCGATGCCCAATTCGACGTCCATCTGTCCGTCGCCCGTGCCGATGTCGACGAAGTTGTCGGCACTCGATGGCTTGCCCGTGGGCAGCCAAATCGTCGAGGTCAGCACGACTCGGGCGGATGGGGTGGTCACCAGGCCGAACCGCGCTCCGATCTCGATATCGCCGAACTTCGTTTGGCGGTTGAAGGCAATGGGCTCCGTCTCGAAACCCAACCCGGGAGTTGTGAACAAGGCGTTCAGTTCATCGGGGCCCACACGCGCATCCGGCAGTGCCAGCACGGAGTTGACGGGTGTGGCGCCGAGCGCCTGTAATGCGGCGGCGACCGCGGCGATCTCCGCCGTGATGGCTGCGCCGGCTGTGGAACTCGCCAGCGGGGCGAACGGAACGAACTCCCGGCCGGCACCGATGCCCGTTAGTGCGAGCAGGTTGTCGCGCAAGGCCATAGCGCGAGCCACGGTCGCCTGCGCTTGAACGCACGCGGCGCCGGTGGGACATCCAAAGTTCCCGGCTGCGATTGCCGCCTCCACGTCGGCGATGGCCGTGCCGAGTTCGTCGATGAGGTTCATTGCGACGGGCACCGTTGTGGCGTTTCCCAACTCGGGGGCGGCCAGGTTGAACCCGACGTTGGCCTCGGTGGTGTCGGTGGTGAACGTGACTTGGGATCGCGTCGTAACGATAGGAAGGTTGGCCCGCACGGTAATGCGGTCGGTAAGACCGAGGGCGAAACCGAACGGGAAGTGCCGCACGTCGGCGTCGCGCACGGTATTGAACGCACCCACGTTGATCCGGTAGGTCGCATCTCCCGTGATGGCACGAATCGCCTCTTCAGCCGGTGCCAGGGTAGGGAAGAGGTTGCTGCCCACAGTGTCGGCCGTGAGATCGGTGCCGAGGGGTTCCGCTATCCCGTCGGTAACGCCCGCCGTTCGGAATGCGAAACGCGTGTCGTAGTTGGTGTAATGTGGGGAGAAATCGATCCGCAAGGCGCCTTTCCGAATCAGCCGCGCATCGATGTACTGGGCCTCCGCGGGACGTGGGCCTATCACGGCCAAGAGCGCGAGCGATGCCACCCCCACCCCCACCCCCACTCTGATCCCCACCCCATGCCAGGTGGGGGGCCACACGTGTGAGAGCCGGCGAAGGATGAGAATCATGAGCGGGGGAATCTAAGGGGACCGGAAAGCATCACCAAGCTATAACGGCGTGCCGGTTTCCGTCAGCA
>SMUY01061670.1_pt1 | contig 12170 bp, 6 predicted proteins | sample 2456441 | NCBI WGS metagenome assembly SMUY01 (sample SAMN11095931, study PRJNA526329) | marine sediment metagenome | biome: Marine sediment; feature: Surficial sediment; material: Deep marine sediment; isolation source: Hadal surficial sediment | place: Pacific Ocean | collected 2014-11 | depth 0-1...
CAGCGCCACCTGCTCGAGCCGCTCGAGCATCTGCAGGCCCTTGGTGAGGGCCACCGCGGCGATCACCGCGATGACCGCGGTGGTGAGCATGCGCTCGTTGAACACGGTGTCGCGCCCCAGCCCGGTGAGCAGATAGGATGCGAGGATGCGCAGGTACAGGCAAATGGAGATGACGTAGGCGAGCACCAAGGCGAGATCCGAAACCTCTTCGGCCGTCGTGGCTAGGCGGGGCGCACTGCGGTTGTGCAACAGCGGCTCGGCATGGCGAATGTTGAAGCGCACCACACTGCCTACTGCGTAGGCCAACGCCAGGACCGCGAGCATGGCGATCACCGAATAGGGCCCGGCAACGCCGTTGAGGATCGGCACGATGACGAGAAAGCCGCTGCCGAAGATCGACGCCAAGGGGGTGGAGGTGGCGTCGATAAGGACCCTGCGCGAGCTTGTCATAACCAACACCGTAAGGGCCGCTTCGGGCAAAGACAAACAGATCGCCGCCTGCCACGTTTGCGTGCCTGCGGGAGGTTCGCTAGCCTGAGCTGTCGCCCGCTCGCCTTCGCGACCCGCTGAAGAATGCAGAACAGGTGGCCGAGATGAGGTTCAAGAACAAGATTGTGGAATGGGGGGCGCGGGCGGCGCTGCGCTTTCCACGGACCTTCTGGACGGTGTTTCGAGCGCACCAGTGGGGGCGCCGGAAATTGCATGAGGCGACCCCCGGTGAACGCGCCTGGAGGGGCGCGGCACTAGGGCTACTGTTGGCCACGGTCATTGTGGTCGCCGACGCGACGCTGCACCGCGCCCTACTTCCTCATCCGACGTGGGATCGTCTCGCAAGCTCCCTTCGCGGTGTGCGCGATGCCGCCCTCTGGGGCGTCGGCCTGGTGGTGTTGGCGTCGCTGGTGGGCCGCATGCCGTGGCGCTACAAGCTGGCTCTGGGCGCTTGTGGAGGCATTCTGGCGAGCTCGTTTCCCTTCAGCACGGACGAGCGCGTCCTGGTGTGGGGGCTGTTGGCGTTTTCGGCTGCGGGCGCCGGACTGGCGGCGATTTCGCGTGACGAGCCCAGCGAGCTGACGGAGTTGCAGCGGCGGATCTCCATCGCCGGCATCGTCACCGGAGTGGGCACGGTGGCGTACTTGATGTACTGGCTCTTCAACCCTGGATTCGAGGCGCTCGAGTACCGCAACGCCGCCCTCGAGGCGACCACAGGCGGCGAGGCATCGATTCCCCTCTTGAGCCTCCCGGATCCCGCGACTCCAGGTTCCTACCCGGTGCTCACCCTTACCTACGGTAGTGGAGACGACATTCGCCGCAACGAATTCGGCCGCGATGCCGACCTGATCACCGCAACCGTCGACGGCCGTCCCTTCCTCAGTGCTTGGAGCGGGCGCAGCGGCACGGAGCGCAAGGACTTCTGGGGCTTCGATCGGGACCAGCTGCCTTTGCAGGGGCGGGTCTGGTATCCCGACGGTGACGGACCCTTCCCACTGGTGCTCATCGTGCACGGCAACCACAGCATGTACGAGTACTCGGATCCCGGCTACCAGTACCTCGGCGAGCTGTTGGCGAGCCGTGGCTTCATCCTGGTGTCGGTGGACGAGAACTTCATCAACGGCGGCATCCGCCAGGAAAACGACGCGCGTGGCTGGCTGCTGCTCGAGCATCTGGCGCAGTGGGAGCGCTGGAATGCGGGCGTCGAGGCGGCGGGCGGCGAAGAGGTGGAGGGCGACACCACGGAGGGCGAAGCTGCTCTCGACGAAGAGGTGGAGGGCGTTGATGAGAGCGCGCCGCCGGCTGATGCCGAGCCCAACCCGTTTCTCGGTAGGGTCGACATGGGTCGGATCGGCCTCATCGGGCACTCGCGTGGCGGCGAGGCGGTGGCGGTGGCTGCCGCCTTCAACACGCTGCCTTACTATCCGGACGATGCCACCGTGCCGTTCGATTACGATTTCGACATCGGCGCGGTGGTTGCCATCGCGCCGGTGATGGGGCAGTACCAGCCGGGTGGCCGTTACACCGACCTGCATGACGTCAACTACTTCGTCATCCATGGCGCCAACGACGGTGACGTGAGCTCGTTCAGCGGTGCCGGCCAATACGAGCACGTGTGGTTTTCGGGCGATGTGTATCGCTTCAAGTCGTCGGTCTATGTGATGGGTGCGAACCACGGCCAGTTTAACCAGGTGTGGGGCGACCACGACTCCGGGCCGCCGCGCGGGCGTTCGCTCAGCACCCGGTCGCTGATTCCCGCGGAGCAGCAGCGCCAGGTCGCCGAGGTCTACATCAGCGCCTTCCTAGAGGCCACGCTGCACGGCGAGGAGGGTTACCTGCCGCTGTTCGCCGACGCCCGCACCGGCGCCGACTGGCTGCCCGACACCGCCTACCTGGTCGAGTTCGACGACGCGCGCTCGCTCAAGGTGGCCACCTTCGACGAGGACGTCGACGTCACCACCGCTACCATCCCCGGCGGCCGCACCTGGGCCGAGAACCTCAACGTGTGGCGCGAGCAGCAAGTGTCGATGAAGTCGCGCACCAAGGAAACCGCCGGCGTCTACCTGGGATGGGACCGAGAGGCGGACGGCGAAGGCGACGGGGGCGAAGGTGACGGCGATATTGAGGGCGAAGCCGACGATGAGGGCGAAGCCGAAGCCGACGATGACGATGAGGAACGCACCGACGTTACCCCTCGCTATGTCATCGAGCTCCCCGCCGGATTCACCGTCGATCCCTCCGGTGTGCTGTTCTTCTCCCTCGCCGACGCCAACGAGAGCTCTTCCAAGCCGGCGCACCTGCGCGACAACGAGGAGCAGAACGACGAGCAGCAGGGTGGCGGGCAGCAACAAGAGCAGGGCGAAGGCCAGCAACAACACGGCGAGCAGCAGCGGAGCGAGCAACAGAACGAACCCCAGGACCAGCAGGAGGAGAACGAAGACGATAGCAACGGCAAAGACGAGGACGAGGATGAGCCGCGCGAGCCCATCGACTTTACCGTTCGCTTCGTCGATGCCAACGGGGTTGTTGCCGAGCTCCCGTTGAGCCGTTTCTCGACGGTGCAGCCGCAGCTCGAGGTGCAGTTGCGCAAGGCTCTCTTCGAGGAGCCGCGCCGCGAGTCCGAAGCGGTATTCCAGAGCTTTCTCTTCCCCCTCGAGTGGTTCCTCGAGGCCAATCCCGAGCTCGATGCCTCGCGTCCGGCGCACCTCGAATTCGTCTTCGACCGCTCGCCCTCCGGGGTGGTGATCCTGGACACCGTCGGCTTTCGACCTTACCTGGGTTATAAAGGCAGCTAGCAGGGTGCTGAAGAACTCGCTGCTAGGTGGAGTCCTTGAGTAGCCGTCCGTTGAAAGGCCCGGCCCCGGCAGAGTGCCGACCGGCCCGGCCGGTCGCTCAAGGTCCTCGTTGCCGAAGACAACCCGGTCAACGTAAAGCTCGCCACCCGGCTGCTCGAGAAACGCGGCCACATTGTCTCGGTCGCCGGCAATGGCCGGGAGGCCGTCGACCTGATCGCCAGCAGCGGGCCCTTCGATGTCGTGCTCATGGACGTGCAGATGCCGGTGATGGATGGCCTCGAAGCCACCAGCGCCATCCGCGACGCCGAGTCCGGCAAGGGCGACCGACTACGCATTATCGGGGTCACGGCGCATGCCATGGGAGGCGACCGGCAACGGTGCCTCGACGCCGGCATGGACGGCTACCTGTCGAAGCCGTTTGATGCCAACGACCTGTTCGCCTCAATCGAAGCGTAGCGGTCCGGTGGTGAGTTCTTCAGCCCTCCGCTAGTGCGCGCTCGATGTCTGCAGCGACTGCCGCCGCCAGCTCGCTGCACTCCTGCAGCAGGCCGGATAACGTGCCGCGCGTGTCGCCCTCGAAGTCTTCGTCGGTGATCTGCGGCAGGTTGATACGGACGTTGTAGGCGGCGGCCTGCGCTCCGGCGTGGGCCATCAGGGCCCCCGTACCGACGTCGCTCACCATGTTCGGGTCGGCGATGGGAGCGATCTCGGCGCACAGCCTGAGGGCGTCGCGACACTGTTCGACCGTTCTCAGCGGCACCTGGGTGGCTACCTTGTAGCCCTCCTGCATCAACCGCGACCGTTCCTTGCGCTCGGCTTCGGTGTCGCGCGGCATGCGCATGGCCTCGAGCACCTTGTCGAAGGCTTCGGTGTCCTCGTCGACGCCGCGCACCAGTGCATCCTTGAGCGCCTGGCCCCGGTCGGCAATGGCGCTGAGCGTCTCGTACTGGTCGTCGAATTCGCCCTTGCTGGTACAAAGGTTGGCCACCATGGCCGCCAGGGCGGCACCGAGAGCACCGGCGAGCGCCGCCACCGAGCCACCGCCGGGGGCCGGGGAATCACGAGAGACCTCGTCGACAAAGTCGAACGTCGGGCGCTGTACCAGCGGCCCGTCGACTGTCGGCATGCCGAGGACCTTTTCCTCGGTCTCGAAGGGCGCCACGTCGCGCAGACCGAGCGATTGGATAGCGGTCTCCAGCAGATCCGGCACCGGGATGCCGGTCGACTTGCGCATCCGGCGCAGGTAATAGACCGCCGATTGCCGCATCGCCTCATAGGGGACCACGCCGACAATCTCGGAGCCGGTGATGACGATTCCCCGTTTGCTCGCTTCCTCGCGGGCTGCCTCGAGCACCTCGTGCGCCGGGCTCACCTTGTAGTTGTTGAGGTTGATGCTGATCTGCGCCCGGTGGTAGTCGTCGACCACCCAGCCGATCGCCTTGACGTCCTTGAACCGACCGTCCGCAAACACCGGTCCGCTGGGGTTTTCGGGATCGATGCCGAGGGCTTCGTAGCGTTCTTTCAGATCGCCGCCGTGCTCCCGTGCGTAGTGCTTCCCCAGTGCTTCGAACGAGTCGCCGACGAAGTCACAGGGACCGCAGGGGTAGGTACCATCCTCCGGAAAGCGAACGATCTCGCCCTTGTAGTAGAAGGGTTCGGTGTTGCCGGTACGCTTCCAGCGACCGCGCTCCCTGAGGGCATAGGCGATCTCGTTGGCGTACTTGCGTTCGGTGGTGTTGAGATCGATGTTGTAGGCGATGAGGAACTCACGCGCCCCGACAGCGGTAGCCCCAGCCTTGGCATTAAAAATAGCGGGGCCGAAATCGGGCTGCCATTCGGGATCCGCGAGCTTCTCTTCGAGGCCCTCGTACTCGCCGGCGCGCACGCGGGACAGGTTGCGTCGCTCGGGCCGCGACGCCGCGTGCTCGTACAGATACACGGGGATGCCGAGCTCCTCACCGATGCGCCTGCCGACCTGTTGCGCGAGCTCGACACAATCATCCATCCTGACGCCGGAGACCGGCACGAAGGGCACCACGTCGGTGGCCCCGAAGCGTGGGTGTGAGCCCTGCTGGAGGCGCATGTCGATGAGCTGCGAGGCGCGCTCCACGGCCCGAAATGCCGCCTCCGCGGTGTCCTCAGGAGAGCCCACGAAGGTGACCACAGTGCGGTTGGTGTCGGCACCCGGGTCGACGTCCAGAAGCTGCACGCCGGCAACTGTCTCGATAGTGTCGGTGATCTCCTTGATGACCCCTTCGTCTCGTCCCTCGGAGAAGTTGGGCACGCACTCGACGATCCGCTCCATGACGTCCTCTCGGGTGTGGGCTAGCGGCCGCAGCGCGGGCGTGTGGTCAGGCGCGTGGTGATCTGCTCACCGGGCGGCCTCAGTAGCTGCTGGCGCAGCTCTTGTCCCTGTGCGAGGTTCGCCCCCACGAGGTCGAAAAGCTCCCGGCTCGAACCGCACGACGCCGGTACCTCCGCGCGGTTCGCCCCCCGGTTGTCGATCGACTCCAGCAACGTCACCAGGGACACCCAGCAATAGTTGGTCTTTTCCGAGTTGCGGCTCCTGGAGCGGCGGTTTAGCCGCGCCGCGGAAATCTCCGGGACTTCCAACAAGAAGATGCGCGTCGGGCCGATCACCACCGGCTCCCTGCTGCGGAGCCGCGTCAGCACGTCGTTAACCGCGTACGCCTCCCGTGTTTCCTCGACAAACTCCCGAGAGGCGGTATCGGAGGGGGTCTCACCCGGGGTGCACACGCCGACGAAATCAGCCCACGCTCCCGGGTCCGGATCGAATCCGAGCAGCACGCGAACCTCTCCCGACTCCCGCGAGTAGGGCAGCACCCCGGCGTTCACGTACTCTTGCTGCGGGCCCTCTCCGAAAGCGAAGAGGGCGACGATCGGCACGGCGACAAGGAATACGAGTCGGATCATCGAGGTCTCCTGTCAACGGAGGGCGCCGCTCTGCGTCCATCCTGATAGCTTGGTCGGGTACAGGAGATCGCCCGCGGCGCCGGAAGTCAACACCCCTCGGAAGGTGGTCCTGGTCCTCGAGACAGTTTGGCGAACGGCCGTCACCCGGCGGTTCGCCCACGCTGCGTCGCGGGAGAATGTCGGAAGACCGTAGCGACACCCACCCGTTGTCGATCCCCTCCCTGCAATCGGTCAGTTGCCCAGTGCGCCGTTGACCCGTACCAGCGCATCCTGCAGGTGGATTCGCGTCATGCGGTCTGTAATCACACCTGCCAAGGCCTCCTCGATCTCGCCCCGCAGCAGCGTCAGCTGGTCGCGAATGAGCGGCCGGATGTCGGACTGGGCGATATGCAGGTCGGCGTTGAGCGGTGGGTCGTCGTTGCTGCCGACCCTCAGGTTGCCCGACCGGGGTGGCGACCAGGAATCGGACTCCGCCTCGTTCAACAGGTAGTCGGCCTGTTGCAGGTAGGCGCGCTGCATGTTGCGGCGGAAGGTATCGATGGGTTCGGCGGCGTACATCTCGCGCCAGATCATCTCGCGGGCGTCATCGAGCATGTCGGCGGGCCTATACGTCGCGTCGCCGAGAAACGCTTCGTGCTCGATCATGCGGGCCAGCCGCGCATGGTTGAGCAGTCTCTGCACCGCCAGCTCCTGGTAGGCGCGCACTCGCTCGACGATGCCGACGTGCTCGAGCCGCCGTAGCTGGTTGAGGTCCAACGCCCAACGCGGCGTTTGGAGGACGAACTCGTCGATGAAGGCCATCGCCTCGAGCTGGTAGTCACGCTCGATCGGCGTGTATACCCAACCCTCCTCGCCGTAGCGTTTGTGGTGCGTCCAGGAGCCACCCACCGCCGCCGCGGCGTGCTCGGCGTAGCGGTTCCACTGGGTCAGAAGTTGCAAGTGATGGGTCTCGAGCTCGTAGTAGTCGTCGCCGGGATCCAGCACCCACTCCATCAGCGACTCGGACGCCGCATAGAGATTACGCATGCCGTACACCGCTGCCTGCACCGGGTCGTCGGAGATCCCTTCGGTCATGCGGTAGGGGTCCCACTCGACGTCCATGCCGAACAGCGCGGCGCCGAATCGAAACCAGGGGTCAGCGGCGCGTTCGACGATCCATTGATCGAGCGTCGGCAGCTCCTCTTCGGGGGTCGCGGCGCCGCCAATGACCCGGTACCCCCACATCACGGCAAACTTGTCCCACACGCCGACGCGCCGCTCCGGCGGCACCCCGTCGCCGGGCTGGGTGATGTAGTTGAAGCGGGTGCGCCCCACCGACGATGCGGAGTGCCCCCACTCGGCCACGAACGCCGGGTCGCGGAGTGACTCCACCGGGTATACGAAGTTGGCCCGCTGATTGTGCGGCAAACCGATGGCGTGGGCCGACTCATGCGAGACCACGTAGCGGATCGCTTCGCCCAGGTCCTCGGGCGTCAACTCGGCGGTCTGAAATTCAGGATTGGCGGTGGCTACCTGCGAAACGAGCTGCCAGCGCATGCGCTCGGCCAAGCCGTGATAGACGTTGATGTGCGCGCGGATGGCCTCGCCCGACCGCGGGTCGACAACGTCGGCGCCGGCATTGGCGGAGCGCGTCGGGGTGGCGTTGTAGCGCACCACCGAGAAGCGTGCGTCGAGCAGCGAAAACGTCGAGTCTTGATCCTGCGTCGGGGCCCGTCGCACCTCGATGGCGTTGCGGAAGCCGGCCAACTCGAAGGCTTCGTTCCATTCCAGGATCCCCGCCTCGATGTAGGGAACGAGCTCGGTCGGCACCGCCGGATCGATGTACCACACCCAAGGCTCCACCGGGTCGACGAGCTCACCACGGGCATAGGCTTCGGGGTCGGACGGCTCCATGCGCTTGCGGATCAGATAGCGCAACGGCCGCACGCCCTGAAAGGCGCGCGAATAGTCGGTGACTTGCATGGAGATCAACCCGGTGCGCTCGTCCCACAGGCGCGGCATCATGGGCTCCTCGGGCAGCATCACCATCGAGTGGTTGACCTCGAACGAGATCGTGCCGCCGCGCGCGTTCGACGGTGCCTGGTCGGCGGCATAGGTCTGCACCACCCGCACCTCGACGTTGGTCGGGAAGGCGCGGGCCCACTCCATCCAGCTGCGATCGCGGTCGTAGCGCTGCACCCCGAGCTGGGTGCGCCGGTTGCGCGGCAGCGAAAAGGTCGGCGTATCGTCCATGTACAGGTCGGTGACGTCGATCACCGAAGTGCCGTCGCCGCGCGCCGCGATGGGCAACGAGTGGAGAATCGGCGCAAAGCTCGAGTTCTCCACCGCGATGGCGACGGGAGAGCCGTCGTCGGCGATGTTCTGGTACGACAGGGCGCGGATCAGTATGCGGTCGCCGCGCCGTTCCCAGCGCACCGTGATGTTCGGCGCCATGCTTGCACCGGCGGTGGAGACCCCCTGCTGGGCCTTGGCGAAGCGGCTCATGATGATCATGTCGCGCCCCAGCACCGCGTCGGGGATCTCGAAGAGCAGCTTCTCGTCGACGCGATGCACGTCGAACAAGCCGCTCTGGGTTTCTGCCGATGCCGGCACCACCTCGTCATAGTCCTGCATCTGGGCGAACACCGGGGGTGTCGTGACGACGGCGACAATCGCTAGGAACGCGGCAAAGAGTGGGAAACGTCGCATGGATACTCTCCTGGTGGTCAGCCCGGATATCTCACCGGGAAGGGGAACGGTCTCCGGCTAAGTCTACTCGAAGGTCTGCTTTCGAGGGCACGCGAAGCAGTCGTACGTCAGAAACGCGATAGCACCAGACGAAACCCGATAAAGGGGCGCCGGGCGCCGGGGTCGATGCCGCCACGCACGGTGGTGCGGACGTACCTCTCGGGGTCCCCGAAATGCCCGCCACGCATCACCCACAGGGCATCTTCCTCAAGGTCGTCACGGTCATCGGTGGGGTCGAAGGGATAGGCCTGGTAGGGGCTCCGGGTCAACTCCCAGACGTTGCCGCCCATGTCGAAAAGACCAAAGGGGCACTCCGGGCAGTCGAAGGTGCCTACCGGGGTCGTGGTTGCGCCGCCGTAGTTCGCCCGGTCGGCGCGCGGAGCATTTCCCCACGGATAGATCCGCCCGTCCGTGCCGCGCGCCGCCTTTTCCCACTCCGCCTCGCTCGGCAGACCAATCCGCCAGCCGTCGCGTAGCAGGGCGCGGAGCTCCGGCGGCGTCTGCTGCCCGTCTCTCAGCGTGGTCTCCAGCCACCGCGAGTAGGCGAGCGCATCGGGCCATGAAACCGACGTTACGGGGTGATCGGGAGGTCCCCGCAGGGCCGCGGCAACGGCTTGGTATCCGGTTGCTTCGGTGAAGGCTCGGAACTGTGCCACGGTGACCTCGTAGCGACCAATGAAGTAGGTGGGAAGGTGAACCTGGCCCTGGGATTCAGCGGCCGACCAGCGCTCGTTGTCGAAGCCCAGCGGGTCGATCGCGGCGTCGCTGCCCATCACGAACGTCCCCGCCGGGATCTGCACGAAGCCCAGCGCGTCGTCGGCGGGCGAAAACCGAGCATCGGTGCGAACGCCGGGGAGGGGGGCGGGATTGGCTGGGGAGGGGCCACCCTGGGTCTCTTCTGCCGGCGTATCGGCGGACGCGCCCGGTTCCGGGCAGGCGAACGTCCAGCCGTGGTCGCAGGCGCGGCCGTAGAGGTCCGGTAGCGGCAGGTCGAGCAGGTTCGGCCCGGCCTCACGCAAGAGCAATCTGAGGTCGAGAACCCGTGGGTCCGTGCGGCTGAACGCATCCCCTCCTGATCGCCCCGCATCCAGAAGGTTGAAGCAGCCGGGTCGGTAGCGGAGCTCGCAGGCGCGCGAAAACAGGCTCCACGCAAGCTCGGCATCGGGCGTCACGATGACTCCTTCCCGGTAGTGCCCGCCGAGCTCGTTGCACGCCCATGCCGAGTTATCGCCGCAGTAGGAGGACTCGATCTGGAGAAGCCGATCGCAGGCGTTTCGCCGGCCCTCTGCGCAGGCTTGCTCCCAGAAGGGCAGAGCGTCGCCGCGGTGCATTCCGTCGGTCGATCCGATCGCCGTCATTAGGGCGAAGAAGCCGGTCCAAACCGCCATGTGTACCAGGTTGGAAGGGGCCGGAGCCCATTCGCCCCAGCGGCGCACCAACGGGATGCCTTCGAGGAAGCGGGCCAAGCTGTCGATCCGCGGTACGGCCAGGTTCAACAGCGGCACGCACAGGAGCTTGTCGTAAAAGGTCGGCGCCCCGAGGGCCCCGAGCAGCGTGTACAGGCCGAACACCCCGAACCCGTACAGCGCGCCGAACAGGGTCTTGCCGAGCGGCGTTCTCGGTGAGGTGGATGGATCGGTGACCAGCAAGAAGAGCCCCAGAAAGACCGCCGCGGGGATCTCGGAATCGATGAAGTAGGGGACCCCGGCCCACGCCGAGTACAGCGCGCTCAACCCGAAGAGCGTGATGGCGGCGGATCCGGAGACCAGGGTGATGGAGAAGAAGTACATGACGACCAGGCCGAGGAGGAACAGAAACAGGTAGATGCTCGGCGCCAGGGTGAGCGTCGTGGCAATCTCGTACCCCCAGGTCAAGTCCGTGGTGTTGGTCCCGATCAGCACCAACGAAAACAGCCCCAGCGAGAAGGCCGAGGGGTTGAAGATGTGCACCCGCTTGCCGTCACGCTGCCAGCGCACGAACTCCTTGCCCAGGAACCCGACCGCGATCATCAGGAACTGCAGGTAAAACCAGTCGTCCCGGAACCAGAGAAACAGGTTGGTGCTGAAGATGATCGGGAACGGGCCGAAGCCGATGACATAACGGTCGCGCCGCGACCAGGCGAGCAGCATGTCGAAGGTGTAGGCGAAGACGATCTGTGCCACCAGCAGCCAGACGTGGTCGTAGACAGGCCGCCAGTAGTAGCCCCAGTAGGCGAAGACGGCCACCTGTATCAGTGCTTGTAGGTAGTGCTGCGGGCGCATCGCAGGTTGCAGTGAGCGCCCCATGCCGGCGCGCTGCACACTCACGAAGAGCGCCACCTGCCAGAGCAGCAACGCCAGGGTCGCGCCCCAGAAAGACCGGCTGAGCAGGGGGTTGTCGTGGACCCGCGGGGCGAAGGAGAGCAGGAGGAGCCCGAAGGTCAGCGCCAACGGCGCACCGAAGGCTCGGCGCGATGGCACCGGGGGCGGCTCGGGGGCCGCCCTCACAAGGCCGGCAAGTTCAGCGCCCGGAGGACGGCGCCCACTCGTAAATCACCGCGCCCTCGCCGCGTATCTCGATCAGCTCGCTGACGTGCGCAACCACACGATCGCGGCGCCCCAGGAGCTGTTCAATTTCGTTGTCGTTGAGGTACTCGCCCACCGCTTCGTTCAGGCTTTCCGTGTCGAACTCCTGCAGCGCTTCCCAGAATCCCCTCTCGACGTAAATAACCTTTTCGAGGGTGGTAAAGGCTACCTCGGCGCGATTGTAGAAGGCCCTCGTGTGGTCGATGAGCCACAACTTCCAGTTCTTGTCGATCAGGATGTTCTGCTCTGTTCGATCGTCGTTGCCGATCAACGCGTCGAACATGTACATCAGCTGAACCTGTTTGTTCCACGCGATCCGGTTGGGCGCGCTCATTCCTTGCTCGTTCCGCTCGGACTCCATGATCGCGTTGTAGACCCAGATCTGCAGCGTTCCGTTGTCGCGGCCGATTCTTCGCGTGATGACCGGCGGGACGCTGTTCACGCCGAGTAGCTTCGAGAGCTCGTAGGCAGCCGGCTCGAAATGACAGCTATCTTTCATGTTCACGCGCAAGCGGCCTCCCATGCGCACTTGGTTGTACACCGTGTCGACGTAGCGAAAGATGCCGTGCACCTCGAGCCCGTCCTTGCTGAGCCTCAACTTGATGGGGTCGGTCACGCCCACCGGTATGTTCTCGCGTCCGACGACATCGGCGTCGGCGAG
>SMUY01009185.1_pt1 | contig 12168 bp, 10 predicted proteins | sample 2456441 | NCBI WGS metagenome assembly SMUY01 (sample SAMN11095931, study PRJNA526329) | marine sediment metagenome | biome: Marine sediment; feature: Surficial sediment; material: Deep marine sediment; isolation source: Hadal surficial sediment | place: Pacific Ocean | collected 2014-11 | depth...
AAGCCTTTGACACATGAGAGGATGTCGCTCCTACCCATGCCTACTCTGCCTATCGGCAGGCTGATGGCAGGCAGGCCTGTCGCGAAATAGTTATACATGAAGAAAGATATTTACAAAGCACTGCAAAACAGGATCCTCATCCTCGATGGAGCCATGGGGACCATGCTTCAGCGCTACAATTTCTCCGAAGAAGATTTCCGGGGCCACCGATTTAAAGATTTTCATAAATCCGTGAAAGGGAACAACGATCTGCTTTCTCTCACTCAACCCCAGGCTATAGCCGAAGTGCATTCAAAGTACTTCGAAGCAGGCGCAGACATTGTGGAAACCAATACTTTTTCAAGTACCACCGTTGCAATGGCAGACTATGAAATGGAAGACCTGGTGTATGAGTTGAATTTTGAAAGTGCTAAGATCGCCAAGAAAGCAGCAGATAAATTCACGGAGAAAGAACCCCACAAACCCCGATTTGTCGCAGGTGCGATGGGCCCTACCAATAAAACAGCCAGTATGTCACCTGATGTGAACGACCCCGGATTTCGGGCGATTTCCTTTGAGCAATTGCGTATCGCATATAAACTGCAGGCCGAAGCGTTATTAGATGGAGGTGTTGACCTTTTATTGGTGGAAACCATATTCGATACTTTGAACGCAAAAGCTGCATTATTTGCCATAGAAGAAGTTAAAGAAGAACGCAATTGTGATGTTCCCGTTATGGTAAGTGGTACGATCACCGATGCTTCGGGAAGAACATTGTCCGGGCAAACCGCCGAGGCATTTCTGATCTCCATCTCTCATATACCCTTGTTAAGTGTAGGTTTTAACTGTGCTTTGGGAGCTAAACAATTGACTCCTCATTTAGAAGTGGTATCAAACCGAACCAACTTGGCGGTTTCTGCCTATCCCAATGCAGGATTGCCTAATGCCTTCGGTGAATACGACGAAAGCCCCGAGAACATGGCAGATCAGATCAAGGAGTACCTCGATAAAAAATTGATCAACATAATCGGAGGCTGTTGCGGTACAACCCCGGCACATATCAAAGCGATCGCAGATCTCGCTTCACAATATGACCCCAGACCTTTTGTAAAATTTGAAATATCAGTCGTATGATCCCTACCAAAAAAGATGTTGAAGCTGCCTATCTTCGAGTGCGACCCTTTGTGCATCGAACTCCGGTACTTTCCTCCACTTCGCTGAATGAATTGTCAGGGGCAGAGATCTTTTTCAAATGTGAGAACTTTCAGAAAATGGGAGCGTTTAAAATGCGTGGAGCAGTGAATGCAATTCAACAACTTTCTGAAGAACAAAAACAAGTAGGGGTGGTGACGCATTCTTCGGGGAATTTTGGACAGGCAGTTTCCTTGGCTGCACGAGGTATGGATGTTAAAGCCTACATTGTGATGCCGGAGAATACATCCAATGTAAAACAAGCTGCCGTAAGGGGTTATGGCGGGATCATTGTTCCATGCAAGTCAACATTGGAGGCAAGAGAATGTGAAGCAGAGCGTATTCAAAAGGAGACAGGAGCGATCTTTTTACATCCGTCAAATGATATAGATGTGATCCTGGGAAATGCTACGGCGACAGTAGAATTACTCGAGGATCATCCCAATTTGGATTTTATTTTTGCACCCATTGGCGGTGGCGGCCTTGTTGCCGGAACAGCCTTGGCTGCTGATTACTTCGGAACAAATTGTGATGTAATTGGAGGAGAGCCCTTTGAGGCAGACGACGCGTACCGTTCCTTACGATCCGGTAAAATTGAAACAAACAAGACCACTAATACCATAGCCGATGGTTTGCGAACCAACCTGGGGGATAAGAACTTTCCTATTATCAAAGAACTGGTAACAGAGATCCTACGTGTTGAAGAAAATGAGATCATCGATGCACTTCGCCTAATTTGGGAACGATTAAAGATAATTATCGAACCTTCCAGCGCAGTACCTGTTGCAGCACTATTACGCGAGAAACTAAAATTTCAAAATAAAAAAATAGGTGTCATCATCTCGGGTGGGAATGTTGATCTTTCAAACTTACCGTTTTAACTATGAATAACCAACAACCATCAGTGGGCAACCAACCACCAAGATACCTGAAACTCTCAGGCCTGGAACCCCTTGTGATAACACCCGATAGTAATTTCATCAACGTGGGGGAACGGACCAATGTTGCGGGTTCCCGTAAGTTTTTGCGGTTGATAAAGGAAGAAAATTTTGAAGAGGCGCTGTCAATCGCAAGACACCAGGTGGAGGGTGGCGCGCAGATCATCGATATTAATATGGATGATGGCTTGATCGATGGGAAAGAAGCCATGGTGAAATTTCTCAATCTCGTTATTGCTGAACCCGATATCGCCCGGGTTCCGATCATGATCGATAGCTCCAAATGGGAGATTATAGAAGCAGGCCTGCAAGTGGTACAAGGGAAATGTGTGGTGAACTCTATTAGCTTGAAAGAAGGTGAAGAAGAATTTATCCGCCAGGCGAAATTGATAAGACGATATGGAGCCGCAGTTGTTGTCATGGCATTTGACGAAAATGGACAGGCGGATAATTACGACCGTCGCATCGAGATCGCTAGACGTTCCTATGATATATTGATTAAAAAAGTAAAATTTGCTCCGGAAGACATCATCTTCGATCTGAATATTTTTCCTGTAGCAACGGGAATGGATGAGCACCGTAAAAATGCAGTGGACTTTATTGATGGTACACGCTGGGTTCGTGAAAATTTACCGCATTGCAATGTGAGTGGTGGAGTGAGTAATGTGTCGTTTAGCTTTAGAGGAAATAATAAAGTACGAGAAGCCATGCATTCTGTGTTCTTGTACCACGCCATTCAGGCAGGTATGAACATAGGAATTGTGAATCCGGCTTTGCTCGAAGTATATGATGACATTCCCAAAGATTTATTGAAGCGCGTAGAAGATGTCGTTCTTAATCGCCGAGACGATGCAACAGAACGATTATTAGATTTTGCCGAAACCGTAAAAGGAACCACCAAAGAAAAAAAGAAGGACCTTTCCTGGCGGGAAGAACCGCTGCAAGATAGAATCACAAGGGCACTCGTTAGAGGGATCGATGAATACATTGTGGAAGATATCGAAGCCGCTCGTCAAAGTGTAGACAAACCCATTAAAGTTATTGAAGGTCATTTAATGACCGGAATGAACGTAGTAGGAGACCTTTTTGGTAGCGGAAAAATGTTCTTGCCACAAGTAGTGAAAAGTGCCCGGGTAATGAAAAAGGCGGTGGCGTATTTACTGCCCTATATTGAAGAGGACAAAGACGAAGTGTCTTCGTTTAGTGGAAAGATATTAATGGCTACCGTAAAAGGTGACGTCCACGATATTGGTAAAAATATTGTGAGCGTCGTGTTGGCCTGCAATAATTATGAGATCATAGATCTGGGGGTGATGGTGCCTCCGGAAAAGATCATCGCCGAAGCAAAACAACAGAATGTAGACATTATTGGCTTAAGTGGCTTAATTACTCCTTCATTAGACGAAATGGTTTTCCTGGCCAAAGAAATGCAACGGCAAGATTTTAATGTACCCTTATTGATTGGCGGTGCGACAACGAGTAAAGCGCATACGGCCGTAAAAATAGACCCGCAATACAAGCATGCAGTGGTACACGTAAATGATGCATCCCGGGCGGTAACGGTCGTTGGGGATCTGCTTCAGAAAGATCGATCAGAGAATTATGTAGAAACATTGAAAAAGGACTACGCTAAGTTTCGTGAGGGATTTTTAGATAGACAAAAATCAAAGTCCTTTGTTACGATCGCAGCTGCTAGAAAAAACAAATTAAAGATCGACTGGAATACTTCGGAAATATATAAACCGAAGGAGCTCGGGATACAGGTGATCAAGGATTTTGATCTCCAATTATTGGATAATTATATAGATTGGACCCCATTCTTCCGTAGTTGGGATCTTCATGGTAGATATCCTAATATATTAAAGGATGGGGTTGTTGGGAAACAAGCTACCGAATTGTTTGAGGACGCTAAGCAAATACTCAAGAGGATCTATTCGGAAAAACTGCTGCAGGGAAGAGCGATCTTTGGTCTGTTTGAAGCGAATTCTGTGAATGACGACGATATTGAAATAACCACGGCTTCAGAAAAGAATCATTTCAGAACACTGCGTCAACAAAGTAAAAAGCCTGAGGGCAGGCCCAATTTGTCATTGGCAGATTTTGTGGCACCAAAGAACAGCGGAAAGAAAGATTATATGGGTTGTTTTTGTGTGTCTACGGGATTTGGGGCGGCTGAAGTGGCAACCGAATTCGAAGCCGAAAATGACGACTATAATTCGATAATGATCAAGGCATTGGCAGATCGTTTGGCCGAGGCTTTAGCAGAATATTTGCATGAACAAGTACGTAAAACCCATTGGGGCTATGTGAGTGATGAAGATTTGAACAATGATGAATTGATCAAGGAAAACTATATGGGGATACGTCCGGCTCCCGGCTATCCTGCTTGTCCGGATCATCTGGAAAAAGAGACCATATGGGAACTTTTGCAGGTGAAGGAACAAATAGGAGTAGAATTAACCGAAAGCCTGGCCATGTGGCCGGCTGCTTCGATATCGGGGTATTATTTTGGAAATCGGGAGGCGCGGTATTTCGGACTCGGAAAAATTAAAAAAGATCAAGTTGCAGATTTTGCGCAACGTAAAAATATTTCAGTAGAAAAAGCCACCAAATGGCTACAACCAAACATCGCAGACTAAATGAAGGTAACACAGCACATAGAAAAAGCCAACGGAAACACTCTGTTCACTTTAGAGATTCTCCCACCGTTAAAAGGACAAACTATTACTTCAATTTTTAACACCATAGATCCTTTGATGGAATTCAATCCACCGTTTATAGATGTAACCTACCATCGTGAAGAATATGTATATAAAGAACTAGAAAATGGATTACTGCAAAAACAGGTAGTACGTAAACGCCCGGGAACGGTAGGAATTTGTGCGGCTATTCAAAACAAATACAATGTTGACGCGATCCCGCATATCTTGTGTGGTGGTTTTACCAAAGAGGACACCGAAAATTTCTTGATAGACATTGGATTTTTGGGTATTGACAATGTCATGGCTTTACGCGGCGATGCGGTTAAAAGCGAAACTTATTTTACACCCGAAAAGGATGGACATAACTACGCAAACGAACTGGTTTCTCAAATTTCAGACTTAAACAAGGGGATTTACCTGGATGACGAAATTCAGAACCAGGCCAAAACCGATTTCTGTATCGGTGTGGCCGGTTACCCGGAAAAACATATGGAAGCACCTAGCATGGATAGTGATATTTATTTTTTGAAGAAAAAGATAAAAAAAGGAGCTACTTATATCGTTACTCAAATGTTTTTTGACAATGAAAAGTATTTCGCCTTTGTGAATAAATGCCGGGCCGAAGGGATCACCGTGCCTATCATACCAGGATTGAAACCCCTAGCCACAAAAAAACAACTCAATTTGATTCCGCATCGATTTAGCGCGGAATTACCGGATGATCTGATCATGGAAGTGGTGAAATGTAAGAATAATGAGGCGGTTCGGGAGGTTGGGGTCGAATGGTGTGTTAATCAATGCAAGGGGCTGATCGTAGCGGGAGTGCCCACATTACATTTTTATTCAATGGGGAAAAGTGATAATATTAAAGCAATAGCCGCCCAAGTATTTTAAATTATTACATTTAACGCCATGTCCCGGATTTTAGTCATATTTTTATTTTTTTCTGTGACGCTGTTAGCCCAAAAGGAAGTACCTGCTAATCACTATTGGGAAGCGCAGTATTACTACGGAATTATGCTTCGCCATAATAAAAATGTGGCGCATCTGGTGACCGAGCATCCACTCGGTTTTATATTGAGTTATAACAGAAAAACGTACGGACAAAAATACTGGCAGCAAGTCTATAATTATCCGGACTGGGGAGTCTCATTTTTATTTGAAGATTTCAGGAATGAAATTCTGGGGAAGAATTATGGCTTGTATGGTCATTATAATTTTTATTTTTTAAATCGTAACCTTCAACTACGGCTGGCCCAGGGGATTGCCTATAATACCAATCCTTTTGATATAAATACCAATTTTAAGAATAACGTATACGGAACCACAATTCTCATCTCCAATTATTTGTTGATCAATTACAAGAGAGAAATGCTTTTTAAAGGAGTTGGACTTCAGGCAGGATTGTCGTTCGTACATCATTCTAACGGAGGATTTAAAGCTCCTAACACGGGAACCAATGTGGTAGCTTTCAATGTAGGTGTACTCTATACCATGGATCACGATGTTGAACCGGAGTACATTTCCGAAGAAAATGAAAAGAACTATTCAGAAAAATTAAAGTACAATTTTGTCTTACGATTCGGATTGAACGAAGGCGATTTCTACAATTTAGGGCAGCAACCTTTTTTGGTGGTTTCGGCCTTTGTTGATAAACGTTTGAATTATAAAAGCACAATTCAGTTAGGGGCTGAGGTCTTTTTCTCGAAATTTCTGAAAAAGGAAATTGAATATAGGTCCATCGCATTTAACAGCAGTAACCTGACCGGAGAAGAAGATTATAAAAGGGTAGGTATATTTGCCGGACATGAGTTTAGACTGGGAAATTTTGCCATCCCAACTCAATTAGGCTATTATGTGTATTGGCCATACAAATATGAGTCTCGCGTGTATACCCGAGCCGGTGTGAAGTACTATTTTGCAGAAAAAATATTTGGAATGGCAACGATAAAATCGCATGCGGCCAACGCCGAGGCTATAGAATTTGGAATGGGGATACGATTATAAAAATGAAGAAACTGATTTATATATTATGTATTATGTGCTGTATCGGTTGCAATACGGAAAATGCGCCGGACTGTTTTCAAACCCAGGGGAACATTATTTCTACTCAGTTTGAGGTTCCTTTTTTTCTAAAAATTCGTATTGAAGACGATGTGTCACTGGTCATCAGGCAAGGAGCGACACAACGAGTGATCATAGAAACCGGCGAAAATCTTTTGAATGATGTGTCCGTCACTGTTGAAGATGAAATTTTAGTGATACGCGATAGCAATAGGTGTAATTTGGTTCGTGATTATGGGATTACTAAAGCGATTGTTACTACTCCGGACCTCAAAGAAATAAGGAATAGTAGTGAATTCCACGTCGTTGGCGAAGGTGTTTTGCGCTTCCCATTCTTGCAATTAGTGAGCAATACTACCGGCGGGATAGAAAACTCACGAAAAAGCGGAGATTTTACAATGACCATAGAATGTGATGATTTTAGAGTAGCCGCTAATGGATTTAGCGCCTTCTATATTGACGGTTTCGCGGAGAAAGCGAGTATTGGTTTTGAAGATGAAGTGCCTCGATTTGAAGGACGGAATTTAATTATAAATGATCTTCGTATCCTTCAACGAAGTGCCAATGTTATGATCGTAAACCCTCAAGAGCGCTTGCGTGGAGAGATTAGAGGGACGGGAGATGTAATTTCTGTAAATCGGCCGCCGATAGTAGAGGTAGAAGAATTTTTCACAGGACGTTTAATTTTTCAAGATTAATGTATATTTACGCCATTCAACCAACTATGAAGTATACTTTATTAATTCTAGGTTTTCTATTTGTGAGTGTTTGTGCGTTTTCACAAGATGAAATTTCAACTCCATTTTCAATTGAGGCCGATTACTACCACGGAACGATCCTTGAACACAACCTGGATATTGCGCATTTGATCACGCAACATCCAAAGGGGGTTATACTGAGTTTTAATAAAAAAACCTACGGGTTCAGAGAAGCCGAAAGACGTTATGGTTACCCGGATTGGGGAGTCACATTTGTCTATCAAGATTTTCAAAATCCAATTTTGGGAGAAAATTATAGCTTGTATGGACATTTTAATTGGTTTTTCCTGAAAAGACATTTGATGTTTAGAATAGCACAGGGTGTAGGATATAATACAAATCCGTATGATCCTGAAACAAACTTTTTAAACAATGCCTTCGGGTCTCATTTATTGAGTACGACGTTCTTAAAAGCCAATTTTATCAAGGAGAATATATGGGAAGGATTTGGAGTTCACGCGGGATTTTCCATTATTCATTATAGCAATGCCAACTTTAGAGCGCCTAACAATAGTACCAATACTTTTGCCTTTAATGCGGGGGTGAGTTATTTGTTTGACCATGATAATATTCCGGAATATGTCGATGGAGAAAACGATCCTCCTAGCAAAGTATATGCCGAGAGATTTAAATTCAATCTTGTTTACCGATTTGGGTGGAATGAAAGTGATGTTGTTGGATCCGGGCAATTTCCATTCAAGACCTATTCGGCATTTGTCGATAAAAGGATAGGTTATAAAAGTACGCTACAATTTGGAGTGGATTACTTCGATTCAAAATTTTTAGAGGAATATATTAAATATCGCGCGATCGCCTTTCCAGAAGATAACCTGACAGGGGAAGAGGATTATATAAGAATAGGAGTTTTTATAGGTCACGAACTTCGATTTTATAGAACAGCATTCGTGGCTCAGTTGGGTTATTACACCAAATGGGATTTCGAATTTGAGAACAGAGTGTACAACCGTTTGGGTGTAAAAAGATATTTTTGGGAAGATCGCATCTTTGCCGTGATAACCGTAAAATCACATTGGGCGAAGGCCGAAGGGGTTGAATTTGGAATTGGAGTGAGATTGTAATGAACCAAATAGTTATTATTATGAAACATGTAAAATATTTTAGTTACTTGCTATTGCTGGTTCTTTTTTGGAGTTGTGATTCTGAAAATGGGTTAAATTGTTTTCAGAAAGCCGGAACTATCGTACAACAGGATTTTGAGTTAAAAACTTTTCAAAAGATAATCGTGCGGGAACGGGTTCAATTGATCCTTTCTCAAGGTCCCGATCAAAGAGTAGTTGTAGAGACAGGTTCAAACCTGATGAATGATATAGTGGTGAAGGTCATTAATAATACCTTAAGTGTTGTAAATAACAATGGGTGTAACGTGGTAAGAGACTATGGAATAACGAAGGTATTCGTTACTTCACCGAATATTAAAGAAATACGCAATAGCTCCGGGACAACAGTTGAAAGTGACGGTGTTCTAAGCTTTCCCGAACTACTTTTAATTTCTGATGATCCCTTCGATAATGACGAATTTCATATCGATGGGGACTTTAGACTCGATCTGAACGTGGGCTCACTCGAATTAATAGGATCCGGAATTTCGAACTTTTTTTTCACAGGTACTGCGAATACGGCCAAATTTGAGATTTTTAACGGGGATGGCAGGATAGAAGCAGCAGATCTTCTCGTAACCGATCTCACGGTCTTCCATAGAGGAACCCAAAAAATGATAGTACATCCACTGAATTCCATCCGTGGTGAAATAAGAGGATTGGGAGATATTATTGCGGTGAACGAACCTCCTATTGTTGAAGTGCAGGAATTCTTTACAGGGCGACTTATTTTTCAGACTCAGTAGTCAATTCGATAAACAACTTTTCCAAGGTCGTATTTTTTTGGTGTAACTGAAGGATCTTCAACCCGTTATCCCGCGCAAAATCAAATACTTTGGCTCTCATATCTTCTCGGGTAGAAAAGTAGATGTGATACACAAATCCCACTGAGTTTTCCACTTTATTAACCTTATCGATCTTTTGGAGGGCTTCTTTCTCTACCCTATAATCAAACTCTACCTCGACGACCTGCTCTTTGTCCTCACTCAATTCACTCAAGGGTTTATCGAGCACGATCGCTCCTTTATGGATAATAATTACGCGGTCACATATGGCTTCCACTTCCTGCATGATGTGTGTAGAAAGCAATACGGTTTTACCTGCCCGTCCGTCAGGCATGGGCTTTCCAAAATTTTTTATGAGCTTGCGTATTTCGATAAGTTGATTGGGGTCCAGGCCCGTGGTAGGTTCATCGAGGATCAATACCTCGGGATCGTGTAGTAGTGCGGTGGCCAATCCCACACGCTGGCGAAAGCCTTTGGAAAGTTGTTCTATTTTTTTATGAGCTTCGGGTCCGAGTCCGGTTTGCTCGATAACTTTTTCAATCGCTGTTTTTGGGATATTATAAATTTCAGCATTAAATGAAAGGTATTCTTTTACAAACATGTCCAAATACAACGGATTGTGCTCCGGTAGATAGCCTACACTTTTTTGGACTTCCTTATTTTCTTCTGAAATTTTAAAACCATTCACCTCAGCAGAACCTTCCGTAGCCTTCAAATAAGTGGTCAGGATTTTCATTAGAGTCGATTTCCCCGCACCATTTGGACCTAAGAATCCAACAATTTCTCCTTTTTTAATAGAGAATGACACGTCATTCAGTGCTTTTATCATTCCGTATGTTTTGGTAATATGAGAAACTTCTATGGACATAATTGCGAAGATAAAGCTAGATATTTAAATAAACGTAAAAAATATTTTGTTGTTCTAAAACTATGTATACTTTAGCATTAACAAATAAGCAATGAATAAATTTTTTACATATTTTAACTTTTGTTTTTTTTTCTACGGAAATAGCCGGGTTGATTTGTGATTGAATTTAAACATTATATAGTAAAAACCCGGAATCGACTTCCGGGTTTTTTTTTGACGAAATTTTAAAACTAAAACAGATGAAAATCGCAATCCAGGGCATCGAAGGATCTTTCCACGATGAGGCCGTTCAAAAATTATTTCCAACTCGGCAGATCGAACTCGTAAAATGCGACTCTTTTGACGCCGTGACACAAAATGTTAAGTATTGCACAGCTGATTTTGGAGTCATAGCGATTGAAAATACGATCGCAGGATCTATTTTACCCAATTACCATTTGCTGGAAGCCGGAGACTTTGAAATTTTTGATGCGGTGTTTCTCAATATTCAAATGTTTTTAATGTCTTTGGAAAGTGAATCTATTATCGATATTTTTGAAGTGCATTCACACCCGGTAGCCTTATTGCAATGCAAAGACTACCTACGCAAATTTCCACCTCAGTTCAAGGTGATTGAAGGGAATGACACCGCCAGTGAGGCAAAGCGCATCAAAGAGTACAATCTGAGTGGGGTTGCGGCTATTGCGGGGAAACAAGTAGCCGATAGATATGGCCTAAAGATACTGGATAGCAATATCCAGGATATTAAAGAAAATCAGACACGCTTCGTGCTGATCGGTAAAAAAGGGGCTACATTGAGTGAGAAAACGCCAAATAAGGCGACATTAAGATTTGTATTGGGAAGCGAGGCAGGTACACTTAGCAACGCTTTGCAACTGCTCGCCGGTTTTGATATTAATTTGACCAAAATACAGTCCCTGCCAGTGTTGGGATCGCCATGGAAATATGCGTTCTTTGTTGACGTTACCTTCGATCGCATCAATAACTTTTATTGCGCCATTGAACAATTGGAGAATTCGGTCAAAGAACTGAAAATATTAGGAACCTATACACAAAATCGGGAAAACGTGCCAAGTGAACTCACAAACGTTTTGGAAGATGGAAGATAAAAAAGAACTACGTACCTGGTTGAACAACATGGATCTGGCACATCCTTTGGTGATCGCCGGTCCTTGTAGTGCCGAAACCGAGGAACAAGTCTTGAAAATTGCACACCAATTAAAAGATACCGATGCCACAGTGTTACGAGCCGGTATATGGAAACCTCGCACTCGGCCGGGTAATTTCGAGGGTGTAGGCGCATTGGGACTGAAATGGTTACAAAGGGCCAAAGAAGAAACAGGAATGCTTACCACTACTGAAGTGGCCAACCCTTATCATGTAGATTTAGCTTTAAAATACGATATAGATATATTGTGGATCGGTGCGCGAACTACCGTATCGCCTTTTATGATTCAGGAAATTGCAGAAGCCCTGAAAGGGACCGAAAAACCGGTTCTTATCAAAAACCCGGTCAATCCCGATCTGGCACTGTGGTTAGGAGCAGTAGAACGTTTCTATGAGTCAGATATTAAGAATCTCGGTGTGATCCACAGAGGATTTTCCACTTACGAAAAAACGCGATATCGAAATAACCCGGAATGGCAAATACCCATCGATCTGCAAACGCAATATCCGAATTTACCACTTATTTTGGACCCATCACATATCGCGGGACGTCGCGATATTATATTCGACCTTTGTCAAACGGCCTTGGATCTAAATT
>SMUY01212862.1_pt1 | contig 12162 bp, 16 predicted proteins | sample 2456441 | NCBI WGS metagenome assembly SMUY01 (sample SAMN11095931, study PRJNA526329) | marine sediment metagenome | biome: Marine sediment; feature: Surficial sediment; material: Deep marine sediment; isolation source: Hadal surficial sediment | place: Pacific Ocean | collected 2014-11 | depth...
CGTCAGTCGTAACGTTTGTGGTAGCGCCGCCGGGTCCCGGCGCGCTCCACGACTACCCCTTTGATGGAGGCCAGGCCCGCATCGAGCTCCAACGCCGGGTAGGTCTCTTTCAGTGCTTCGAGCCAGACGCGATTGTCGTCCATGCGCAGCCGGCGAAAAATATACGCTCCGGCGATCTCGGCGAGCACGTAGGCGCCGTCCCTGGCGTGCCCGGTCGGATCTATGATGATGATGCAGTGGCGGCGGAACTCCGGCTCCATGCTGTCGTCTATGACGCGAAGCGCAAACGGTGCCGCGTCGGTGCAGGTGCTCGGCTGCATGGCGTCCATCAGTAGCCGTTTACTGCGTTGATCCCAGAACGATGGCGTCGCCGACCAGCTGATGCAGACTCAGAATCTGATCCATCTCGAAACCGTAGTAGGGCAACACCCTGGCGAACTGGCTTTTGCAGATGGCGCAGATGGCGACCAGGTGGGTGACATTGTGGCGGTCGACGACTTCTTTCAGCGCCTGCATGCGCGGGAGCGCGCCTTTGACTCGGAGCTCCACGAGTTCGTCGGTGAGGAGACCGCCTCCGCCACCGCAGCAGAAGGTGGCTTGTTTTATCGTGTCGGCGCGCATGTCGTAGACGTGATTGCAAACCGCGTTGAGTATTTCTCTCGGCAGTACGAACTGGCCGCCCGGGATATCCCCCATGCGGGACGCGCGGGCGACATTGCAAGAGTCATGGAATGTGACCCGGCGTTCGTCGTTGGCGCTCGGGTCCAGGGTGAGTGTGCCGCGTTTGATGAGATCGTGGGTGACCTCGACGATATGCTGGGGGACCGGGTAGCGGGAGTCGAGGAAGTCGAAAGGGCCCGCCAGCGTATTCAGAAAACCGTAAGCGACCCGCCAGGCGTGGCCGCATTCGCCGAAGACGATGCGTTTGACGCCGAGCTCCAGAGCGGCTTCGCGGATGCGGAGCGCGACTTTGCGCATATTCTCGTAGCTGCCGACGAAGAGTCCGAAGTTGGCGGCTTCGGAAGCGTGGCTCGAAAGCGTCCAGCGTATGCCGGCCTGATGAAAAACTTTGCCGTAGCCGATGAGGCCGTCCACGTGGGGTTCTGCGAAGAAGTCGGCGGAAGGGGTGACCAGCAGAATTTCGGCGCCCACTTCGTCCAGGGGATAGCGGACTCTTGTCCCGGTCTCCTCAAAGACGTCTTCTTCGAGGCCTTTCAGCGTATCCTTGAGCGCCGGTGACGGCAGGCCCAGGTTGTTCCCGAGCTTGTGCACCTTGCCGATGACTTCGTTCGTGTACTTCTGGCCAAGTCCGATGCTGTCCATGATTTCCCGTGCCGCCATGGAGATCTCGGCGGTGTCGATGCCGAAGGGGCAGTAGACGGCGCAGCGCCGGCATTGGGAGCACTGGTGGAAGTACGTATACCAGTCGTCGAGGACTTCTTTGGTGAAATCTTCGGCACCGACCAGCCAGGGAAAGTACTTTCCTGCGAAGGTGTAGTAGCGACGGTAGACTTTGCGGAACAGGTCCTGGCGGGCCACCGGCATGTTCTTGGGATCACCCGTGCCGAGAAAGTAGTGGCACTTGTCGGTGCAGGCGCCGCATTTGACACAGGCATCGAGGAAGACCTGCAGCGAACGGTACTTGCCGACGAGCTCGCCCATTTTTCTGATGGCGACTTGTTGCCAATCGTCCACCAGTTCCCCGGGGAATCCCAAGGGCTCCTGCAGCTCGGGTGATGCCACGTGGGGCTGGCTGTGGGCCATCGCCCCTTCCACCACGACCGGGATTTTCCGGTAGGGTTTGAGCGTAGGCGTATCGAAGTCGGGCATGGTCATGATGTGGGCGCGTTGGTCGTCGTCGCCCTACCGCTTCTTTGACTCCAGGTCTTCAGCCCACGAAGCCAGGTGTCGGCGTTCGCGCGGGTTGTCCACTTGATTGAGTGTGGGACTGAAGAAGACCGCCGGTGCGTGCAGCAGCTTGCTGTAGGGGAAGATGATCATGAGCGTGACGACCAAGCCCAAGTGAATCAGCAGAATGCCGTCGCTGGGGATTGGCTGCCAGTCGAAATCGATCAATCCCTGCACAAAGAATTTCACCGCGACCGGATTGGTATAAAACACGGTGCGCATGAGAATGCCGGTAACGGCGATGGCGGCGAGGAGTGCGAGCATCAGGTGGTCGGATGGCGCGGAGATGTAGCGTACGCGATCGATGAAGATGCGCCGTAGCCACAGTCCGGCGAGTCCTACCAGCATCACCGAACCCGTGTACACGCCGTAGAGTTGCACGACATACACCCAGGGCCACACGGGCTCGAGAAAATAGCGCAGATGGCCGAGCAGCACGATGAGCATGGCGAAATGGAACAGCCAGCCGAAAATCCAGGTGGGCTTGTTAGCCTTGAAGAGGCTCGAGAAGAGAAACACCTCTTTCAGCATGCGCAGCACCACTCCCGGTAGTGTGGTGGGCGCAGGGGTGGTCGGGATTTTGAGGGGCGCGGGGGTACGGGCGTATCGGACGATGCGGTAGGCGAGTCCGGCAATCAGAACGGTGGTGGCCGTGTACAGCAGGAGCGCATAGATGATGGTCAGCGGTGACATCCAGGTTCACTCGGGTTGGAATCGTTGCGGATCTTCTGGCTCATATGCAGCCGGTGGGTTTCGGCAGGCCCGCATAGCGGCACGCCTGCTTGGCGGGACCCAGGGGGAAGAGCTGATAGAGGAACTTGGTATTACCCTTCTCTCTGCCGAGCTTCTTAGCGATGCCCTTGGTCAGGATGCGCACGGCGGGGGCGATCTGGTATTTATCGTAATACTCTCGCAGGAAGTTGATGATCTCCCAGTGGTCCTCGGTGAGCACGATATCGTCCTGCGCCGCCATGTACTCGGCTACCTCGGAGCTCCAGTCAGAAATAATCTGAATGTAGCCGTCTTCGTCGGTTTCGAGGACCTCACCATCGACTCGAATGGACATCAATGACTCCTGCCGTGCTCGTTCAAAGGCATGCGTGCACGGCGTCGTATTCGACCACCAGATCGACGAAGCCGTCGTAGTCGACGACGGTGATGTCTTCCATCACGTCGTGTTCGCTTAAACCCCGTGCCTTCAAGTCGGGACCGAGGACATAGAATTGTAACCTGTTGCCGGCGTCTCTGAGGGTTCCGTTCAATGACGTGCCGTTCATGGCGCCGTAAACGCCGTCTTCGATGAGAAGAACGGCACTGCCTTGCGACGCGATGCGGAGGCATGTCTCGAGGGAGTTCTTCTCGAAGGGTGATTTGTTGACGGTGTGCAGAACCGACATCCCAGTTCCTCAGAAGCTCAAGAGAACGTCCTGCTCTTCCATGATCTTTCCGATCTCTTCGGACGTCTTGATGGTGACCGGCACGTTGAGATCGTCCTCGGACATGCCACGCGCTTCCAAGGACTCCTTTTCCACAAAGAGCTTTTTCACATTGTACATCTCGAGAGCGCAGAAGCTTTTGGAGAAGTTCTTCTTGCCGATGGCGGTCGTGTCCTGGCCTTTGCGGATTTGATACACGCCATCGTCCAGAAACACGACGCTCACGTCCTGGTTGAAGGCGGCGCCTGTCAACACGGCCTCCAGCGCCTCCTGGGCATAGATACTGCCGTGGGGTGCGCGGCGGTTCACGTACATGAACTTCTTGCACACGGGGCCCTTGTATTCGAACTCTTCCGGAAACTCTTCCATTGCGCGTCCTCAGTCTCCGAAGACCACCAGGCGATCCGATTCGATGCCGGCTTCGATCAATTGCCCGAGCCCGGAAATGCGAAATCCCGGGGCCAGGTTGTTTGTGTCCTTCCGGTTGCGCTTCTGCGCCGCCTCGTCGACGATCCCACGGCGCTGGGCGGCGGCGACACACACCACCAGATCGAGGTCGTGCGATTCGGCCAGATCGCTCCAGCGTTTGACGATGTCGCGTTCGTCTTGGGGCGGGGTCGTCAGTCGCGTGCCGTTGTTGACGCCGTCGTGGTAGAAGAAGACGCGATAGATTTCGTGCCCCTTAGCGAGGGCCGCGCGGGTGAAATGGTAGGCCGTATCAGCGGCCTGGTGCTGGTAGGGGCCTTCGTTGAGGACGACGGAGAGTCTCATTCGTGGACCTGGCTTCGGATGGTCGCAACATACTGTAAATTGTAACGCAATCCGGGCTTCGACCACACTCCCGTCGTGCCCGCCCCTGGCTCGAGGAATCGGCCTTGCCCAGTCAGGACGATGATGCTCGATATGGCGGCAGGCGGCACTGGTGCAGCGCCGTGTCGGGGTGGTTCTCGTGGAGGCGCCTGCAGGCATCATCGATCATCCGGGCCCGTCGCCAAAGCCTGAAAGAGGGCCCGAGAGAGGGATTTCATCGGGACCCGGCTCGATACCGGATCCGTCTGTACAGTCCCATGAACGCGCTTTGAATTTCCGGATCGGTCCTCGGATCCTTCCTGTTGAATGACACCAGCCCCCCGGAATGGAGCTTCCCCTCGACCACGAGTTGAAACCGCCCGGTGCGGCGCGCGTGCCCGGCCCGATCTTGTCTATCATCTGACCCATGACGAGCGATTTCATTCAGGCCGTTGACGTCAGCGAGCTTCCGCCCGGCAGGATGACCTGCGTCGACGTGGGTGGGCAGCGCGTTCTCGTCGCCAACGTCGACGGGGTTTTCTACGCCACCGACGACACCTGCACTCACGAAGATGCATCGTTATCGAGTGGTTCGTTGAAAGGCGAGCTCGTAAAATGCCCGTTGCACGGGAGCCGCTTCAGCCTGCGTACCGGCGAGCCCATTGAGGACCCGGCCGAAGAGGCGCTGCGATGTTATCCGGTGAAAGTCGAGGACGGTGTCGTGCTTGTCGAATGTCAATCTCACACCGATCAGTGACAGACGTGACACCAGAGCAGATGAGCGACGCGGAAACGGCCATGCGTTCCTACCTGCAGCGCATCGCCACCGGCCCCGAGCTGAGCAAGGACATCTCCCTCGAGGAGACCCGTCACGGCATGGGCTTGATACTCGACGGGAAGGCCGATCCGGTGCAGGCGGGCATCTTTCTCATTGCCCTGCGTATGAAACGGGAGTCCGATGACGAGACCCGGGGCATGCTGGAAGCAATCCGCGAGGCGACTGTCAGGGTCGGGGCCGACGTCGACGATGTGCTGGACATGGCGGACCCCTACGACGGCTACAATCGCACCTTGCCCGCGTCTCCGTTTCTGCCCGCGGTGCTCGCAGCCTGCGGCGTACCGGCCTTCTCCCACGGTGTGCGGAGTGTCGGGCCCAAGTTCGGCGCTACCCACCATCAAGTACTTCACGCGGCGGGGGTTGCCGTCGACGATAGCCCGCAGCATGTTGCCGCGCGCCTCGAAGATCCCGCCATCGGCTGGGGCTATGTCGACCAGAGCCGCTTCTGTCCCAAGCTCTACGCTCTTACCGAGCTTCGCCGATTGATGGTGAAGCGCCCGGCCATCACCACCACGGAAGTGCTGGCCGGACCCATCAAGGGCAAATCCACACACCTCGTGACCGGCTTCGTGCACAAGCCTTATCCGCGCATCTACGCCCTGCTCGCGCGGCACGCGGGCTACGACTCGGCGCTGCTGGTACGCGGCACCGAAGGCGGGATCATTCCTTCACTGCGCCAGACGGGGAAGATCTGGCACTACCACCAGCAGGGTGATGTGCAGGAGGTCGATTTCAAGCCCGAGGCACTCGGCATCAACCAGGCGCTGCGCGCGGTCCCCCTTCCCGAGCACCTGCCCGGCTACCGTAAGAAAACCGACGGCGGCGCCTCCAGGGTGGACGCCAGCGCCATCGCCGCCGAAGCCGCCCGTGTCGGTATCGACGCTCTCGAGGGCAAACCCGGGGCGACCTGCGACTCTCTGGTCTACGGCGCAACGCTCTGTCTGTGGCACCTGAACCGCCATCGTTCCCTGTCCGAAGCCGCGAACGCCGTTCGCGAGGTACTGCAGTCAGGCAAGGCGCTGAAGCATTTCAACGAAGCCTGATCCCTTTTACACTTTCAAGTGGTCAGTTGGCTGAGCGGACGACGTCGATACCCAGGGCACTAACGTATTTTGCAATAGCGTCGCCGTTCGATTCCCATAAGTCACCCGGGTCGATGGTTTCGCTGGGCCGATCTTTGTATTCGGCGATCCAGACCTCGATCACTCTCCCCTTCAAATCACGACCGGTGGTAATCGTGACGTACTCGATTTCATCCAAGCTGAAGCCTTTCTCGGTTTGATCGAACCAGAATCCAGTGTATTGACGGATACGACTGTCGTCGACGATCACCCGGTCCATCAGTAGCATCGGGCCGAACAGCAATCCAAAAAACAGGCCGAATGCGCCGATCAGCAAGCCCGGAATCTTGTTGACCTTCACGCATAGGAACAATCCGAGCAACAGGAAAGCGACTGGGACTGCCACCGGAATCAGAGAAATGTACAGTGGAAATCTGAATTCCACGGCTGATTCAGTCAGGCTTCCTGGAAATCACACTGGCGTAGGAAACTTGGGCATACCACTGCCCCGCTTCCACGCGACGTTCGGCTTCGGCTTTCAGCGCATTCGCACCGCTCTCCCCCAGCCGGCCGGATGCCATCAGAGCGTCCGTGCCTCTTTCGACCCAGCTGAACATGAAACTTGGCTCCGGGTGCTCGGCGTACCCGTAGCTGCGCAAAGGACCCGCCTCAAAACCACAATCCCTCAGCAGTCCCCTCATCTTCCTGACGAACCAGCGATCGTGCACGATGCTGTCGACTAAGACGTTGACGATCGCTTCAAAGGGATCGAAATCCCCCGTGCTGAGAGACGCGGTGGAAAAGTCACAGTCGAAGACCGCGAGCGTGCCGCCGGATTTCAATACCCGGCGGGCTTCCAGTATCACGAGCTCCGGCTCCGGAACGTGGCAGAGCAACGTATGCAGGACGACCAGATCGAAGGAGCTATCGTCGAAGGGTAGCGAGCGGCCGTCTCCTTCCTGAAAAACCAGATTACTGATTCCTTCCGCGAGCTCGCGCGCCTTCGCCAGAAAGACCGGAGACGGGTCCAGACCGACCACCCGATCGGCTTTCTCGAGGCTGGCCAACCGCCTGGCGACGGGCCCCGTGCCACTTCCGATTTCCAGAATCTGCGCAGGGTCGGGAAGCTCGATCTGCGAGAGATAGGATTCGAGCATCGACTGGAGCTGCGGATCGGCCGCGCGCAGCTCCAGGGTCTTGACGATCACCTCCAGAACGTCGGGCGGTGCTTTCGTGATGTCGGAGAATAGATGCGGCACGTCAGGTTTCGTCACCCGCCGGCAGACAGACTTCCCGGTCCAGGTGTTTTTCATACACCTTGATCATCGCACTCTTCGGCTGTTCGCCGAATCCCATGTCGATGGCTGCTTTATAGGTCGCTATCATCGCGTCCACGACGGGTATCGATGCCTGGCAACGCGCCGCGGCCTCCTGAACGTTCACGATGTCCTTGTAGGCCGCTTGCATGGAATAGTCGCCGTCGAACTGTCGCGCCAGAATACGCGGCACGAAGTATTGGCTTGCGAAGCTGCGTGAGCTTGCCGTGGTCAGTACCTCCGCGAGCTTTCCCGGATCGAGTCCTGATTTCACGGCCAGCGGCATCACTTCACAGATGGCAGCGATGTTCACATTGTAGATGATGTTGTTGAAAGCTTTCATGAGCTGGCCCATGCCAACCTCGCCGCAGTGGACGATGAATTCCCCCATGACCTCGAGATAGGGCCTCATGTGGGCGAACATGTCGGTACTTCCGCCGAACATCATGGTCAAGGTCCCGTTCCCGGCACGAAAGGGCATGCCGGAAACCGGGCAATCACTGTAAGACAAACCGGCCTGCTCTGATTTCTCCGCGAGTTGCAGGGTGGCTCGGTAGTTCATCGTCGTGGTATCGACGATGACGGGGCCGCCGCGCGCCTTCATCAAGACTCCCTTGTTACCAAACAGGACATCGTCGACTTCCTTTTCAGATGGCAGGCAGAGAAACAGCAATTCCACCCTGGATGCGAGATCGGCGGGACCGGTTGCGGCCGATGCGCCGAGCGCGACAATTGCCTCTGCCGGCTCCGAGCGCGCATCGAACACCGTGAGCGGGATCCCCGCTTTGGCCAGATTCGACGCCATCCCGAAGCCCATTCGGCCCAGACCGATAAAACCGACGGCGTTGCTGTTCATGGCTTTGACTGTTGATCTGTCAGCTTTCGGGACTCGTGCCGGAATAACGCGGTAAGTCGTCGGCTACGTCGAACCAGGACAGCCGCTCGTCGATAAACGCGTGCCGATCGGGGCTGCAGGCCTCAGGATCATCGAGAGAGGCGACATAAACTTCGATGATAGGCTTGTCGTGCCAAATGCCTTCCCAGGAAAGCGGCGAGCCGCATACGGAACAGTGCCCCCGGAAGACGCCCGGCGAGGACTCGTAGCGCTTAGGTTCGCCACGGGTGAACCGGACGCCGCCTTCGTAGAACAGCAGGATCGCCAGAACCGGGGCTGCTGTCGCTTTTCGACAGCTTTCACAGTGACAGTAGGACACCTTGAAGGGTTTCATCGTCGTCTCGAAACGCACGGCACCGCACAGGCATCCGCCGGTCAGCTTCTCGGGATAGTCCTGCATACGCGGATCTCCTGTGCAACGATGTTCGCGAAAGCCCGCGCGAAAATTGTTATTTCGCCAGTCCCGCCTTGCGCAACCCATCGAGTATATGCTCGAAGTCGGCGGGGTTCTTGTAGGGCAAGGTCTTGCGCCGATGTTCCAGCGAGTAATCCGGATTGATTCGCAGCACTTCCGCCCATTCGATCCGGCTTTCCTCGAAATTCCCCAGGTGTCCATACGCCGCAGCCAGCAACATCCGGCTGATGTCGGATTCGGGCTTGCGGACCAGGCGGCGCTTCAACACGGCAACTGCCTGCTCGTATTCCCCGAGCTGCACATGGGCCAGGGCGAGAAAGTGCAGGTAAATGTCCCGGTAGTGGGGGTCGAGGCGCATGGCTTTGTTCAGCGACGCGATGGCCTCCCGGGGTTTTCCCGAGTAGACGAGAATCAGTGCGAGTATTGCGTGTCCTTCGGCAAAATTGGGGGCGATAGCAAGACATTTCTCGGCGGCGGCAATGGAAACGTCGTGCTGCTTCATCCACAAGGCGGCAGCGCCGACGGCGAAATAGGCATGTGGATTGCTCGCGTCCAGCTCCACTGCGCGTTGACCCAGTTGCATCGCCAGCTCGAGGGATTCATCGGGCGTATCCCCCCACCGATTCGAGTAGGCGATGACATGATTGCGCGACAGATGCGAGAAGGCCAGTGAGAAGCGCGGGTCCAGCTCGATGGCTTTCTCCAGCATCGCGCGGGCCTGGGTGTTGGCCTGCGCCGTGTCCTGAAAGCCCTGCTCACGGCCGCGCAGAAAATGCTCGTACGCTTCCAGATTTTCCGTATATCGGCCAGCTTCGCGATCGCCCTCGCCGGGTGTCAACTCGAGTGCCAGCGCCGAAACGATGTCCCGGGTCACCTCGTCCTGCACGGCGAAAATATCGTGCAGCTCGCGATCGTAGCGCTCTGCCCATACGTGTCCGCCGCTGGTGCCGTCTATCAGCTGGGCGGTGATGCGTACCCGATTGGCGGCCTTGCGCACGCCACCCTCCAACACGTAGCGCACACCCAGCTCACGGCACACGTCACGCACGTCGAATCGCTTTCCCTTGTACGCGAAGGTCGAGTTGCGGGCGATGACGAACAAGCCGGCGATCTTGGAAAGATCCGTGATGATGTCTTCGACGATGCCATCGCTGAAATACTCCTGCTCCGGGTCGCCGCTCAAGTTGGTAAACGGCAGAACGGCGATGGAAGGCTTGCCGGGAAGATCCAGTTCAACTGGTTCCGAAGCTGTGGCCCGAGTTTGTTTCGCCGTGCCTGCCAGCAACCGAAACGCACGCACTGGTCTCTCGATATTCTTGACCTGCTGCTCACCCATGAACTCGTACTGAACCGCCAGCTTGTTCCCGATAGCATCGTGCACGGTGCCCGAAATACAGATACCTCCGGGTTCGGCCAAACTCTCCAACCTTGCGGCGATATTCACCCCGTCACCATAGATATCGCCCCGGTCCTCGATCACATCACCCAGGTTCAGACCGATGCGAAATTCGAGCCTTCGATCTTCGGGCAATTTCTCACTCCGAGTCTTCAAGTCTTTCTGAATGGCGGCAGCACAGTCGATCGCGTCAACCACCGCCTCGAACATAGCGAGCACCGCGTCGCCCGCGTAGTGCATGACCCGGCCACGGTGGCGCCCGACGATGGTGGAGATGACGTCCAGATACTCGCTGAGCTTACGGTGGGTAGCATCCTCGTCCTCTCCTGTCAGGCGCGAGTATCCAGCGACATCTGCGTACAGTATCGCAGCGAGCTTGCGGGGGAGTCGCTCGGAATTCTCCACTGACGTAATCCTTCGATCTCCCGGGTGGCAGGATCAGAGGGAATTCTACAGCTCCATCGGCGGGAATTCCCGGCTAGCCGAGCTGCAATCAGCGCTTTCCACCAGACCCGCCCTGCGCAGTCCGTCGAGGATTCGACTTTCGTCGAAGACGCGGACACCACCGGTCACTGGTTCTTCAACGATGGCTCGGTGCCGGTCACGGTCCTGGTTTGTGACATCGTTCCGTCGCCGTCATAGGCGGTCGCGTGGGGATAACGGTTGAGGCGGAAAGGGATGTCCGCCTAGTCCCCGCACACGGCCTCGCGCACGCTCGCCCAGTGTCCACCGTCAGGTAGTCCTCGGGCCCGTCCATGCCGGGCGTGCCCCGGGGCATGCTGGTGAAAACGAAATCCGCCACTTGCCGGGCCGTGGGATCCGTAGCCGCTAGATCACACGCCGCCAGATACCGGCTCTCGTCTTTGGCGAGCCATTGAACAACACTCCATGTCGCGTGGTTTCTGTGCCCTCTGCTTTTCACAATTTGCCGTTCGCGAGCGGTGCGCGGGCCGAAGCGGCGCTCAAAGAGCTGGCCATGATTAAAATCTCTCCGGCATTGATGAATAGACTTTGAAGTCGATGCAAGCACCCATTGACAGCCTGTCGATTCAAGCGCACTGATGATCTCTTAGAATCTTATCAGCCAGCTCCTCTCGAACACGATCTCTTCCTTCTCGAAAGCTCTGAGCGTAGCCGTGATATAGAAGTGCTCACTGTCGCTGGTCATCTTCGTTGACATTTCGGTTCGAATTTTCCATTCGGAGCGCTCGAGAATCTGGATCCAGCTGGCTTCCGCGACCGCCGATGTCGGATCGGCCGGGAAAATGGAGAATTTCTGATGCACACTGCTTCCCGACCCGAGCCCTGTCGCCGGTCATGGTGAAGTTCACGATGAGAAGCTGCGGGAACAGGTTCATCGAGGGTTTCAACCTTGCGGGTCATTGTGTGTTATCCCGAAGCCAGGCTGCGAACTCTCCCTCGCTCATCTCTCCAGCAGCGAGGGCGAGTACGGATTGCGTCGCGTCCGGCTCCGAGGCAGTGAACCGTCGACCGTTTAATTCGACAAACAGAACCCCGATGACGAAACCGGCACGCTTGTTGCCGTCGATAAAGGGATGATTGCGTACAATTCCGACCGTGCAGGCAGCCGCCAGGTCGAAAATGTCCGGATCACCATGGGCATAGAGCTGCTGCGGGCGGGCGATAGCGGACTCCAATAGACCAGTATCACGAACCCCCGCCGCGCCACCGTGCTCGGCGAGCTGGCAGTCATGAATCGCGAGCACCTCGAGCTTGGTGATCCATACTGGCTCCGTCACTTCGCCAATTCGCGCAGCGTGTTGCGGTAGCGGGTCATGATCTCTTCGGCCTTCTTCATCTTTGCCTCGAAATCGGGGTCATAGGGTGTGATCTTGTAGCCGCCGTCCGGGGCTTCGGTGAGATAGAGGGTGTCACCCTCTTGCACGTGCATCCGGTCGGCGGCTTCGCGAGGCAGAACGAAGCCGAGAGAGTTCCCAACCTTTCGGACTTTCAAATTAAGCATTATATCGCTTCTCCAGAGATGTTATTACACAAGTTATAACTTCATACGGAGAGAGAAGCAAGGAGAAAGCCCGCCGCCGACCCTGTCGGCAAGTTCTGGACACCCACTAAATTCTGGACCCCCA
>SMUY01210929.1_pt1 | contig 12160 bp, 19 predicted proteins | sample 2456441 | NCBI WGS metagenome assembly SMUY01 (sample SAMN11095931, study PRJNA526329) | marine sediment metagenome | biome: Marine sediment; feature: Surficial sediment; material: Deep marine sediment; isolation source: Hadal surficial sediment | place: Pacific Ocean | collected 2014-11 | depth...
GGGACCGAGATACCAGCGCATTACATGTTACCAGCGAATGCGGTGGTCAATATTGAGGATGGTGCTGAGATTAAAGTCGGTGATGTTGTTGCACGACTACCACAGGAATCTGCCAAGACGCACGATATTACAGGTGGTTTGCCTCGTGTTGCTGATCTGTTCGAAGCAAGGAAGCCGAAAGAACCCGCAATTATGGCTGAAATCACAGGGACTGTTAGCTTTGGTAAGGAGACAAAAGGCAAGCAGCGCCTCATTATCTCAGGGCCTGATGGAGAACATTACGAAACCCTGATACCTAAATGGAGACACATCACTGCATTTGATGGAGAACATGTTGAACAAGGCGAAAGTATTGCAGACGGAGCACCAACACCCCATGATATCTTGCGCCTGAAAGGTGTACATGCCCTGGCAAATTATATTGTTACTGAGATTCAGGAAGTGTACAGACTGCAAGGCGTGAAGATTAATGATAAACATATCGAGGTTATCGTCAGGCAGATGCTGAGGAAGGTGGAGATCACCGACCCTGGTGACACAAAACTCTTGAGAGGTGAGCAGATTGAAAAATCGAGAGGTCTTGATGAAAATGAGAAGATGATCAATGAAGGCAAGCAGCCCGCCAAGTGGGATCCTGTGCTTTTAGGCATCACTAAGGCATCGTTATCCACAGAATCATTCATTTCAGCAGCCTCTTTCCAGGAAACCACACGCGTTCTGACTGAAGCAAGTGTCTGTGGCAAGGTTGATGACCTCAGGGGGCTGAAGGAAAATGTCATCGTCGGGCGATTAATCCCGGCTGGAACGGGCCTTGTCTATCATACAGAGAGACGACAGAGAGCCACGGAGGAAGAGCTGATAATGGATGAGGCATCAGAGGCAATCCCGTTGGCTACAGCGGAATCAGTGGATGAGGCAGCAAATCAGGAAGAAGGGATGCCGACGGTATAAAACTGGTTTATGGCTTGACGGGTGCGCCGTCAAGCCATAGTATTCCGCTGCTTTGTCAGGCCTGATTCATAACCGTGCCTGACAAGTTGTTTTGGGACTTGGAAATGTTTGGAGGATGGTTACCGTTTGGCCTCCTGACGTTAGAGTCCAGACCATTAGGATTACCCGATAATTGACAAACCGTGAGGCTAGTTGAGAAGTTTCTCTGGCACTATGGAGAGGGACGCTTTGACTATTTTTAATGGGTAAATTGGCACAGATTAAATGACTAGAAAATAGCAACATTGAATATGACGACGATTAATCAATTAGTTAGAAAACCGCGCAAACGCCAACGTGTTAAAAGTAAAGTACCCGCGTTGGAAGCTTGTCCACAAAAACGGGGTGTCTGTACACGTGTCTATACGACGACCCCGAAAAAACCGAACTCGGCTCTTCGTAAGGTCGCCCGCGTCAGATTAACGAATGGACATGAAGTGTCGACTTATATTGGCGGTGAAGGCCATAACTTGCAGGAACACTCTGTGATTTTGATTCGCGGTGGTCGTGTTAAAGATTTGCCAGGTGTTCGCTACCACACAGTTCGCGGCACTCTAGATACATCAGGTGTAAGTGATAGACGTAATGGCCGTTCAAAATATGGCACTAAACGTCCGAAATAATTAAGCCCGAATAAGTGAGTATAAGTAAATATATACGGAACAGGTTAAATAGCAGAATTTTATAAAGAGTACTGACATGTCAAGAAGAAGAGTTGCCGAAAAAAGAGAGAATCTACCTGATCCGAAATTTGGTGATCAGACACTGGCCAAGTTCATTAATATGATTATGAAAAGTGGCAAGAAGTCCGTCGCTGAAAGGATTGTTTATGGTGCTTTGGACGAAATGGGTGGAAAGGGTAAAGGCGAACCATTAGAGCTTTTTTCAAAGGCACTCGATAACGTCAAACCCATCGTTGAAGTGAAGTCGCGGCGTGTCGGTGGTGCAACTTATCAGATACCTGTCGAAGTCCGTCAGGCGCGAAGCGTTACTTTGGCAATGCGCTGGTTGGTTGGTGCAGCTAAGAAAAGAAGCGAAAAAAACATGGGCTTACGTCTAGCTGGTGAGTTACTGGATGCTTCAGAAAATAAAGGGTCTGCTATCAAGAAGCGTGAGGAAACGCACAAGATGGCTGAAGCGAATAAAGCTTTCTCACATTTCCGTTGGTAAATCTTTAGAAATCTAATTTTAGAAAGAATATTTAAAGTGGCAAGAACAACACCCATAGAACGCTATCGTAATATCGGTATTATGGCCCATATTGACGCGGGCAAGACAACAACGACAGAACGTATTCTGTTCTACACTGGTGTCTCGCATAAAATTGGTGAAGTTCATGATGGTGCCGCGACCATGGACTGGATGGAGCAAGAGCAGGAGCGAGGGATCACGATTACCTCAGCATCTACGACATGTTTCTGGAAAGGCATGGCAGGTCAATACGACGAACATCGTATTAATATTATTGATACACCAGGGCACGTCGACTTCACCATTGAAGTTGAACGTTCATTGCGTGTGCTGGATGGTGCTTGTGCCGTGTTCTGTGCTGTGGGTGGTGTTGAGCCTCAGTCTGAAACAGTATGGAGACAGGCAAATAATTACAACGTTCCTCGCATGGTCTTTGTCAATAAGATGGATCGCGCAGGTGCAGATTTCCTAGGAGTTGTCGAACAAATTAAAGAACGACTTGGGGGTATTGCTGTCCCCATGCAGATTGCGATTGGTGCTGAAGAAAATTATGAAGGAGTGGTTGACCTTATCAGGATGAAAGCGATCTATTGGGATGAGACTGATCTGGGTACCAAATATGAAGAACGTGAGATCCCGGCCGATCTTCAAAGTCTTTGTGAAAAATGGCGTCAAAACATGGTTGAGACTGCTGCAGAGGCCGATGAAGAGCTGATGGAAAAATTCCTTAAAGAAGAGGAACTGTCAGCAGAGGAAATCAAGAAGGGCATCCGTAGCAGGACATTGGCAAATGAGATTGTTCCTGCTTTTTGCGGCGCTGCTTTTAAAAATAAAGGTATCCAGGCCTTACTGGATGGTGTCATCGACTATATGCCGTCGCCGGTGGATGTTCCAGCGATAAAGGGGATTTTGGACGATGGTAAAGAGACAGAAGCAGAAAGACCCGCAAAGGATGATGCCCCGTTTGCCGCATTGGCATTTAAGATCGCAACCGATCCTTTCGTAGGTAACCTGACATTTTTCAGAGTTTATTCCGGTGTATTGAGTTCTGGAGATACTATCTATAACCCGGTCAAGGGCAAGAAGGGACGTATTGGTCGTCTGATGCAAATGCATGCAAATCGTCGTCAAGAAATCAAGGAAGTCAGGGCGGGTGATATTGCTGCCGCTGTTGGTCTCAAAGATGTGACAACAGGAGATACACTTTGTGATAAAGACAACGTGATTACATTGGAGCGCATAGTGTTTCCAGAGCCAGTGATCGCTGTTGCTGTAGAACCCAGGACCAAGGCAGATCAGGAAAAAATGGGAATTGCACTGGGTAAACTTGCGCATGAAGATCCATCTTTCCGGGTGTCGACGGATGAAGAATCCGGGCAGACCATTATCGCCGGCATGGGTGAGCTTCATTTAGAAATTATTGTCGATCGAATGAAGCGCGAATTCAGTGTGGAGGCAAATGTAGGTAAGCCCCAGGTAGCCTATCGTGAAACAATTCGCAAGGTTATTGAGAAAGTCGAAGGTAAATTTGTACGTCAGTCAGGTGGTCGCGGTCAATATGGCCATGTGATATTCAAATTGGAGCCACAGAAACCAGGTGCAGGTTACGAGTTTGTTAATAAAATTGTCGGTGGTGCGGTGCCCAAAGAATATATCGCTGCAGTTGATAAAGGTGTTCAGGAACAAATGGTTAATGGCATCCTGGCAGGCTATCCAGTTGAAGATGTCAAAGTTACTTTGTTCGATGGTTCTTATCATGATGTTGACTCCAGCGAAATGGCGTTTAAAATCGCCGGCTCGATGGGTTTCAGGGCAGGTGCTATCAAGGCGAATCCCGTGTTACTGGAACCTGTGATGAAAGTCGAAATCGTGACACCAGAAGAATATCTGGGGTCAGTAAATGGAGATATAAACAGGCGCCGCGGTATCTTGCAGGGATCTGAAGACTCAACTGCAGGAAAAATTATACGTGCAGAAGTGCCTCTGTCTGAAATGTTCGGATATGCAACCGATCTGCGCTCGGCAACGCAAGGTCGTGCGACGTATACGATGGAATTCGAAAAATATAAAGAGGTTCCGGCAAATATTGCCGAGGGCATCATGAATAAGAATTTATAAATGTATATCAATCAATAAACGATAAGATAAGAGGTGATTAGCTGTGTCCAAGGAGAAATTCGAACGAACGAAGCCACATATCAATGTGGGTACGATAGGTCACGTCGATCATGGTAAGACAACACTGACGGCGGCGATCACCAAGATCATGGCGGAGAAACATGGGGGTGAATACAAGGCCTATGATCAGATTGATAATGCGCCGGAAGAAAAAGAACGCGGGATCACGATTGCCACAGCGCACGTAGAATACGAAAGTGATAATCGCCACTATGCACACGTTGACTGTCCGGGGCATGCTGACTATGTGAAGAACATGATCACCGGTGCAGCGCAGATGGATGGGGCGATCCTGGTCTGTAGTGCAGCGGACGGCCCGATGCCACAGACAAGAGAGCACATATTACTGGCCCGCCAGGTCGGCGTGCCCTACGTGGTGGTATATCTGAACAAGGCCGACCAGGTTGATGATGAAGAATTACTGGAACTGGTTGAGATGGAAGTCCGTGAGTTGCTGGATACCTACGAATTTCCAGGAGACGACACCCCGATAATCACAGGCTCAGCGCTGAAGGCCCTGGAAGGTGATGAAAGCGATATTGGTATCCCCTCTGTATTGAAGCTGATTGCGGCGATGGATGACTATATCCCGGTGCCTGATCGTGCAGTTGACCAACCCTTTCTGATGCCGATTGAAGACGTATTCTCGATATCTGGACGAGGGACTGTGGTGACGGGACGTATAGACCGTGGCATTGTCAAGGTAGGAGAAGAGATTGAGATTGTGGGTATTAAAGAGACCCGGAAGACCACCTGTACAGGTGTTGAGATGTTCAGGAAGTTGCTTGACGAAGGACGGGCGGGTGACAACGTGGGGGTATTATTACGAGGCACCAAGCGAGAAGAAGTAGAACGTGGACAGGTGTTGTGCCATCCAGGCTCGATTACGCCGCACACACGTTTTGAAGCAGAGATATATGTGTTATCGAAAGATGAAGGTGGCAGGCACACGCCATTTTTTGCCAACTACCGACCCCAGTTTTACTTCCGTACCACGGACGTGACAGGAGCCATTGAATTGCCTGATGGGACTGAGATGGTGATGCCCGGAGATAACGTAAAACTGGAAGTGACCTTGATAGCACCGATTGCGATGGAGGAAGGCTTACGCTTTGCGATACGTGAGGGTGGTCGTACTGTTGGTGCGGGTGTCGTTGCCAAGGTTATTGAGTAATTATCATGGCAGAAGAACAAGTCATACGTATACGCTTAAAAGCATTTGATCATCGTTTGATCGATCAATCGACACGTGAAATTGTCGAAACAGCAAGGCGTACTGGCGCACAGGTAAAGGGACCTATCCCCCTGCCAACCAAGAAGGAAAGGTTTACGATTTTAATATCGCCACATGTAAATAAAGATGCGCGTGATCAATATGAAATTCGTACTCATAAGCGTTTGATAGACATTGTAAATCCAACGGATAAAACAGTTGATGCATTGATGAAACTGGATCTTGCTGCTGGTGTTGATGTACAAATTAAACTTAATTAATCCAGCAATAAATATTGGGTATTGGTAACAAGGTAATGACTATTGGAATTGTTGGACGTAAACGGGGGATGACCAGAATCTTCACAGAAGATGGACGCTCGATACCCGTGACAGTTATTGAGGCCGGCGTTAATCGGGTTGCTCGTCTCACCTGCCCTGAAAAGGATGGTTATCGTGCTGTGCAAGTTGCCTGGGGCAGTAAAAAACCAGGCAAGGCGAATAAACCAGTTGCAGGCACCTATGCCAAGGCGAATATTGATTTGGGTGAAGGACTGGTTGAGTATCGTATTGCAGGCGATGAAGAGCTATCAGAGGGCAGCGAAATTAAAGTTGATATGTTTGAAGCAGGCCAGAAGGTTGACGTCTCCGGGACGACAATTGGTAAGGGTTATGGTGGCGTTATCAAGCGTCATCATTTCAGTCACCAAAGGAATTCACACGGTAACTCACTTTCTCATCGAGCCCCCGGTTCAATAGGACAGTGTCAGACACCTGGGCGCGTGTTTAAGGGTAAAAAAATGGCAGGTCACATGGGTAATGTGAAAAGAACTGTGCAAAACCTTGAAGTTGTCAGAGTAGATAGCGAGAGAAACCTTTTGTTAATCAAAGGTGCAGTACCAGGTGCTAAAGGTGGCAAAGTGGTTATCAAGCCATCAGTGAAGACTCGTGCTTGAAGGGTTAGTTATGGAATTAAAATTAAGACAATCAAATAAAAAGAAGGATGGAAAGGTCACAGTTGCAGATAGTATTTTTGCAACAGAGTACAACGAAGCACTCATCCATCAGGCGTTAACTGCATTTATGGCCGGTTCAAGGGCAGGTACCAAGGCGCAAAAATCGCGTTCGGATGCACGTGGCGGTGGTAGAAAACCTTGGAGACAAAAAGGCACGGGCCGTGCCAGATCGGGAACGATACGCAGCCCGATATGGAGAGGTGGTGGTGTTACTTTTGCCGCAAGACCAAAGGACTATTCTCAAAAGCTGAATAAAAAAATGTATCGTGGTGCGATGCGTTCTATTCTCGCTGAACTGGCCCGTCAGGACAGGCTGATAGTGATTGATGAGTTTTCGGTTGCTGAACCGAGGACAAAAGACATGGTGGCACGATTAAAAACACTGGATTTGAGTGATGTGTTGATAGTGACAAACGAAGTGTCCGAAAATCTGTTTCTGTCGACAAGAAATATTCCCCATGTCGATGTTGTAGATACTGAAGAGATTAATCCCTATGTGTTGATTGGATATGAAAAGGTGTTAATGACTCAGGGTGCTCTTACAAGAGTAGAGGAGTTGCTGGCATGAGCGCAAAAGAAATAAACCATGGAGAAATAAACCATGGAAACTTAAGTCAGGAAAAATTAATGAAAATTGTGCTGGAACCACGCGTTACTGAAAAGAGCACGCTAGTCGGAGAGAAATACAATCAATTCGTCTTCAAGGTACTTAAAAGTGCAACTAAACCTGAGATTAAAAATGCAATTGAGCTGCTTTTTAAGGTTGAAGTTGAATCTGTTCAGGTGAGCAACGTTAAAGGGAAAAACAAAATATTTAAGCGTGAACCGGGTAAACGTCCAGACTGGAAGAAAGCTTACGTGAAGCTGAAGTCCGGATTTGATATTGATTTCATGGGAGCATAGTGAAGTACTGTGACTGAATTATGGCATTAATTAAACCAAAACCGACCTCTGCCGGACGCCGTTCACAAGTCAAGGTCGTGACGCCTGATCTGTACAAGGGTGCGCCTTTCGAACCCTTGCTTGAAAAGCAAAGTAAGAACTCAGGACGCAACAACAATGGACGCATCACGGTACGTCATCGTGGTGGTGGTGCAAAACAGCGTTATCGTATTATTGATTTCAAACGTAATAAGGACGGTATTGCGGCGAAGGTAGAGCATATTGAATATGACCCGAATAGAACAGCACACATTGCCTTGTTGTTGTATGCCGATGGTGAGCGGCGTTACATTATAGCATCAGAGGGGATCAAGGAAGGTGATGAGGTGATGTCGGGTGAATCTGCGCCGATTAAGGCAGGTAACTGTTTGCCGTTGCGTAATATTCCTCTAGGCACCACGATTCATTGCGTCGAAATGAAGCCTGGCAAAGGTGCACAAATGGCGAGAAGTGCAGGTGCCAGTGTGCAGTTAGTTGCACGTGAAGGTAGTTATGCAACATTAAGGATGCGTTCAGGTGAGATGAGAAAAGTATTAGCCGAATGTCGTGCGACAATTGGTGAAGTTAGTAATGGTGAGCACGCACTTAGATCACTGGGTAAGGCTGGTGCCAAGAGATGGCTCGGTATACGCCCAACAGTGCGGGGTGTTGCGATGAACCCTGTTGATCATCCTCATGGCGGTGGTGAAGGAAGAACCTCGGGCGGTCGTCATCCAGTGACTCCTTGGGGTGTGCCAACGAAAGGTTATAAAACTCGTAAAAACAAGCGTTCAGATAATTTAATCGTACGCAGACGTCAGAAATAACGGAAAGAATAGATGCCACGTTCAATTAAAAAAGGCCCATTTGTTGATCATCATTTAGCAAAGAAAATTGATGCAGCAAGAGCAGCGAATGATAAACGTCCGATAAAGACCTGGTCTCGCCGTTCCATGGTGTTGCCCGATATGGTTGGCTTGACCATAGCAGTACATAACGGGCGTGACCACATGCCTGTTTTCATTACTGAAAATATGGTCGGTCATAAATTGGGTGAATTTGCAGTGACCCGTACATTCAGGGGTCATCTTGCGGATCGGAAAAGTTAATTAAGGATAAGGTAACTTATTGGGGTTTATGATGTCGACATCAGCGAAATTGAGTAACACAAGACTTTCTCCGCAAAAGATGCGCCTGGTTGCGGATCAGGTAAGGGGCTTGCCTGTGGAAAAAGCATTGGATGTACTTGCATTCAGTAACAAAAAAGCAGCGACTGTCATAAAGAAAGTACTCGAATCAGCGATAGCAAATGCAGAGCATAATGATGGTGCTGATATTGATGAACTGAAGATTTCCGAAATCCTTGTTGATGCGGGTCCAACAATGAAACGGTTACGTACCAGGGCAAGAGGTCGTGCGGACAGAATTATAAAGAGAACCAGCCACGTAAAAGTGACTGTCTCCGAGACGGAAGGGTAAGAGTGTAATGGGTCAAAAAGTACATCCAACGGGAATGCGGTTAGGGATTGTTAAAGACTGGACATCGACATGGTATGCAAATTCCAAAGATTATCCTAATTTTCTGCATACAGATTTAAAAGTACGTGAATACTTACAAAAGAAACTGGCAAGTGCATCAGTAAGTCGTATACAGATAGAGCGTCCGGCGAACAATGCACGGGTGATTATTCACACTGCACGCCCAGGAATTGTGATTGGTAAAAAAGGCGAAGATATTGACCGTTTACGTATCGCCATATCAAATATAATGGGTGTCCCAGCCCAGGTGAGTGTTGAGGAAATTCGTAAACCGGAACTGGATGCCACATTGGTCGCACAGAATGTTGCATCACAGATTGAACGAAGAATTATGTTCAGACGTGCAATGAAACGTGCAGTAACCAACAGCATGAGAATAGGTGCTGAAGGTATCAAGATAAATGTAGCAGGACGATTGAATGGTGCAGAAATTGCGCGCTCTGAATGGTATAGAGAGGGTCGTGTGCCATTACACACATTGAGGGCCGATATTGATTACGGGGTTGCAGAAGCAAGTACGACCTACGGAATCATCGGTATTAAAGTCTGGATATTTAAAGGTGAAATTTTTGATTATGGCAAGAAATACAGCGGAAAAGCTGAAGCCATAGAAAAAGTTTCTACAAGCTGACGGGTATAGATAAGTGTTACAACCCAAAAGAACTAAATTCAGAAAGCAAAACAAAGGTCGTAATCGTGGCATGGCCACTGTGAGTAATAAAGTGAGTTTCGGTGAGTTCGGCTTAAAGGCGACAACTCGTGGGCGAATTACAGCTCGTCAAATCGAGGCCGCGCGTAGAACCATCACACGCAAGATTAAGCGTGGCGGGAAAATTTGGATCAGGATATTTCCTGATAAACCGATTACCAAGAAACCATTAGAAGTGCGTCAGGGTAAAGGCAAAGGTAATGTTGAATACTGGATTGCGCAGATTCAACCCGGCAGGATGCTCTATGAACTTGAAGGTGTGCCAGAAGACCTGGCAAGAGAGGCATTCAAACTGGCCTCAGCAAAATTGCCTGTAAAAACAACATTCATTAGCAGGACGATAATGTGATGAAAGCTGTGGAATTAAGACAAAAGAAATCTGAAGAACTGGATGCTTTACTGTTAGAGCTGCTACGCGAGCAGTTTAATTTGCGTATGCAAAAAGGCACCGGACAGTTGGGGAAACCAAGTGAAGTGAAACGTGTACGTCGCACGATAGCGCGAGTGAAAACAGTAATCGCTGAGATGGCAACAGGTAATAGTTGATGAGTGAAATACAAAAAACAGCCAAGACAATCACGGGTCAGGTGATTAGTAATAAAATGGATAAGACCATTTCAGTACTGGTCTCAAGGAAGGTAAAACATCCTTTGTACGAGAAATATATCAGGCGCTCATCAAAATTTATGGCGCATGATGAAAACAATGAATGTAAGGAAGGTGATGTAGTTGTTATTGAAGCATCAAAACCTATTTCAAAAAACAAGTTTTGGAAGCTGCAAAAAGTAGTTACCAAGACTCAAGGAATCTAGAGAGCAGAGGAGTAGCGTAGATGATACAAATGCAGACCATGCTGGATGCCGCAGATAATAGTGGTGCGCGCCGGCTGATGTGCGTTAAGGTTCTTGGTGGTTCCAAGCGACGCTACGCCGGAATTGGTGATGTCATTAAAGTGACAGTGAAGGAAGCCATCCCACGGGGTAAAGTTAAAAAAGGTGAACTCTATGATGCGGTTGTTGTAAGAACTCGTAAAGGTGTTCGCCGTTCTGATGGGTCACTGATCAGGTTCGATGGCAATGCTGCTGTTTTACTGAATAGTCAGCGTCAGCCTATAGGTACTCGGATTTTTGGTCCGGTAACGCGTGAATTAAGAAGCGCTGAATTTATGAAGATTGTGTCTCTAGCACCCGAGGTTTTATAGAAAATGCGTAAGATTAGTAAAGGTGATGAGGTCGTTGTTCTGGCCGGAAAGGACAAAGGCAAACGTGGTGTTGTATTGAAAGTGATGCAAGAACTGGAAAAGGTCATTGTCGAAAATATAAATATGGTGAAACGTCATACCAAAGGGAATCCAATGCAAGGAACACCGGGCGGTATTGTTGAAAAAGAAATGCCATTACATATATCGAATGTAGCTATCTGGAATCCAGTATCGGGAAAGGCAGATCGGGTCGGAGTCAAAACGTTGAAAGATGGACAAAAGGTGCGCTTCTTCAAGTCTAACGACGAAGTCGTAGATGTCTGAAGGCGGAAATATAATGGTTAGACTAGAAGAATTTTATAAAGAAAAAGTAATTAAGCAACTGACTGATCAGTTTGCTTATAAAACAGTGATGCAGGTTCCTCGTATCACAAAGGTGACACTGAATATGGGGCTAGGTGAAGCAGTCGCTGATAAAAAGATCATTGAACATGCAGTCAGTGATATGGCAAAAATTGCGGGACAGAAACCTGTGGTAAATCTTGCCAGAAAATCCGTCGCAAATTTTAAGATTCGTGAAGGTTGGCCTGTCGGATGTAAGGTAACTTTACGCAGAGAGCGGATGTACGAATTTCTGGATCGACTCATTTCGATTTCCATTCCGCGTATTCGTGATTTTCGTGGGTTTAGTGCGAAATCATTCGATGGGCGTGGTAATTACAGTCTCGGTATTAAGGAACAGATTATTTTTCCTGAAATTGATTACGACAAGATAGATACACTTCGTGGCATGGATATAACCATTACAACAACCGCAAGAACAGATGATGAAGGCCGTGCATTATTGACGGCGTTCAATTTTCCATTACGTAAATAATATTTGAGGTCGATATGGCAAAGGTTTCAATGATTAATCGTGAGCTAAAGCGTACAAAGCTGGTCAAGAAATATGCAGCCAAACGCGAAGGGTTGAAGGCTCAGATTAAAAATATGTCACTCAGTGAAGAAGAACGAAGGGTAGCAAGAGAAAAACTGAACATGTTGCCACGTGACTCCAGTCCAGTGAGACAACGCAACAGGTGCAATTTGACCGGACGTCCGCACGGTTATTACCGTAAGTTTGGGCTTTCTAGAAACAAACTGCGTGAAGCAGCCATGCGTGGTGATGTTCCAGGTCTGGTTAAGGCTAGTTGGTAGGAGAAA
>SMUY01183235.1_pt1 | contig 12159 bp, 9 predicted proteins | sample 2456441 | NCBI WGS metagenome assembly SMUY01 (sample SAMN11095931, study PRJNA526329) | marine sediment metagenome | biome: Marine sediment; feature: Surficial sediment; material: Deep marine sediment; isolation source: Hadal surficial sediment | place: Pacific Ocean | collected 2014-11 | depth 0-1...
CACTCAGTAAATTAAAATAAATAATGAAGACAAGTAGCCCCACCGCCAGGCGTGCATAACGGCCTTGCCGTGGCTGACTGCGGCTTAATGGTACGGCGAGGATGCCGAGTATCAAGGTCGTTAGTGGCACGCTGATTCGCCACTGCAACTCGGCAACTTTGTCGCTGGACCTGGACTTCATCAGATCCCGCGTACTCATTGCACGCGTTCGCTCGTCCGGTTCGGAGATGTTCGGCAGGCGGTAGGGAATACCGTGCTCGGCAAACTCCATAACCCGAAAGTCGGTTGTTCCAGGCAGACCTTCGTATCGCCGACCGTTGTAAAGTACGAAGAAACGGGTATCGGCGTCTTCGGATTCCACCTGTTCGCCGCGCTCGGCGATAACGACTTCGACTCCTCCAGATTCCGTTTGCCGTTGTAAAAATACGTTTTCGACTGCTCCCGGGCCGATAACCCGTTCGGCATAGATGACGGTACCATCCGAACCGGCCGTGAACCTGCCGGGTTCGATGCTCGCCAGGTTCGCCTGACGTTGTGCGGCTGCGCCAATTCGATCGACCGCCGTCAGCGCTTTCGGGCCTATATCCATTGCGAGCCAGCCGACCCCGAGTGCCAGGGGAAGGATAAGCCACAAGAGTGGCCGGTAGATTCCGCGAGGTCCGACCCTGCAAGCCATCATCGCTGGCATTTCACTGTCCTGATACAGCCGGCCAAGTGCGAGCATTATGGCCAGGAACAGGCCGATCGGAACCACGAGTGTCAGGTACTGCAGGCCGGTCAATGCGATCAGCTTGAATACGGCATCTTTCGGCAAACTGCCCTTGGCGACTTCGCCCAGGACGTGGGCAAATTGATTCGTCAACAGAATGGCCAACAATACCCCGGTCACAGCCAGCCAGGTCTGTGCAACTTCGCGAAATATGTAACGATCCAGAATACGAAACATCGATATATCTGTGATTTTCTTAACTAAATTCGACCGGATCGGTTAGACTACCGCTTTTACTTTGCCTGCGACAGTCCCTTCGTCGCATTGCGGCAGAACGACACAAATAGATAACAAAACATCCAGATAACAACACATCACATCGGGTTCGCAGGGGGACAGCGATGACGGCGACGTGAAGCCGGAATCCGGAGATTTAGGTCCGAATCTGTTGAGTGATAAGGCATTCTTGATCTATGAAATATTTCACCACTACGAGCGCTGCATCTCGCCGCGCCGGTAGCTGCGTTATTGTCGGGATTTACGAGCGTGGCAGACTCGGTGAAGCTGCAACCGACATCGATAAAGCCAGCAAGGGTCTGATTCGCCATCACATCAAACGCGGGGATCTGACTGGACAGCTGGGAAGCACCCGCTTGCTGACGTCGGTTGACGGCGTCAAAGCACAAAGAGTACTCGTTGTCGGACTTGGCAAAGTAAGTTCATTCGGCATCAATCAGTTCAGGAAGGCGACCGACGCTGCAATTAGTGCGTTGAAGTCGGGCAAAGTCGCCGATGTTGCCAATTACCTGACGCTCGAAGACGTCGAAGGAGTGAGTCCATATTATCTGGCACGCTACTGCGTTCAGACAGTTGGTGACAGCCTGTACCGTTTTACTGAAATGAAAAGCAGTCACCGCGACCCGCCGATCGCCTTGAAGCGAATCGGCCTGGCGTTGCGAAAAAAAGGCGATGCATCCAAAGTAATGCGAGGTGCAAAACATGCCGATGCCATCATCGCCGGCATGACCCTGGCAAAAGACCTTGGCAATCTGCCTCCCAACATCTGTACCCCGAGTTACCTGGCCCGAACGGCTCAACGCCTTGCACGTGAAAACAAAAATCTTCAAACGCGCGTAATCGGTGAGACTGAAATGAAACGCCTGGGGATGCACTCGCTGCTATCCGTCACGGCGGGCACCGTGCTGCCTGCAAAACTGATCGTGATGCGGTACAAGGGCGCGACGAAGCAGGCCCCGGTCGTCCTCGTCGGCAAAGGCGTCACCTTTGATGCCGGCGGCATTTCATTAAAACCCGGTCCCGGGATGGACGAAATGAAGTTCGATATGTGCGGTGCGGCCTCTGTAATTGCCACCATCACCGTCGTTGCGAAACTGAAGCTGCCGATTAATGTCATCGTTGTCGTGCCGACCTGCGAAAACTTGCCAAGTGGCACCGCAACCCGCCCCGGCGATATCGTCAAGAGTATGTCAGGCCAGACCATCGAGATCCTGAACACGGACGCGGAAGGTCGCCTGATTCTTTGCGATGCCCTGACCTACGCAAAACGATTCAAGCCGGCTGCACTGATCGATGTCGCCACATTAACGGGCGCCTGCGTGATTGCGCTGGGACATCACCGGACCGCAGTGATGAGTAACAACGACAAACTGGCTGACAGCATAATCGATGCCGGCATTGCTGCAGACGATCGTGGTTGGCGCATGCCTTTGACACAAGAGTACGAACACCAGCTCAAGAGCAATTTCGCCGACTTTGCGAATGTCGGTGGCCGCGAGGGTGGCGCGATTACGGCCGCCTGTTTCTTGAGCAAGTTCACCAAAGGCACCGAGTGGGCGCATCTCGATATCGCGGGTACGGCCTGGCGTTCGGGGCGAAAGAAAGGCAGCACGGCCCGCCCGGTCCCGATGCTGACCGAACTCTTGCTACAGCGCGCTGGCGCCCTTCCCTAAGTACTTGCCATGTCACGCGTGGATTTCTATATTCTCGCGGGCACGGGTGAGCCATCACGGCACAAATTCGCCTGCCGGCTTGCCGAGAAAGCCTACCGGCTCAAGCACACCGTTCATATTCACACAGCCAACCGGCAACAGGCCGAATTGCTTGACGAACTACTGTGGACGTTTCGTGACGGCAGCTTTGTCCCGCACGAATTGCTCGGCGTGGCCGGTCGGCACACCGGTGCTCCGGTAACGATTGGCTTTGATAAAACGGGTATCGGTGGTCAGGACCTGTTGATCAATCTCACCGACGAGGTTCCCGAAATGGCAGGCTCTTTCCCCAGAGTCGCAGAGCTTGTAACCTCCGATGAGCCGAGCCGGCAACAAAGTCGGAAGCGATTTGTGCATTACCGGGAACTTGGGGCAGAGCTCGAAACGCACAACATATAAGGAGGATTGAGGTATCAACGCGAAAGCCGACCAAGACAACGAGCTGCCGGTTTTGACCGAAGCGGTGGAGCAGCCAGGCGCTTTGCCTGCCAGACCGTCGGCAGACGAGCTCGTCAAGCTGGAATCAAAGCTGTGCGCACAGAGCCTGACACTTGCCGACCAGCTGCTGCACGAGGCTTGTCGTGACATCGAGGATATGATCGTCGAACGCGTCATGAGCAAACTTCGCAGCGAGTTACCAGCCTTGGTTACGCGCGTTTTGCAGGATCATTTTGACGGCGAAGAATAACTCCCGTCGAGTATTTCTGGTGGACGCGAAGCGCCGACATGGATAAGTCCTACGATCCGAACAATATAGAGCAGCGGCAATACCGGCGCTGGGAGGAAAACGGTTACTTCAAGCCCAGCGGCAACGGTGAACCCTATTGCATCGTGATCCCGCCGCCAAACGTCACCGGCACACTCCACATGGGTCATGCCTTCCAGGACACGATCATGGATGCCTTGATTCGTTACCACAGGATGCAGGGGCGGAATACTCTGTGGCAGCCCGGTATGGATCATGCGGGCATCGCCACGCAAATGGTGGTCGAGCGTCAGTTGAACGCCGAGGGCCTGTCGCGGAAGGAACTCGGCCGGGAAAAATTCGTCAAGCGCGTCTGGAAGTGGAAAAATGAATCCGGCGGATTGATCTGTCAACAGCTGCGCCGCATGGGCTCATCAGTTGATTGGAGCCGTGAGCGATTCACGATGGACGACGACTTGTCGGCGGCAGTTACCGAAGTCTTCGTAAAACTCCATGAAGAAGGCCTCATATACCGGGGAAAGCGCCTGGTTAACTGGGACCCGGTCTTGCACACCGCCCTGTCCGACCTCGAAGTTCTGTCGACGGAAGAGCCCGGCAAACTCTGGTACTTCCGCTATCCACTCGTATCAGGAAATGGCCACCTGGTCGTGGCGACCACCCGGCCCGAAACAATGTTGGGCGACAGCGCGGTTGCGGTTCATCCCGAAGACCAGCGATACAAGGACCTGATTGGCGAAGAGGTCCTGTTGCCGCTGGTCGAAAGAAAGATGCCGATCATCGCCGACGAATATGTCGATCCCGAGTTCGGCACTGGTTGCGTCAAGATCACGCCGGCACACGATTTCAATGATTATGAAATCGGCAAGCGTCACGATTTGCCGCAATACAATATTTTTGACGATAACGCCGCGATCAATGACACGGTCCCGCAACCCTATCGCGGGCTTGACCGCTTTGTCGCTCGAAAGAAAGTCGTCGAGGACCTCGACGCGCTCGGCCTGCTGGACAAGGTCGAAGACTACGAAACCAAAATACCAAGGGGCGACCGAAGTACTGCGGTCGTCGAGCCGTACCTGACCAATCAGTGGTATGTGGACATCAAACCGCTGGCCAGGGCGGCGATCGAAGCGGTCGAGTCCGGCAAAATCAAATTCGTGCCGGAAAACTGGTCCAAGACCTACTACGAGTGGATGTACAACATTCAGGACTGGTGCATCAGCCGACAGCTTTGGTGGGGGCATCGCATTCCCGCCTGGTACGACAGCGACAACAATATCTATGTCGGCCGTAACGAGGACGAGATCCGCCAAAAACATGAGTTGCCTGCCGCTCTGGAATTGCGTCGGGACGATGATGTCCTGGATACCTGGTTCTCTTCGGCGCTCTGGCCGTTCAGCACACAGGGCTGGCCGAAGCAAACCGCTTCACTCAAGTCCTTCTATCCGGGCAACGTCCTGGTTACCGGCTTCGACATCATTTTTTTCTGGGTTGCGCGGATGATCATGATGGGCCTGAAATTCATGGACGACGTGCCGTTCCATGAAGTCTTTATCCACGGGCTGATTCGTGATCAGCATGGACAAAAGATGTCGAAGTCCAAGGGCAACGTACTTGATCCCCTGGATCTCATCGACGGGGTCGATCTCGACACCTTGCTCGAGAAACGCCTTAGCGGTCTTATGCAGGATCACCTGAAACCAACAATAGAAGCCTCGACCCGGCAGCAGTTTCCGGACGGCATACGTGCATACGGTGCGGACGCCCTGCGATTCACGTTTGCATCGTTGGCGACGACCGGCCGGGACCTTCGTTTCGACCTCGGGCGTATCGAAGGCTACAAGAACTTCTGCAACAAACTTTGGAATGCATCCAGATATGTGCTGATGAACACGGAGGATGTCGGCGAAGTCGACCACACTGCGTGTCTTGATGATGGCGACACGCAATTCAGTGCAGCCGATCGTTGGATACGCGCTCGCCTCAATCGTACTATCGAATCAGTGCATCAACACTTTGCAGCATATCGCCTCGACCTGGCGGCACAGGCAATGCATGAGTTCACCTGGCACGAGTTTTGCGATTGGTACCTCGAGCTATCGAAACCGGTACTGCAGTCAGAGCAAACCTCGGATGCCGAAAAACGCGGCACGCGCAAAACACTGATCGAAGTGCTCGAGACCTTGCTGCGCTTGCTACACCCGCTGATACCGTTTATCACCGAAGAAATCTGGCGTGAGCTTGCGCCGCGCGCGATGGTCGATGGCGAGACCATTATGTTGCAGCCTTTCCCGCAATCAATGGAGGCATGGCGGGACGACAAAGCGGAGTCGGAAATGAACTGGGTCATGCAGTTCATTCTGGGAATTCGGCAGATTCGCGGTGAAATGGACATATCTCCACGCAAGCCACTTCCCGTATTGTTGCAAAACGCCAGTGACAATGATCGCGACCTTGCTGTTCGACACGAAGAGTTGCTCGCAAAGGTCGGCCGCACTGAGTCGGTTCGTTTGCTCTCCGCCGATCAGGAGCCGCCGCCCTCGGCGACTGCCTTGCTTGGCGAAATGCGCGTGCTCGTGCCGCTCGAAGGCATCATCGACATCAAGGCAGAACGTGCCAGGCTCACCAAAAAACAGACCGGTCTCAGGACCGATCTCGGCAAAAGCCGCGGCAAACTCGATAAGCCCGATTTTGTGAACAATGCACCGGCAGAAGTGGTCACAAAGGAGAAGGAACGCGCGCGCGAACTTGAGGGCCAGATTTCTAAACTCCAGGAACAGCTTGAAAAACTTGAGAATTTAGATTGAAAGAGCATATTCTGAGCACTGGATCACAATCTGGGCCAGGGGATGTGCAATGAAGCCGCCTATTAGCGACTATTGGCGACTAATGATCGTCAGCCCAATCAGTCGTGTTTGAGGAGTAGCCGATGCAGCGCGGAAGTACGCTGGAACAATTGCCCCTGGGCGCGGACGGCCAACGCATTGCAATCGACAATGCGCGCAAATCCCTGGGCACAATCATTCTCGGCAAAGACGAAAAGATATCCTTAAGCATGGCCTGCCTGCTGGCGCGGGGCCATTTGTTGATCGAAGACCTGCCAGGGCTCGGCAAAACGATGCTTGCGCAGGCGCTCGCCCGCGTGCTCGGACTGAGTTATCAGCGAATCCAGTTCACCAGTGACCTTCTGCCCGCAGACATCGTGGGTGTGTCCATATTCCGGCAAAGCGATAGCGAATTTAAGTTTCAACCGGGACCGGTTTTTGCTCAGCTGGTGCTTGCCGATGAGGTCAATCGTGCGACCCCGAAGGCGCAAAGTGCTTTGCTCGAGGCGATGGAGGAGCAGCAGGTTTCGGTGGACGGGCAGACGCATGCACTGCCGGAACCGTTTTTTGTCGTCGCGACCCAGAACCCTTCCGACCAGATCGGGACATTTCCGCTACCCGAATCCCAGCTCGACCGTTTTCTGATGCGTCTCGAACTCGGCTATCCGAACGAAGAAAGTGAACGTGCTCTGATCACAGGTCGAGACCGGCGGCAGATGCTGGAAGAAATAGAGGCGACCCTCAGCCCCGAACTCGTGACCGAGCTTCAGGAGGCCGTCGAAAAAGTACACATGAGCGGACCGCTCGTTGATTACGTTCAGGCGCTGGTTCGGTTCACACGGGAATCACCGGATATCGAAACCGGTCTCTCGCCGCGCGGCTCCCTTGCTTTGGTGGCAGCCGCGAAAGCGCACGCCTTCATCCTGCACCATTCGGGCGTCTTTCCGGACAATGTGCAAGCCGTTTTTGCTGCTGTCGCCGGACACAGATTGAAGCCGGCAAGCGGCTCCAGCTATCGGAGTCCGGGCGAACTAAGCCGACATGTCCTCGATTCCGTGGCAATTCCCTAGCTTCCCAGGGTTACCGTCCCTCCGCAGGGCCGTTGGCGAACGCGTCCTGCGCTGGGCGCGCAAACGTCAGGGTACCGACCGGCACCAGACACGGCTGCATTCGAAGCGAATCTATATCCTGCCGACGGGCGTCGGTCTCGTGTTCGCGCTCATGAGCTTCGCGATGCTGCTGGGCTCGATGAACTACAATAATAATCTATCGTTCGTTCTGACGTTCTTGCTGGCAGGACTTGGGCTGGTGTCGATGCACCAGTGCCAACGCAACCTGGTCGGCCTCGAGTTGCGTTTTGCCGGTGTCGATCCGGTATTCGCCGGGCAGTCAGCCAAGTTCAGAATCGCGATTACCAATCGTTCCAAGAACAGCCGATACCATATCCAGTTGTATGCTGGAACGGTGTCAAGCGAGGTGCAAGACCTCGGACCGGGAGACAGTCGGGTTTTTCGACTGCCACTACCGACTGAAAAACGCGGTCATATCACGCTCGAGCGCTTCGGCATCAGAACCCTTTTCCCTTTCGAATTGTTTCGCTCCTGGGCCTGGTTACACATGGACCTGCAGGGTCTCGTCTACCCAAGGCCCGCGGACGAAGCGCCGGAGCCTCCACCGACGCAATCTGCACACGGCCACCGGCAACATGATGCGCGGGGAGAGGAAGATTTTGCAGGACTGAGGAAATTTCAAGACGGCGACTCGCCACGTCACGTCGCGTGGAAAGCCTACGCACGTAGCGGCGAGCTCTTCTCGAAACAGTTTGCAGGCGCGGACACGAGCAGCCAGTGGTTCGATTTTGATCACGTCGATACAGAGGATCTCGAACAACGACTGTCAGTGATGACGCGTTGGATAATCAACGCAGACAGGACACACCGTGACTACGGCGTGCGCATACCGGGCTCCGAGTTCCCGCCGGCGCACGGCGAGTCTCATCGCCACGCCTGCCTGGAGGCGCTCGCCGTATTCAATGGGGGCCACGTGAATGGTTAAGCGAACCGGTACTGACGGATCGCTGCTGGCCAGTTTGCCCTGGACCCTGGCAGCACTGGCGTTTTCGCTGGCGCCGCATGTGCAATTTCTGCCGGTTTGGATAACAGTCGCGTTTCTGGCCTGTGCCGGCTGGCGATGGGACATCGAGCGCCACCGCCGAGCTCTGCCGCGCCCCTGGCTCCGTGTTGTACTGGCCCTGGTATGTTTCCTCGGCGTGCTTGCTTCATACGAGTCGGTAAGCGGCGTCGGCCCGGGCTCCGCGCTGTTGGCAATTATGGCCGCATTGAAATTGCTCGAGACTCGCAAGCGGCGCGATCAGTTTGTACTTCTGTTCATATCGATTTTTCTGGTCATGGCCTCGTTGCTCCGTGAGCAGTATCTCTGGTCATTGCCTTATCTGATTCTCGCAGTCGTTTTGACGATGACGGCCTGGCTAAGGATGTCCCTGGCCGACGACGGCGGCGAAACCAGTGTCAAGCAGAGCTTCAAAACCGCTGGCCGTCTGATGCTGTATGCAACTCCGCTGATGCTCGCCATGTGGATTCTGTTTCCAAGAATCGCAACACCATTCTGGGCTATTCCTGTCGATACCAGTAGTGCCACATCGGGACTGAGTGACCGCATGAGCCCCGGCGATATCAGCTCGCTCTCGCTCTCGGACGCGGTTGCTTTCAGGGTCAAGTTCGATGGCGACGCACCTGATCCGATTGACCGGTACTGGAGAGGACTTGTCCTGTATCGGTTCAATGGCCGGACCTGGTCCGGGTGGGAACCGATCATGGCTCGAAGCGCGAGGGAAGAAATTCTTGTCGCGGGCGAACCTGTGCGTTATCAGGTAACAATGGAGCCGACACGGCAGCAGTGGGTATTCGCATTGGACATACCTTTTGAGTGGTCCAGGAGCGAGATTTTCATGGGGCCACAACACCAGCTTGCGAAGGAACAGCCGATAGACCAACGTATGGCTTACCAGGCCACTTCGTACACCCGATATCAAATTACTCCGAAAATGACGTCGTATTCCCGGACCCGGTACACGAGACTGCCAGCCAAGAGCAACCCGCGTACAGTGGAACTTGCACAAAGCATGCGGCGCGCCAGCGAAGACGACGAATCATTCGCCAAAGCTGTTTTACAAAGGTTTCACGAAGAAGAATATTTCTACACTCTCCGGCCGCCCGCACTCGGCAGCAATCCTGTCGATCGCTTCATGTTTGATACGCGCCGCGGTTTTTGCGAACACTATGCTTCCGCATTTGCCGTAATGATGCGCGCAGTCGGTATCCCCTCTCGTATCGTATTGGGCTACCAGGGCGGCGAAATGAATCCGATGGGCCACTACCTGATTGTCAGGCAAGCCGATGCGCACGCATGGACGGAGATCTGGCTGCCGAATCGCGGCTGGCACCGGGTTGACCCAACGGCAGCTGTCGCGCCCGAGCGTATCGAGTCTGGCATAACGGGGGCAATGTTATCCGGCATAGCCGCAAGCTGGGGGCTTGCCGCGCCGATCGCGTTCGTACATCGCATGGGACTGACCTGGGATGCTTTGAACGCCAAATGGAACGACTGGATTCTCGGTTACGGGCCGGATAAACAGGACTCGTTCCTGGAGTGGCTCGGCATGGACGAGCCCGACTGGCGGAAGATGATGTTGACGCTGACCTTCCTAATTGCCGCCCTCGTCGGCCTGATCAGTCTCGTCCTGATGATGCGGTACCGACCGCCGCCGAAAGACCATGCTGCCTTGTTGTACAAGAAATTTACGCGGAAAGCCGGCTTAGTCCCGAACTGCGGGGAAACGCCGCAGGACTATGCGTGCCGATTAGGCCAGGACGGAGAAGAACTCGCCGCCGGCGCAGACCGAGTGACCGCACAGTACCTGTCAGCGCGCTACGGGCCACCGAACCCGGCAGCAATGGACTTGCTGAGAGCCGCCGTCGCCGGATTCAAAAACTAGTCGACGACAAATGAGGCGCAGGCCGCCGCTCCTGGGGACTCAATCACGAATCTGACAAAGCCCTGTTATTTCCCCTGTCGGCTTTCGTCTTATTGTGCCGAGAAACTCTTTTTCGCGGCCGATGAAAAAAATCCTGGTTCCTCAGGCGAATAACTGCCTCGTATTCATCTTACTGCACCGTTACCTTACATAAAATATGACGCAGTTCCATGTCACAGGCGTGATGCAGGCGTACGACACCAGCGATGTTTTCTGTCAAATTGTGACAACAGTAACAGTATCGGAACGCGGTATGCTTTAGTCGCCGCTGCCCGCATCCTGATGGGTTGTCGAGTATGTTCAATTCTCTGCTATACAGAGCGAGTTCATTGTCTGCTGTTTTGCGGCGTTATTCGCCCTATTCCTGGCTCAGCTGGCACGCCGACGATCTGACTTTCTTCACGCTGCTGGGCCTGCCGGTCGTAATGCTCGGCTTGATGTTCCGCTTTGCTTACACGGACCATCTTCAGGTCGAATCAGAGCAACGACGCTTTGCGGATCTTACCTGTCTTGCCCGAAACATTTACTTCGAAGCAAGAGGCGAGCCTATGGCAGGTCAATACGCAGTCGCCGAAGTCACCATGAACCGCGTCGCATCCAAGCGTTTCCCCGGGACCGTCTGTGCGGTCGTCCATGAGGCGAGGTGGGATAGGATTCGGAAGCGCTATGTCGGTGCCTTTTCCTGGACAGAACTGGACTCTGTGCCAAGGCCGAAAGAAGTTCCCTGGGAACTGGCGACGTTGGTAGCCGTTGCGACCTACGATAATCAAGAAGCACTCAAAGTCCCCGGAGCATTGTTCTTTCATGCCGACCGTATTGCCCCTCGCTGGTCAAGAACAAAGAAACTCGTCGCGCAGATCGGTGCGCACAAATTTTACGAGTAAAATCGCCTCGATAAGATTTTCTTCCTGGCAAGGTTTGCACGTTAAGCAAGTCACAAGTCTCAAAAAACAATTCCGCTCACGCTCAAACGCCGCCCCTCCTAATTATCCTTTTTTGACCATCGACTACTCCGTTATCGCCTTGCTCCGGCCTGTTTGAGAATATCCACAATCTCGGCGCGGCCTTCCCCTGCCGCAATTATCAGGGCGGTCTTGCCGTCTTCGGCCTCTGCGTTCGTGTCCGCGCCTGCATCAATGAGAGCCTTCACGTTTTCGGTTCGGCCCCTCCCTACCGCCCACATCAGGACGGTCCTGCCGTCTTTTTGCTTCGCGTTCACGTCCGCGCCTGCGTCAATGAAAGCCTTCACCGTTTCGGTGTGGCCAAAAACTGCCGTATCCATCACGGCGGTCCAGCCATCTTCGGTCTCCGCGTTCGCGTCCGCGCCCGCGTCAATCAGAGCCTCTACGGTGCCGGTGTGGCTCTTGTATGCCGCAAACATCAGGGCGGTCGTACCCTTTTCGTTCTTCGCATTCGCGTCCGCGCCTTGTTTAAGCAACTGTTCCACCTTAGCAGTATTGCCGGTCTTTGCCGCTTCGAGCAGATCTGCATTGATGTCCCCGTAGGCCGTATGCGGGAAAAGCAACGGGAACGAAAACAGAACCATAGAAAAAGAACGCAGGAATCCTGCGTTTTGTAATCTACATTTTCCACTCTGCTTGACGAAAGGATGGTACCCGCGGGTACGATTCAATTTCGTCATGTTTTTGCGCTCCTTGCTTTTCCGAGGCAACGAAAATAGCAGCATCACTGGTTTTTCCCATTCGCTGCTCAGGTCAAAAGTAGACATTCGCGAGTGATTGGATAATAAGCGCTCGTCAGACGAATGGCTGCCTCGCATTCGTTTTACTACGCCGCTACCTTACATAAAATACGACGCAGTTCAACGTGATCGGCGTGATGCAGACGAACGACATCAG
>SMUY01173490.1_pt1 | contig 12157 bp, 8 predicted proteins | sample 2456441 | NCBI WGS metagenome assembly SMUY01 (sample SAMN11095931, study PRJNA526329) | marine sediment metagenome | biome: Marine sediment; feature: Surficial sediment; material: Deep marine sediment; isolation source: Hadal surficial sediment | place: Pacific Ocean | collected 2014-11 | depth 0-1...
CTGCGAATCCGCATCCGCGACGCCGCCGACATCTGGTCGTTCGTCATGTGGCAGACGGGAATGATGGGGGGAGGGGAAGGTGTTAGGGATTAGCATTGCGTCTGGACAATCGGGGGTTCAGGGTTCAGGGTTCGGATTGGATCGCACCGTGGTCTTGTTTGCGAATATGCCACGTGCAAGGCCCTTCGGTTGGGGCCCTCCCCTCTGCTTCTGAACCCTGAACCCCGAACCCCGAACCCCTAATCCCTCACCTTTCGCGTGCCGATAACGGGCGCGTGGATGCGTACGACCTGATCTGCATCGGCTCCGGTCCGGCCGGCGAGAAAGCGGCCACCCAAGCCGGGTATTTCGGGTACCGGGTGGCGGTCGTCGAGCAATGCAGCCATCCCGGCGGGGCGATGGTCAACACCGGAACCATCCCCTCCAAGGCGCTGCGGGAGACGTCGCTGCTCTGCTCGGCCCTCCGCCGCCGCCCGCTGCCGGGGGTCGATGCGACCGTCGGTCCTGCACTCTCCATCCACAAGCTCATGGCCCAGCGCTACCGGGTGCAGTACCAGGAGCACGACCGCATCGAGAGGAACTTCGACCGCGAGCGGATCGACGTCGTCCGGGGGCGCGGCCGCATCATCGATCGCAACACCGTCCGCGTCGAGTCCGCCGACGGTCAGACCACCGAGCTCGCCACGCGCTTCATCCTGATCGCCACCGGCTCCTCCCCCCTCCAACCGGATCACATCCCCTTCGACCACCCTGGCGTCGTCGACGCCGACGGTCTCCTCGAGCTGACCCACATCCCCGAATCGATCATCGTGGTCGGCGGCGGGGTGATCGGGTGCGAATACGCGTGCATGCTCTGCGAGATCGGGGTGAAGGTGACCCTCGTCGATCCCCGCGACGCCCTGCTGGGCTTTCTCGACGCCGAGTGCCGCGATCACCTCACGAAGGCCATGCGTGACGACGGCGTCGAGATCCTCCTCAACCACCGCGTCGAGGAGGTCAGCCCGCTCGACGACGACCGGCTGCAAGTGCGCTTCGAGGACGGCGAGCCAAGGACCTGCCAGGTCCTGCTGTGGGCGGCGGGGCGCTGCAGCAACTCCGAGGGCATCGGCCTCGAGTCGGCCGGCGTCGAGATGGGCAAGCGCGGGCTGGTCATCGTCAACGAGAGCTACCAGACGAACATCGCCAACATCTACGCGGCGGGCGACGTGATCGGCTTCCCCGCTCTCGCGTCGACCTCCATGGAGCAGGGCCGGGTGGCGGCGTGCCACATGTTCAACATCGACTTCAAGAAGAAGCTCGCCAGCACGCTCCCCCTCGGGCTCTACACGATCCCCGCCGTCTCCGGCGTGGGGATCACCGAGGAGGAGGCCCGCCGGCAGCATCGCGACATCGTCGTCGGCCGGGCCGACTACCACGCCAACGCCCGCGGACGGATGCTCGGCGACGAGCAGGGCCTGCTCAAGTGCATCTTCGATCGAGAGAGCCGCCAGCTCCTCGGCGCGACGATCGTGGGCCAGGACGCCACGGAGCTCATCCACCTCGCCCAGTTCGCGATCACCTACGAGGCGGGCATCGACGACTTTATCAACGCCTGCTTCAACTACCCGTCGCTCAGCGAGCTGTACAAGTACGCCGCCTACGACGCGCTGGGGGCGCTCAACCACCGGACCGGCCGCGCGCGACCCCGAGACGCCGCCAAGGCGGCGTGAGGAAGAAGTGATCAGTGATCAGTGATCAGCCCGAAAGAACCGGGCATCTGGCTTCGTCCCTCGTCCCTCGTCCCTTCCCTTCACCCCAGCCCCAGCCGGCGGGCCAGGAACCCCGGGGGGACGTCGTCGACCACCCCGCCGCTGCCGGTCAGCGCCGCCGCCGCGAGGTAGCCGCTTCGCACCGCGCCCTCCATCGTGGCCGGCCAGCCGGTGTCGCACCAGTCGCCGGCGAGATAGAGGTTCTCGATCCCGCCGCCGCCGAGGCCCACGTACCCGCACGCGGCCCGGGGGCGCAGCTCGTCGACGCCCGGCGTGGCGGCGAAGGTGGCCCGCTTCTCCTTGATCACCCGCGCGGCGACGGGCTTGCGGCCGACGGCGTGGGGAAGGGCACGATAGAGATCCTCCAGCACCCGCTCGATGATCCGGTCCTCGGAGAGGGGCATCCACTCGTCGGCGGCGCTGATCACCGCGTGGATGTGCTGGCGCCCTGCGCCGACGTTCCCCTTGTTGAAGAACCACTGGACGCCGTGACCGACGAGGACCAGGTGAGGCAGATCCATGACCGGCGTCTCGAAGTGCAGGTGCACGCCGAGGATCGGGCTCACCTGGAACCGATCGAGCGACTGCAGCCGCGAGTCGGTCACGGCGTCGCGCCGGAGACGAGCCGGTCGAGACGATCAAAGGGCACCGCCGAGATCACCGCCGCCGCGTCCACCAGGCCGTCGGTGGTCACCACGCCGCGCACCCGCTGCCCGTCGTAGGCGATGCCCCGGGCGGCGGTGCCCAGACGGATCTCGCCCCCCGCGGCCTCAATGACCCCGGCCGCCGGATCGTAGAGATCCGACAGCGGAACCCTTGAGAGCCCCATCGTGGACGACCAGCGGCTGCCCAGGTAACCCTGCTGGAAGACGAAGAGCGCCGCCGCCGCCCCCACCCGCTCGACCCCGAGATTACACGCGCTTCTGATCACGGTGTTCCAGAACGCCTCGACGAGCCGCCGCGGCTGCCGGCACTCGGCGAGGAACTCGTCGAAGGTGCGGTCGGCCCAGGCCTCCCGCCCCTGGGCGCCCATCCGGATGATCCGCCACATGGCCCGGCCGAGCGCTCGCTTCTCGGGGCCCGTAAAGATGCCCATCCGCAACATCGACCCCGCCAGGTGCATCGGCGCCGGCAGCAGACCGGACTTGAGGCGGTCGATCCGCCCGTCGCCCGCCGTCCAGTAGAGCGTCCGTTGCCATTCGATCGCCTCGAGCACGCCGAGCCGGTCGTAGAGGTCGATCAGGTTCGTGAAGCACCCCAGCAGCACGTGCTGGCAGTTGTCCACCACGGTGCCGCTGCGCCGATCCACAAAGCTGGTGGCCCGTCCCCCGAGCCGCTTCCGGGTCTCGATGACGATGGGCTGGCAATCGGATTCGGCGAGTCGGACGGCCGCCGCGATGCCGGCCAGGCCCCCACCGACGATAACCACCCGTCGCTTCAAAGCGCCCCGTTTCGGGCGGCCCGGGCCATTCTCCGGGCCCGGAAGGCGATCGCGCTCTTCTGCAACGCGCTGAGGCGCAACCGCTTGCCCAGCACGATCCGCGGCGGGCTCTGCTTGATCTTCTCCAGCAGCCCGTGATAGATCCTGGTCATCGCCCAGAGCGTCGGCCGGCAGGACGCGGTGATCATGGCGTCGAGCGGGACGGACCGCCGGTAGAACGACTCGGCCAGCTCGAGGTGATCCTCGATGAGCCGCCGGCACCGGTCGGGCGGCGACCACCGGCGAAGCTCGCGCGGCTCGAGACGGCAGGCCTCGAAGGCCTGGCGCGGCAGATAGACCCGCCCGGCATCGAAGTCCTGCTTGTAGTCGCGCAGGATGTTGGTCAGCTGGAAGGCGATGCCGCGATCGACGGCGAGGTCACGGGCGGCGGGGTCGCGGTAGCCCCAGACCTCGATGCAGATCAGGCCAACCGCCGAGGCGACCCGGTAGCAGTACTCGCGCAGCTGCTCGAAGGTTTCGTAACGTCTCCCCCGCGCGTCCTCGAGCTGGCCGTCGAGCATGGCATGGAAATGAGCGCGGTCCAGGTCGAAGCGCGCGGCGACGTCGGCCAGGGCGATCCAGAGGGGATCATCCCCGTCGGCGCGACCCCCGAGGGCCACGTCGGTAGCGGCGCGGAAGGCCTCGAGCCCCTGTCGCTGCGCGTCGGGCTGGCCGTCGGCCCCGTCCACGAGATCATCGGCCCGGCGCATCCAGGCATAGACGGCAAAGAGGGCAGAGCGCTGCGGCTCCGGGGCCAGCGTGAGCCCGTAATAGAAATTGCGGGCCCGCCGCCGGGTGATCGCCCGGCAGTGGCGAAGGGCCGGCTCGGCCTTCGATCCCGCGACCGCTCTCATGACGCCGCCTCCTTTCGCGGCCGGGCGAGCCTCGCCCGCAGCCACGCCCGGGCCACCAGCGCCATCCGGGTGCCCCGGCCCATGACCGGGCGGTGCAGCGCCGTCTCGTAATTCCACATCTCGATCATCCGCAGCACGTGCTCCCCGCCCGCGCAGAAGAGCCAGACGATCGGCCGCGTCGAGGGGCTCAGCAACGGCAGCAGCTTCTCACCCTCTTCGAAGAGCGGCCACGTGCTCTCCACGCAGCCGCGGATGATGCGGCGGGACTGCTGGAGGAACACCTGATCGACCCCGTACCCCTGCCTGGCGCTCGCCCGCAGGCGCTCCTCGAAGTCTTCGATGGCAATCCTCGCCTGCGGAACGTACATCCGGTCGCGATCGAGGATGTCGCGGCGGACGTCCTGCCAGTGGTTCGTGAGCTGCAGCGCCGTGCAGATCGCGTCGGCGTACATGAACGTCTCGTCGTCGCGTGGCTCGCCGCTCACCATCAGGACCAGCCGCCCGACGGGGTTGGCGCTCTTCCGGCAATAGTCGATCAGCTGCTCCCAGGTGTCGTATCGCTTCACGACCTGGTCCTGCTCGAACGCCTGGATGAGGTCGTCGAAGGGCTCGATGGGCAGGTCGTGCCGCTCGATCGTCGGAGCCAGGGCGATGAACACGGGGTGGCGCGGGGCACCGTCGAAGCACTGCTCGAGCTCACGCCGCCACCAGGCGAGCAGCTCCAGCGAACGCTCGGTGTGTCCGACCTCGTCGCCGAGATCGTCGGCCCACCGGCAAAAGGCGTACACGGCGGCGAAGTCGTCCCGCAGGTCCCCAGGCACGAGCCGGCTGAGCACTGTGAAGTTCTCGTAGCGGCCCCGGGCGAGGCGACCGCACCAGGCCCGGGCCTGCTCGACCGAGAGCGTCTCACACCGATCCGGGCCGTAGGCCTCGAGCTGTTGTACGGGGCTGATGCTCATCGCACACCCACCGGCATCCTGGGATTCCCCGCGGTGGCCAACCACACCCGGGCGTTTGGAAGGCGCACACTGTATCGGCACGCCGCCGGAGCGGCCAGAGCGTCGGGGCGGCCCGGACGCCGGTTTCCTGCTCCGTCGGGTTCAGCTATGATCTGCCGCCTCCAGCGATGGCGAAGACGTGAAGCTCATCCTGCCCAATCCCCGTGGTTTCTGTGCCGGCGTCTATATGGCGATCGACGTCGTCGATCAGCTTCTGGACATCTGCCCAAACGAGCCGATCTACGTCTATCACGAGATCGTCCACAACCGGCACGTCGTTGAGCGTTTCCGCAAGCGCGGAGCCTCCTTCGTGGACTCGATCGACGAAGTGCCAGAGGGCTCGATAATGGTCTTCAGCGCTCACGGGGTCAGCCCCGTGCTGCGGGAGCAGGCCCGGCGCCGCCGGCTCACCGTGATCGATGCCACCTGCCCGCTGGTGACCAAGGTCCACGCGGAGGCGATCCGCTACGCCGAGAAGGGCTACCAGATCCTCCTGATCGGTCACACCGACCACCAGGAGGTCATCGGCACCCGCGGCGAGGCCCCCGAGGCCATCCAGGTGGTGCAATCACCGGCGGATATTCCCAACCTGGTCATCCGCGACCCCGAGCGGCTCGTCTACCTGACGCAGACCACCTTGAGCATGGATGACGCCGACGTGATCATCGCGGCCCTGCGCAAGGCCTTCCCGGCCATCAAGGACCCGCCCAGCGATGACATCTGCTACGCCACCACCAACCGCCAGACGGCGGTGCGGGCGATCGCTCCCGATTGCGACCTGGTGCTCGTGGTCGGCAGCCGCAACAGCTCCAACTCGTTGCGGCTCACGGAGCTCGCCGAAGCCATGGGCACGCGGGCGGTCCTGATCGACGACCGGTCGGAGCTTCAAGATAGCTGGTTCGACGGCGTGGACACCGTGCTGGTCACCGCCGGGGCCAGCGCCCCGGAAGACCTGGTGGAGGATCTCATCCTCGAACTCATCCAGCGCTACGGGGGTGAGGTCGAGCAGCGCGACGTCTACCACGAGAGCATCGAGTTCGGGCTCCCGGGCACCCTGAAGGCCTTCATGCGGTCTCGATCGATCGACCCGTCCGAGCGGCGGATCACGATGGACAACGCCGCCACCATCGACCGCTGGCTCAGCGACCACGGCATCCGCCACCGGACGATCCAGCTCACGATCGGCACGACCGACGACGGGGTGTCGCGGGCCGCTTTGAGCGCTCCCTAGCAGGCGATAACAGACCGCTAGAGCTGTTTCGAGCGCTCCGTAGGCTCGACGAGCTGCTTGATCTCCGAGAGAGCCATCAGCCGGAGGCGATGGTTGACCGCCTCCTGGTGGAGCCGCTGCATCGCCTCGCTGAACCGCTTGTAATCGCGAGCGCTGCCGCGGATGGCCCGCTCGGCGAAATCGATCAGGAACGCTCGCACCTCCCGATCCCTCCGGGTGCCCCGCCACCGGCTTGGCACCAGATGCCGCGCCGCGGCCGCCAGCCGGGCCGGCCAGTCGCTGGAGCGAATGTCCACTCGGATTCTCCGCCGCCACACCACGAGATCGAGACGCGTAAGGTAGCGCCAGTCGATCCGATCGCCCCGGGCTCGCCGGACGTTGAGCTGCCGCCGGGTTCGGCGGCGATGCTCGGGGCTGGTGGCCATGGAAGCCACGAAGATCGCGTCACGAATCAGCATGCCTCCCGCCAGCGGCAGGATCGCGTTGCGGGTCAGCGCGCGGCCGGTGTCGCCGCGGTCGGCGTCGTAAAGGCGCCGGATGAGGTTGGCGTAGGACTCGGCATAGTCCACGCCGCCCCAGATGAGACAGCGGTACGCCGCGATGACGAAGTCGCGGATCGCCTGGCGGCCTGGATCGGTCTCGGTGAGGCCGGGCATCCCCCTGAGGGTGCCCTCCACGATCCGGGCGAAACGGCGGGCCCGCACCGCCGCTCCCGGGCCGCCCTGGGCCTGTGAGAGCACCATCCGCCGGGCGATCCGGTGGACGCTCTCGTCGCGGTCGTCCCGGGGTCGCCCCAGGAGCCGCCGGTCCACCGCGAGCCGCCGCCCGAACTGGAAGGCCTCCATCGCCCGATCGAAACCCCGCGACTCGATCCGCCCCACCGCGGCCTCGATCGCGTCCGGGGAGACGGGCACGTGCCCGAGCTGGAACGCCGCCCCCAGGAGCGCCAGGTCGACGACGCGATCGGTGAGGAACCAGACGCGGCACGCCTCGGCGAAGTCCTCGATGAGCCGATGGCCTTCGCGGCTCACCGCCCGCAGCGAAGCCGCCAGCTGCTCGCGGGCCGCTCGAGCCGGCTCGCTTTCCGACTCCTCGCCGAACCGCCCGATGTTGACCACCACCCCGGTCCGGTCCGCGGAGGCGACCCGCAGCGAGACGTCCGGCCCGATCGCCCGCAAGGTCTCCTGCGAGTCGAGCCCCAGCAGGAGGTCCGCCTGTCCGTAGGGCATGGTCAACGCCACCGGCGGCGGGGCCTCGCCCGGGCGGGGATTCGTATAGAGCACCTGGGCCCAGGCCCGGCGGCCGGCGCCGATCGGGGTGGGATCGTGGACGCTGCGCACGTCGTAGCCCATGATCAGACCCGCCTCGCTGATCGCCCGAGCGGCCAGACCCGGCGGGTCATCGCGAAAGCCCGCCAGGTGCACGCGCCACTGCGGCTGGCGCCCGTGGATCGGCTTGGGCGGGGGCAGCCGAGTCAGCGAGTCGCTTCGCCAGCTTCGGACGGGCGGGCGGCTCCGGACCACCTCCACCTGCTCCAGCCGTGGTCGGACCCTGAAGCGGAACTGGGCCGGCAGCGATTGAGGCAGTCGATCGACGATGACCTGCGTTCGCAGGGGGGCCTGCGGCTCGACGCCCGCCCTCAGCGGTGTTTCGGCGGCCGGCAGGCGAACCTCGCACGCCTGGTCGGCCGGTCGAAGGAGCCTCTGCTTGGGCTGGAAGCCGAGGTGATCGATCTCGGCGAGGGCGCGGTCGATCGCGGCCACGTCGTAGCGGGCCGGCGGCCCGTCGGCGGCGATGATCACCGTGAGCTGATCGCTCAGCGACGCGTCCTGGATCAGCTCCCGCAGGCCCACGCGGTCGCTGAGGTTGGAAAGCTCCACCCGCACGCGATCCGCCCGCTCCCCGGGGATCACCCCGCGGATGAGTCGCTCGAGGTCCTGGTCGTCATCGGACCCGGTCTCGCAGACCACGAAGACCGTCGGGCGATCGTCTGCCGCCGCCTGCCGCAGCGCCGCGATGCCCTCCTTCTGGAAGCCGCGGCGATCCCAGGTCTCGACGGCCACGATGCGCTCGGCCGCGTCCCGCGGAACCACCCCGTCGATCGCGAGGGTCGTCGGCGCCAGCCCGCGCTCCTCGAGGCGGGCCCGATCGGAGAGCCATTGGTCGACGTCGGCCACGATCCGCCGCACGAGGGCCAGCGCCCCCGCCGAGCCGATCTCCTGCCCGCGGGGCGGCACCCGCCGCGAAACTGCCGGCGGATCGGGGACGAGATGCGACGCCACCCGAAGCGTGGGGCGGATCAAGTGCAGCAGATGGACGATCTTGCGGGCGAGGATGGACGGGTGCAGCGCCTCGTCGGCCTCGAGCGTGTGCTCCACCCCAGCCGGATCGGGAGGGATTCGCTGGCCCCAGACCGCGGCGGGCCGCTCACCGCCACGCCGCATCGCCTCCGCCACCGCCAGGAGACACGACTCAACCACCCCGGGGCGGGGCTCCAGAACGATCAGTTGCTCGCAGCGGCTCAGCATGCGCCCCACAGCCGAGTCATCCACCGGCGCAAGCAATCCCAGCTGCAGGACGGGCACCCGGCCGGTCAGCCCAAGCCCGGCCAGCAGATGGGACATGGCCGAGCGGGCGGGACCGACCACCACAAACCCCACCCCAAGTCGCTCGCCGGGGCTGGGGAGGCTCGCCGCCCGGTTCAGCTCCAGGCGCCGGGCCACCCGCAGCACGTCCCCAGCGTCGCTCGACGCCACCGCGGGTCGGCGCGGCCGGGGTACCGCCGCCTCCGTCGTCTCCCGGACGCGGTTGGGGCGAAGCTCGAGCACCTCGGCCGACCGCAGAATGGACTCGTGAACCACCACCCCGACCGGGCAACCGCCGGCGCGACCCAGCCGCAGGGCCGAGTCCAGGGCGTCCCGCAACTGCTCGACGTTGGCCGGCTCCAGGGTCGGAAAGCCGAGGCGGAAGGCGGCCCGCCGCGGGCAGCACGCACCGCATTCCCGGGGGCGATCCTCGAAGATCACGCACATCGCGCCGTGGCCTTCGGCCGGCCGCAACCGAGCGCGGCCGAGCACGCCCATCGCCTGATCCAGCTGGTCGTTGGGAACCAGCGCGACCGCGCTGCGGTCGGAGCGGGCCGCGGCAAGGGCCAGCGTCACCGACCGCCCGGCCTCCGGCGCCCGGACGAGCCGGGTGCCGTGTCGACGAAGCAGGCTGGCAACCTCATCCTCGCCCGCCAGGTCGAAGAGTCGGCCGAAGGGCTCGCCGGGGGGCCCGGAGATGATCGCCACCCTCGACTCGGCCTCGAGCACCCCCTTGAGAACGGCTTGGTGGGCCGAGAGCAGATCCCGGCCTTCGTGACGAGCGAGACTGTTGGGCTGGACGGGCACCGCGGCCGGCAATTGTACGGCCGGCGGGTCCGGCGTCGTGGCCGGCGGGCCGATGGGCCTCGGTCCGGAGGGAAAAAAAGTTGTTGTCCACGATGGGGGTTGGACGTACCCTGGGGCCATGCGAACCGCTGCCGGAGGCCGCCCGTGGTAAGCCACGACGCGAGGGAGCCGCCGGGCACCGATAGCCGCAGCCTGGCCGCCAGCCTCGAACCCGTGTTGGCGGAGGCCTGCCAGGGGCGGCTGGGGAAGATCACCTGGTTCAAGGCCGACTGGCAGCGCGGGGGGGCGGCGACCGGCACCGCGGAGCTTCGCCTGGCCGACGGGGAGCCGGTTTCGGTGGTGATCAAGCTTCCGGTCGTGCCGCGCGAGCTGTACTGGACGCGCCGTCTCCAGAATGAGGCTGCCGATGAGCCGGTCGTGGGGCGTTTGTACGCCTCCGGCGAAACGCTGGGCGGGTACGACCTGGCCTGGATGGCGATCGAGCGCTTCGCGCACGGCCCGCTCGGGCTGCACTGGCACGAGCAGCACATCCCCCGGATCGCCGACGCGGCCGCCCGCTTCCACGCCGCCGCCGCCGCGTATCCCATCGACAGCGAACCGAAGACCGAGCCCTGGGACGATCTGCTGCGCGACGCCCAGGAAAGCGTCAAGCTCAACGAGATTGCCGAGACGCAGCGGTGGCAGGCGGCGCTCAAGGCGCTGCGGCGGGTCGGAGACCGGCTCATCGACGAATGGCAGAATCGTGAGGTCGGCGACTGGCTCCACGGCGACCTGCACCTGGCCAACGCCATGAGCCGCGCGTCGCTCGAATCCGGACCGGTCAGCCTCATCGACCTCGCCGAGATCCACGCCGGGCACTGGGTCGAGGACGCGGTGTACCTCGAGCGGCAGCTGTGGGCCGCGCCCGACCGGATGAGGTCGCCCGCAAGCCGGCCCGTCAAGCGGATCGCCACCGCCCGCCGCAAGCTCGGGCTGACCGTGGCCGACGATTACCCGAGGCTGGCGATGATCCGTCGGGCCCTGCTGGCGGGCACTGCACCGAAGTACCTCAAGACCGAGGGCCATCCGCGCTACCTCAAGGCGTGCCTGGATCAGCTCGAACGGGCGTTGCGGGAATTGAAATGAAGAAGGGAGAAAGGGACGAGAGAAGAAGCCGGAGACCTGCTCTCGTCGATCGTTGCGAGCTTCTTCTGTCTCTTTTGCGACCTCGTCCCTCGTCCCTCGTCCCCCGTCCCTCGTCCCTTCCTGTTGCCATGCCGGCACCGCTGCCATGATGCCTTTCCTCTCATTGCCGCCGCCTTTTCCACCGGGTACGATCAGTCGCAAAGAGGGCCACCCCCATGGATCGCGACCGCCTCAAGCAGCTTCACCAGAGCGATCTCACCGAGAGCCGGATCAACGAGGATTTCGTGGTCTGGCTCAAGACCAAGGGGCCCAGCTGGCTGCTGGCTCTCCTGGTCGCGTTGGGCGCCTACATGGGCGTCGTGCGGTGGAAGCAGCACCGCACCGGACGCATCGACACGGCGTGGCAGGCCCTTCTCGAAGCCCGGCTTCCCTGGGAGAAGGAGGACGTCGCCGACGATCATCCCGACACGTTCGCCATCTCCCAGCTCGCCTGGCTGGAGGCAGCCGATCTGCTCTTGGGAGCCGTGACCAGCGGACGTGCCCTCGGGACCGAACTGACCGCCATCCCCCCGCTGCCCTTGTCGGCCTCCCAGCGCGAGGACTATCTCGCTCGGGCCGCGCGTCTTTGCGAGAAGGTCCTCGCCACCGACACCGAGCAGTCGCTCGGGATGACGCTCCATGCCGTCGACGCCATGAAGGGGCTGGCGGCGGTCGCGGAGTCGCGGGGAGACGCTGACGAGGCCAGGCGGTGGTACCTGCTCGCCGCTGATCGGGCCCAGCCGTTCTACCCGCCGCTCGCCGAGCAGGCCCGCGGCCGCGCCGAGACCGCGGGCGACTTCACCGAGCTGGTCACCCTGCCTACGTCCGCTCAAACGACCGCCTTGGGGCAGCCGGAGCCGCTCACGCCGATTGTGGTCGAGGAGACGCTTGGCCGGATCCTCCTGCCCGACGAGTTCGGCGGCGGTTGACGCGTCTTGGCCCTCGCTCGACTAGAGCAGGTTCAGTTAGGGTGTAGCGGTTGGCGCCCGCTCAGGCCCGCCGACACTGCGGCGCGGCCGTACCAGAGCGAGTGTGCGGCCGGAGGCCGCTACGGAGCGCTCGAAACAGCTCTAGAGTAGGTTCCTTCAAGGTCTACCAAGCCGCTCAGAAAGCCGCCGGTGAGACCCTTGTCAGGTCGACGGTTTGCTGTCGCCGCTTTCTGAGCGGCCTGGTGTGTTTCGGGTCGATGCCAAGCGCCTTCCGTCGGGTTATCCGCCGCCTCGGTCTAACGCGACTTGCCCGTTCGGTCGCGCTGGGGTTCCACCTACATCGGTGCGAGCGCTTTGGTCA
>SMUY01358113.1_pt1 | contig 12154 bp, 8 predicted proteins | sample 2456441 | NCBI WGS metagenome assembly SMUY01 (sample SAMN11095931, study PRJNA526329) | marine sediment metagenome | biome: Marine sediment; feature: Surficial sediment; material: Deep marine sediment; isolation source: Hadal surficial sediment | place: Pacific Ocean | collected 2014-11 | depth 0-1...
CACCCTTCTGGCCCTTTGGGTAAAACGTTCCATCTTGTCGGCCACGAACTATTCTCCCTGCAAGTCTTTTCGGTTTTTCGATTCTACCAAAGAGTTCCTTCCAGTTCTCCGATTCAGGATTAACGTCCTATGAAGCAGGGTCGGTCCCCTCGGGATTTCCAGATACTGATCCCGTCTCCTCGAGCACTTCGGTGAGCTCTTGCAGCCCATCCTCTCCGGCCTCTGGCTCACCTCTACTTAGCTCTTCATTTTTGTTCTCAGTGAGGGCTGGCTCAAGATTACCGTCGTCTGATTCCGTCTCACCTTCGATCGGGAGATCGGGAGCGGGTTCCGAACCAGGCTGCTCGCCGTCGATCCCGGCTTCGGGCTCCTCGGCAGCTTCCGCATCCTCCGCCTCACCTCCGAGCGCTTCTTCCGCCTCGAGTTCTGCATCGAAATCAGCCACCACTGGGGGCTCAGGCGCCTCACTCGTCTGCTGGACCGCAGCCTCCCAATCTGTCTCGGCATAGTCGGAAGACTCCACCCGCTTGAGGCTCAAGCCAATCCGGTGCCGGAGGGCGTCCACACGTATCACGCGCAGGGTAAGCACTTGATCTTCCTGAACGACCTCGCTCGGATGCGCGATATGCCGATCGGAGAGCTCAGAGATATGCACGAGCCCTTCGATACCATAATCCTCCAGGCCCGCCAGCTTGGCGAACGCCCCGAATTTAGTCAGCTTGGTGACCGTGCCTTCGACCAACTGGCCCTCATTAAATTGCTCCAGGATCATGTCCCACGGATTTTCCTCAAGCTCTCGAATAGACAGGCTGATGCGATTGCGCTCGGGATCTACGCCGAGCACTTTGACCTTGACCTCTTGCCCGATATTGAGCACTTCGCGCGGATTGCTCACCCGTTTCCACGAGATCTCCGAGATATGCACCAGCCCATCCGCTCCGCCGATGTCGACAAAGGCTCCGAAGTCGGCCAGGCTGATCACATGCCCGGTGCGTACTTCGCCGATCGCAAGTTCGGATATCAAACGTTCCTTGAGTGCCTCGCGCGCTTCGCGCGCCGCCGAGCGTTCCGACAAGATGAGCCGATTGCGCCCCCGGTCGACTTCGATGACCTTGGCCACCAGCTGTTCACCGACCATTTTTCCCCATCGGTCTTCGGGCGTCTCGCCGTCTGCGCGCCGCCGCCGAGCCAGGCTGACCTGCGAGGCCGGAACGAATCCTCTGAGCTGGCCCATCTTAACGATGAGGCCCCCTTTGTTGTATCCGGTGACCTCGCCCTCAAAGATATCCTTCGATTCAAGCAGCTCCTCCGCCTTGGTCCAGTCCTGCTCTTCTTCGGCCCGCACAAGCGAAAGCTCAGGCGCGCCGCTGCGGCCGCCTGGGCGGATCACATAAACACTGATTTCTTGTCCGACGTCTAGGGTAGCTCTCTGGTCTTCGGGGAGTTGCTCAAGTTCTCGAATGGAGATTACGCCTTCGGATTTAGCACCAATGTCGACCAATACATCGGCCTCGGTGGCGCGCACAATAGTGCCAACCCGAATCTCGCCTCGTTTGGGCGCATTCAGCTCATAGTTTTCAGACGCAAGGAGCGCCTCCATCGGGTGAAGTTCGGCTTCTTTCTGCTCCTCGCCATCACCCGCTGCGCTCCCTTTCTCCTCGTCTACCATGGACGGGATTTGCTCCGAAGGATCAGCCCACGGATTATAAAGGCGTTGATAGGGGTTGACAACCTATCGTCAAATCTCGTGCGGTATAATGCCGCGCGGTCCGCTCGGGCCCATTTTGAGGCCCAGGAATCTAATTTTGGCTCCCATATATCCATTTAGTGCAATCGTCGGCCAAGAGCGCATGTTACGTGCGCTTGTGCTGAATGCCGTCAATCCGCGAATTGGTGGGGTCTTGATCCGCGGGGAACGGGGGACCGCGAAGTCCACCGCGGCGCGCGCCCTCGCAGCTTTGCTTCCAGAGGTACGGGGGGTGGCCGATTGTCGGTTCAGCTGCGATCCCGAGCAGCCGACGACCTGGTGCACGGAGTGCCAGGAGCGGGCCGCATCTGGCGAAGAGCTCCCCACCGTAGTATTCCGTACTTCCTTTGTGGATTTGCCGGTTTCTGCCACCGAAGATCGCGTAGTCGGCACCCTGGATATTGAGCGGGCCATCAAAGAAGGCGAACGACATTTTGAACCCGGTGTACTCGCTTCGGCCAACCGCGGCCTGCTCTACATCGATGAAGTCAATCTCTTAGACGATCACGTCGTGGATCTGTTGTTGGACTCAGCCGCGCTGGGGATGAACATTGTTGAACGTGAGGGGATTTCCTTCACTCATCCCTCCCGATACATCCTGGTCGGCACCATGAACCCCGAAGAAGGAGATCTACGGCCGCAGCTGCTCGATCGTTTTGCTCTTTCGGTCGATATTAGAGGGCTTTCCGACCCTGAGGACCGGGTATCCATCATGGAGCGCAATCTGGCCTTTGAGGAAGACCCGGTCGGCTTCCGAGAAGAGTGGATGGAGAGCGAAGATACACTCTCTCAGCGGATCGAAACCGCGCGCGAACTTGTCGACGGCGTGAGCTACAAAGCAGAGAACTTGCACGCCATAGCGGCTCTCACATCTTCATTACACGTCGACGGCCATCGAGCGGACCTTGTGATCCTGAAGGCCGCCAAATCGCATGCGGCCTTTGAGGGCCGACCGGCAATTGATCTAACGGACATCGCCCGCGCGGCAGAACTTGCACTTCCGCATCGGTTGAGGCGTGGTCCGTTCCACCAAACAGAGATCAAGCTCACCGATCTAGAGGATCGGATCGAGCAGATCCAGACCCAGGCCGGTGGTTCGGCCAAGTCGGAGCCCGAACCATCGGAAGAACAAGAACCAGACCGAAAAAAAGTCAGCGCCAGGGCGTAGCCCAGGATACCGAGCAGGATAGGGAGGAGCTCGGCCAGGCCAGGCCCGCCGAACAAGCGGTGGTCGACTCCCTCAGTGCCCGCTGGTGGGAGGGTGGAGACCCGGTGAAAGTCGGCGCTGCGTTTGTTCCCCGGCGCCTTGAAAACCCCATCGATCGTATGACCCGTAAGCAGGCGGGTCGCAGAACGCTCACCCGGTCGGACCGGAAGCGCGGCCGATACATCTCGGCCCGGCCGGCAGAGAACCGCACCTCCGATATCGCCTTCGACGCCACCTTCCGCGCCGCGGCCCCTCATCAGGTACATCGAGAAAAAAAGCGGGTGGCCTTTGCCATTCGGCCCTCCGATCTGCACCGCAAGGTACGCGTCCGAAAGGCTTCGAATCTGATCCTGTTCGTCGTCGATGCGTCCTGGTCCATGGCAGTCGCCGAGCGCATGTCGGCAACAAAGGGCGCCATACTTTCGCTGCTCAACGATGCGTACCAGCGTCGGGATCGCGTTGGATTGGTTGTTTTCCAGAAAGACCGGGCGCTTACGGTGCTCCCTCCCACCAACTCAATCCAGCTGGCGCAGCACTCCCTGGCCGACATCCCGGTGGGTGGGAAAACTCCGCTATCCGCCGGTCTGACATTGGCGCTCGAGACCTTCTCGAAAGAAAAATTGAGCCGTCCGGAGGTCATGCCGTTGATGGTGCTGCTGACCGATGGAGCCGGCAACGTCTCGCTGGGAGACTTGCCGCCTCAAGAGGAGGCGATGTTAATAGCGGACCGGCTTCGGGAGGGCGAAATTCGCTCGGTGGTGATCAATATGGAGCACTCGGCCTTCGATCAGGGGCTGGCCAGCGCCCTGGCGGATCGATTGGGAGCCCCCTGCTACACGCTGCAGGAGCTCAAGGCGGAGTTCCTATATCACACGGTGCGGCAGGAAACGGAGATCGCTTCGGGCTAATTCGTAAGCTTTCGCCGCAGCCGATGGAGGCGATGCTCGACCTCCGCCGTCTGCTGTTCACGTCTCCACCCGTTAGGCCAGCCTTCGACGACCTTCAGCGCCGCTTGGGCCCACCTCTGAGCCTCGGCCAGGGATCGGGCCTCCCACTCGTAATACATCGCCAACTCTATACAGGGGGAGGGGTCGTCCGGCGCCAAACGGTGCCATTCTTCCCAGGCGGGCAGCGCCTCCGGCCTGCGGTTCTGCCGCTTGAGGAGACCGGCCAGGTGTTTAAGCGCCTCCGAACGCAGCCCGCGATTCGGAGCCCCGCCCACGGCCGCCTGGTAGGCCGTTTCGGCTTCCGGGAACCGGCCGGCCGCCGCGTGCCAGCGGGCCACCCCCAGCGCCTCTGCTCCTGAAAGCCCGGTGGGATCCGGTAGGCGGTGCCGGCTCAAGACCACCGATGAGAGTCCGACAAGGGAGAGAATGTCGATGGCGTTGTGATATATCACGCGCGCCATGTCGGAGGCATCGCCCGTCCTGAGATAGTCCAGGTACATGCCTGGAATCAGCTCCCCCGGCACGTCTTCTTGGGTCCGTTTAACTTGAAGCACTTGCCGCTCCAGCGTGCTGAGCCGGCAATTGACCAGAGTCTTGCTCCATAAACGGCGTGCTGGATACAGCAGATCGAGATGCGGCAGGGCCGAAAGTTTCCATCGATCACGCAATGCGATCGTGTAGCGCGATTCAAGCACCGGCAGGTCAAACCTCCGCCCGTTGAAGGTCACAATCCCTTCCACGCCCTCGAGATCGGAGCGCAAGGACCGTAAGGCGGCCGCCTCCTCTTCCGGATCACGCAGAAAATACTGCCGCAGGTTGAACCCCCCCTTCTGAAAGGTCCCCAACCCGATAAGGAAACCCAGGGTCCCCGCACCTCCCGAGAGACCGGTGGTTTCGATATCCATGAAGCCCCAGCGCTGGACCCTCGAACCCTCAAGATGTGCATCGCCAGCCACCTCCGCTGCCAGACCTGGCGCATAAGAAAGCACCTCTTCCAGCGAACTTTGCCCATGCCGATAGTCGAGCGGGTAGTGGGTATCGATGCGGAAGGCGAGGCCCTCCGTGGTTTCAACCTCCTCGCCCGGGGGTAAGTCCTGCCCCCTGCGGCGGGGCCGAGCTCGAGCCGGCGTGCGCGACCGACCACGGTCCAGCCGCTCCAGGCGTCGTCTCAGATCACTGGACATACAGTTTCCATCCCGATCCGGACTTCGAGGCAAAGGTGATGATTGTCATATTCTGCCCTGACATTCATCCATGCTGGACCTTCTCACAACTCGCTATTATAGGTTCGGAGACAGGGCATACACGCTCAGTCCTCCTTTGGCGCTCGCCTCCACCGGGAAATCCCCTCACCGCACCGGTGGAGGCAGTTTTTAAGCCCCAAATACCCAATTGGTATCAATTCGGCTCCAATCTTGGATCTCGGGACCTGCGTACTCAGCCGGCCTGCGGGAGAGCCCTGTAAGATAAGAACAACAAATCTCATTTCGTTGGCTTGAGCGATGGGCACCATAGCACGCGCTGCGGTGGTGCCGGGGAAAGTGGCCCATTTGCAACAAGCCTGGACCGCTCGACCTTGGAGGCCGACTGGAATGAGTTCCTCAAGCGCATCTTCCTCTACCTTCGATTCCACGCGGGGGCACATTCGTGCTCAGGGTATGGTCGAGTTTGCACTGATCCTGCCGGTCCTTCTGCTTACGATCTTTGTGATTATTGAACTGGCTCGGGTGCTCTTCGCCTGGCTGGCGGTCGAGAACGGCGCGCGCTTCGGAGTGCGTTATGCGATCACGGGAGATTTTGATCCCGCCCAATGTATAACGCTCTATGGGGGTCCATGCGCGACCGAATCCCAGGAAGATGGGGCCCGAATTCCATCCATCGAAAAAGCGACCCGGGCCGGGGCCGTTGCAATCCTGAAGGACGACTCGGTGAGCGTAGTCGGAGAGCCGGGCTTCTTTCAAGTTACCGTCTGCTCCAGCAGGACCGGGGTGGCCTTTCTGCCCGGCGATCCAGATGTTCCGACCGCGTCGAGCTGCGTGCCCGTAGAAGATGCGGGTGGGCCGGGAGATCGAGTGGTGGTATCACTAGCCTTTGACCACCCGCTCATTACGCCATTTGTCAGCACGTTGTGGCCCAAGCTGCATCTCACCGCCACGCGGGAAGGGATCGTGGAACAGTTTCGGACTGCGCGCGTGATTGGGCTGCCAGCAACCGCCGCCGGACCCTCCCCGACACCCTCCAACACACCGACCGCCACGAGCACGGCCACACCTTCGAAGACTCCCACTCCCTCGAATACACCGACACCAACTCCGACACCTAGATGCAGCGAGATCTACATCTCTAATATGTGGATATCAGGCCGAGATGAAATTAGAGCCACGGTGAGGAACCGTAATGTAGCGAGCGCCTACCTCACTACTACCTTTTTCGACTGGACCCAGAACGGATCTGAATACATCGATTGGTTTCGATTCTTCTACCGATATTGGGGCGGCAACGACTCGAATCCGCCGACCGGTCCCATAGGCAGCAGCGTTAATTTTCCTGGGATGGACAACGAGCGCTGGCGGGCTGACTTCGATAATGAACCTTCAGGGGGGATCTGGGGTGATTTCAGTTTGACGCTGACATTTGATTATCCAGGGTGGGGACAATGTGTGGCATCCGATAGCTTGTTCGTCCCGCGGCCTCCGACGCCCACGCCTACTTCGGCGATCTCCGCCACCCCGCGACCAACGCGCACTCCGGGACCCACCCGAACTCCAAGTCCGCCCACCAACACTCCATCGAGTCCATCACCCTCCAATACGCCGCAGCCATCGACGAATACGCCGCCTCCTCCCCCGCCTCCGCCGCCCCCGGAATGAGGCTTTAGCTATGGATGGTCCGGCTGCTTTAGCGGAAGGAAAGACGTTATCGGTAGCGCCCGAGCATTGACATTCCCCAAGCGCGTGCCAGGGGATTAACACCTTGACGGAGACGGAGCTCTTGAGCTCAGTCCTCCTTCTGTAAACGCCTCACCGGGTCTGTTCGTCACCGCCCCGGTGGAGGCGAAAATTACACTCTGAAATTATTCCAGGGGTTCGGCGGTGGGCAGCACAACCGTAAAGGTTGTCCCCTCACCCAGGGTGGAGTCGACCCATATTCGACCGTCGTGGTTGTCCACGATGGACTTGACGATCGAGAGGCCGAGCCCCGTTCCAGGCAGATCTTCGGGAGTGTTGCTGGCCCGGAAGAACTTGTCGAACAGATAGGGCTGATCGGCAGTGGGTATTCCAGGACCGGAATCTCTCACGCGCAGGATCACCTGCTGGCCTTCCGCCTCGCCTTCGATCCGCACAGTTCCGCCAGGCGGCGTGTATTTAATGGCGTTGTCCAGCAGGTTTCCGATCATTTGCCGCAGCCGGATGGGAGCTCCCAACACCATAGGCAGTTCTTCGGGAAGGTCCGACTCCAGTGTCAGACCTTTACTTTCCGCGGTCCCCCGCATGCTTTCAAGCGCATAACGCGCCAGCACCGTGAGTGGCGTGTTCTCCTTGGCCTCGTCCAGGCCCGCCTCGATTCGCCCCAAATCCAGCAGATTATTCACCAGGTCCGTGATCTGACCCACGCTGAGTTGGACGCGTCGAATGTACTCTCCCTGCTGCTCGTTCAACCCGCCGGAACGTTCGATCAGTTCGACATAGCCCAGAATGGCCGTCAGCGGGGACCGCAGATCGTGCGAAACCGTCGTGACGAATTCCGACTTGATCCGGTCCAGCTCCTTCAAGTGTGTGATGTCTTGCATCACTATCGCTTGCCCAACGCCTTCGATGGGAGTGCGTTGGGCGTTAAAAATTCGGCCGTCTTCCAGTTCGACTTCCTCTCTTTTCGATACTCTGCCCGAGGCGCGCAACATGGCCAGCACGCGGGGATCCTCGATGATCTCACTAATCGGTCGGCCTTTCCAATTACCGTTCACTCCGAAGGCTTCGCGCGCGGTTCGATTCATGATCAACAGGCGATTTTCGGGGTCCACAACGATCACACCATTTTCGACGCGTGCCAATATCGTTTCCAGCTTTCGGCGCTCCGCCTCAGAGCTGTTGAATAAGCGTGCGTTTTCGATCGCGATCGCCGCGTAATCTGCCATGGCGGTCATGATGGTTACGTCTTCGCGAGTGAGGGTGCGCCCCGCCTTGCGATTGTCGACCCCTAATACACCGATCGTCCGGCCGCGTGCCTTCAGCGGCACGTAGATCAGAGAATGCACCAAATAGGAAGTTTTGATCTTCTGCGGCGTCTGCTCGTCCAGCAGTACCGGCTGGCCCGACTCGATGGCCTGGCCCGCAAGCGAGTCTTCTACCTGAAGCCGGAACGTACGCGCAAAAACCTCGTCAAAATTTTTCGAGGCCCGCATATAAAGTTCGCCCGTTCCCTCATCTAATAGCAACAGGCTGCCTTCTTCCGCCCCGGTCAACCGCACCGCCTCATCCACTACGGCCGTCAGCACCTCGTTGTGGTCCAACATGGAGGTAACGGTGCGGCCGATCAGCGTCAGAGTTTCGAATTCCTCCAACCTGCGTTTTAGGGTCTCGGTGGTGGCATTGTTATCGGCCTGGACTTCGAGCACCTCCATCCATCGCCGGCGCAGGGCCAACGCCCTGCCCACCGCCGCGAGCATAAGCTCCGCCTGGAAAGGTTTGGTCAGAAAATCGAAGGCGCCCGCCCGCAGGGCTTCCACGGCCAGACGCTCGTTGGCCGCACTGGTCATCATGATCACCGGCGGATGGGGGAAATCGGAGCAGATGCGCTGAATCAACTCGATGCCTGTCAGATTCGGCATCTGATAGTCGGTGATCACCACATCCGGTTTAATCTCTCGCACCAGTGTCAGCGCCGACATCCCATCTCCGACCGCTTTCACTTCGTAGCCGGCCGGACGCAGCACCGCCTCCGTCAGGTATTGGCGAATGTCCGAACTGTCGTCCGCGACGAGTATTAGGGGAGGATCCATGTGTGGTTTCCGAGGAGGGTGCATGAAGCTTGCCAGCGGTTTGATCCTAGCATGGGCGTCAGCAGCCGAACTTGGTACTGGCGTCGAAGACTGCGCTCAGGCAGTTGGAGACGGACTGCCCGCGGGTTGGAGGCGTGGCAGTTTGTCCAGATCCTGCACCATGGTTTCGAGATCGCTGCTCAAAACCTGGAGCCGCTTGCGCTGGGAGGGATGTTCCGAGCTCTGCAGCAGTTCGGGGAGCTGTTCCTGCAGTCCGTTGAGCTCGGCGCGCACCCGGTCTACCCAGGCCACCTGATCTCGCATGTCGGTGCGGGTCTCATCGACCACTTCCTGCAGCTGCTCCGCTCGTCCAGTGAGGGCTTTAAACAGCCGCGCATTGATCAGAGAAATCGACGCATAGTCGCCGACCGCTTCCAACATTCGCTGGTTTGGCTCCGTAAACGGTTGGGGTTTTTCTCGGGCGACGGTGATCACTCCGATGGCTTCCTGGCGTGCTTTGATCGGGACGATTAAGGCCGCCTTCGCAAAACGGGCCAGCTTAAATTGTTCGAGTCCGTCGCCGTGAATGCTTAGCGTCTCCGCGGAAAGCATAACCAGCGAGCTCACGCCGTCGTCCCACCGTTGATGAAGTTTGTTTGCTAACGCTTGTGGCATACCGCGCTGGGCGCGCAGATAGAGATGGCCGCTGTCCTCATCCAGCAGCAGCACCCAGCCCATGTCCGCGTTGGTGACGTTGAGGCTGCTCAGCATCAGCTTGTCGAATAATTCACGCTGATTAGTTGTGGAGGTCACGGTTTTTCCGATATCGTATATTGTGGTGAGTTCCCGAACCCGCTTCTCGAGCTGGCGATGGCTCTCCGCTAACTCGGCTGCAAGCTGGTTGGCTTCGTGACTCAGGCGGACTTCTTTCAAGGCTCGCTCAATGGCGGCCAGCACTTCGGCCTCGCGCAGCGGCTTGACCAAGTAGTCTTTGGCGCCAAGCCGGAAGGCCTGGATGGCGTCTGCCTCCTGGCCCTCGCCCGCCGTGACCAACACAGGCACATCGAGGCCCTGCGAACGCAGCGCGACCAAAAGATCCTTTCCGCTCAGACCGGGCAGCAAGAGGCTCGCTACGATGAGATCCGGAGAGAAAGAGACCGCCTGCTGAATGGCGGTGCCGGCATCATTGGCAGTTGCGACCTCGTAACCCAACGGCTCCAACACCTGGCGCGACAGCAGATCCAGCACATCCGGATCTTCATCTACGATTAATACGCGTTGAGTTGCCGGTGAGGGGCTCACTTTCGATATGATAGCACCGTATTTTTAGCCTGAGCATCCGTGCGATGGTAAGGGGGCGCCAATAAGAGTTTCGTTAGATCGACCAGGGTCAGCTTGACTCTCATTTCCCCAGCCCGTTAGAATCCTTATGCGATGGATTACAAGGATTACTACGCGGTGCTTGGCGTAGGCCGCGGGGCCGATGAGAAAGAGATCAAGAGCGCCTATCGACAACTCGCGCTGAAATACCATCCGGATAAAAATCCGGATTCCGAAGAACACTTCAAGCAGATCAACGAAGCGTACGAGGTACTTGGCGATCCGGAGAAACGCTCCAAGTACGATCGTCTGGGCTCGTCCTACCGCACCTGGGAGCGGGCCGGTAGCGCCCCCGGTGGGTTCGATTGGTCGCAGTGGTCCTCCGGTGCTCCGGGTGGGACACGCGTGGAGGTCGGTGATATCGCGGATCTACTCGGCGGAGGCGGCTTCTCGGATTTCTTCAATTCCGTCTTTGGGATGGGTGCGCAGGCCCGATCGCGTTTGAAAGGCCGGGACCTGGAGCAGCCCATCACGATCTCGCTGGTGGAAGCCTACAGCGGGACCACGCGTACCTTCAGCCGTGACGGCCGAAAATTCGAGGTGGACATTCCACCCGGCGCCAAGACCGGAACCCGGGTCCGTATTTCGGGCGAAGGCGAGCGCGGCGCGGAGAAGCCGGGCGACCTGTATCTCAAGGTGCGTGTGCAAGACATGCCCGGGATCGAAAGAAAAAGCGACAACCTGGTGACCGAGACAGAAACCGATCTGTACACCGCAGTTCTGGGCGGGGAGGTCGAAGTGAGCACGCCCGGAGGTCCGGTAGTGCTGACGATTCCCGCCGGCAGTCAGCCTGGCCGCACATTCCGGCTGCGCGGACGCGGCATGCCGAACCTGCGCGATCCAAAGAAACACGGCGACTTACTGGCCAGGCTCAAGGTCACATTGCCTGAGAAACTCAGCGCGGAAGAACGCAAGCTCTTCGACCAGCTGGTCAAACTCCGCGAATCCTGAGTGGAAATCGTCTCCGAGGTAAATGGAAATCTAGTCATGAAGCGAATAACCATACCCATCTCTGTTCTGGGAATCGCGTCGCTAGCCTGCACCGTTCTACCCTCCCTCGCCACTCCTATCCCACCGCCAACCGTCGCCCCGGCACCGACTCTGGTATCGCCCACCATCGCCTCTGTTATGCCAGAAAATGTACTCTCACCGCCGGACGGCCTCGTGGATCTCTACAATCGTGTGAACCCGGGCGTGGTCACCATCTACACCTTCGGGCCCTCGAATCAGAACGCTTTCCCGCTGGGACAGGGATCGGGCTTTGTCATCGATATGCAGGGCCACATCGTAACCAACCAGCACGTCATCGATGGCGCGGAAGAGATCGAAGTGGACTTTCCATCAGGATTTAAGGCCTGGGCAACGATAGTTGGAACCGATCCAGACTCCGATCTGGCGGTGCTGAAAGTGGAGGTGCCATCGGAGGAGCTGGTCCCAATACCGCTTGGAGATTCCGACCAGGTCCAAGTCGGAGAGTTCGTAGTAGCCATCGGAAATCCGTTTGGGCTGTCTGGGTCGATGACGGTAGGAATCGTCTCGGCCATTGGTCGGGTGCTTCAATCCGAACGCGATGCGCCGGGAGGCGGCTCGTTCAGCGCAGGGGACCTGATCCAGACCGACGCGGCCATTAATCCCGGAAACTCCGGGGGACCGTTGCTCAACCTGCAGGGCCAGGTGATCGGCGTAAATCGGGCCATATCAACCGAAAGTTTCACGGTCTCCGGCAGTGCCTCCAACTCTGGCGTCGGATTCGCGGTCCCGGTCAATATCGTGCGAAGAGTTGTGCCGGCCCTAATTCAGAACGGAAGTTATGACTATCCTTATCTCGGCATCACGAGCCTGGGCGACAGCTCACTAAATCTCAGGCAGCTGGAGTTCCTGGAGCTCTCTTCCCG
>SMUY01015333.1_pt1 | contig 12153 bp, 9 predicted proteins | sample 2456441 | NCBI WGS metagenome assembly SMUY01 (sample SAMN11095931, study PRJNA526329) | marine sediment metagenome | biome: Marine sediment; feature: Surficial sediment; material: Deep marine sediment; isolation source: Hadal surficial sediment | place: Pacific Ocean | collected 2014-11 | depth 0-1...
CCCACCTGTACCCAACTTCTGGCCTGGTTCGGGGCCGACGTGGTCAAGGTGGAACGGCCCGGCATCGGCGACATCACCCGGGGCCAATTGCGCGACATACCGGACGTGGATTCGCTTTATTTCACCATGCTCAACTCAGACAAGCGCTCCATCACCATTAACGGCAAGAACGCAAAGGGCAAGGAGGTGTTGGAAAAGCTGGTCAAGACCTGCGACGTTCTGGTGGAAAACTTTGCCCCCGGGGCGCTGGACCGCATGGGTTTCAGCTGGGAGCGCATCCAGGAACTCAACCCGCGCATGATCTATGCCAGCGTGAAGGGTTTCGGCCCCGGGCCCTTCGTGGACTGCAAGGTCTATGAAAACGTCGCCCAGTGCGCCGGCGGCGGGGCGTCGACCACCGGATTTCTCGACGGGCCGCCCACCGTGGCCGGCGCCCAGATCGGCGATACCGGCACCGGGGTGAACCTGGCGTTCGGCATCGTGACGGCGCTGTTTCACCGCGAATCCTCAGGGAAAGGCCAGCGCGTCCAGGCCTCCATGCAGGACGGGGTCCTCAACCTGTGCCGGGTGAAACTGCGCGACCAGCAGCGGCTCGCCCACGGCCCCTTGACGGAATACAGCCAGCACGGACGTTCCATCCCCTTCGGCGACGCCACCCCGCGGGCGGGCAACGATTCCGGCGGCGGCCAGCCGGGCTGGATCCTCAAGTGCAAGGGCTTTGAGACCGACCCCAATGCCTATACCTACTTCATCACCCAGGCGGCGATCTGGGGCAATATCTGCGACGTCATCGGCAAGCCCGAATGGAAGGAGGACCCCGATTACGCGACGCCCAACGCGCGCCTCGACAAACTGGCCGATATTTTCGACACCATCGAGGAATGGACCAAGACCAAGACCAAGTTCGAGGTCATGGAAATCTGCAATCCGCTGGACATTCCCTGCGGGCCGATCCTTTCCATGAAGGAATTGGCCGAGGAGCCGTCCTTGCGCGAAACCGGGACCATCGTCGAGGTCGACCACCCGACCCGGGGCAAATACCTGACCGTGGGCAATCCGGTCAAGCTGTCGGCTTCGCCGCCGGTGGTGAAACCCTCGCCGCTGCTGGGCGAGCACACCGAGGAAATCCTCAGCGATTTCTTAGGCTTCAGCGACCGGGAAATCACCGAAATCAGAGAGAGCGGCGCCGTCGGCAACTAGCCCGGCGGCATCGATCGGCAAACCTATGGGCGGTGAACGCCGCCCGGCACCACCGCTTGGGGAGAACGACATGGAATACGATAAAGGCGCGGTTGAAAGCGTCCTGGAACAGGTCAAGGCCGAGGAGAGAACTTCCCTGACCGCGCCGGAGGCGAAAACCGTCTGCGACGCCTACGGCATTCCCTTGCCCCAAGAAGGCCTCGCCAATTCGGCGTCCGAGGCCTCAACCCTCGCCGATGGCATCGGCTATCCCGTGGTGATGAAAATCGTTTCCGCCGATATCCTGCACAAGACCGAGGCCGGCGGCGTCAAGGTCGGAATCGCCGATTCCGACGGGGCCGCCGCCGCCTATGACGAGATTCTGGCCAACGCCAAGGCCCATCAGGCCGACGCCGAGATCAAGGGGGTCCAGGTGCAGCAGATGCTGCCCGCCGGCGCCCAAGAGGTCATCGTCGGCGCCGTGACCGACCCCAGCTTCGGCAAGCTGGTCGCCTTCGGGCTCGGCGGCATCCTGGTCGAGGTGCTGAAGGACATCACCTTCCGCCTGGCGCCGACAACCCAGGCCCAGGCACGGTCCATGCTCGATTCCATCGCCGCCGCCGAAATCCTCGACGGCGTGCGCGGGGCGGCGGCGGTGGACAAGGACGCCATCGCCGAAATCATCGTCGGCGTCTCCAACCTGATCGCCGATTTCCCGGCGATCGCCGAAATGGACCTCAACCCGGTGTTCGCGACGGCCCAAGGCGCTGTCGCGGTAGATGCCCTGATATCGGTCGATTTTTCGGCCCAAAAGGAGATCTATCGCCCGAGCGAGGAGGAGATCCTCGGCGCCATGAAACGAATCTTCCATCCCAAAGCGGTGGCGGTCATCGGCGCCTCGGCCGAGGACGGCAAGATCGGCAATTCGGTGATGAAAAACCTGATCGACGGCGGCTTCGCGGGCGGTATCCATCCCGTTCATCCCAAGGCCGAGGAGATCCTCGGCAAGAAGGTTTTTCGGAGCGTCCTCGACATTCCCGGCGAGGTCGACTTGGCGGTGTTCGCCATCCCCTCGAAATTCTGTATCGGCGCCATGGAAGAGGTCGGCCGGAAGGGCATTGCCGGCGCGGTGATGATCCCATCGGGCTTCGGCGAGATCGGCGAGGTGGAATTGCAGGACCAACTGGTGGCCACCGCGCGCTCCCATGGGGTGCGCATCATGGGGCCCAATATTTACGGCTTCTATTACACCCCGGAAAACCTGTGCGCGACCTTCTGCACCGCCTTCGACGTCCGGGGCAAGGTGGCGCTCTCGTCCCAGTCGGGCGGCGTCGGCATGTCGATCATCGGCTTCGCGCGTTCGACCAAGATGGGCGTATCGGCCATCGTCGGGTTGGGCAACAAGTCGGATTTGGACGAGGACGACCTGCTGGTCTATTTCGAACAGGACGAAAATACCCAGGTCATCGCCATGCATGCCGAAGACCTCAAGGACGGCCGCTCTTTCGCCCGGGTGGCCAAACGGGTGTCCCAGAAGAAACCGGTCATCATGCTGAAGGCCGGACGCACCGCTTACGGCGCCACCGCCGCGGCGTCCCATACCGGAGCGCTGGCCGGCAACGACAAGATCTATGACGACATCCTGCGCGAGGCCGGCGTGGTGCGCGCGCCCAGCCTGCGTTCGATGCTCGAATACGCCCGCGGGCTTCAGGTGCTGCCCACGCCCAAGGGCGAGAACGTGGTCATCATCACCGGCGCCGGCGGTTCCGGCGTGCTGCTGTCCGATGCCTGTTTCGATAACGGACTCTCCTTGATGAAATTCCCCTTAGACCTTGACGAGGCCTTCAAGAAGTTCATCCCGCCCTTCGGCGCCTCGGGCAACCCGGTCGACATCACCGGCGGCGAACCGCCCACCACCTATCAGAAGACCATCCGCCTGGGGCTGGAGGACGACCGTATCCATGCCCTGATCCTGGGCTACTGGCACACCATCATCACGCCGCCCATGGTGTTTGCCAAGCTGACCGCGGAGGTGGTGGAGGAGTGCCGGGCCAAGGGCATCGTCAAGCCGATCGTGGCGTCCCTGGTGGGCGACACCGAGGTCGAGGAGGCCTCGGAATACCTCTATGAGCGCGGCATCGTGGCTTATCCCTACACCACCGAGGTCCCGGTCGAGGTGTTGGGCGCGAAATACCGCTGGGCGCGGAGCGCAGGGCTGCTCTGAGAGCTCGGCGCCCCAGCCTGCCCCGGTCAAGGAAATCATTTGCAGCCAACCCCCATGTGTTAAAAATGGTGGGTCGGCGACGGGCGGGCGGCATTGGGAAGGACATCACGGCAGATGGACGCCGAGGGCGACCAAGAACCAACCGAGGTCCGGTGCGATTACCCGAGCGAAAGCGTCGGCGCCGACAGTTCCATGACCGAGGAATACCGCGCCACGCTGTTGCGGCTGATGGCCAACCAGGCCTATGGCGAACGCCTCGCATCAACATCGTACGCGCCCTGGATCAATCGCGCGCCCGGCGTCGAGGAACGCCGCATCATGGCCGAAATCGTTGGCCAAGAGCTCGACCACTGGCGCATCGTCGTCGAGCTGATGGGCGGGTTGGGCGTGCCTTGGGACAAGGTCAGCAGCTTTCAGAGTTTCCATCATTTCTATCCCCTGGCGCGCTGCTTCGTGCCGGTGTTGAGGTGGACCGATATCCTGATGTCGACCTTCCTGATCGACCGGGCGGCCTATTTCATGCTCGAGGACTACGCGCGCAGCAGCTACGCCCCTTGGGCCAAGGCCGTGCAGGCCGGCCTGGACGAGGAAGAGCGGCACGGGCATTTCGGCATGGAATTCCTGTCGGGCCAAATGGCGAAGATCGGCGCGCGGCCGGTCCAGCGGGCGCTCAACAAATGGTGGCGCATCGCCTTGAATATGTACGGGCCGCCCAATAGCCGCCACCACGACACCTATCTGCGCTTGGGCCTCAAGTTCAGGTCCAACGAGGACCGCCGGCGAATCTTCATCGCCGACGGCGCCAAGAGGATCGGCGAGGTCGGCCTGGCCGTTCCCAAGCTTATCCACGATCGCTATCCCTATTTCTAGATTTCTGGCCTCCCGGCCAAACCCCTCCATTTGAGGGGATAATGCGCGGCGCGCGGCGTTGCTAGACTGGGGCCATGACCACGGTGCTGCTCCTTTATTACGCGTTACTCGTGCTTTGGTTGCCGCTCTTGTGGCCGGCCTGCCGCACCAGCGGTGGGAAGCGCGTTTGGCTGCTCCTGGTCGCGGCGGCGGGGCTTCTTGCCACCCTCCATGAAATTCGCATGGTGTTCTGGACCACCGCGGCGATCCGCCTCGACATCTTCCTGATCACCCCAGCTTTGGGCGGGCTTTACGTTTCGGCGGCCGTGATCCTTTTACGGGCGGCGCGGCGCAAGGCGGCCCTCGCCCTCGCCCTCGTCCTCGCCCTGATCGGCGCCGGCATGGGTTACGAATGGGTCGCCATGGGCAAGCAAAGCGCGTTAGTCATGGCGAATTTCCATACCCGCAACGCCCTCCTGTTCGAGGCCAAGTTCCGTAGTCGAGAGACCTATGAGGCCGTCTTTGGGCCGTTTACCGGCGTCGGGGCCGACACTTTTCCGGTCGGCCATTGGCAGGCCGAGGACGCCTCGCCCTACCGGCGTCTGATCGTCAACGCCCATGGCCGGATCCGGCTGTTCTATCCGTGCGGCGCCACCGAATGCGATTTCGGCTCCCGTGGATCGGCACTGCGGGGGACCGGGGACGGCGCCGCGAACCATTGGCGGGCGACGCTTAGGCCGCACGTCAGCGCGCCGTTGGAGCTACGCCTTTCCCGGGCCCCCTCGGGCGGGCTATCGCTTACGATCCGGGGGGTGATGGTGAAATTCTCCAAGGCGCCGCCGCCCATCGCGCCGCGCCGGGCGCGACGAACTTTGACCTACCTCGGGCGCTTCGCGAGGCTCCAATGCCGCGGCAACCATGCCAAGATCGACCAACTCTGGCTGTGGCGCGCCCATGGGGAGCTATTCGCCATCGGCATCTTTTCCGTGCTGCCCACCGGGCAACACGCCAAATTCGTCTCCCCGGAGTTGATGGGACCGGGGTCCAAGGACGGCGAGGGCTGGAAGTTTCAATGGCGGCACAACGGCAAGTCCTGGAACGCCTCGGTCGCCATCGAGGGAAGCAGGGTCATCCTCACGCGCATGCGGAGCGGGCGGGCACCCGAGCGGACCGTGCTTGAAGCCAAGGCCATCTTCACCGACGAGGCGATCGGCCTCGCGCCCTTGACGGCCAAAGAAGATTGGGTGCGCTGGTTCGCCGTCGTTTTCACCGGCCATTTCACCTCCGGCGACGTGCCCGCCTGTTAGTGCACACTCGGTTCAAATGGTTCAATTCGGCCGGATAAAGCTCTCGCATCGGCCGTCACCCGCGGGACCAGCGGGACAGCCCGGTTCGAACCGGGCTTAGAACCGAATTTCCCGGGGCCTCGGCAAGCCGAGACCCCGCCATTTTAGAATCACGTGCGCCCTCGGCTAAAGCCGTAGAGCCGGGCCGGATTGTCCACCAGGATGGCCCGGCGGGTTGGCTCGTCCGGCGCCATGACGCCCAGAAGGTCCAAAAGGTCGCCCTCGTTGGGCGTGCGCCCGGGCGCAAAAGTGTTTCCATGGGGCCAGTCGGAGCCCCAGATGACGCGGTCCGGCGCCGCCTCTATCACCGCCTTGGCGAAGGGCACGACATCGGCGAAAGGGGGCCCGTCGGCGACCTGGGCCCGGGGCGCCGCGCTGATCTTGTCGACGCAGCAGATCTTGGTCCAGAAGCGCGCATCGGCCAACAGGTCCAGCAGCAGGCGAAAGGCCGGCTGGTCGAGCCCCTCGCGGGGATCGATCCGCGCCATGTGGTCGATCACCGTGGGGACCGGCAGCCCGCGGATGAAGTCTTCATGGGCCAGCAAGAACCGTGGCTCGATATGCAGCACCAGGGACCAATCCAGCCGGACGATGCGGTCGATCTGGCGCGCCATGGCGTCACGGCTTCCCGCCCGGTCCGACATCAGTGAAAAACGCCCGGCGCGGATGCCGGCCGCCTTCAGGGCCGCGAGGTCGGCATCGGTCGTGTTCTGGTCGATACAAGCCACGCCCAAAAGCCTGCCGTCGGAACGCGCGATGGCGTCGACGATGGCGGCGTGATCGGTGCCGTGGACGGTCGGCTGGACGACCATGGCCCGCGCCAGCCCGGTAATTTCCTGGACCTTCCAGTAATGCTCGATGGGCGCGGCGGGCGGCTCGTAGCGCCTGGTGGCGGCATAGGGGAAGCGATCGGGCGGGCCGAAGACGTGGAAATGGCTGTCGCACGCCCCCGCCGGCAGGGTCCAGCCGGGTGGGCGCGTATTGGGGTCCGGCGGCAGGGCGACCGGCAGGGGTTCGCTTGGCGGCGGCATTACCGCCCTACCGCGCGGCTATCGGCGCCGGGGCCGGAACGGCGCCTAGCCGTCGCATCGGGGCGGCATGGTGAGGAAGGTGTTTAGCACATGCCAGAATCGCCAGCGGTTGAGCCCGAGCGTCGCCGCGTGGGATTGCCCGTCCATCTGGGTGAACTGCTTGTCCTTGTTGGGCAGGCGCGACCAGAATTCCATCACGTCCTGGTCGGTGGCGATACCGTCATGTTCCGAGCGTACCAGGAGCGTCGGGCAGGTCACGTCCTCGGGCTCCACCAGGGGCAGGTTGGCGCACATGTCGATATAGGTGCCGGTCGGCACGTGGCTGCAAAGGGCGGCCTCGGAATCGGCCAGCGCCACGGCGACCTCGTTATCCGCGGTGCCGGGCTTGTCGCGGTTGAAGATGGAAGCAAAGAAGGCGTGGTCCACCGGCCGCTTGTTGGACGCGCGCCATTCATCGAGCCTCTCCGCCCGCTTGGCCAGGGTCGGCGACCCTTTGCCGGTATAGACCATGGCGGCCAAGGCCAGGCGATCCACCGCATCGGGGCAGGCGGCGGCGAAACACGCGGCCCGGAGCGCGCCCGAAGACCCGCCATACATGGACACCCGGTTGGCCCCGGTCTCTCTGGTGATCACCTCCAAGGCGGCCTTGAGGTCGTCGACCCCCTCGCGGACGTAGGCGAACACGCCGTCGCCCCAGTCGGACCGGCCATAGCCCTCGTGATCCATGATCCAGACATCGAAGCCCCAATCGGCGAAGGCCTCCATCATGGAATAACCCTCCTTGCCCGGCACCTGCAGATCGTAGCCCGACCGTCCGGAAAACGATGAGCCGTGAACCAGCAACAAGAGCGGCAAGTCGGCAACCCCCGGGCTCGGCGCCCCCACCCGTTTGCGCCAGACATGAAGGCCGATCTCACCCTTATGGGCGCGGTATTCGGAGCTCCAATAATCGCTCATGACCGGCCTCCCGCCTGGCGCCGCGCCGCGATCTTCCGGCGGTCCTCTTCCTCATAGGGGTCCTGGCGCTCAGGCATTTTGAAAAAGCCGTCCATGACGTGCCAGAAGCGTTGCCGGTTGAGGCCGAGCGGCGCCACATGGGCCTGGCCGGCGATGATCGAGAACTGCTTGTCCTGGTTGGGTAAAAGCCGCAGGAACGCGACCAGGTCGTCTTCGGTGGCGATGCCGTCATGTTCGCCGCGCAGGATCATCACCGGACAGGTGACGTCGAGCGGGTCAACCACCGGCAGATTGGCGCACATGTCGAGATAGGTCCCGGTAGGCACTTCGGAACAGAGCGCCAGCTCGGCATCGGCGAGCGCGTCGGGCACCGCGTCTTCGGAGGTTCCGGGCTGATCCCGGTTGAAGATCGAGTGAAAGAATTCGCGGTCCACCGGGCGGGTGGCCGTGGACCGCCATTGGTCGAGCTTTTTCGCGCGTTCGATCAAGGTGGGCGCGCCTTCGCCGGTCCAGACGAAGGCGTCAAGCACCAACCGCTCGACCCTCGAAGGATGGGCGGCGGCGAAACACGCGGCCCGGAGCGCGCCCGACGACTGGCCGTAGAACAAATAGCGTTGCAGCCCGGTTTCGCGCGCCACCACCTCCATGCCGGCGGCGAGGTCGTTGACCCCCTCGGAGATGGGGGAGTTGCCCGCGGTGCGGTCGGACCGGCCATAACCCTCATGGTCCAGCGTCCAGACGTCGTAGCCCCGGCGCGCGAATTCGTCCATCAGCGAATAATCATCCCGCCCCGGCACCCTGAGATCGAAACCCGATGGTCCGGAAAAGGACGATCCATGCACCAAAAACAGCACCGGGCGGGGATCGGCGCGCTCGGGCGCGCCGGCGTGCTTGCGGTACATGTAAAGGGAGACGTCCCCTTTGGCCGCGGTGTATTCGGCACTCCAGTAATCGCTCATGGGCAGGCATGCTCCTGGCTGATTCCCGCTCTTGGCGGCGCATTGTACTTGGCGGAGATCACGAGGGCCCCCCGCCCTGGATTCTCCTGTAGTATCGCGGGGGTGAGAATACCAGAACAGGCGCCGATTTCCAGCAACGGCGCGGGTCGGAGGAAGCGGGAGACATGAGAACCACCACACTGGGCAAAAGCGGCATCGAGGTGTCGTGCGTCGGCCTCGGCTGCATGGGCATGACGCCGATCTACAGCCCGCCCAGCGAAGAGGAATCCATCGCCACGATGCACCGCGCCATGGAGCTTGGCGTCAATTTCCTGGACACCTCCGATGCCTACGCCAACGGCAAGAACGAGGAGCTCCTGGCCCGGGGGCTTGCCGGCAAGCGGGACCAGGTGGTGCTCGCCACCAAGTTCGGCAATATCCGCAACGCCGACGGCAGCCGGGGCGCCAACGGCAAGCCCGAATACGTCATCGAGGCGGCGGAAGCCTGCCTCAAGCGGCTCAACACCGACGTGATCGACGTCTACTACGTCCACCGCATCGATCCCGACACCCCCATCGAGGATACCGTGGGCGCCATGGCGCGGCTGGTGGCCGACGGCAAGGTCCGCGCGCTGGGCCTGTCGGAAGCCGGCGTCGAGACCATCCGCCGGGCCCATGCCACGCACCCTATCGCCGCCCTGCAGACCGAATATTCCTTGTGGTCGCGATTCGCCGAGGTGGAGATCCTTCCCGCCTGCCGCGCGCTGGGCATAACCTACGTCGCCTATGGGCCCTTGGGGCGCGGCTTTCTCGCGGCCCGGTTCTCCTCTCCCGACGATCTCGACGAGAACGACCGGCGCCGCGCCATGCCGCGGTACGCCCGAGAGAATTTCGGCCATAACCTGGCCCTGCTCGAGACCCTCAAATCCGTCGCCGGGGATTTGGGCGCGAGCCCGGCGCAGACGGCACTGGCCTGGCTCATGGCCCAGGACGGCGTGATCCCCATCCCCGGCGCCCATCGCGTCGATCATCTGGAGGAAAACGCCGCCGCCGCCAGCCTCGCGCTCGGGCCTGAAGACCTGGCGCGGCTGGCCGATGCCATGCCCGAGGGCGCCGCCCAGGGCACCCGCTATCCCCAGGGTCAATTGGCGGCACTGGGCATCTAGCGGCCCACCAACAAATTCCCGATCAGGGGGCGGCTTCGGCCGCCCTCCCCTTTTGGCGGGTCGGAAGCCGGTCAGAAACCCCCGGCTTCGCGCAAGGCGACCCAGAGCCGTGCGCAGCGGCGGCGGGGCCAGGCATCCCTTAACCGACATCGAGTTGAGTGTACCAATTATATTGCGGACTTTAATTCGGCTGCGAAGTTCGAAGAGAGTGACAAATCACCCAATGCAATCCGGCCTATTGCACCGTCGCCAGGAACCGCTGAAAATCTGGAGACTGCTGCAAGAGCCTGCGGGCCAGTGACCTGACTTGGTCAACCTGATCATCGGGGAGATTGAGGTTCGTGGGCATCGCGTTGAAATACCTCCGCTCTTGCGTGTCACGGATATTGTCGAAGGTGAGCGTCGTAAAATGGACCGTAACCTTCGGAAGGGTCGGACCGCGGCGGGCATTGATCCTGTCCCCCCATTTCATGAAACCTCGCCTTGCGAGCGCGACCGTCTCCGTGTTCAGGATGTTGAGAGCCGCATTGAAGGAGGCCAAGAGTGTCGAAACAACGCCCGGTTCGTAAGCCTCCTTCGACCAGTCGTATTCAGGATGGACCTGGGCATTCGCGATGACCACGAGAACCTTGATCACGCGATCGAGCGCGCTGGGTGAAAAGGCTCCCGCCATGTCCGGCACATTTCCGTAATGCGCCACCGGACTCATCATCGACCCACGCACTCCAAGATTGTCGGTGATGCCACCATCTACCAGCCGAATGAACGGCATTGATTGCGGTGCAAGATAACGTTCGAGCCCCCGGGCCACCCAATATTTTCGGCTCAGCAGATCGCGCGATTCCAACGCCTCGGTCACCCAAGAGTTCCGCCGTTCCGGACAGTCCGCATCGTAATTCCTCACCGAGATCGGACCAAAAATGACGGGAATCGACGAGGATGCCATGACCGCGTTGGCAACCGGGTAGTTGTTAATATTCGAACACAGGAAATCGAATTGCTGCTGAATAAAGGAAAACGTGATGCCGGTGTTGAGGTCGCTTGCGTTGATGATCAAGTAGGGAAGGTTCCCCTTCGACATATCGGCGTAGGTTCGATTTTCAAAGACATGGTCTCCCAGCCATCGGGCGGCCAGGTCGCCGCGGTTGTAATCGGGACTTGCCAGCGAAATGAGGTTGATCGGGTTGACGAGGAGGGCCAGCAGCGCGCCCCCAACATCTCTCTTGAGAAACCTGTCCTCAAAGTCATCGAAAATGCGGTCTCCAAAGAGGCCAAAATACGCGGCCGTGTAACTGCCGCCAGAAACCGATGTGATCACATCCACTTCATCAAGCAACCTACGCTTTCGCCCGTCGATGGTTACCTCCGTGTCGCGGAGAGCTTCCAGAATCCCGTAAGAGAACGCTGCAGAGCGTATCCCGCCGCCAGAAAAGGCCAGCACGATGAACAAGTCCTGAGCATTCGTTCTAGGAAGCCGATTGGCGAAAACGTAGTCCGAGGCTGGATCGGCTTTGGCGAATTGCTCGTTCCAGATCCGTGAGGCGCAACCGGTAGATCCAAATGTGGCAAGGAGAACGCAGAGGCAGCGAAGGACGATCGACAACATTAGCGGGCCATGTTTCGTCATTTCGCAGCCTCAATCGTTGGTTCGAATCGGGCTTGCCATCAGCTTGCCAAGCCGTGGGCCTTAAGAGAGCTTTGGTCAACCGAGAATCGCCAGATGGCTCCCCCAGTCGCCGACGACGGTAGCACGAAGGGCGCTCGCACCACACTTCCCGTGGTGACCCGGCTGGGCAGGTCGGGTTATCGCACCAACCGGTAGCCACCACGCGCGCTAACCAGTATTTCGGCGTTGGACAGATGATAGAACTCGAGGCCCAGGCGTGCGCGGTTGGAGAAGCGGTAGGCGAGTTCGACCGCGAAGCGGAACTCGACCACGTGGCCCATCGCCATGGCGACGCTGAGGAAGGTGGTGACGAAGGATGCCGCGGCAAGCCCCAGGAGGAGCCAGCCATCCACGCCGGGCATGCCCAGGAAGGGCGCATCCATGTTCGACCTCACGATCCCGTCACCGCCGGGCCGGACCCGGGGCCGGCAGGCCGCCCGGGGCGCGGGCGGCGGTCTCATGATTGCGAGGAAGCCCGGGGCTTCTCCGGAAACCGCCACAAAAGCATGCCCCGCCGCCGCCGGGCAAGGCGTTTTCTTCGGCTTACTTTGGCCCTATGCCGGAGACGGATTCTTTGCTTAGATACCGGGGCCGCCGCCGCCGCCGCGCGGCGTCGTCGATGCGGGCGAGAAGTGACCGTGGCGATGACCCGGCGTCCACCGAGGGAGTTTGTTCAAATGAGTACGAACCCTAAGTACCAAAAGACCGACAAAATCACGGTGCAAGTTCTTCTTTCCACGGGCACTTCCCTCAACGTGAAAATGTTCGTGGGTGAGATGCAGAGAGTGAACGATCTA
>SMUY01033236.1_pt1 | contig 12147 bp, 8 predicted proteins | sample 2456441 | NCBI WGS metagenome assembly SMUY01 (sample SAMN11095931, study PRJNA526329) | marine sediment metagenome | biome: Marine sediment; feature: Surficial sediment; material: Deep marine sediment; isolation source: Hadal surficial sediment | place: Pacific Ocean | collected 2014-11 | depth 0-1...
AGGCTCCGCCTCGCTAGACGAGCTTGTCTCACAGCCCCGCTACGCGGGGGCTGGACGACCGCGTTGGCTGGGCGCGGCCTCGAGAGATCACGACATCGTCAGCAGCGGCTGCTGGCCTGCCGGTCGTGCTCATCGCATGCGATGAGCACCGGACACTCCATTGGGACGACGGGCCTGAAGGCCCTTGTTACCGGGGCGCAGCAGCCTTGGGACGACCGGTCTGAAGGCCCGCTACCGGGACGCAGCCTTGGCGACGGGCCTGAAGGCCCTTGCTACCGGGGCGCAGCAGCCTTGGGACGATGGGCCCTGAAGGCCCGTGTTACCCGGGGCGGGCCATTCCACTACACGTCGGCGAGCGTCCCGGTGTTCAGCAGGCCACTGCTGTCGCCGAGTTGCTCCGCCTGCACCCCCGCCTTGTCGAGGACGGTGAGTAGCAGGTTCGCCATCTGCGTGTCTTCCGGGTAGGCGAGGTGACGCCCGCCCTTGAGCCGGCCGCCGCCCCCCCCGGCCACCAGACACGGCAAGTTGGTGTGCTCGTGCAGGTTGCCGTTCCCGATGCCACCGCCGTAGACGATCATCGAGTGGTCGAGCAGGTTGCCGTCGCCGTCCGGCGTGTTCCGCAGCTTCTCCAGGAAGCGGGCGAGCAGGTGGATGTGATAGGTGTCGATCTTCGCCTTCTTGGCCATGTACTCCGGATCGTTCCGGTGATGCGACATGGTGTGATGCTGGTCGGGCACCCCGATGTCCGGATAGGTCCTCGGGCTGGCTTCGCGGGCCATCATCAGCGTGAAGACCCGCGTGATGTCGGCCTGGAAGGCGAGCGTCTGGAGGTCGAACATGAGCATCGCGTGCTCGTCGAACGTCTCCGGAATATCGACCGGCCGTTCGGGCAGCTCGATGATCGACTCCACGTCTCGTGACTCTGAGCGCTGGATCCGCTCCTCGACGTCGCGGACGGCGGTGAGATACTCGTCCAGCTTGTTCCGGTCGCGCGGGTCGAGCGTCCGCTCGAGACGGGCGACTTCGCGTGTGACCGAGTCGAGGATGCTGCCGGTGCGTTTCATCACGGCGAGACGATCCGCCGCGCTGCCGCCGTCGCCGAACAGCCGCTCGAAGACGATACGGGGGTGTGCCTCCATGTCGAGCGGTGTCGTCTCGTCGAGCCAGGAGATCGTGTTCGAGTAGAAACAGTCCCCGGTGTCGCAGGCGATCGCCGTCGGTGTCTCGAGCACCAGCTCGAGCGACGGCAGCGGGGTCTGCGTGCCGAGCGCACGCGCCGCGATCTGATCGGCCGTAATCCCGAGCTTGATGTCGGTCGGACCCTGACGACCGCGACGCTCCCATGCGTGCACGCCGCTCAACCACACCGCGGTGGCGCGCGGGTGGTCGCCGTTGCCGTCGCCGAACGAGTCGGCCTGCCGATGCGCCAGGCCGCTCAACACCAATACCTGCTCGCGGAACGGCTCGAGTGGGCTCAGAATCGGCGAGAAGTCGAAGCCCCGACCGGTCGCGGTCGGCACCCACTGATCCTGGATGACGCCGTTCGGCACGTAGATGAAGCCGAGACGCAGTGTCGGATTGGCGACGGTCTGCGCGAGGGCGGTCGCGGCCGGCACCATCGCATCGAGGAGCGGAAGGGCCATCGTGGCACCCATGCCGCGCAGGAACGTCCGCCGCGGCAGCGCTTTCTTGGTGATGATCATGATTCGTGTTCCGAGTTAGAGGTTCGCGGACAAGTTGTCTGGCGCGCGGCGCGCGTGTGGCAAGGCGCGACGAGGGAGCATACTGGCGGTATTCGACTGAGAAGCAACGCCGCCAGGCGGAATGCCCCGCCCGGACAACGTTCGTGAATCTCTAATTCGGGACATCAGACTTCCTCATCTGAAACGGCGTGCTCCGAACAATGCCAAGGACCATTGACGAGAAACGGTAGTCGTCCTGGGCCGTCGCGCGGGCGATGGCGCGAACGGCCGGCCGATCGTAGTGCTCGAGGTTGCGCCCGAGCGCGTAGGTCAGCAGCTTCTCGGCGACGGTCGTGACGAACTGACTCGGGTCGCGGAGGAGCGCCTGGCGCAGCTCGTTCGGCCCATTGAACGAGGTGCCGTCGGGCAACACGCCCGAGGCGTCGATTGGCTCGTTCGATTCGCTGCGGGTCCGCCAGCGACCGACCGCGTCGAAGTTCTCGAGCGCGAAGCCGAGCGGATCCATCTGCGCGTGGCAGCTGGCGCACGCCGGGTTTGCCCGATGCCGCTCCATCGCCGCGCGCATCGACAGCGCCGCGCCGTCACTCGTCGTCTCTGCGAGCCCGGGGACGTCCGGCGGCGGCGGCGGCGGTGGCGCCGCGAGCAGGTTCTCCAGAATCCACTTGCCCCGGAGCACCGGCGATGTCCGCGTCGCGTACGACGTGAGCGTCAGGATGCCGCCCTGCCCGAGCAATCCGCGACGCTCGGTCTCGGCGAGCGAGACGCGCCGGAAGTGGCTGCCGTACACATGCGGAATGCCGTAGTGCTTCGCGAGCCGCTCGTTGACGAACGTGTAGTCCGCCGCCAAGAGATCGAGCACGCTGCGGTCGCCGCGCAGCACGCTGTCGACGAAGAGCTCCGTCTCCTGCTGGAATGCCTGCCGCAGATTCTCGTCGAATCCGGGGAAGAAGCCGGGGTCGGGCTCCTTCGCTTCGACATCGCGCAGATAGAGCCACTGCGCCGCAAAGTTGTTCACGAGCGCGCGCGACCGGTCGTCGGCCAACATGCGCCGCACCTGAGCGTCGAGCACCGCCGGGTCACCCAGCTCGCCGGCGATGGCCGCGTCGAGGAGCTCGTCGTCCGGAATGCTGCTCCAGAGGAAGAACGAGAGGCGCGAGGCCAACTCGAGGTCACTCACCCGATACGGCGTGTCGGGCGGCACGTCGGCCGGGTCGCGCTCGATCCGGAACAGGAATTCCGGGCTGACGAGCAGCCGTTCGATTCCGCGCTGAATCCCACGGTCGAACCCGCCTTCGGCGCGGCCCTGCTCGACAAACGGCAGCAGCACGGCAAGGTCGTCGTCGGTCACCGGCCGACGATAGGCGCGCCGGGCGAGCGTCGACAGAATCTGGCGGGCGCACGGCTCGGCGGCGGCGCCGTCCGCCGGAGTGCAGGTGAAGATGCGCCGGCGGCTCGGGGTGTCGCCGGTGCCGTCGGCGCCGTACGGACCGCTGAGCGTGACGCTCGCGATCGCCGGTTCGCGAGCCTGCCCGCGCCGCGCCGCGCGGGTCAGCCCTTCGTGCTGCGCGCCGGTCTTCTGGAGAAACGCCACCGCCACTTCGTGCGGACCGGCACCGAGCGGCACGCGCACCTCCAGGGACGGCTCCGGCCCGAACGTGAACACCCCACTCGCGCCTCGAACGAGCGGCCGACCGCCGATCGATATGAGCCTGATCCGCTCGCCATCGACGCTGATCTCAACCTCGTGCTCCTGACGCGCCGTGCGCGCGAACTCGACCGTCACGATGTACTCGCCGTCGGCCGGCAGGTAGGTGCGGATGAGGACGCCGCCGCGCGTGCCGAGCGGCAGTCCGTCGAGATGATCGTCCTGAATGAGGTCGCGGTCGAGCCGATGCGTATCGACGATCGGCGGAATGGTCGTGTCGCCCACAGCCAGGCGGCTGATCTTGCGCGCCGCCCCGAGATACCGCTCGAGGGTCGCCGGTGAGACGAACAGCAGCTCCGACAGGTTGTCGAACCCGCTCGTCGCGTTGTCGGCCGGCAGCAGCATCGACACAGCGAGCTCGCTCGGCAGGTCGTCGAGCGCGAGCAGGTCGCGGACGGCGTTCTGATATTCAGTGCGGCTGAGACGATGGAGCGCTGGCCGGCGGCCGGGATTCGGCGCGCGAGCCGACGCGCGGTCGAGCTCCGCTTCGAGCCAGGACGCGACCGCGTCGTAGGTCTCGTCGTCTGGACGCGGACGGCCGACCGGCGGCATCGCGCGGGAGCGCAGCTTGTGGACGACACGTTCCCAGAGCTCGGCGTCGTCGCCGTCGCCGACGCGCGTCGTGTCGAGGGTATCGAGCGCGAGCCCTGCGGCCCGGAGTTGCGACACCAGCATCGTCGGCGCGGTGTCGCGACCGGTGACGATCCGTTCATTGTGACAGCTGAGGCAATACCGGTCGAGGGTGGCCTCGACCGACGTCGCGGTCGTTTCGATGGCGCCAGCCGGGGGAGCAGCGGCGCCGAGCGCCGGCTGGGGCGCTGCCACGAGGACGGACCCTGACACTGAGAGAAACAGCGTCGCGGCCCACCCGATCACGGCGGTCGACCTCGCTTGCCTGATCAACACGTCCCCCGCACAATTTGACCACTCACTACGACTGCAACCTACTAGTCTGCGCCCCCCCACCGGGTGTTGTCAACGGCGACCTGATCAGGTACCATCCATCTGGTCTCCAACACAGGCAAGGGATGCTGTCATGCGCGACACACGGGGCCGTCTGGCCCGTTCGCTCCTGCTCGCACTCGCGGTCACACGTCTGATCTGGCCCGCCGTCGCCGAGGCCTCGGCGGGCGGTCGGCCGCTCGAACCGCAAGCGTCGCAGAACCTCCTGGACGCGGCCAAGACCGGCGACGTCGCCGCCGTCGACGCGCTCCTCGAGCAGGACGTCGACGCGACGAGCGCAGAGCCGGACGGGACGACAGCGCTCCACTGGGCAGCGCGGGCTGACGCGCTGGACATCGTGGAACGACTGCTGGCCGCCGGCGCCGATGCGACGGCGGCCAACCGCTACGGTGTCACGCCACTGTCACTCGCCGCGGAGAACGGCAGCGACGCGATCGTTCGGGTGTTGCTCTCAGCCGGCGCCGACGCGAACACGGCGACGCCACAGGGTGAAACGGTGCTGATGGTCGCGGCCAGGACGGGCCGCGTCGACGTGGTACGCCGACTGCTCGCCGGTGGGGCGGCGGTCGATCGGACCGAAACCTGGCGCGGGCAGACGGCACTGATGTGGGCGGCGGCCGAAAACAATACCGATGCGATCAACGCGCTCGTTGCGGCCGGTGCCGACGTCGAGGCGCGCTCGACCCGAGACCTGACGCCGCTCCTCTTCGCCGTCCGTGAAGGGCAGACAGACGCCGTCCAGGCGTTGCTCGCCGCCGGTGCCGACGTCAACGCCGACGTCAACGACACCTCGCCGCTCGTGCTCGCCATCATCAACGCACACTACGCGCTCGGCCGCGTCCTGTTGGAGGCGGGGGCCGATCCGAGCGCCCCGGATGCGCGCGGCTCGGCACTGCACGCACTGGCGTGGATGCGACGCCCCGGCTCCGGACGTCCACCCATCCAGACGGGCGAGCTCGACAGCCTGACGTTGGCCGAAGCGATGCTCGAACGCGGCGCCGACCCGAACGCGCAGATCGCGTGGAAAGAGATCCCGTTCGAGGTCGACCTCGGGACCGTCAAGTCGCCGCCGAACATTTCGGTCGGCCGCAACTTCGTGAGCTTCGTCGGCGCCACGCCGTTCTACCTGGCGGCCAAACATGCCGACGTGGAGCTGATGCAGCTCCTCGTCGAGGACGGCGCCAACCCACTCACGCCGACCGGCCAGGGGGTGACGCCGCTGATGGCCGCCGCCGGGCTCGGGTTCTGGGACGGCGAGAGTCCGGGTCCGCTGAACGGCACGCCGGACAGCGTGCGGCTGGACGCGGTGAAGCTGACACTCGAGCTCGGGAACGACCTGGACGCGGTCACCGACTTCGGTGACACCGAGATCGAGGGCGACGGCGTGACGTTGCTCTTGCGTCACCCGCTGAACCTGCTCGAGTTGGACGCGCAGAAGGACCGCGGCGACATGCGATGGGGCGGGTGCACGGCGCTGCACGGCGCCGCGATGATGGGCTCGAACCTCATCGTGCAGTACTTGATCGATCTCGGCGCCGACATCAACGCGCAGAACGGACTCGGGTGGACACCGTTGATGACCGCGGAGGGTGTGTTCGTGGCCAACACGGAGAAAGCCTGGCCGGAGACGGCGGCGTTGCTCCGTGCGTTGGGCGCGCGCGCCAGCCCGAGTCGTTAGGAGACGACCCCGGACCCTCACCCCGGCCCTTTGCCCCTTCGACAACGCCACGACGCGCCCGGTGCAGGACAGGCGGGAGAGGGACAGACCGGCGCGCGTTGTGCAGCAACCTGTTCGTGGGAGAGGAATCATGAGAAGAACGTGCGGACTCGCCGTTGCGATCGTCGTGGCCGTGGTGTGGCTCGTGCCGGGGAGCGATGCCCCGCTTGCCGCGCAGGAGAACACGGGGGTCATCACCGGCACGGTGACCAGCGGCAACGGTCCGGAGGCCGGGGTCTGGGTGATCGCCGAGACCGACGACCTCGAGACGGTGTACCGCAAGATCGTCGTCACGAACGATGACGGCGAGTTCCTGCTGCCGGAGCTGCCGGACGCCACCTACGACGTCTGGGTACGCGGCTACGGGCTCCTCGACTCGACGAAGGTCGACGCGACACCCGGCGCAACCCTCGAGCTGGCCGCGCGTGTCGCGCGAACCCCGCAGGAGGCGGCCCAGGTCTACCCCTCGAGCTACTGGCTGTCGTTGATCGACCTGCCCGAGGCGCACGAGTTCCCGGGCACCGGCGACGACGGCAACGGCATCAACCCGCGGCTCCAGACCCAGGGCGAATGGATCAACGTGCTCAAAGGTTGTCAGCGGTGTCATCAGGTCGGCAGCAAGGCCACCCGGAAGATCCCCGACCTCGACCAGTTCGACTCGACCATCGCCGCCTGGGAAGACCGAACGCAGCGCGGCCAGCGCGGGTCCCTGATGAACAGCTTCATCACCCAGTTCGGCCGGCGACGCGGTCTCGAGATGGTCGCGGACTGGAGCGATCGGATCGCTGCTGGCGCGGTTCCCGAAGCCCCACCGCGGCCAACGGGTATCGAGCGTAACCTCGTGCTCACGATGTGGAACTGGGGAGACAACGTCGCGTTCGTGCACGACGAGGTGGCCACCGACAAACGCAATCCGCGGGTGAACGCCAACGGTCCGATCTACGGCGTCGACATCGGGAACGACTACCTGCTAGTGACCGACACGACCGCGCACCAGTCGACCAAGCTGAAGATTCCGCTGCGCGCGGAGCGGTCGACCGTGCCCCCGTTGTTCACCACCGAGGGGTTCAGGCCCTGGCGCGACTTCGGCGAGCGCGCTGTCTGGGACGACCCAGCCAACCCGCACAACCCGATGCTCGACGCCGAGGGCCGGGTGTGGCTGACGACACGCGTGCAAGCGCCGGACAACCCCGACTGGTGCCGGGCGGGCTCGGACAACCGATTCGCGCAATACTTCCCGATCGACCGCGCTGGACGTCACACCGGCTACTTCGACCCCCTCACGCAGACGTTCGTGCTGATCCACACCTGCTTCGGCACCCATCACCTGCAGTTCGCCGAGGACGAGCAGGACACGCTGTACTTCAGTGGCGGCGGTCAGGTCATCGGGTGGCTCGACACGAAGCTGTATGACGAGACGGGCGACGAGCGGATCGCGCAGGGCTGGTGCCCGACCGTCCTCGACACGAACGGCGACGGCACGATCACCAAGCCGTGGAACGAACCGGCGGGCCGCGGCGAAGCGCCCGCGTTCGACCCGGCGCTGGACACCCGCATCGTCGCGGGCGCCTATGGCATCATCGCCAACCCACTGGACGACGCGCTCTGGATCGTCTCAGACCGGTACCCTGGAGAGCTCGTCCGGCTGGATCGGGGTGACAACCCGCCGGAGACCTGTATCAGTGAGCTGTATACCGTGCCGGCCGAACAGGGCTACCGGACGCGGGGGCTCGACGTCGACCGCAACGGCATCCTCTGGGCGGCCATGGCCGGCAGCAGCCACTTCGCCAGCTTCGACCGGTCGAAGTGCACCGTCTTTGGCGGGCCAGACGTCCGCGACGGGCGGCAGTGCGATGACGGGTGGACCTTCTACAAGATGCCAGGCCCCGACTTCGCGGGGACCGACATCGGGACTGACTTCCACTATTACAACTGGGTCGACCAGTTCAACACGCTCGGACTCGGCGAGAACGTGCCGATCGCGAACGGCTCCAGCTCGGACTCGCTGCTGGCACTGATGCCGGAGACCGGCGAGTGGGTCGTGCTACGCGTGCCGTACCCGCAAGGGTTCCACAGCCGGGGGATGGACGGCCGGATTGACGACCCGGACGGCGGCTGGAAGGGACGCGGTGTCTACGCCACCTACGGCGCGGATGCCGCGTGGCACGTCGAGGGCGGGCCGGTCGAACCGGGCAACCTGGTGAAGTTCCAGATCCGGCCGCATCCGCTGGCCAACTGACCGCGGCGCTCGAGCAAACGCTCTCGGCATCCGGCTTCTGGATCCGAGCGGGTCCGCGCCGGTGTCCGGCGTCATCACGCCCGAGACCCGAATCCCAGATTCCGGATCTCAGCAGGCTAGAGCTGTTCAGCAGCCTGCCCGGGCCGCTTCCTCGCCAATAGATACAATGTCCCTGGGGGACGGGACGATAGCAGATATCAGAGCCCCCCCCAACAGCCCGTTTCTCAACGACTTTCCGCGTCTGCTGGTCGTGGAGCTCTCAGAAGACCGTCAGACCAGGATGGAAGCCTGGCGAGGCCCGACCACGGCCGAGGCCATGGTCGGCGCCCTCGCCGACCCGATCGGTCACCCGATCGAGTTTCGCCTCGATGGGAAAATCGCGCGCTAGTCGGATGAGGTCCCCCGGGTCGTTCAACCCCAACAACTTGCGGGAGCACGCGTGCGTACGCTTGTTCGGACCACATTCCCTGCGAGGGATCACCCTCGGGGTTGGGGTCGAACGCCTTTGCCAAGCCGAAGTCCAACACCTTGACGGTCCCGTCCTTGCGCACCTTGATGTTCGCGGGCTTGAGAAGGTCGCGATGCATCACCCCGGTCTCATGCGCGGCCTCCAACGCCTCGGCGATCTGCTTCGCAATCGGCAGCGCCTCGTCCAGCGGGATCGGCCCCTTCGAGATCAGGTCGGCGAGGGTCGGGTCTTCCACCAGCTCCAACACCAACGCTCTGGTGCCGTCTGCTTCCTCGATGGCGGCGATAATGGGGTGGTCGAGGCTGGCGAGGATCTGCGCCTCCCGCTTGAACCGGGCGAGGCGGTCAGGATCGCTGGCGAAGGCGTCGGGGAGGATCTTCAGGGCCACCGTTCAGGCGTTCAGCTGCCGGCGAAGCCGGTCAGGCTGCAACGCCTTGTTAGACGGCGGCTGCTACTGCCCTGCGCAATGGCTGCGGAAGATCAATCGGTGCGAAGAGACTTGATGGGTACAAATAGTCCTCTCCGGACTCGTCGATCACTCTGATCTGGTGATGCTTTGCGGCCTGGCGGTCGGAAAGAACCTGGTACAGTTTGCGGCGCTCGAGGGACACCTCGTAGCCTTGATTGCCGAGACAGACGACGAATTTCTTGGCTGCGGCCATAACACTCTCAAGTCAGGTAGCGCTTGATCTTGAACTCTTTCTTGCCGATGCCGGTGGCCTCGTTCCAGTGAAGCTCAGCCAGCTGAAGGGTCCCGTCTCGCAGTCTCACGCGTGCTATTCCCTTGCGCTTCCGCCATCGCCCCTTGCCTTCGAGCGCCTCAGTTCATCCAGGCGAGCCCATCAGAGCTGTCCGGCATACATACCCGCGCGCCCCTCGAACCACACCCGCCGCGCGGCTTCGTCGGGCGTCTTGGAGCGTCGAGGCGCCCGGAGTGCGCGCCGACGGCGCGGCGGGTGTTGAATGCGGCGCGAAGCGAGCAGAGAAACGACCTGATCATGGTGGGAGGTTGACACCGACTCGCGACAAAGATCAACGACGTAGGGAAGGGCTGAACTAATGGGAGCCCAGGCCGGAAGAACGTCCGACGGACACTAGCCAAGCGACACGTTCAGGTGCGCCAGCCCCCGATACTCACGCTGCTCTTCGTTCGCCGGTCCCAGGCCAGCTCCGGTCGGCCAGTGAACCGTGCGCATGAGCTTTTCGGTAGTCACAGCGTGGACGCGAGGTGTGTCCGGCTGCTTGGCGTGTCGGTCTCAGTCTGACCGATTTACAGCTGGCCCTGAATCGCGGCCCAGCGCCTTTCGATGTCCACGTCGGGCAACTCGGCGGCGAGCGCGGCACGTTCGTCGTCGAGCAGCACACGATCCAGCGCCGCCTTGCTTCGGCGTATCGCGGCGCGAGCATCTTCGAGGTCTCGATCGCGTGTCGTGAGCATCTTGAAGAGGATGAAGTCCTCCAGGGTCAAGACGCGAAGGGGCCGGTCTCGCAAGGTCGACCGCACCGCTCGCTCAACGGCCAGCGCTGCGTACCGTTGGCTGCGAGGCTGGACGAGGTCGATCGTGTTGAGGCCTGTCGCGGACGTCGCGCCGGTCGTATCCGCCGACCCCATGTCCCGCATCGCTCCGAGCAGCGTGAGGCGTGACAGGCTCAGGCCGCCGAACGTCGTGTTCTCGAACGCGATCAGCACCCGGACGCCCGTGGTGGCGAGCGCCTCGCGGGCGCGATCGGCCGTGAGGTCGACCACCGCCAGATCGGCGTCGCGCGTCTCGCGGGGCTCCCCGTAGGCTGCGGTCAGCAGTCCTCCGTAGAGCGCGTAGGGGTGACCGGCCGCCTCGAAGGCTTCAGCCGCCAGCAGCGCAACGGTCGTCGGGTCGTTCAGGTCCACGTTGGCGTTCAGCAAGGATGCGCTCGCCGAGTGCCCGCCACTCGAGCGTGCACCGACGCAGCGTTGCCCGCATCTGGGCGGCTTCTTTCAGCCGTGCCGCCAGTTCTTCGTCGGTCATGTACACCGCCGGCCATCATACCCGAGTCGGCAGGACCTCCCCGCACCTCGGCACCGCGCTCGAGAACCCGCGCCGTCAACGGTCGCCGGTCATACGCGGGATCGACGTACGCGGAGCGACATCTGTCCTGTCGTCCGGCGCGTACTCCTTCGAGCCTGGCTAAACGACCCAGAGAAGCTTCAGGCCGGCTGAGGCCGCGGGCCGGCGACCGTTCAGGAGCTCCGATAGTGTGGTTCGGCAGTGAGAGCGAGCGATCGGGTGGGGTTGTTGCTGCGGGAAGGGGGCGTACGTAGTGGGAGGACTGGCGCAGAGTGACGCGGCACGTCGAAGGCGGTCCGATCGAACCCGGAAACCTGTGTCAGGTCAGGTTCCAAGTCCGGCCGGACTCCTCGCCACGCGAGATCGACCTATCTGCCTTCCTCGGCCGCTCGCTCTAGCGCGCGGGCGCCACTGAGGATGTTGGTCATGCCGTAGTTCCCCTCGTGACACGCGTATTCGACGAGCTCGTATTGATCGTCGTCCTTGTCGAATCTGAACATCCCGGTCCACGGTCTCGTCCAGACCGTCGGGTCGTCGAGCGTGAACTGGTACTCGAGGGTGGTCGGACCGAGACGCGTGAACCGCTCGGTCAAGGTCAGATTCTCACTCGACCCCCGGTAGGGTGACCGCCCGTTGAAGTTCGTCGTCTCGACCACGAGGGTGTCGCCCTCCCACCGACCTTGGGTGGTCCCCAGCCAGCTCGTCAGGTTGGTTCCGAGTGCCGGGCGCGGCTGGGTCGGGATGACACGGGTCTCGTGGATCATTTCCTTCTGGATGGCCACATGTCCCGGCCCCTGCACGATCTGCAGGCCGTTGTTGTAGATGGACGGCATCATCATACCCGGCACCCCCCGGGTGATGCACCGCACGAAGAGGCTGAGGTCCTCCGGGCCTTCGGCCGGGCTCCGCCTCCGCCCGCCAGCGCTACGGGCTGCCGCGACCCCCGCCTGGGCCTCGGCCGTCAACGGTGGGATCCTGCCATCGGGTGGATCGATCACCATCGCCACCTGTGTGGACGGGGCCGTCTTGACGTAGCCGAGCGTCGTGTCACGCCACTCCCGCTCGTAGCCCCAGATGCTGCCCAGCGTCCCGCGCTCGCGTCGCGCCTCCGCCTCCACCGGTGTCAGCGCCTCGTCCGCGGCGTCTTGGGGGCGCTCAAGCGGAATGCTGTGCGCGGAGTTCCCCGTCCAGACGCCCTGCAGGTCAGGTTCGCCCCACGGGGTCCGGGGCACGGTGTACGGCTCTGCATCGGTCGTCACCGCCTCGGGGGCTCGCTCGATGGTCACGCCCGCCCATCCGGTCTCGA
>SMUY01386979.1_pt1 | contig 12146 bp, 10 predicted proteins | sample 2456441 | NCBI WGS metagenome assembly SMUY01 (sample SAMN11095931, study PRJNA526329) | marine sediment metagenome | biome: Marine sediment; feature: Surficial sediment; material: Deep marine sediment; isolation source: Hadal surficial sediment | place: Pacific Ocean | collected 2014-11 | depth...
GTGGCTGGGCGTCGAACCACGGGCGACGTCGCTACCGCTCCGTCGACCGTGCCACCCGTCCTCTGTGGGTGGCATGGGTTGGTTCACGACATTCCTCGACGCACGTGCGACACCGAACACGTGGGTCGCAATCGGGACAGTTGGGTCGGTCCGTGGGTTGGCGTCAGCACCCAAATCCTCGCAATGAAGGAGTTACGGCTTAGCTTAACTGATCGCTCTCAAGCCCGACTTCTACGTCGGCTACTTCACGCTGCGGATGGTCTGCCAGTCGCTCGACAGGGAGGACCTGTATCGGCCGTATCTGGGGCGCCTCATCGACCCCAGTTCGCCGGCAGGGCGAGGAAGTCGAGGATGCCCACGAAGAAACAGAAATAGTTGTCTCGTGACGCTCAGCGGAGGGTATGCGGGTGTCGTTTTCAGCGGCGCTGCATCAGTCCCGCCACGGACCGGCTGTCGGCGACGACGTGGGTGATCAGGTGCTCTGTGAAGCCGAGGATTGTCTCGAGGATCTCCGTTCTCGGCTCGTTGCAGACGCGACAGGGACCGACCACCAGCAGCACCGCCTTTCCATCCCCGATGAATGTCGCGAGATCGTCCAGTTCCATGAGTGTCATTGCGCGGATCTCTGTTTCCGTCGTGATGGGGCCGCCGAGGCCGATCGGACGCCAGAGCATGTCTCCGCAGTACCCTTGCTCCCTTAGAAGCTCCAGCGACGGCTTTGACTTCTGCAAGTACTTCAGAAGCATGCTGTGGTCGCATGACTTCGACAAACTCCCGACTGAGGTCACGATGACATCGAGCGCCGCCTTCTTCTTGACGGCCTCCTCGATCCCCGGCGACTCGAGCATCGCGGGAAAATCTTTCGTTTTGACGAGCGGAGAGGCGTGAAGGCCCACGAAGCGGGTCTCGACTTGCATCGCCGGATCGTTAACGAAGTAAGTGAAGAAGGCGTTCGGCGCCGTGCTTGGCTCTTCGACATCGAATCCGGCAACCAGCGAATGAAAGACCAGCGTCTTGGGCAGCCCTTCGGCCGGTTGACGCAGCAGGCCGGCGAAGCGTTCTGCGACCCGCCTCATGACATGCCCGCCGGCGAAACCCACATGAAGCTCCGACTTCGACGCCACGCGGCCGCGAATGCGAAGGAGGTCCATGAGCATTTCAGCGCCCTGCAAGGCAACGTCGTCGAAGACGGCGGTGTGCACGACCGCGGCGCCCTCGATCCACGGGTATCTCAGCTTGAGATCGTCGGCAAGGGTGTGCTCGGGCGGGGGAACGAAGCGAATCCAGCCGTGCTTGGCGGCGTACGCGAGATACCGATAGGGGATCTCGCGCGCCACACGGATGCCGTGGTTGTTCAACAACAGATCCTGGATCTGCCCCGGCTGATGACCCTGGCAGAAGTACTTGCAGACGAGCGCGATCCGTTCGGTGTGGTCGAGCTCACCGGGCCGCGCCCGGAAGTCATCGCGCGGCGCCGCCCGGGGGCGCCTCTTTCCCGGTGTCTGGCGTGCCCCCGGAACACGCCGTCGTTTCTTCGCCATGAGCAGCCTCTCCGGATGCTTGGTCACATTGGTGCCGGCAGTTGGCCGTGTGTGTCCGCCAAGGCTACCAGATGAGGCATATTGTGCAAGTAGTGACTCCATATATTACACTTGTGAAGAAGTGTGACTAGCTGTCGATATCCGGTGCACACTGTCGGCCTTATCCGCACAAGTGTGATCGCGCTTTTATTCTATAAAAATAGGTATTCACGAGCGCTTTGGCCTTGCAAGCGGCTCGCCTGCCGGTACGATATGCGGCCATCGAGAATCGAAACGAACCCCCCGTGATTTCCGGCGTCGACAGCAGGAGCACGGCCAATCGGCACGAACTGTGCCGACCAAAGAAAGTCCACTTGCGGCGGGCACGCGTCCGTGACCTCCGGTAACTGAGGGGAAGGAATACCAGGGTGGCCTATCTCTGGAGGCAGGATCACGACAACCGTTGGCACGCCGGCACGCTCGAGGAGAATCGCTGCACCCTGGTGAGCGATGCCGAGCCGTCCGCGGTCCCGCCGCTGGCACCGGCGTTGGTCCGGACCGTCACGTCGGAGGGAGCAGAGCGCTGGGTGGTGGTGGGCGACGGCGCCAGCGGGGTTCGCGTCAACGGTCAGGCGTTCCCGGGCATCCGCCTGCTCGCCGACAAGGACGAGATCAGCGTTCCCCCCCGGGGCCGGTTCTTCTTCTCCAGCGAGCGGCTGGCGTGCGTCGAACCGTTTGACGGCTCCCGGGAAGTCAGCTGCCCGCGGTGCCTGCGGCCGATCAAACCGGGGGACCCGGCGGTTCGTTGCCCGAACGCGAACTGCGGCGCGTTGCACCACCAGATGGAACGGTGGTGGTGCTGGACGCACGAGGAGAGCTGCCAGCTCTGCGACCAGTTGACCCGTTTCGACGCCGGCTTTCGCTGGACGCCCGAGAAGCTTTGAACTGCCGGCGTGCGCCGGGGAGAAAGACGTCCGTGGGGCCGACACCTGCCGAGACAACCAAGCCTGTCACGCCGACCGAGGAGGCGCTCGTGGTCGCGATCGGTCCCGGCGGCAACATCGGATCCTCGCTGTGGCCCCATCTGGCCCGGATGCCCGGGGTGGGTGCCGTGAGGCTCATCGACCGCGATCACTACGAGTCATCGAACTTCTCTTCCCAGAACATCATGCCCGGTGATGTCGGCCGCGCCAAAGCACGGGCGGTGGCGGCCCGGATGAGCGTGATCAATCCGGCGCTGGCGGTGGAGGCGATCGTCGCCCGCGTCGAGGACGTACCGCTCGGCATGCTGCGGGCAGACGTCGTTCTGACCTGCCTCGACTCACGCGGCGCCCGCAGCTATGTCAATGAGGTGGTGCGGCGCCTGGGTGTTGCCTGGTGGGTCGACGCCGGCGTCGAGCGCAACGACCTGCTGGCCCGCGTCACCGTCTATCGGCCCGATTCTCCTTGCTACGAGTGCAGCTGGGGGGACGCGGACTACGAGCTGCTGGACCAGGAGTACCCCTGCGGCGGCCCGGCGCCGACCGACGCGCCGTCGGCGCTCGGCGCCCTGGCGGCATCCCTCCAGGCCCTGGAGCTTCACAAGATCCTCGCCGGTGAATGGGCCGAGACGGCCGCCGGCAAGCAGATCACGATCTCCGCCGCGCATCACACCCACTACGTGACGTCGCTGCACTTGAACCCCGACTGCCGGTGTCCGCACGACGCGTGGACGATCGAACCGCTGGACGCCACGCCCGATCAGATCACGATCGGCGAAGCGTTGGGGCTGGACGAGGCGCGGGCCGGAAGTACTGGCGGGGGCGGCCTTCGTGTCAGCGGCAAGTCGTTCATCAGGCGGATGCGGTGCCGACCGTGCGGCCGGTGGCGGTCGGAGCTTTGCCTCGACGGGCGGCTGAGCCCACAGCAGCGCACCTGCGATCGATGCGGGGAGGCGTTGGTAGTGGGGGGTTTCGACCGGATCGAGCGACTGGACCCCGACGTGCTTGGCCCCGCCGACTTCGCCCGTTCGCTGCGGAGCGTCGGCTTCCAGCCCGGCGACGTCTTCACGATCGAGCGCGGCGGCCACGAGGGTCACTACGAGATCGGAGGTGCATCGTGACCGACCACATCTTCGAGTCGTTCCTGGAGCAGAACCGCACCCAGGGTCTGGCGCTCGCCCGCGAGAGCGACATCCTCGAGCTGGAGCCGCTCGGCGGTGAGCATCCCCGCCAGTACATCGCGAAGTTCCACTGCAAGGGTCTTGTGCGTGACGACACTGGCGCGATCGTCGAGGCCGATGGCGAGTTCCGCGTCGGGATCACCTTCCACGATGGCTATCAACGCCAGGTGCAGATCGCCCGGCTGCTGACCTGGCTCGGGCCCGAGGCCATCTTCCACTCCAACATCCGGGCACCCCTCATCTGCCTGCACATCCCGCCCGGCACGGGTCTCGTCTCGATTCTCCACCAGTGCTACGAGCTCATCACCTGGCAGAAGTTCCGGACGGACGACGCCTTGAACGGTGAGGCGTGTCAGTGGGCGCGAAATCACCAGGACCGGCTCCCCGTTGACCGCCGGCCCCTGAAGCGCCGTGTCATCGATGTCGTCGTCGAACCCGCCGGGGAGCAAGAGTGATGGACGACCTCCGGCAGGAAACCCACGCAGCAATCGAGGCGGCGCTGAAGCGGCACGCCTCCAGCGTCAAAGGGATCGGGTCGGGGCGGTGGGACCTTCGGCTGGGAAACGGCTCCCCGCGGCAGGCGACGGCCTGCGCCCAGCCTGGCTGGCTGACCGTGGCCGCAGGCCCGGCGGGCCCCAACGCCGACCCGTGGACCATGCTCCACGCCAACGCCGGGGCCGGTGCGGGCGTCAAGCTCGTGTTCGAGACCGACGGCGGCAACTTCGCGTCCCCCCCGGAGCCCGCGGTCCGCGGCGAGCTCGCCATCGACCTCGATGAGCCGTGCGACCTCGAGCCGCGCATCGGCGAACTGCTGGCCGGCGTTACGGAAGTACTTGCACCGCGGCGCCGGCGCCGGACGGCGCGGCGCGGCGCGGAGACGCCCGACCTGTCGCAGGCGGACCGCCTCTGCACCGAAGCAGGCTGGCCGTTCACGGATCGCGCCGAGGGCCGCATCGCCGTGGCGCTGGAGGTGCCAAGGCGACCCTTTACGGCGGTGATCGAGCACAGAGAGAGTCACGGCCTCGTCGCCTCGGTGACGCTGGCCTGGGGCGAAGGGCCGCCCGAGAGCTCCCACGGCGCGGCACTGGCGATCCTGCTGCTGCGGGCAACGGGATCGGTGCGGCTGGCTCGGGCCGCGGCCGTGGCGGAGGCCGAAGGCCGCTTCGCGGTGCGGCTGGAGGCGGCACTGCCCGCCGGCGCCGCCGGCCGAGACCTGCACCACGCCCTGTCGGCGCTCTCCGTGGCCTGCCAGCTGTGCGGCCCGGAGGCCGAGCTGCTCCACGAGAACGCCGAAATCGCAGAGACCTATCTCCTGGGGTGTTCCCAGGGACGACCGTTGAACTGACTAAATGGAGTGAACATTGCCATGGTTGCCACTGCTGCCAGAAAGACGATCTCGCTGCTCGTCACCGATGTCGCCGGACAGAATCGATTTCGAGCCAGCGACATCTCACCCGACGCCACCGTCGGCGAGTTGATCTCGAACCTGCCCTCGCGGATGGGCCTGGTGGACCAGGTCCGAGGCAAGCCGATCGTGTACACCGCTCGGCTGAACCGGGAGGGTCGTCAGCTCAACGCATCGGAGCGCGTCGGCGACGCGCTGCTGGAGCAGGACGAGATCGTCCTTGCCCCCAGCATCGATGCCGGCTGAACCGGATCGGGCGGCCCGCCGGGCTCAGGACCGGTGGGCCGCTCCTTTTCTCATCAATGCTTTCACCGTCACGAGTCTCGACGGTTCCATGACGCCCACGAAACACAAGTTCATGCTCGAGATGCACACCGCCGACGGCGGCGTGCTGGGCCGGACGCCGGTCGAGATGGACTGGCAGCCCGCCTTCGAGTTCGCGCACTTCCAGGCGATCCGCGAGGGCAGGCTGCCTGCGGTCACGGTTTCGCCGCCCAGCGCGATCGAGCCGGTCTGGGATTCGAAGTCGGGCCAGCCGTTTATCTCCGGTGTCCTCGTCGTGCTCGACGCCGCCGACGGCGAGCCGTGCTCGGCGGTCGTTCACACCGATTACTTCAACGCGGCGGCTCGCGATGCCTCGGCCCAATATGTCGAGGACGGCCGCCTGAAGGCCGGCGAGACGTTCCGGTACCGGGTGACGGCGTTCGCCGTCGATGCCCCGCCCCCCGAAACGCCGCCGGGGCCTGGCCTCGAGATGGAAGCGGTGGCGCAGCCGCTTTCGATCATCGACACCCCGCTGTCGGAGTTCCTCGACAAGGCCGTTCTGGTTGGTCAGAACGACCCGGACGACGTCCCGGTCTTCGTCCCCCACGAGCTGGTCGAACAAGCGCGAGCGCTGGTCAACGAGGCCGGTGACCTGGAGACGGGTGGCGTTCTCCTGGGCCGGCTTCACCGCGACACCCTGCACCGCGACGTCATCTTCATCGAGCTGACCGCGCAGATTCCGGCCCGCCACACCCGCCGCGAGGCCACGAAGCTCACGTTCACCCCCGAGACCTGGGCGGCCGCGCAGGCGGTGCTCGACCTGCGGGGGGCCGGAGAGTCGATCGAGGGCTGGTGGCACAGCCACCCCAACTGGTGCCGTGACTGCGATCCGCAGCGCCAGAAGGTCTGCCCGCTGGGCGGCATCTTCTTCAGCGCCGATGACGTCTCGGTGCAACGGACGGTGTTCTTTCGCGCTCATCACCTCGGCCTGCTGCTCACGAATCGTTCGGCCGGCATCGTCCCGTCGCTCTTCGGCTGGCGGCGAGGCACGGTCGAGTCGCGTGCCTTCCACCTGCTCGGCGCGCCCGATCATGCGGGCGGGCACCTCCCCGAAGTCACCGCAACCGTTGGAGGAACGGAACGTGCCCACGACTAAGAAACGCAGCGACCTCTTCGAGATCCTCGCTGCCAGTGGCAGCGGCGCCCCGTCGACGATGGACAAGGTTCTCGCCGTCGCGGAGGCCCGCCACCGCCACCCCGAGATCACCCCCCAGATCGACACCTTCCTGATCGACCAGCATGCCAAATGCCGCGCCCAGGTCGAGAAGACGAAGGCCCACATGAAGGAGCTCGAAGGCGTCGTCGAGCAGCTGATCGCCCCCCCGCACATCGTGGTGACCTACCTCGGGCCGTCGCAGATGCCCGACGGACGGACCGCGGCGGTGGTGGCTCACAACAATGCCCGCCGCGTCATCCCGATGACGAAGTCCGTCGATCTCGCGGAGCTTCGGGTCGGCGATGAGGTGCTCCTGAACCAGGACCTCAGCCTGCTGGTGGCCCGGTCCCCGTTGGATGGGCTGGCCTTTGGCGAAACGGTCTGCTTCGAGCGCATGCTCTCCGAGGACCGGATGCTCGTGCGCTTCCAAGGCGAGCAGATCGCCATCGGGATCGGCGCCGACCTGCTTGGCGAGGCGTGGGAGCCGGGAGACCTCGTGCGCTGGGACCGCTCGGCGCGGCTGGCGCTGGAGAAGATCGAACCGACCACGTCGAGCGAGTACATGGTGGAGGACGTGCCCGACGTGAGGCCGGAGCAGGTCGGCGGCCAGCGCCTCGTCCTCGACGAGCTCATCTCGACGCTGACGATCGTCCTGACCAACCCCAAGCTTGCCGTAAGGTACGGGCTGTCCGGCCAGCAGGTGGTCCTCCTGGTCGGGCCCCCCGGCACCGGCAAGACGCTGATGGCGAAGGTCGCCGCCGCCGAGATCGCCCGGCTCACCGGCAAGGCCTGCCGCATCCTCGTCGTCAAGCCTGGGCAGTTCGAGGACCCGTACGTCGGCGTCACCCAGCGGCGCATCCGCGAGTGCTTCGAGGTCGCCCGTGGGTGCGACGGCTACGCGCTTATCTTCCTGGACGAGATCGAATCGATCGGGCGCCAGCGGGGCGGGCTCATTGGCCAGCACCACGACAAGTTCCTGGCGGCGCTGCTCGCGGAGCTTCAGGGCTTCAGCTCCGACGACGGCTCCAAGATCGCCGTGATCGCCGCCACCAACCGCCTGGACCTGCTCGACGCCGCCCTCGTGGAGCGGCTGGAAGTGCAGCTGCACGTCAAGCGCCCCGACCGGCGCGGCGCCCGGGAGATCTTCGCCATTCATCTCGGTGAGGATCTTCCGTACAACCCGGACGGTGAGCTGGCCGCCGCCACGCGGAACGATCTGATCGAGCGGGCCGTGTCGCGGTTCTACGACCCCAACGCGGACAACGACGTTTGCACGGTTCGCTTCCGCGACTCGAAGCAGCGCATCATCACCGCCCCCGAGCTCGCCAGCGGCCGCTGCTTCGAGCAAGTCTGCCGCGCCGCCCGCCGCGCCGCGTGCGTCCGGGAGGTTTGTGGCGGAGAGCCGGGAATCTCTCTCAACGACATCGAGGAGGCGGTCTCCCTGACGTTGGAGAAGATGGGTTCCACCCTCACGGTCCACAACGTCCGCAACTACCTGCCGGACCTGCCGCAGGACCAGGACGTCGTCGCGGTCGAGCCGGTCGTCCGCCGGGTCGCGCAGCCGCACCGCTACTTCCACACCCCCTGAAAGTGACCCGACGCGTCATGAGCGACCACGCCGAACAGCCCGAGCAGTATCACGACAGCGGCCTGATCGTGCCGCCGGTCGGTGGTGCGGATACGGAGCTTGCCAACTTCATAGAGGGCAACCCCGACCTGCGGGACACCTGCAGCCCGGCCGCCACCGCGATCCTTGCCGAGGTGGACGGCTTGCCGAGCCGCGACACGACTCGCTTGCACTATTCCGGTGGATATGGCTACCACGACACAGCCGGCAACGGTGGCAACGTCGGCACCGCCGGTAGGTCCAGCGGCGGCGGCTTCAACCCACAGGACTGGTACCGCAAGTTTCTCGCGTGTAACGGCTCCTGCATCTATATCGATCTCGGGCACACCGAGTTCTGCGTGCCCGAGGTCACCGCCGCCAGCGACTTCGTCGCCTACTGGCACGCGATGCTTCGCATCGTCCGGCTCGCGCAGGAGAAAGCCGACCGCAAGCTCCCCCCCGGCCAGCGGATCCACGTCCTTGTCAACAACAGCGACGGTCTCGGCCACAGCTACGGCGCTCACCTGAACTTCCTCATCCACCGCAAGACGTTCGAGAACCTGTTCCGGCGCAAGATGCACTTCATGCTCTGGCTCGCCTCCTACCAGGTCTCAAGCATCGTCATCACGGGTCAGGGCAAGGTCGGAAGCGAAAACGGCCGTGACCCCGTGGAGTTCCAGCTCTCGCAGCGGGCCGACTTCTTCGAGATGCTGACGGGACTGCAGACGACCCATCATCGGCCCCTGATCAACGAGCGGGATGAACCGCTCTGCGGGCCACTGTGGCGTAACGGCTCCGCCGATCGCCCCTGGGCCAGGCTGCACGTCATCTTCTACGACGCCAACCTCAGCCACGTGGCGTGTTACCTGAAGTTCGGGATTCTCCAGATCATTCTCGCCATGATCGCGGCCGGGCGCGTCAACCCCAGGCTGATCCTGGAGGACCCGGTGCACGCCGTCGTCAGCTGGAGCCACGACATCTCGCTTCGCCGGCGCATGCCGACACTCTCCGGGGCCCAACTGACGGTGGTCGAGCTTCAGATGCTCTTCCTGGAGGAGGCGCGGCGCTTCGTCGACGGAGGCGCCTGCAACGTGCCCGAGGCGAATCAGATCCTCGACCTGTGGCAGGACACGCTCGTGAAGCTCGAGGCCGGGGCGATCGAGGAGCTGGCGCCACGGCTCGACTGGGCGCTGAAGCTCTCGACACTGACGGCGGCCCTCGAGCAGCGACCCGATCTCACGTGGAGCTCACCCAAGATCAAGACCCTGGACCACCTCTACTCGAGTCTCGATCCGCAGGAGGGGCTGTACTGGCGCTACGAGCAGGCGAACGCCGTGGAGCGCATCGCTGACAACGCGTCGATCGAGCGGGCGATGGTGCAACCCCCCGACGGCACGCGCGCCTATACGCGGGCGATGCTGCTGCGCCGGGCGGACCCCGCGTCGGTAGACGCCGTGAACTGGGATTGGATCGATTTCAGCTTGCGTAACGCCGGGTCTTGGCCCCGGCGGCGGACGATCGAGATGAGCGACCCGCTGGGGCTCACGAGATCTGAAACGGAGCAGGCCTTCGGCCACACGGACACCGTGAGCGATGCCCTGGATGCGCTGGGGGTCGCCTGAACACTTTTCTTGAAAGGACAACGACCATGGCCACGCAGGAACGTCACCACGATGCCCGCCGGGACGATCTCCCTCAGGGGTCGGGCGGGGACCCGCCACCGCCGAACCTGACCCCCGTGCGCGAGCAGGGCCGGCGGCTTATCACGACGGGCGTCGCCCGGGATGCGCTCACTGGAGACAGCGATGGCTTCAGCCGGGACAACATCCAGGGATCCGGCCAGTAAGGGTTCGCCCGGACCCGGAGGCACCGGCCATGACACGGAGGGTGATCGGCATCGAGATCGAGCTCGGCGCTTCCATCGCGGGCCACGACGGAGAGGAGCCGGCGCATCAGGTGGCGTCGCGGGCGCTGATGGACGCTGCCCGCGAACACGTCGTCCATCTACCCGACTCATCGAGCGGCGGGATCTTCATGGCCAATGGCGGCCGCCTCTACGTAGACACAGGCTACCACTTGGAGGTGTGCATCCCGGAGGTGGACTCACCTGACGAGTGCGTGCGCTTCGTGGACGCGTGCAAGTCGATCGTGGCGGACCTGGCACGCAAGGTGAGCCGGAAGCTGCGCAAGGACGTCCTGATCTTCACGACCAACGTCGACTATTGGCAATACAAGACCACGTGGGCCTGCCACGAATCGTTCAGTCACTGTGCCGACCGGGCGTCGCTGCCCGCCGACCTCGTACCTCACTTCGTCTCGCGTCTGTGGTGCGGGGCCGGTGGGCTCAACCCGCTGTGCGCAGGCATCGAGTTCTCGATGTCACCGAGGCTTCACATCTTCGAGACCGAGATCTCCGGCTGTACGACCGAGCACCGGGGGATCTTCAACACGCGCAACGAGTCGCTGGCGGGCGGGGCCTGCCAGCGGCTGCACGTCATCTGCGGCGACACACTGTGCTCCCAGACCTCCCTGTGGCTGAGGGTTGGCACGACCGGCCTCGTCCTGGCGATGGCCGAAGCGGGGCTGAAGCCCGGCCGGGCCGTGCGCCTGCGGCGGCCGGTCCAGGCGATGCATCGGTTCGCGACCGATCCTTATTTTAAAACCACCGCGGAGCTCGGCGACGGCCGCTGCGTGACCGCACTTCAGATTCAGCGGCACTACCTGGAGATGGCCGAGGCGAACCTCGAGCACGACTGCATGCCTGAGTGGGCCCCCGAGGTCTGCCGGCGCTGGCGGGCGATGCTCGACCGGCTCCAGCAGGGGCCCGAGGCCGTCGAGCTCACGCTCGACTGGGCGATCAAGTACGCGATCTTCCAGGAGCATCTGCGCGAGGAAGGCCTCGACCCGGCGCTGCTCCCTCACTGGAACAAGGTGCTGACCAGGCTCCAGACGTTGCTGCGGAAGAAGCAGCTCGGGGAACGGCTGAGCGCCGACCTGATCATCGGCCGCAACGGGCCGTTGCGGGACGAGGTCAAGCGACTCGAGCCGAAGTTGACGGCCCACGGCCTGGCCTGGGAGCAGGTGCCCCAGGTGCTGCGGCTGCGGTCCGAGCTCTGCGAGACCGACCTTCACTTCGGTCAGTTGCACCCGAAAGGGATCTTCGCCACCCTCGAGCCGCAGCTCGAGCACCGGATCCCCGGCATCGGAGCGATCGACCGGGCAAAGACGACACCGCCCCAGCGCACAAGGGCCCGCCTTCGGGGAGAGGCGATCCGCAGGCTCGCCGGCAGGCAGAACTGCTCTGCGAGTTGGATCTACGTCCAGGACGACAAGGGTCGGCGACTGGACCTCTCCGGCCCGTTGTGCCTGGACGCCCACTGGAGTGACGGCGCCCGCCGGGAGCCGGCAATGGGTCTGACGCGCCGGGAGGTGATCTTTCATTACAACCGCGGCGACCTGAATCTGATGCTCGTGATCGTTGAGCGGGCGCGGCGCTCTCGGGCGGTGATCGGCCCCGACGGTGTAGGACATTTCATGCCCTATGTGGCGTGGGCGAAGAGCCGGCGCGGCGAGCTGGCACGAGCGCTGGCAATCCTCGACGAGCTGACCGCCACCGGGGGGAACCCGAACTCGCTGGTCTGGGAATACGTCGCCGTCTATCGCTTCCAGGCTCTTGTGCCGAACCGTCCCGAGATCTGGACGTGGATCCGACGGGGCGACGAGCTGCTCGCCGGCGGTGACCGGAGCCAGTGCACCCGGGCCGCGCACCTGGGTCACAAGGGGTATGTGCTGGCGCGGTCCGGCCCGTTGCGCGAGGCCGAGCGCGTCCTGCGCTCGGCGTGCGGTTGCCGGGACCTCGGGGGCAACCAGGCCCGCATCGAGGCCCGCAACATGACCGACCTGGCCGATGTTCTGCGCATCCTGGGCCAGCACGACGAGGCGGCCCGGTGGCTCGACGAAGCCGCGACCATCCA
>SMUY01274015.1_pt1 | contig 12142 bp, 8 predicted proteins | sample 2456441 | NCBI WGS metagenome assembly SMUY01 (sample SAMN11095931, study PRJNA526329) | marine sediment metagenome | biome: Marine sediment; feature: Surficial sediment; material: Deep marine sediment; isolation source: Hadal surficial sediment | place: Pacific Ocean | collected 2014-11 | depth 0-1...
GGGCGCCTCTGCGGTATGAAGGTATTGCGATTTTCGATCGGTTTCGGCAAGCCGGTGTGGACGAGAATCGCCGGCCAGGACCGGACCGAGTACTGCATATCCGCGATTCCGCTCGGCGGATATGTGAAATTTCTCGACGAGCGAGATGGCCCGATTGATCCTGAAGACCAGGGTCGGGCGTTCAACCATAAACCCATTGCGAGCCGCATCGTGGTACTCCTTGCCGGCCCTTTCTTTAATTTCCTGTTTGCAATCCTGGCCTACTGGGTACTCTTTATTAACGGCATCCCAACAATGAAGCCGGCGGTCGGCGAGGTCACCGCAGGCACCTATGCTGCCGAGGCCGGTCTCGAATTCGGTGACCGCATTTTGAAAGTCGGGGATCGCAACGCAACTGACTGGGAAACCGCGCTGGTTTCAATGCTCGATGAAATGCTGGATGACGGCCGGGTGCCGCTTGAACTCGAAGGTGTAGACGGCTGGGTGCGCGAAACGACCATCGATGTCGGCGATGATGCGTCACGCCTGACGGAGCCCGGAATGTTGTTTGATGGGCTCGGTTTCCAGCCATGGCAACCTCCGGCGATTGTCGGCACCGTCGCAGAAGATGGCGCTGCGTACGCAGGCGGTATCGAGGAGGGGGATCGCATTACCGCGATAGACGGCGAAAGTGTAGTGACCTTCCGGGACCTGCAACAGATAGTCAGGGCGCGACCCCATGAGACAGTGATCGTCGAACTGATTCGCCGTAACGCAGGACTGTCACGTGAAGTAACGCTTGGTTCGCAGGAACTCGATGGCGTAATAACAGGCCTCCTGGGTGTCGGCATTAGCACGGCGTCCACAGATTACTGGTACGTACGAAAATATGCCCCGTTCGCGGCAATTGGCCAGGCCATCGAACGCTCGTGGACTTCGATCGGGTTCACGGTCCGTATGCTGTCACGAATGTTGACCGGAGAGGTTTCCATCAAAAATATCAGCGGGCCGATCAACATCGCGCAATACGCCGGCAACTCCGCAGCGGCGGGAATAAATGCATTCTTGAATTTCCTGGCGCTGATCAGTATCAGCCTGGGTGTGCTGAACCTGCTGCCGATCCCGATTCTCGATGGCGGACAAATTGTGTATCAGACCATCGAAGGCCTGAAAGGCAGCCCGCTGTCGGAAAAAGCACAACTTTTCGGACAGAAGGTCGGCATCCTGGCGCTACTGCTTCTCATGAGTTTCGCGTTTTACAACGACATTGCACGGATAATCGGCTAGCGGCATGTTCAGGCGATCTCACGAAATTCGGTCTCGCACAGGTGCAATGTGGCTTCCTGCTGTCCTCTGCGCCTGCCTGATCGCTCCCGTCACGGTCTTTGCCCAGGCTTCATTTGTCGTTCGCGACATGCGCGTGGAGGGTCTGCAACGAATCTCTGAAGGGACAGTTTTCAACTATTTACCGATCAACGTTGGCGACACTATTGATCTACTCAGGATACAGGAGGCAATCCGCGCCCTGTACGATCAGTCGCTGTTCGACGATATCGAAATGCGCCGCGAAGAAGATACCTTGATCATAGTGGTCCGGGAACGTCCGTCGATCGAAAATTTCACGATTGACGGAAACAAGGATATCAAGACGGAAGACCTGATGGAGTCGCTGCGCGGCGTCGGGCTTGCACGTGGCCGCACTTTCGATAGATCGGTACTCGACAACGTCCAGCAGTTTCTGGAGGAACAATACTACGATCGGGGGAAATACGGCGTCGTCGTCGATTCCACTGTCACCGAGCGGCCCAACAATACCGTCAGTATTGCGATTCATGTAAAGGAAGGTGATCGCGCGAAGATTCGCCAGGTCAACATCATCGGCAATCAGAATTTTGAAGAAGCAGACATTCGCGCAGACTTCGAACTCGACACTGCCAACTGGCTCTCCTGGTTTCGCCAGGATGACCGCTACTCAAAAGAGGCGCTCAGTGGCGACCTCGAAACCCTGCGTTCTTATTACATGGACAGGGGTTACGCAGATTTTCGTATCGATTCCACGCAAGTTGCGATATCGCCGAATCGTAAAGATATTTACGTCACGATCAATATTCACGAAGGAGATAAATATACGATCGCGGATATCAAGCTCGTGGGCAAAATGGTCGTGCCGGAAGAGCAACTTCGGGCCATGGTGCTTGCGCAGCCAGGTTCTATTTTTAATTTACAACTACTGACAGCATCCACCGAGTTCATGGCGTTTCGACTCGGTGAGGAAGGTTACGCGAACGCAGATATTGATCCAGTGCCTGAGCTTGATTATGAGAACAAGGAAGTTTCAGTAACGTTTTTTGTCAATCCGAGCAGCCGCGTGTATGTTCGCCGCATTAACTTCAACGGTGTCGATCAGGTTGATGATGAAGTATTGCGTCGGGAAATGCGGCAGACGGAGGGCGCCTATCTTTCGAATCGCCTGGTTGATCGTTCTAGAATTCGATTGCAGCGGCTGCCCTATATCGAAAGAGTAGAGGTTGAAAACAGTCCGGTCGACGGTAGTCCGGACCTGGTAGATATCGATTTTGACATCGAGTATCGCATGCCGGGTCAGTTCAGTGGAGGCGTCGGATATTCGGAGTCGCAGAAACTGATGTTGAATGGCAGCATCATTCACACCAATTTTCTCGGCACCGGCAATCGGGTGGCACTGCAGGCGAACACGGGAAGGTTTTCTACTTTCTACTCGTTGACGCACACAGACCCGTATACGACAACAAACGGTGTTAGTAGAACGGTGGGCATCAACTTCCGGGACATTACGCAGTTCACGTCAGCGTCATCCGATTTTTCAACAACGAGTTACGGCGCTTCGCTTGAATACGGCTTCCCGGTAACCGAATATCAAAGCCTGAGCATCGGTCTTGCGTATAACAACGCTGAGTTGCTCTCGTCCACGCGGAGTACACAGCAATCTCAGGAATGGGTCGCCAACAACGGTAATCCTTTTATTACCGATGTGTCCGGCGGCGCTGCTTTTTTTGGCACTCAGTTCGAAGCCTACGAGTTAATCACCGGCTGGGTTTACGACAGCCGGAATCGCGCGATTTTTGCGAATAGGGGTTCACGGCAGCAGGTATTCCTGACTTACGCGCTGCCGGTCAGTGATGTCCAATACTTCACCGCACGGTACAATTATACAAAATACATCCCGTTGTTCGGTCCCTGGACATTCAGAGTGAATGCCGAATTGGGATACGCTCAGGGATTGGGCGATACTACGGCCGTACCGCCGTATAAGCAGTTTTTTGGCGGTGGCCCCGAGTCGATTCGCGGCTACAAGGAGTCCTGGATGGGTCCGAGAGACTCATTCGGCAACCCGTATGGCGGTAATGTGTTGGTTGCGAGTCAACTAGAGCTTATAATCCCGCTTCCGCAGAAGTTCCAGAGTCAGGCGCGCGCAAGCATTTTCTATGATATCGGCAACGTATTTAATACCGGCGAAGTATCCTTTACCGATAAACTGGGTGCCCCGATCAGCTACAAGCCGGAATACAATGAATTGAGATCGTCCGTCGGTATTGCCGTTCAATGGCTCGCGCCGCTCGGGTTGTTCAGGTTCAGTTATGCACTGCCGCTGAACGAAGTTATAGGTAACGACAGGTTTTACGGAGATCAGGTCGAGCGGTTTCAGTTCTCCATTGGCCAGGCGTTTTAAGAATTGGATTTTTTATGAATGTTGTAAAGTTACATTTGGGTAAGGCGATTACAGTAGTTGCGCTTCTGTTTTCGGTTGCGCTGCCTGCCGTCGGGCAGGAATTGAAAATTGGCGTAGTCAACGTACCTGTTCTGATGGAGCAGGCGCCACAGGCACGCGTTGCAATGGCGGCATTAGAAGAAGAATTCCAGCCACGTCAACGCGCCATACTGGCGAAGCAGACTGAATTCAAAGAGCTCAGTGATAAAGTTCAGCGCGATATTGCAGTTATGGGTGAAACAGAACGCCGCAACGCTGAAAAAGATCTGCGCGATTTGCAACGGGAAGTTACACGGTTGCAGACTGAGTTTCAGGAGGATCTGAATTTGCGGCGTAACGAAGAACTCGGAAATTTGCAGCGCTCCCTTCTGAAGGAAGTGCAGGACTATGCACAGGCGGCAGGTTTTGACCTGGTCGTTGGCGACGGTGTGTTGTACGCCAGCCCGACGGTTAACATCACCGAAAATGTGCTACGCGCCATGGAAGCGAATTTCCAGGCCGCGGGCAACTAGTGCCGAGAAAGCCCAATCCGCCTCGGCAATCCCGTTTGACCGCATAGTCAGGCGCGGATTGATCTTCAGTGCGATAACTGGCAGTCCGCAATTGCCAATGCATTAATCTCCTTATGTTTAGGCGGTCAGGGTTCGGAATGAGGGTTATCGGCTGATAGCGTCAGCTGATCAAGGGAGATTCAATTGTCGACTAGCCTTGGAGAACTGGCGGTACGGTTCGGTTGTGAGCTTGTCGGCGACCCTGCAGCCAGGGTTTCCCGCGTCGCTACACTATCGAATGCCGACTCAGAGTCCCTTAGTTTTTTCGCGAACAAGGCTTACAGGGATGAGCTCCGACAAACGACCGCGGCAGCTGTACTCGTACATCCTGATGATGCGAGCGATTGTCCGGTGAATGTGTTACTCGCGGACGATCCCTACCTGGCATACGCAAGAATTGCCGATGTTTTGTGTCCGCCCCCGGACCTTGCGGCCGGCATACACAAATCTGCTGTTGTAGCGTCATCAGCCAATGTGCCTGACTCTGTGCAGGTGTCCGCCAATGTAGTCGTCGATGACGGCTGTGTCATTGGCGATCAGGTTTACATCGGGCCCGGTGTTGTCATCGGGCCGCGCTGCACGATTGGCGCGGGCACGCGACTGCTCGCCAACGTTACCCTGGTGCAGGATGTACAAATGGGCGAGCGATGTATCGTGCATCCGGGCGCGGTGATTGGATCTGACGGCTTCGGCAACGCGCTGAGTGACAGTGGATGGGTCAAGGTGCCCCAGGTAGGCGGCGTACGGATCGGCAATGATGTAGAGATCGGCGCCAACACGACCATCGATCGTGGCGCGATAGACGATACTGTCATCGAAAATGGCGTCAGGCTGGACAATCTGATTCAGATCGCGCACAACGTACAAGTTGGCGAACACACGGCAATGGCAGCGTATACCGGTATTTCCGGGAGCACGATCATCGGCAAGCGCTGCATGTTCGCTGGCCGCTCAGGTACAGTTGGGCACATCAATATTTGTGATGACGTCGTTATCGGTGGCCTGTCGATGGTCTCCAAGGATATCGGGGAACCCGGCTTCTATGCGGCCAGCTTTGCTGCGGAAAAGGCCGGCGACTGGAAGCGCAAGGTCGCACGATTCCGGCGCATCGATGAACTGGTGAAGCGAGTGCGGGCACTGGAGAAATCGGCAGGTAACGATGACGACTGATAACATCACACTGGATGTAAAGCAGATCATGGAATTGCTGCCGCATCGATATCCGTTCCTGCTCATCGACAGAATTATCGCCTGTCAGCCGGGTGAGTCGATTACCGCGCTGAAAAACGTGACGATCAATGAGCCCGTTTTTCAGGGACATTTTCCAGGCAGACCGGTCATGCCCGGGGTATTTGTCATCGAAGCGATGGCGCAGGCCGCTGGTGTCCTGTCTCATGTGACGCTGGGCGACGTCGACCCGAAACCGCTGTTTTTCCTTGCCGGTGTCAATAATGCGCGTTTCAGGCGAACGGTGTTGCCCGGTGATCAACTGCTTGTTCAAGTCGACGTTGAGAAAGTCAAACGCGGTATCTGGTTCTACAAATGTTCCGCCAGCGTCGAGGGACAGGTTGCCGTAACCGCCGAAATCACCTGTGCACCGGGAGCCCAGGAGTGAAGATTCACCCGACTGCACTCGTCGCCGATTCAGCCGTATTGGCCGACGATGTCGAAGTCGGTCCTTACTCCATTATTGGCGATCACGTTGAAATTGGCGCCGGCAGTCGCATCGAGAGTCATGTTGTCGTCAATGGTCCAACCCGCATCGGCGAGAACAATCATATTTATCAGTTTTCCTCGATCGGCGACGATCCGCAGGATATGAAGTATGCAGGCGAACCGACACGCCTCGAGATTGGCGCGGGCAATACCATTCGAGAGTACTGCACGATCAGTCGTGGCACCGTCCAGGACGCAAGCCTGACGACTATCGGTGACGACAACTGGATTATGGCTTACGTCCATATCGCGCACGACTGCCGCATCGGCAGCAAGACGATTTTCGCCAATAACGCGACGCTCGCAGGCCACGTCCACGTTGGTGACTGGGTGATTTTTGCGGGCTTTTCCGGCGCACATCAATTCTGCCGGGTTGGCGCACACAGTTTTATCGGCATGTACGCCGGGACGAACCGGGATGTCCCTGCCTATACACTGGTAGGCGGTCAGCCCGCATCGCCGAAGGGCATCAATTCCGAGGGGCTGAAGCGGCGTGATTTCACGGTTGATCAGATTCGCAACATCAAGAATGCCTACCGCCTTGTGTACCGCAAGAAGATTAAACTGGCGGATGCCATTGTGGAAATCGAGTCCCTGGTTGAGGAGCAGCCCGAACTGCGCATATTTCTCGACTCATTACACACCTCGGACCGCGGCTTGCTGCGGTAAGGGACGATGCGTATTGGTCTTGTCGCTGGCGAGACGTCCGGCGATCTGCTGGGCGCAGGATTAATAAAAGAACTCACGGCGCTATCACCCGGCGCCCGTTTTGAGGGTGTTGCCGGACCGGCCATGCAGGCTGCCGGATGTGAAGCCTGGGAATCGTCCGAGGCGCTCGCCGTGACGGGCCTTATCGAACCGCTCAAAGAGATTCCGCGCTTGCTGAAACTTCGGCGCATGCTTATCCGGCGCTGGACAGACGTTCCACCGGACGTATTCGTCGGCATCGACGCGCCTGATTTCAATTTAGGGTTAGAGACCAGGCTTCGCGAACGCCGCGTGCGCACCGCGCACTATGTGAGTCCGTCGGTATGGATGTGGCGCCAGGGGCGGGTGCGCAAAGTGGCAAGGGCCGCCGATAAGGTGCTGTGTTTGCTGCCATTCGAAAAGGCGTTCTACGACCAGCACGATGTGGCTGCCGAATTTGTCGGCCATCCGATGGCGGACCGGATTCCGGCGGACCTCGACACCGTGCGGGCCAGGTCGGCCCTTGGAATCGAGGCAGACAGGGTTGTAGCGGTTTTGCCAGGCAGCCGGATGAGTGAAGTTTCGAGGCTGGGATCGGTCTTCGCGTCTGCTTGTGCCCGGCTGGTGGCGGCTGAGCCCGGTCTGAGATTCGTCGCGCCGATGACCTCCGGTGAGATCCGCCGGCTGTTTGAAGCGCAACTGTTGACCGCAGGTGTTGCTTCACGTTTCATGCTGACAGATGGCGATGCTGAGACAGTCATGGCCGCGGCGGACGTGGTCTTGCTGGCATCCGGCACCGCTACATTGCAGGCCGCCTTACTGGGCCGGCCGATGGTGGCCGCGTATCGATTCGCGCCTTTGACATACGCGATCTTGAAAACATTTCGGCTCCAGAAAGTTCCGCATTTCACGCTACCGAATTTGCTGTTGGCCGAGCCGCTGGTGCCGGAATTTTTGCAGAATGCCGCGAATCCGCAGGCGCTCGCAGAAGCTGTTTCCGGTCTTATGAATGATCCCGGCCGCCGCGTGGCCATTGCCGATCAGTTCGCTATTTTGCGCGCCGAGCTTGCACGGGGAGCGGACAAACTGGCAGCGCAAGCGGTGCTTGAGCTTGCGCTCGGACAGGGCTGATGCAGAGGTCACTCAGGTTCGGTAAGGACGGACCGGTTGCCGGCGTCGATGAGGCAGGACGCGGGCCTTTGGCAGGTCCGGTTGTTGCAGGCGCAGTAATTCTCCGCGTCGAGGATCCCATCGAGGGGCTCGCCGACTCGAAGACTCTGTCAGCAAGCCGTCGCTCAGAGCTCGCTGAGCAGATTATGCAGCGTTCGCTGGCCTGGTCCGTTGCCTGGGCGGACCCGGCCGAGATCGACCTGCTCAACATTCTGCAGGCGACCCTGCTCGCAATGCGCAGAGCTATTCTCGGGCTGCGACTCCAGCCGGCTTACGTTGAAGTGGACGGTAACAGGTTGCCAAACCTGTGCTTTCACGAGAGGCAGATCGATGGCTGTGCCGTGGTCGGCGGCGATTCCAGGATACCGGCCATCAGTGCCGCATCAATCATCGCCAAGGTCCGTCGCGACGAGATCATGCGCGAAATGGACGTTATTTATCCGGAATACGGTTTTCGCCAGCACAAGGGTTATGCCACGGCTGATCATCGCGAGCGCCTGGGACAGTTTGGTCCCTGCCGTGAACACCGGCGAAGTTTCTCACCGATATCGGCGATGAAAAACGGCCGCCAATATGATTAGAATGACCGCCATGGAATTCGATAAGAACCAGGTCAATGGGTGGTTATGACTGACTCATTCGTCCATCTGCATCTGCACACCGAGTATTCGATTGTCGATGGCACGGTACGAATTTCGGCATTGATGGATCAATGCGTGCAGCATGGCATGCCGGCAGTGGCGCTGACTGACCAGGGAAACCTGTTCGGACTGATCAAGTTCTATCGCCTGGCATTTGCGAGCGGCATCAAGCCGATCATCGGCGTCGATTTGAAGCTTAAGGACCCGGACGAGGCCGATCGTCCGTTTGGCCTGATATTGCTGTGCCAGAATCTCGCTGGCTACCGCAATCTCACCCGGTTGATCACCAGGACATATCTCGAGGGCCAGCACCGTGGCGTGCCGCTTGCCGAGCGTGCCTGGATATCTCGCGACACTACCGAGGGCCTCATCGCGCTCTCCGGCGGCATTCATGGAGACATTGGCCGCGCGATCGTCGCAGGCCACGCCGGGCAGGCCGCCGATCGGCTGCGAGAGTGGCAGGAAGTTTTCGGTGACCGTTTTTACATTGAGCTCGTGCGTACCGGACGCGGTGCTGAAGAGGACTATGTGCAGCAGGCAGTTTCACTGGCGGCCGCAACCGGCACGCCGGTTGTCGCCAGCAACGATGTCCGGTTTTTGTATGCAGACGATTTCGATGCGCATGAAGCCCGTGTCTGTATTCAGGAAGGGCGAAGCCTGGGCGACGCCGATCGGCCCAGGCACTACAGCGAACATCAGTACTTCAAAAGTTGCGATGAAATGTTGCGCCTGTTCGAGGATATTCCGGAAGCAATATCGAATTCGCTGGAAATCGCCAAACGTTGCAGCCTGGAACTCGAACTTGGAAAGACATTCTTGCCGGCGTTTCCGGTGCCGCAGGGGAAAACGACGGAGACTTATCTCGAGAGCGAGTCAAAACGTGGCCTGCAACAATTTCTGGACAGAAAATTCGCAAAAGATTCTGTCACCAGCAAAAAGAGAGATGTCGTTGCAGCACCGTACCAATCTCGCCTGACCGATGAACTTGCTGTTATCTGCGACATGGGTTTTGCAGGCTACTTCCTGATTGTTGCCGACTTTATTCGCTGGGCGAAGGAGCAGAGCATTCCCGTCGGGCCCGGTCGAGGTTCCGGCGCAGGTTCGCTGGTTGCGTACGTGCTGGGCATCACCGACATCGATCCGCTGGAGTATGACTTGCTGTTCGAGCGCTTCCTGAATCCTGAACGCGTAACGATGCCCGACTTCGACATCGATTTTTGCATGGAAGGTCGTGACCGCGTTATTGATTACGTCGCGGAAATGTACGGCAGGGATCGGGTCTCGCAGATCATCACTTACGGCACGATGGCCGCCAAAGCGGTTATTCGTGACGTGGGCAGGGTGCTCGGACAACCCTACGGATTTGTCGACCGCATCGCAAAACAGATTCCTTTCGAAATCGGCATAACGCTGGATAAGGCGCTGGATCAGGAAGACGAACTCGCGAGGATGTACGAGGATGACGAAGAAGTCCGGTCGATTATCGATCTTGCAAAATCGCTCGAGGGTCTCGTGCGCAACGCAGGCAAACATGCGGGCGGTGTCGTTATCGCTCCCGACAAACTGACGGACTTTACGCCGCTGTACTGCGAAGAAGGCGGCGCGAATGCTGTGACACAGTTCGACAAGGACGATGTCGAAGCAGCCGGTCTCGTCAAATTCGATTTCCTCGGACTGAAGACACTTACGATTATCGATTGGGCGGTTAAGATCATAAAATCCCGCGACCCCGCCACGCAGATTGATATCAGGGAAATCCCGATGCAGGATGCGAAGACCTTTCAACTCCTGCGGGCGTGTAAGACCAGGGCTGTGTTCCAGCTCGAGTCGCGCGGTATGCGCGATCTTGTCAAACGTATGCAGCCGGATCACTTTGAGGATCTGGTTGCGCTGGTTGCCTTGTTCCGTCCCGGTCCCCTCCAGTCGGGCATGGTCGACGACTTTATTTCCCGCAAGCATGATGTCAGCAATCGGGAAATCGACTATCTCCATCCCGATCTTAAATCAGTCCTGGAGTCGACCTACGGCGTAATCCTGTACCAGGAACAGGTCATGCAGATCGCACAGGTACTGGCCGGTTACACGCTTGGCGGCGCTGACTTGCTGCGACGTGCGATGGGCAAGAAGAAGCCTGAGGAAATGGCGAAGCAGCGCGAGGTTTTCATCGACGGTGCCACGGAACGCGGTGTCGCAAAATCTACGGCAACGCGAATTTTCGATTTGATGGAGAAATTTGCCGGTTACGGTTTCAACAAGTCGCATTCCGTTGCCTATGCGCTGATCGCATACCAGACTGCCTGGCTGAAGGCGAATTACCCGGCAGCATTCATGGCGGCGGTCATGAGTGCCGATCTCGATCACACAGATCGCCTGGTCATGATCAAGGATGACTGCCGCAAATCAGGCCTGAATTTGTTAGGACCAAATGTCAATCAGTCCGCTTATCAGTTCAGTGTTGCGGACGATGAGGCAATTCTGTATGGGCTGGGCGCGATCAAGGGATTGGGGCAAAACGCAGTCGCTGCCGTCGTCACCGAACGTGAACAAAACGGTGCCTTCCAAAACATTGCAGAATTTTGCCGCCGTGTGGAACTGGAAAAAATAAACCGCCGCGCGCTCGAGGCAATGATCAAGTCCGGCGCTATGGACACATTTGGCACCACACGACGCAGCTTAATGCATGCGCTGCCCGAGGCATTGAAAAGTGCTGATCAGGAAGCGCGTGCGAAAGCTGCGGGTCAGAACGACATGTTCGGAATCGCAGAGGTGCAGCAAGCGGCAACTCCGGTTGAGCAGGTACAGCTGGTGGAGTGGACGGATCGCGAGTTTCTTGCCAACGAAAAAGAAGCATTGGGCCTTTATTTGACCGGGCACCCGTTCGATGCTGTGCAGCAGGATGCCATGTTTCTGGTCGACGGGAAGCTCGCCGAAATTTCGTCCGAGCCGCCGCCGCAGAAAAGTAGTGGCGAACGTAACTACGCGCAGCAACGACGCGAGGTAACCGTTGCCGGGCTGATCATGGATGTGCGAAAACGCGGCAATCGTGTGACTGTTGTCCTCGATGATAACAGCGGTCGTCTGGATGTCAGCCTGTTCAGCGAAGCATTCCAGGAATTTCGGCATCTTCTGATCAAGGATGAGATTGTCGTCGTCAGCGGCACTTTGCGGTATGACGATTTTGCTGGTGGCTGGCAGGTCAATGCGAAAAACGTCGTACATATCGATCGCGTCATCGAGATGAGTGCGAAAAGCATGATCCTTAGTTTTACCCCGAACGGGCAGGGCCAGAGTCTCCTGAACCGGTTGCACGATGTGTTGCTGCCGTACCGGGAGGGCAATTGCGATGTCGCTGTGCAATATGTGGGAAGTGAAGCTAAGGCTCGCCTGAGTCTCGGGCCGGAATGGGCGGTGCGCCCAAGCCGCGAACTGAGGGACAAGCTGACTGAATTGCTGGGTCAGAATAGTGTCCGTTTGCTCTACGCACCCGGCCGGGAAATGATGTAGAGTTCTTTTTTACGCCATCTGCCCTGACCGCAAATTGCAGGTTTTTTCGGGGCCGATGGCGATTGTGCCTTTGCGACAGTCAGATTGATTTGTTATGGACCTGAAGTTCCTGGATTTCGAACAGCCGATTGCAGAACTCGAAGCAA
>SMUY01233001.1_pt1 | contig 12134 bp, 10 predicted proteins | sample 2456441 | NCBI WGS metagenome assembly SMUY01 (sample SAMN11095931, study PRJNA526329) | marine sediment metagenome | biome: Marine sediment; feature: Surficial sediment; material: Deep marine sediment; isolation source: Hadal surficial sediment | place: Pacific Ocean | collected 2014-11 | depth...
AGGATCGCCCCGTCCATCTGGGCCGCCCCCGTGATCATGTTCTTGATGTAGTCCGCGTGCCCCGGGCAGTCCACGTGCGCGTAGTGCCGGTTCGCCGTCGTGTATTCCACATGCGCCGTCGCAATCGTGATCCCCCGCTCCCGCTCCTCCGGCGCGTTGTCGATCGAGTCGAACGACCGCACCGTGATCTTCGGGTCGTGCTTCGCCAGCACCATCGTGATCGCCGCCGTCAGCGTCGTCTTCCCGTGGTCGATGTGCCCGATCGTCCCGATGTTGACGTGCGGCTTCGATCGATCGAATTTCTCCTTCGCCATATATCCGCGCTCCGCTTGGATGAAACCCTACGCCAGGTGCTGCCCTTCGTCGCGTGTCATCGCCAGGTCGCCCACGCTCTCTTCCGGGTGTCATCCGCGAGCCACCGTGAACACCGTGCCGAACCGTAGCCCGGCCGCGAAGCCGGTGCGTGGTGCTGGAGCCGATGACCGGACTCGAACCGGTGACCTCGTCCTTACCAAGGACGCGCTCTACCTACTGAGCTACATCGGCCCACCGTCGCGTTCGCCTGCCAGCCGTAGCTCACCGCCACCGCACATCCCTCGCGCAACTCCGGCGGGCGAAGGCTGGAGCGGGAGACGGGGATCGAACCCGCGACCAACAGCTTGGAAGGCTGTGACTCTACCACTGAGTTACTCCCGCCTTCGCGTCCACCGACGCCCGACGCACAGCGGGCGAGCGGCCCGTGGTGCGGGTCCAACGGCGTTCGACCGGCGTCGCATCCACCTGGCTCCGCTGCTCCGCTGTCGAAGACTGCCGGTATGTTCCCTCGTCGCACCCCTGGCTTTGGCCGAGCGCGGCGTCGATCACGACGGGTCTCGGCGCAACGCCGGACTGTCACCACGAACTGCTAACGAGGCTACGTCTCACACCGACGAGCGAAGACGGCCCAGCCTCGCCGGTGGGCGCTGTGCCTGCAACCCAGCGCCGATGGGGCTCGACATCTCTGCATGTCAGGAACACGTGCTTCACACGCGACGATGTCACCCTGCGCAGATGTCGAGTCCCCGCCAGCCGCGTCTCGTCCACATCGCCCCACCGGTCAGGCTCCGCAACACGCGCCTTGCCGGGCGCAGGCTGGTGGCGAGGGGAGGATTCGAACCTCCGAAGCCGCTAGGGCGACAGATTTACAGTCTGTTGCGTTTGACCGCTCCGCAACCTCGCCGATGTTGGTGGCCCGTCTCAGAAGGACGCCGGCATGCGGCCGCCGATGTGTCCCGCCAGGGACAGCGCTCGGCTTGTCGCTCAGCGGGGTCGCATACTGCCGGTTTGCTCCCTCCTCGCGCTTTCGGTGGCCGTGCGCAGCATCGATCTCGGCGCCCTCGGTGCGTCGCCGTACTGGCGACACGGACCACTCGACCATCAACTGCTCGCTGGAACTACTCCAGGCGGGACGTATCGACACCACCGTCGTGCCGTCACCGTGTCCCACGCACACCCGATCGCGGCCCGTTCGGTACCACGCCCGGGACATCAATCAACAGTAGCTACTCGGGACACTCTGTGGCGCCACCGGATGGCGCGCGTTCGACCACCGGACCCCGGGGGTAGGTGGACTCGTTCGCGACGACGGTAGCATTGCCTCACCGCGCTCGCGAATGGGGCCACGACGACCCGGTGACTCACCCGGTGCTTGGAAGCATTCCCTTGGAGCTGGCGAAGGGATTTGAACCCCCGACCCGCTGATTACAAATCAGCTGCTCTACCGGACTGAGCTACGCCAGCCGGACCAATCGAATATCCTAGCACAACTCATGCCACAGAGGCAACACACCCGGCCATGGCGGGCAGTCGCGGCTGCTCTCGGCCCACCCAGGCGACGTATACTCGCTGGCAGTCCGTCGCGAAAGTCCAGCGTCGCACCGAGACCCTTCCTGAGAGCAGCCGCGTCCGGTCTCTGCAGGGCGCGCGACGAGCGAGCATGCCGGCAGAATGCGACCCCGCTCACTCAGAAGCCCAGCGCAGCCCCTTTGCCTGGACACAGCACCGGTCGAATGCGCTGGGCGTTCGCCCCGGGCTGCCACCCGCGCGGCCGTGTCCTCTCGGCCACACCGCTGGCAATCCTTGGCGCGGGGTGCCAACGCGTGGCGGCGACGGCGCACCGCCGGCATTACTTGGCGCTGGGCGCCAACGCGTGACGGCGTTGACGCACCGCTTCGAAGAGGGCGATGCCAGCGGCGACGGCGACATTGAGGCTGTTTATTCTGCCGAGCAACGGGATCGACACCACCCGGTCGCAGCGCTCGCGCACGAGACGCCGCAATCCCCGCCCCTCGCTGCCCACCACCAACGCGGTCGGCAGGGTCAGGTCGAAGCCGGCGAAGATGTCGTCCCCGTCCGCCTCGAGTCCGACTGTCCAGATGCCCGCCGTCTTCAGATCGGTGACCGCGCGCGCGATGTTGACCACGGATGCGACCCGGACGTGCGTCAGCGCACCGGCCGACGACTTGGCAACCCGACCGAGCGGCGCGGCCCGGCGGGTCTGTCTGATCACGCCGTCGACCCCCGCCGCCTCGGCGATGCGCAGGATCGCGCCCAGATTCTGGGGATCCTCGATGCCATCCAGCACGAGCAGCAACGCCGGGTCAGTCGCCCCGCTGATCAGCTCGTCGAGGTTCAGCGGCGCTGGCGCCGTAACGTCCGCCACCACACCCTGGTGAACAGCCCTGCCGGTGACGCGGTCGAGCACCTCCGTGGGCACCCGTGTCACCGGCGTTCCGGCCGCCGCAGCCAGACGACGAACCTCCGCCGCTCTCGCCGACGAGGCCGTACCGACACGGATGGCGCGAACGCGACCCGCACGCAACGCCTCGAGCACGGGGTTCACGCCATACACAATCACGGGGTGCTCTTTCGCTCAAACGAGTCCGACGTCCGACGTCCGACGTCCGAATGCAACAGGAGGCTATCGCAGCGTCTCGACGTGGCGCAGCCCACCGGTTTTCTTCTACCTTCTGACTGCTGACGTCGGACTGCTTGGGGCATCAGAGTGCTCTCAGCAGCGCGACGGCATGCGTTGCAATCGCCTCCCCGCGACCCGTGGCATCCATCCCCTCGTTGGTCTTGCCCTTGATACTGACGGCGCCCGGCTCGAGACCGACGGCCGAGGCCACGGCCACGCGCATTCGGTCCGCATGGGGACCGATCTTGGGCCGCTCGGCCACCACGACCACGTCCAGGTTGACCACCACGAACCCGCGGGACCGGACCAGGTCTACGACCGCCCGCAGCAGCTCGATGCTCGACGCCCCCTCCCAGCGTGGGTCGGTATCCGGAAAGTGCTGCCCGATATCGCCGGACGCCGCCGCCCCGAGAATGGCGTCGGCCACCGCGTGACAGACGGCATCGGCGTCCGAGTGACCGGCCAGCCCGCGGTCATGCGGAATCCGGATGCCACCCAGCACGAGCGGCCGCCCCTCGACGAGCCGATGCAGGTCATACCCAAACCCGACGCGCTCGGTCACCATGGTGTCCCCCAGGAGCCGTCTGGCGAGCGACAGATCGCGCTCCGTCGTGATCTTGATATTCTGCGGGTCACCCTCGACGAGCGCGACCCGGTACCCCGCCCGCTCGGCAAGCACCGCCTCGTCGGTCGCCTCCACACCCCGCCGGCCGAGCCGGACCGCCTCGGCCAGCACCTCTCTGCGGAATGCCTGTGGCGTCTGCGCCAGCACGATGCACTGGCGCGCCAGCGTCCGGCCGACGAACCGATCGTCGCCCGCAGCGCGCTGCTTGACGGTGTCCTGCGCTGGCAACGCCGCGATGGCCGCCCCATGCCGGGCTGCCGCCTCGATCGTCCGGACGATCAGCTCGGTCGGGCACAACGGCCGAGCCGCGTCGTGCACCACGAGAATCTCGCTCGACGACGAGGACGCGTCGAATCCACGCGCCACCGAGTCCTGTCTCCGGGTGCCCCCAGGCACGACCCGGAGCGGCGTGCCATCCGGCGTGGACGCCAACGACGTATCGGTGGCCAGCTCGGGCGGCACGACGAGCACGATCTCGTCGACCCGGTCGCACCGGTCGAACGCAGCCACACTGCGTTGCAGGATCGTCGCGCCGCCCAGCGACAAGAGCTGTTTGGGGCGGTCACCACCCATGCGGGCGCCCCGCCCACCGGCCGCAATGATGGCCGTCACCATGCTGCGAGAGGCTCCAAGGAGACAGGAGGCAGGAGGCAGAAGACAGGAGGAAGGCGGAAGACGTCGCCAGCATTCCGCTCGCCAGCGCCCACACGCCTGCCGCGCCGCTCATCCTGAGCAGAGCGCAGCAGCGCTGTCGTCGAAGGACGATCTCCGGCCGTCACGTAAACAGCCCTTCCAAGGCTTCGGCGACGGTGCTGACGCCGCGGAGCTCGCACCCACGCGCCGTCACATCCGGTGCCCGGTTACCCGCCGGCATGACACACCGCGTGAACCCCATCTGCGCCGCCTCGCTCACCCGCAATCCGGCCTGGCTGACGCCTCGGATCTCACCCGCCAGCCCGACCTCTCCGAAGACCGCCACGCGCGGCAGGATCGGCTGGTTCCGCATGCTGGATGCGACCGCCGCGACGACCGCCAGGTCGGCCGCCGGCTCGTTGACCAGGATGCCTCCGGGCACGTTGAGAAAAACGTCTTCACCCGTCAGCTGCAACCCGACCCGCTTCTCGAGCACCGTCAGCAGCAACGAGAGCCGCTGCCGCTCGATGCCGCTCGTCACTCGCTGAGCGTTGCCGTAGACGCCGGTGCCGACCAAGGCCTGCACCTCGACCAGGATCGGGCGCGAGCCCTCCAACGAGCACAGCACCGCCGACCCCGGCACGTCCACCTTGCGCTCGGAGAGGAACAGCTGCGAGGGGTTGGGCACCGCCTCGAGGCCGGTCGCGGTCATCCGGAACACCCCGAGCTCGCTCACCGCCCCGAACCGGTTCTTGACCGCGCGCACGACCCGGTGGGCGTGGTGACGGTCGCCCTCGAAATAGAGCACCGTGTCGACGATGTGCTCGAGCACCTTCGGGCCTGCGAGACTGCCGTCCTTGGTGACGTGCCCGACAATCAGGATCGGGACATTGCGCCCCTTGGCCGCGAACAACAGCTGGGTCGCTGCCTCACGTACCTGCCCGATGGTCCCCGGCGCCGACTCCAGCTTCGACGAGAACATGGTCTGGATCGAGTCGATGATCACCAGACCGGGCGACAGCCGTATGACCTCCTCGAGCACCCGCTCCAGACAGGTCTCCGCCAACAGATACAACGGCCCCACGCTGCCACCGAGCCGCTCGCCGCGGGTCTTGACCTGATGCGGAGACTCTTCGCCCGAGCAGTAGAGCACAGACCGTCCCGTCTCGGCGACTCGCGCGGCCACCTGCATCAGCAGTGTCGACTTGCCGATCCCGGGCTCACCTCCGAGCAGCACCAGCGACCCGGGCACCATGCCGCCACCGAGCGCACGGTCGAGCTCGCTGACACCAGTGGACAATCGGTCCGCGTCGGACGATTCGATGTCGGCGTACAACCGCGCACCATCCCCAGTCAACGCCGGCCGCGGGTCCGAACGGGCGTTGGCGGGGGCCGCACGCTCCTCGACCAGCGAGTTCCACTCTCCGCAGTCTGAGCACCGGCCGAGCCACTTGCGTGACTGCGCGCCGCAGCTCTGGCACACGAAGACGATGTTCGGTCCCTTCATCACTTAGACGGGGCTGCGCCCCGAACCCCCGCGGGCGCTCCGCGGGGACCCCAAAGCCCCACGCCGCGCCCGCGAGGCGCGCACGTGCGCGCCTGCCTCACCGTTCGGCTGGCGGGGCATCCCCGTCAGCGTGACGGGCGGTGGTCGACTCCCGGCGCGGTTCGGCGTCGTAGGTTCGGATGATCCGGCTGCCGATGCGACACAGAATCTCATGGGGCACCGTGCCGATCGCGGCAGCGACCTCGCCGACGTCGATGCTGGCGCCGGCCTGGGTACCGAGCAGCACCACCTCGTCACCCGGTGCCACATCGAGATCGGTCACGTCGATCGTGATCGAATCCATGCAGACGGACCCCACGACCGGCACGCGATGGCCGCCAACGATCACCGACCCACGCCCCGCAATCCGCACGTCCAACCCGTCCGCGTATCCGGCCGGCACAACAGCGACCTTGGTCGGACGCATCACAGGGGAGCGAGCCCCGTAACCAGCGGTCTCGCCGACACGCATCCCCTTGACGGCGACGACCCGACTGCGCAGCGACATGACCGGCGTCAGCGGCAGCACCCCGGCATACCCCGCCGGCGCGACGCCGTAGAGCAGCAACCCCGGCCGAACGGCCCCGTACCAGGTTGCCCGCTCCCGCAGCAACGCCGCACTGTTGGCCGCGTGTCTCAGCCGGGGCCGCAATCCGAGCTCCGCCAAACAGCGCACCGCCGCGTCGAAGCGGGCGCGCTGGACGTCGAACAGCGGGTGTGCCCGGTCCTCGGCCGTCGCGAAGTGCGTGTAGACCGCGTCGATCTCGAGACCGGCGCCGTCAAGCACCGCGGGCACCGTCTGGGTGAGGTTGTCATAACGGAACCCAAGCCGGTTCATCCCGGTGTCGATTTTCAGATGGCAGGCCACCCGCGCGCCCCGGCGCATCGCCGCGTCGCGGAGCGCTCGGGCCGCGAAGGGCGAGGAGATGGTCGGTGTCAGTCGGTGGGTGAACACCCCGTCGAGGTCGCTGACACTCAGCGCGCCGAACACCAGGATCGACGCCCGCACGCCGCCGCGGCGCAACTCCACCCCTTCCTCGATGTCGGCGCACGCCAGCATCCCGGCTCCGGCTGCCTCCAGCGCGCGCGCCACCGGCACCGCGCCGTGCCCATAGCCGTTCGCCTTGACGACCGCGATCACGTCGGGTCGACCGGCGCCGCCCCCCACATACGACAGGACCGCCCGGTAGTTGGCGCGGACCGCGTCAAGGTCGATGTGCGCGAAGGTAGGTCGGACCACGACTCCTAGCGGCCCGTCGAGGGCACATCCGTCCCGTTGGCCGGGCGGTGGCATCCCGCCTGGTCTGCGTTGCTGCTCGGCCACATCCTGCCGGTATTCTCCCTCGTCGCGCCGTGCACTGACCAGACGCGCCATGCGAACGACGCCGGCGACCCTCACAGAGTCACCCAACACGGACCACGAGTGCGGCCGGCGCCGGGAGACCGCCCACCCAGGTCACTCGTAGGCGGAGGTCAGGCTGGCGAACCGCGTGCACTGTTTCAAAAAGGCGAGCTTGACGACACCGGTCGGTCCGTTCCGTTGCTTGCCGATGATGATCTCGGCCAGGTTCTCGTTCTCGGGGCGGGGATCGTACTGCTCCTCGCGGAAGACGAACATCACGACGTCGGCGTCCTGTTCGAGCGCGCCCGACTCGCGCAGGTCCGACAATAGCGGCCGCCGATCCGCGCGGCCCTCCGGCGCGCGGCTCAACTGGGACAACGCCAGGACTGGCACATTCAGCTCTTTGGCGAGCCCTTTGAGCGACCGCGAGATCGAGGCCAACTCCTGCGTGCGGTTGTCGAAGCGGCCACGGCCCTGCATCAGCTGGAGGTAGTCGATGACCAGCAAATGCAGGCCATGCTCCGACATCAGCCGGCGCGCCTTGGCCCGCATCTCGAGCACGCCGATCGAGGCGCTGTCGTCGATGAACACTTTCGCCTCGGACAACCGGCCCAGCGCAGCTGACAGCTGGCCATAGTCCCGCTCGCCGAGAAACCCGCCACGGAACTTGTGCGAGTCGACCTGCGCCTCGGTCGTCAGCATCCGCAGGAACAGCTGCTCCTTGGACATCTCCAGGCTGAAGAAGCCGATCGTCATGTCGGTCGTCACGCCGAGATGCTGGGCGATGTTCAGCACGAACGCGGTCTTGCCCATGGACGGCCGCCCGGCGATGATGATCAGATCCGACGGCTGGAACCCCGACGTCAGGGCATCAACGTCGACGAACCCGCTCGGCACACCGGTGACCAGCCCCTTGTGCTCCTGCAGCTTCTCGATGGTCGCGAAGCTACCCTGCACGAGGTCGCGCAGCGGTACGAATCCGGTGTGGATGTTGTCCTCGGCGATGGAGAAGATCTCCTGTTCCGCCTGGTCCAGGATCGTGTCGGCCGCGTCCTCCGTGCTGTAGGCCGTTTCGAGAATCCGGTTGGCGGAGAAGATCAGGTTGCGGAGGGTCGACTTCTCCTTGACGATCCGCGCATAGTCCTCGACGTGGGTCGAGCGCGGGACCCCGTCCACCAGCCCGGCGATGTACGCCGGCCCGCCGACCCGGTCGAGGTCCCCCGATCGCCCGAGCTCGTCCTTCAGGGTGACCAGGTCGATCGCCTCACCCCGCTCGTTCAGATCGACCATCTTGTCGAACACGCGCCTGTGCGCGTCCCGAAAGAAATCATCGGCGTCAATCAGCTCCGCCGCCTGGTTGAACGTGTCGTTGTGGATCAGGATCGCGCCGAGGACACACCGCTCTGCTTCGAGGTTGTGAGGCAGCGACCGCTCGGCGGCGGCACGGGAGACCGTCTCGGCCATGACAGCAGCTTCGGCACCGACCGCTGGACCGGCGAGGAAGGACGGCGGAGCCCCGCCGCCCGGACGCACCAGCGACGCGTGCGATCACTAAGCCTTGTCGAGAGACGCCGTATCGGCGTCGTCGCGCTCAGCGACCGGCTCGGCGTCAGCGTCGGCGTCCTCTGTGGCGCCCTCCTTCACGATACGAACGGTGATCTCGGCCGTCACCTCCCGATGCACCCTGATCGGCACGATATGGTCGCCGAGTCGCTTCAACGGCTCATCGAGCCGGATCATCCGGCGGTCGACCTCCATCGACTGCTCGGCCAGGCATGCTGCCACGTCGGAGCTCGTGACGGAGCCGAACAGCGTATCGGTCTCGCCGACCCGCCGGGCGATGACGCACACGACCTGACTCAGGCGCTCGGCGAACGCCGCCGCCACCTGCTGCTCCTCGTCATCCCGCGCGTCGGCTACGACCCGTTCGCGCGCGACCTGCCTCCGGTTCGCCTCGGTCACCGGCAACGCCAGCTTGCGCGGCAGGAGATAGTTGCGCGCATACCCAGTAGCGACCTTGACGATATCGCCGCGGCGCCCGAGATTCTCGACCGGTTCTCTGAGAATGACCTGCACAGACATCTGTCTCGCTCCGCGGTAATTGTTTCCCGCCTTCGGTCTATGGGCGGCACACAGTTACTAGATAAGGGCTTACTAGTAACTGTGTACTGGGATACGTCAGCCGACCCGGTCAACAGTTACTCGGTCACATACGGAATCAGGGCCAGCTGCCGGGCTCGCTTGATCGCGGTCTGCAGCCTGCGCTGATGACGTGCGCAGACGCCCGAGAGCCGGCGGGGCTGGATCTTGCCCCGCTCGGGAATGCTCGCAATCAGCATCCGGACATCCTTGTAGTCGATGTAGGGGATCTTGTCGACGCAGAAACGACAGACCCGCTTGCGTCGAAACATGCCACGCCGCGGCCGGTCGGTTTTTGGCTTGCGAGCCCCAGAGCGAGCGCCCCTCATTGCTGCACCTCCGATGTTGCCTTCGTCGCCTCGGGGGTTCCAGTATCTGCGGCCGACGCGGGCGGCAGCCCAGCCGCAGGGGGCGCAGCGTCTCCCGTGCCCACGCCGGCACCAGCTGGCGGCCCCTCCGCAGGTGGCGCGTCATCTGCCTCAGGCAACGGTGGCTTGCCACGCGCCGCACGGCGACGCTGCACCGTCGCCTTCCTTTTCTCGGCCGCGCGCCGGACTTTTCGCAGGTCGTCGTCGACACGCACGATCAGATAACGCAGCACCTCGTCCCGCACTCGCAGCCGGCGGCCCAACTCGCCGATCATCTCACCGGGCCCGTCGAGCAGCTGGACCACATAGATGCCCTCTGTGAAGTGCCCGATCTCGTACGCGAGCTTCCGGCGTCCCCAGACGTCGGTGTGCTCAACGGTGCCGCCGAATTCCTTGACGAGCTCGGCGACCTGCGTCTGCAGCGCCTCCACCTCTGCATCAGTGGCGGTAGGGGCCACGATGTAGACGAGCTCGTATTCTCGATCGCTTGGCATGATGCTCCTTCTGGACTGACGGCCACACGCGGTGGCAAGGAGTTGGTTGGTCGACGCGACTGGCGCCACAGTCACGTCACGTTGACGCCAACGAGCGTAGCGGACTCTGTCGGCCGCGGTCAAGCCACCCGTCCCGGGCGACCGGCTCGCGAGGCTCCGCCTCGCGAGCCGAGCTTTTCTCACAGCCCCGCGACGCGGGGCCGAGACCCTTGAACGGACGTTGTCGTCGTGAGAGCGAAGAAAAGAGGAGCACGACGCGACTCACTTGTCACGATTCACGTGGTTCCAGGTTCCAGGAGTCTAGCCGTCCGTGGTAACAGTCCTGCGCGGCAGCGAGACCGGTGATCCGCCCGAGTGGCACGGCGCGACGAGGGAGCATATCGGCAGAATTCGACCGAGACGCAACGCAGCCAGGCGGGATGCAGCGCCGGTCGAATGCGGCTGGACTGTTGCCACGGGCTGCTAGTCTCTCGTCCCGTTGCCTGTGTCGTCGGTGTCGGCCGCAGTGGTTTCCCATCGGTTGTACCGGTTCATCACCGGCTCGATGCCGGCATCGACGAAGAGGTCGACCGCCTCGCCTGCGCGACGCACCGCGTCGTCCATCTCGGGCCGTTCGCCCGAATCGAATCTGGACAGCACCCGACTGACCAGCCGGTGCCTCGGGTCGCCCCGCCCCACGCCGATGCGGAGACGCGAGAACTGCTCGGTTCCCAGGCACTCGATCACGGAGCCCAGACCGTTGTGCCCACCGGCCGAGCCCTGACGCCGAGCACGCAGGCGCCCGAGCTGCAGGTTGACGTCTTCGGTGACGACCAGCAGATCGGACAGCGCGACCCGGTAATACCGCTGCAGGACGCCGACCGCCCGCCCGCTGCGGTTCATGAACGTCAGGGGCTTGACGAGGATCGCCGCCTCCCGTTCTCCAGGCACGCCGGACGACTTCGCCAGGACCGCGTCGGCTGGGGCCGACTGGAACATGACGTCCCAGCGCCGCGCGACCTCGTCCACCACCTCGAAGCCGACGTTGTGGCGGGTGCCGTGGTACTTGGACCCCGGGTTGCCAAGCCCGACAATCAGCTTCACGATCGTTTTCCTGGCGAGGCGTCCGCCTGGACGGCGTTGCTCCTCGGTCACAGCCCGCCTGGCTGCTCCCTCATCGCGCCTGGCCAGGCGGACGCCTCGCCAGGAAAACCGATACCGGGCGTGCATCCGGACGCCGTTGTTTCTGGGCGTGGTTCGGGGAGCGCGACACCGCGCGCCACGCGGCCGCGGAGTGGGGATCTCGGAGCTCCCGCGGAGCGGTCGCGTGGGGTACGGGGCGCAGCCCCGTCTGACGATTGCTGGGCCGTGCCAGCCAGACGCCGCGCTCCGGAAACCGCCCCTTGTTGTCTTCGGCCGCCCACTCGGGTTCCTGGCGGGTTGACACCGCGCCCTGTCCTGGTGCAGCACCCGACGCTGGCCGGGAAGCGCTAGTCGCCCGACTTGCCGGCGTCGTCGGCCTTCTCGGCGCCCTCGCCCTCGGGAGCCGCCTCGCCCTCGGCTGCAGCTTCAGCCTCCTCCTCGGCCTCCGGCTCCTCCTCGATCTTTGGCGCAACAACATGGACGATCAGTGTGTCGGGATCGGTCACCGGCGTCCAGGACACGCCCTCGAGCAGGTCCCGCACGCGCACACCCTGTCCGATCAGCAGACCCGACACGTCGACCTCGACGTGTTCAGGGATCTCGGAGGGCAAGCACTCGATTGCGAACTCACGTTGCTCGAAGGCCACCAACCCGCCCTGCATCTTGACCCCCTCGGCCTCGCCCGTGAGCACGACCGGCACGGTAACGATGATGACCTTGTTCATCGCCAGCCGGTAGAAGTCCACGTGCAACAGCTTGCGGGTAACCGGGTGCAACTGATAGTCCTTGATCAGGACCTGGGTCGGTTGCCCAGAATCGATGGTGAGTCCAATCAGCGTGTTGACTCCCGCATCGGAGTGCAGAATCCTGGACAACGCGACCGGATCGACACTGACCGCGACCGCGTCG
>SMUY01091407.1_pt1 | contig 12126 bp, 36 predicted proteins | sample 2456441 | NCBI WGS metagenome assembly SMUY01 (sample SAMN11095931, study PRJNA526329) | marine sediment metagenome | biome: Marine sediment; feature: Surficial sediment; material: Deep marine sediment; isolation source: Hadal surficial sediment | place: Pacific Ocean | collected 2014-11 | depth...
CATCAATCATCTGCCTGACATCGAAGCGAGAATCTCCAGTCACTCCTCCATCCTCGCTGTCGGGATCCTTGGGATTTGAGCCTGTCCAGTAGATCGGCTCATCATCCCATGTCTCCCTCCGGCAGACTTCCCAGCCCCGATAGATGTACTCTCCCGGAGTGTCTGTGTAATGCATGAAGTGATGCTTCTCGGGCTTGTCCTGAAGTCGAGCAAGGACATTCACACAGCGTTGACATGAACGGATGTGCGCGGGGCTGCTGCCATCGCTTCGCTCGACTTGGGGAAGCTCTCCGGCAAGACAATCCCAGGCGTCCCTCACTCTGATTCCGCACAGCGCTGGGAAGTCGCCAGATCGGACATAGCTGGCATCAGCTTTTGTCGCATGAGCAACTTTCCGCTTCCCCCATGAGAGCCATAGAATATTCATGATCCTTCCTCCGACAGCAGGCGATATTTGCCGAAGCCATTTGTCGATTCTCCATGCCTTTCCACTAAGCCCCTCCGGACTAGGGAGAGGAGGATTCTGTCTGTCCGAGAATCATTCCCCCAGACCCATCCGCAGCCGGGATGCCATTCTCCCTGATGCGATCTCAGAGCCTCCATCATCCGCTCCTGCTTCTTGCCGAGCTTCCTCATGATGCCCTCCTCTGATCGAAGGCATCTCTCCAGCGAGAAGCTTGCTCTCTTTCGATCCTCAGAAAATCCTTCCGATAGCGAGAGAGGAGATCCTCTTCTCTCGGAGTGAGATCCCGATCCAGCTCCTCTAATTGGGCCAAGGCCTGATCGAAGAAATCCTGATACTCGACTAGCTTGGAATCACTCATCTGGGCATAGGCCATTAGAGCCCCTCCTTGTTAAGAGCATCGATGATGATCTGGCCCAAATGCTCTTCGCCTTTTGAGAGCTTCCCAACTCGGACATTGATCGGATTTCCCCGGCTGTCTTTCTCTGTGGGATGCTTCCCCCAGATGCCCCGAGAGCCGGCGATGTTGTAAGCGAAGGGGCCGACTGTCACTCCGAATGACTCATGCTCAGCTTGCAGCTCCTCCCATTTTTTCCAGCATTTCCGACAGACGCCCCGATGATCTTCGGCGCTCGCGCCACTCTCATTATTGAAAACGATCCGGGGCCGAAGGATTCCGCAGAGAGTCTTTTTGTCATCCCAAGTTGTGACAAGATGAGCCATGCTCCATCTCCCCGGCTCAAGCGCCCAAGCGATTCGATTGAAGGCCGTCTTAGGCCTCCTCCCGATTAAGGATTGACTTGATCCGCTTCTGGAATTCATCAATAGCCTCATCCAGCCATCCGATCTCTTCATCAAAATCGATGTCCGGATAAGCCTCGGCTCCCTGCTGCTCCATCCTGACAAGAGCATCCATCCGAGCCACAGCATTTTCAAACTGGAAGAGATTTGAAAGAGCCGTCTTAGGCCCCCTCCTGTTCTGGGATGCTGCTGCTGATGTCATCCTCATGCTGCTCGAAATGATTCTCCGGAAAAGTGCGCTCAATCGCCATGTCTACGATGTCGATCCAAGCCATGCTCTCTTCAACAGTGAAGGGCTTGACTGTGCGAGTGTGCTCTTTCCACGTTTTGCTATTCAGGGCTGTGATAGTTCCAGTGATCCGCTCCATGATGCTTCTCCTATCGAATTGGGCTGAATTGATCATAATTAAAATATGCCAGGGGGCACCGAAAACATCAACACCTTTCTTGCATAGAAAAATCCCCGCCCCCGATAGGAGTAGGGGACAGGGATCTTCCACGGCTTCGATGAGCCAGCGAGCCCTCTGGAGTCTTTCTCCTTATCTCGCTTTCGACATCTCATCCAGGGAGCCCGATACTGCTGGAGGGGGCCTTCCCCGCAATGATCAGAAGAGGGTACTGGATCAAAGATGTGGAGGAGGGGTGATTTCTGTCAACACCCCTTTAGGCGAAATAGGCTGAAGCGAACTCTCTGACTCGGGCCAGAATTGCGAACCAGGCAGGGATAGAAAGGCTCAAAGATTCCCTCAGCTGGCGATGATTTATCCGGAGTGTTTCGCAGCCGATTCCCCGAGTCGGAGTCGTTCCTTCTAGCAGCCCTTCCTCCCGGAGTTTCTTCCGGACTTGCCAGAGCAAAGTGTATCCGGATTTGTAGCTCGGAAAATTGAATGTCAGGAGCTTGATGATCTCCCGAGTCTTGAGGCCGGCGAGGAGACAGGAGCGAGCGAGAGCTTTGGGGGAGGAGGCGATGTCTCCATGAAGGGAGAGGAGGGACTCAGCGATCCATCTTTCTGTTTTCCCCTGATAGATCTCAATCGCATCGAAAAAGTTCTCCAGCTCTATCCGGGAGAGGAGCCGATCCTCCCGAGTTTCCGGAGTCGGAAGGACTTCCTCCCGAAGCTCCAGATCCGGAGTCCGATTGCGGAGCCCTTTGGAATAGAAGCTCTGCATCCTTCGCGTGAAAACTCGGGAGGCGAAAGCGGGATAGGATTGGATTGGCTCGGAGGGAGCCTTGAGGGCTGTCCAGAGTTCGATCATTCCCTCTTGGACTAGATCATCCACATCGGCTTCGATCCATGCAATTCGCCGAGCGACAATTTTGGCTTGGGGGAAGAAAGAGTCCAGGGTGGGGGTCTCGGCTTCAGGCATTTCGGCAATCGTTTCTAAGGCCCAAAAGGATCCATCTCGACAGGCGGAGATATTAGAGCGCCGCTTGTGAAAAATCAAGATCATTCTAGGATTAAATCTTCTCCCATTTTCCTATCCAAATTCAGAAAGAAATGGAGCACCTTTTATGCCTCTTCCCAAAGTGAAACAGAAGCGGGATAAGTCCCTTCAGATCCCGATGTCAGAGAGGGAGATTGAAGCTGTGGATGCTCTGGCGATTCCGCTCGGCTGGAGCAGATCTGCTGTGATGAGATTCGGCCTTTCCAAACTCACTCTGAAGAAGATGGAGAAGGCAATTCCGCCAGGAAATCGGAGGCAGTAAATCATGCATATCATCCAGGGAGAGGGGGGAGCTTATAAGGCGATCAGGCTCCATGCTGTCGAGAATGATCGGAAGCTCTCATGGAAGGCTGTCGGGCTTCTGACTTATCTAGTTTCCAGGCCTCCGGGATGGGAGATCTCTCGGGATGATCTTGAGAGGCGGCATACAGACGCAGAAGCGTCTGTTCGATCTGCTAAGGGAGAGCTGATCAAGGCAGGCTATCTCCGAATCCTTGGCCCCCGGAGTGTGAAGGGGACATTCACAAAAGGATTTTGGGTCGTTGTGGAATTCCCTCTGAAGACAGAGAAGGAGTGGCGAGAATTACTGAAGAAATTGGAGCTGGATGGCCCTCTAAATTTGAGGTCAATTTGATCATCCAATCTTGATTTCCCAGTCTGGATAATCACCCCCCTAATAGTAAGGAAGAGAATAGAGAGGAAACTGCTCTAAGAGTTTTTTCCTTTTTCTCCTTTTCCCTTCTACTGGGCTTTCAACATTTCTGGGGATCAAGATTTGGATCGATCCTCCGGATCTCTCCCAAAAAATCTTGATCCAAAATAGAAAAAAGAAGGGAGGAAAATGAAGTCTCATAAGCGGAGAGCATCCAAGCATTTGAAGAAGCTGGAGCGACTCAGGAGAAGGGGGAAGCTCGGCCCTGATATCACTATGCCCGGAAGGGGGAAGAACAGGGCTGGACGCCACCAGGGAGCCGCTAAGGAGTCACAAGAGGATAGGCATCCATCTTCCGACTCAGAGGCCTCCAGACCCTAACGCATGATGAATCGACTGAGACAGCTGAAGGAGTGGATTCTCTGCAAGATGGGGGATCATGAATGGACATCGATGCAGAGGGAGGGGATCCCTCCGGACAAGGAGAGGATCCGAGCCCAGCCGATTGAATACTTCAAGCAATTCTCATCGATGTGGTGCCGGCGATGTGGGCATGACTGGGGGAAAGAGCCTTGGCGCTGAAGACAACAATTTACTGCTGCTGCCGATGCAACTTCAGATATCTGCATCGGCATCCGGAGGAGGAGAAGCCCCTCCGGAGATGGCGCTTGGATTGTCGGGGGAAGTGCAAAAAGAAGATGCTCTTCCATCCGCTGATTCGGCCCCTGACAGGAGACTATCGATGAATACAGAAAGGGAAGGGGAGATCATCTTGCTCGCCCAAGAGGCTGCTCTCTTCTTCAAGTCTCTTGTGGAGGGAGGAGTGCCTCCGATGCATGCCTCAGCTCTAACAGGAAATTGGATTCTCTCTCAGAGGATTCAAGGAGATGGAACAGGAGAGGAATGGAGGGAGGGAAGATCATGAGCAGCGTTGGATCAGAATTTCCGATTCAGATGAGGCGAGTCCGACATCTCAAGGAAGAATATCTGTCTCTCCCTGATGGAGCTGGAGAGATCGGGGCTGTGATTCTGGAGGGCATCCTTCAGGAAGGCGAAGAGGCTCAGGCCTCCGGAGATCTTGTCCGGATTCTCCGGAGCTTCTCAGCGCTTCAGGGATGCGAATGAGAGCGAAGGCCTGGGAGTGGATCGAAGCCATCATCATGTTCATCGGCTTCCTCTACATGATCTGCATCATTGTGATCTTTGGAATCCTGCTGATTCCCATCCTCATCCTGTTTGAGAGAAGTGATAAATCGATAAGGAAAAGCAATGTCTGAAATCAAAAAGAAGCGGCTCAATTTGAGCATGCAAGAAGGCCTTCTCTTGAAGCTCAAGCTTGCTGCCAAGATCGAATTCAAATCGATGAATGGGCTGATCCTCGCCTATATCAAACTCGGGCTCCTCTTCACTTCCGGAGAGCTGGCGATCTATCACATCAGAGAGGATGGAACAGAGATCCCCTGCAAGGTCATAGTCTGATGCCTCGCTGTGTCGCTCCCCGGATTGAAGGGCTGGATGAAGTCATGATCGCAGAGGAGCAGGAAGAGTATCTGACGATCTGTGCTGCCCTCTGCCGATATGAGACAGGAGAGATCGGGATCATCACTCGCTGGAGGCTGACAGAAGCGGAGAGGCAGCGAGTCATGGAGGGGGAGGATATCTATCTGAATATTCTGACTCGGGAGAAGGGGCAGATGCCTCCTCTCTGTCTGGATGTCGGGCTGCCTCCGAATTGGACAAAATTTCGGCAGGAGGATGGAGAATGATGGGCTGCGGGATCTGTGGCCAGGATGTCTCCGAGTGTAAATGTGAGGATCTGAATGCCCGGATGCGGGATGCTTCGGATTCTGATTATGTGATTATGAGATGGTGCAAAAAATGCGATAGCTATTATCTCCGCTGCTCTTGTCCGGAGCCTGAATGGATGGCTCGGACAGGAGGAAAGCTTGAGCCCCTCCCAGCCGGATACTGAATGAGATTTACAATGAAGGAGCCCTGCGATTCCTGCCCTTTTGTGAAGGCGAATAATTTCTATTTGGAGCCGAGCAGAGTGCAGGAGATTGAGGATGCTTCCGATGGGCCTTTCCCCTGCCATCAAACGGTCGATTATGGATCCTGGGATGAGGATGGAGAAGATCCAGAAGGGCAGGCGAGAGATCGGGAGAAGGAAGTGCATTGCCTGGGGCAGCTGATCCTTCAATTCACAGAATGGAATGGCTTCGGAACATTCGGGATGATCGCTGCCCGATTCGATCTCTTCGATCCGAAGGCCATGCCGACAGCTGAGGAGGCTGGAGTCTTCCGGAGCTGGGAGGAGATGAGGGAGCATATGGAAGAGATGGGGAGGGGCTGATGTGTCCGAAATGTGGGGGCTCAGAAATGACCGCAACTAATCCCCCGAGATGTGTCGATTGCGGCTATAAATTCCCCCGGAGGAAAGGAAAAGGCAGATGATGGATCTTGTTCAAGCGAAGGCGAAAGCAAAGGAGATTCTGGATTGCAAAGAGGAGCTGAATAAAGCGATCATCTCCGGCTGGGAGATGGGGCTCCTCATCAACATCGCCATCACTCAGAGGGAGGCTGTTGTGGGGAGGATTCATGATCATCCTTGTCCGATAATCAACATGGGAGTGGCAGCGGATCCGATGAAGATCTCTTCTCCATGAGTGAGAGAATGGTTGTCGGCTTCGCCTTCAAAGAGGATCGGACTGGAGTTGTTCTGATCCGCAAGAATCGGCCTGAGTGGATGTCTGGGATGCTCAATGGAGTGGGAGGCCACATCGAAGGGAGGGAGACTCCCCGGCAGGCCATAGCCAGGGAGTTTGAAGAGGAGACAGCGATCCATGTTCCGCTGTCGAGATGGTTCGAGATCGTCCAGATGCGAGGGAAGAAATGGGAAGTCACATTTTTCAAGGCCTTCCTCTCTCGGAGTGATATCCATTTCATGACTTCGATGACTGATGAAAAAGTGATGCTGATTTCCTGCGAAAATGAGAATGAGCTGAATATGGTGCCCAATCTTTCCTGGCTCATCCCTCTGGCTCTGGATGAGAGCGGAATCCAATTCCCGATCATGATGAGGGACAACAGATGAAGGATCTTATCGAAGCTCTGGAGCAATGCGTCGAAGCTCTCCGGCTCACTCGGGAATATGTGGGAGAGGAAATGCTTCCTGCTCTGGAAGGCTGGAGTTGGTATGATGCCACAGTCAACGCTCAGGATGTGCTGGAGAGGCTAGGCCGAGATCCTCCTCCCTGGAGAATGAGAGATCCCCTGACTCCGGACATCTTCTCATGACTCGGACTTATGCTGTCTTGCACATTTCCAAACAGGCTTGGGATGAGATTTATCTGAGACTCGAAAAGGTCGATTCCTTAAATATTCCTTGCTGTGGCCAAATCGATATGCAGGGGATCGCTCTCCAGGCTTCCGAGCATTTGAGTGTAGAGTCTCCGATGAAAACGAATCGATATCCTCCCCCGGAGGAGAAGAAGACTGAGCCGGATCAATGCTGCTTCTGTGGAGAGCCGGAGGAAGTGGTCGAAATCCCTCCCCTGATGTGTGAAGAGAGATCTAGGATGGGATTCATCGGGCCTTGCCTCTACACTCCGAAGGGACTGATGGATCTGAGGAAGATGCGGATGAAAGGAGGCCTCCCGGATAAGATCTTCCACAGGGTCCAGAGGCCTTCTGTGGGCTCTGAGCCCCTCCCCTATGATCATGATGGGGCTAGGCTGATCAGGGAGCTTGATGGGCGAGGATCAGAATGACGCTCATCTCTCATTTCGGAGGCCTTGAAGTCCCATCGGGAGCGATCATCTCCGACTGTGGGAGATATCGATTCACTCTCTGGAGGGCTCTTCCTGATGGCCATGCTGGGATGTGTGTGAATTTCATCATGCTCAATCCGAGCACAGCAGATCATGAGAAGGATGATCCGACAATCAGGCGATGCATCGGCTATGCCCGGAGCTGGGGATTCGGAAAGCTCATCATCACAAATCTCTTCGCTCTGAGATCGACATCTCCGAGAGTCTTGGAGGATGATGAGGATCCCATCGGCGAGGGCAATGACAAGCAGATCATGGCCATGGCAGATCAGAGCCATCGGATCATCCTCGCCTGGGGAAATCATGGAGCGATCAGAGGGAGGGGGAAGGCTGTTCGGAAGATGCTGGATGAGGGAGGAGTGATGGAGGAATTCAATTATTGCCTGGGGATGAATAAGACTGGAGAGCCTGTCCATCCGCTCTATCAGCCGAAGGATCTTGAGGCGAAAAGGATGAGGGATTTCATATGCAAATGAGACCGGGACATCTGGGAGATCTGATGGCGATCATGAAGAGCGCCGAAGGATTTGAGGAGGAATCCAAGGAGGCGGCAAATAATAATTGGAATAGGGCTGCTGTCTTCGCCACTCTCGCTGTATCGAAGAGGCTGGAAGCTCTGCTCCATGTCCAGCTCTATTCCTCTCCGGAGGGCGAAGATGAGCTTGGATGATCTCACAGAGAAGCAGATCGAATCCATTCAGAGAGTGATCACAATCGCCATCCTCATGATCCTGCTCTGGAGGCTTTTCGAGTGGCTCAGATAATCTGTCCAGCAAGGCGAGTCTTCCGGGGAAAGATCTATCGGTGCTATCTGAAAAAGACTGTGCTCGGGGAGCCTCATGTGATCATGCATCAGGCCTCTCGGGAGGAGTATGATCACAAGCCGAATTGGGATCTCCATTGGAAGGATGATGCTGAGTATGCTTTCCCGGATGCTGATGGGAAGGAAGTCGAAGCGAAGATCTTGGAGATGGGCGGCTATGTGAGAAGGGGGCTAGATCTGAAGCAGCATGAATTGGCTCGCGTCAGGGATGATGGATCCATAGAGATTTCCCATCGATCATGAATTGCGATTCGACAGCAGAGGAAGCCTTCGATGCGATGATGAGATCTTATTCCGAGATGCGAGAGGAAGTCGAAGCTGCTCCTTCCTTCGGAGAGGGCTCCCGGAAAAAATACAAATGGATCAGGAGAATTCCATACACAGAAATCGGCATCAAAAGGATGAGATGCTTCCGCTGTAAAAAGCAGGCTCATACTCAATGGCAGATCTGTGCTGATGGGAATCAATGGAGGCCGATCTGTGTCATGTGCGATATCGATCTCAATCGCTTAGTTCTGGAGTTCATGCGGGATCCAGATGTGGAGTTGAAGATGGCGATCTATGCGAGTGAGATGCTCAAGCCGATTCTGGAGGAAGGAATGAAAGCGCTGGGAGTCCATGACGGGGTGGTAGGGGGTCGGAGCCCATGAGCAAAGCTCCAATATCTATGCGCTGCAATGCCAAGAAAAAGCAGGGTCGCGGAAAGTGTGAGCTGCATAAGGGCTGGGGGACTGATCACGTTGGGCAGGGCCGATGCAAGCTCCATGGAGGCGCTTCTCCCATCAAATCCGGTCGCTATTCCCTGATCAAAAGAAAGACAGTCAGGGATCTCGCTGCCTCCTTTGAGTCCGATCCAGATCCGTTGAATCTTCTCCCGGAGCTGGCTCAGGCTCGGGCTCTCTATCAGGATTACATTGATCGCTGTGAGCTTCCTCTGAATGACGATAATCATGCGACTTGGAATCCTCAGAATGCAGCAGCGCTTCTCGGGGAGATCTCCAGGGCTGCGAAAAGGATCGAAGATGTCCGGGCTCAGAATGCCATCTCTCGGAGAGACTTCTATCGGGTCATGACAGAGATGGGGAGGATCGTGGATCTGTGTGTGAAGGATGGAGGGCAGCTGGATAAGATTCATCAGCAATGGGGATCGATCAAACTCGCTTAGAGGAGAGGAATGATGGCGACAAAAGAGAAGATCATCGAAGACATAAACACCCTTTACGGGGATATGAGTTTTGAGCTAGATGATGCGTTGGAGAGCATGCAGGAGATCGCTGATGTTGTGCAGACAAACATCGATGCCCTGGATGAAGACATTGGCCGGAGGGACATGGAATGAAGGCGACAACTCAGCGGATCGAATTGGCCAAGCAGGCGGCAGCGATCATGGCTGATCAGGAGCTTGATTTCGATCAGGCATGCTCGGCTGTTGTGGGCCTGATCCAAGACACGACAGGAGGGGCTCCCCTTCTCCCGGAGTTTGCATCCAGAGAGGAATATGATTTTAGCAAAGGCGTCCGGGGCAAGTATGTGGAGAAGAAGATTGTTCCGATTGAGAGCTTGGCTCCTGGGCCATGCCCCGAGAGCCCTTCAGGGAAGCATTGCGGGGATCATCGATATCGGAAAACAAGCTTCTCCATTCATGAGCTTCGATGCTGCTGGTGCAAGGCGACAATCGATGTAAAGATCACTCAGATGCATGTGATCACAGAGGGGCATGGGCCTCAATCCGGATATGATGAGGAGCGCTTCGCTATGCCGGAGGGATGGGAGGAAGGGCCATGAGAAGGAGGAGCTTTCTTTCGATCACAGGGCTGGCAAACATGGCTGGCGTTTGGAAGAGGGAGAGGCAGCCTCAGATCGGATTCATAACAGCGGATATGTATGGGGCTCAGGACATCAAGAAGATCACTCTGGACGGCAGGGAAGTTGATAGAGTCTTTGAGCTGGATGATGTTGAGGGATGGGTGCGCTTCTACACTCCAGGGGAGAATGGGAAGATCTGTCGGAGGGAAGGAGAGATAGAAATCTTCTGGAAGGATGAGAAGATTCCGATTCAGCTCCATCGCTATCGATCCACAGAAGAGAGGGCTCAGGCAAAGAGGGAAGCGGATGAGGGCAATCGATTTGATCTTGATGAGTGGGAGGCGGAGGAAAAAAGGAGAGAGGACAAATGCCGATCCAGCGATGTCAGAAGGGCGGGAAGAAGGGGAGCAAATTCGGGCCAACAGGAAAATGCTTCACAGGCCCTAGAGGAAGAGCCCAAGCCGCAAGACAGGGGAGAGCTATCAAGCGATCCCAAGGCCTGAGAAGGGGGAGAGGGCGATGAAGGGCTTCCTCATCGGCCTAGTCCTAGCTCTGGCTCTCCTGGCAGCCCTCGCATGGATAGCCCTTACTCTGCTCCAGCCCCGAATGTGAAATGGTTCGTGGCTCAGGAGGATTGCATGCTTTGCGGCTTCTCCGGCAAGAGTCTTTTCCCTGAAGGCCCAACAGAGCTAGAGTGTCAGGGATGTGGAGCTATGATCCCGGCTCCATGGGAGAGGGAAGAAGTCACAGAGGAGCAGGCCGAAGAGATCTGCTTCGATAGGGGGATCACTCTGGAGGATCTGCTGACATGAGATGGTTCCTGAGTGTCTGGGATTGTGTGATCTGCGGGGATCAAATGCTTGTTCTCCATGCTGAAGGGATGGGGAGAGAAGAGCGATGCGAGGGCTGCGGATATCAGATGACTGTCACACACAGCCTGTCGGATACTTGGGAAGTCCCCGAGTCATTTGCGAAGGCAGAGCATGAGCGATATGGGCTCATCTGGGAGGCGGCATCATGAGAGAATGGCTAGTGAGGAAGAAAGAGAACATCATCATCTGGGCAGCATGGCGACTGCCCAGGAGGCTCATATATTGGTGCGGGATCCGGATAGCGGCAGAGGGCTCTGTGGCTCATCCTCAGACAGCCATGCCGGAGCTGACAGCCATGGATGCTCTCCACTCCTGGGATCCTAACTGATGGAAGACAGAGAACTCATCAGCCGGCTTGAATCGCTGGAGAAGCATGTGCTGGATCTAGTCCATGATAAGATTGAGCGAGAGAAGAAGGATCTCCCGGGTCGCATGGAAGAGCTGGAGAAAGCGCTCGGAGGGAGAAGCTGATGGCTCGGATCAGTTATCCCAAATCAGCGCTGATTGCTCCCATCAGAGGAGAGTGGGCGACATTCGGAGAGGATGATGCTCCGACAGCTTGGCTCGGCTGTCCAGGGGAGCATGTGGATCCGGCTGCTGGGCAATGCATGATCAGCTTCCAGATCGATAAAGCAATCTCAGTAACCGGAAATGTGGATGGCCTCACTTGCCCGGATCCGGAGTGTGGATTCAGTGAGGATATCAAATTGGATGGCTGGGATCGGGGAGCCCAGCCGGCTCCATGAGTGCTCCGGAGCTGTGCCCATTCCCGAAGCATCAGGGAGTCCCTTGGGAGGACATCCTTGAGGAAGATCGGCCTTACATGGAATGGCTTGTCTCGGGGGATGGGCCTGATCCTCCGATTGATGAAGATCTCTATGATCTGATCACTGACTATCTGGAAGGAGACTGATGCCAGAATTCACTGAGCCCTATCCGCCCGAGCAGCCCCCAGGAGCACCCTTCGATGGAGATTGTGGGCATAGGCATCCTCCGGGGCAGCCTTGCTGGGCAACAGAGGAAGGAGAGGCTTGCATCCATGGAGCCCGATGCCGATTCTGCGGGGGAGGGATGACTCTGGAGGATGAGCATGATATTGAGCCGGGGCCTCCGACAGATGCGAGGATTCATAAGGAGTGTCTTGTCTCGGAAGGAAATGGGCTGACTTTCAGAGAGACTCCCTTGGGGCGAAGAACAGCAAGGAGGACATGATGACGATGATTTTATTTTGGGTCGGTGTCGGGGCCTTTGTTGGATGGAATGTTCCTCAGCCGAGATATGCCCGAGCCATCCAGGGATGGGTTGTCGGGAGGATCAAGAGGATCGGCAAATGAGGATCCGGCTGGAGAGGGAAGCGAGATGGGGCGGAGAAGTCACAAGCAGAGTCGCTGTGGAGATCGAAAGCGATGATCCATCCTGGGCAATGAGGAAAG
>SMUY01056270.1_pt1 | contig 12118 bp, 9 predicted proteins | sample 2456441 | NCBI WGS metagenome assembly SMUY01 (sample SAMN11095931, study PRJNA526329) | marine sediment metagenome | biome: Marine sediment; feature: Surficial sediment; material: Deep marine sediment; isolation source: Hadal surficial sediment | place: Pacific Ocean | collected 2014-11 | depth 0-1...
AAAGCGTTCCTGGACCCTTGGTGAGCTCGGCATTCGGGAACACCAACTCCCTCGAGGTCACCCCGTCGTGGCGCTGACCGTTGTCGTACCGCTGGCCGTAGACGCCCCGGCGCAAACGCATCTCCGCAAATACCTCATCGGTGAGCTTTCCTGCTCGCTTCTGCTCTATCTGTCCCTCGAAAGCGTCGATCTCGCGCGAAAGCTTGTCGCCGAGGAGCGATCGGAGCGTTCCCTTCCACCGCCGCGGCTCCGAGGTCTCGAGGTTACCGTTCGTAGTCATCGTGTTCCCTTTCTCAATTCCCATTCCATATACGAATCCAGGTCGCCCGTCGGCGACCTGGACCAGTGTTCCACATGAGGCCCGGAGGGCTGCTCTACGTCTTCAGCAGCCTTCTATGTCAGGCCGTGTATACCGCATTCCAAACGTTCAATCCCCCTCCACCGGCCGGCCCGCTCATGCTCCTCCTCGGAAACGGGCGTCGTCAGAGGTTGGTCCCCGAGGCTCTGGTAGCCGAGGTCGTGGAGTGGGTTGTAGGGCACATCGTTCGCGCGAATGTAGGACCAGACCTCATCGGACGACCAAGAAGCTACAGGATTGATCTTGATCCGATCCCCGATCTCTACGTGGGCCAGATTGGCGCGGCTGTCCGACTGGTCCCGACGCCGCCCGGTGATCCACCCCTCCACGCCACGGAGCGCACGTTTCATGGGCTCGACCCGCGTGAGTCGATGAAAGAGCTCCAAATCACGTTCCCACAACTGCTCCCCGTACTTCTCCTCGAACGCCTCACGTGACGGCGCGGGCCGGTAGACCCGCACATCGAGGCCGTAGTGTGCCTTCACCCGCTCAGCATGCTCCAAGGTCTCCGGGAAGTGGTACAGCGTGTCCACGAACGCGACGGGCACCTCGGGAGCGATCTCCGCCAGCAGGTGAAGATTCACCATCCCCGTCGGCCCGAACGAAGAAGCCACGATCAAGCGCCCAGGTGTGACGTTCTCGACGGCCCATCGAATGGCGTCCGCTGGATGTGCAGCTTCGAACCGTTCGTTGATCCGCCTTACGTCTTCGATACCCGCTGTTGCCGCAGTCATCTCTATCTTCCGATTTGAATACAAAAAAGGCCCCCGGTCAAAAACCCGGTGGCCTCTCGATCTTGGAAATAATATCCACAAAAAAGCCACCGAATGTCTCCGGTGGCGTTTCAAGGGATCTAGTCGTGTCTACGCTATACGACGTCCCCCCCGACACCCCACCGGGCTCGGACAAGAACATCGACAACAACAACTGTTGAGTATCATGAACTGGATCCTCTTACGTACAACCGCTCCCTACGTGTTCTCCAACCTACAACGCTAATCACCGGAAGTCCCCTGTCAAGGGAGGAACTGACGATGCACCCTCCCAATCAGCCGAGGCACCGTCGGGTTCCCGACACCCGATTCGGCAGGGCGGGACATGCCTCGCCTGTGCCGAACTCCCTGGCGAGTCGGGCACGTTCCACCCATAATGGCGGCACGGTGGCGCCGACGGCGAACCACCGTGGGTGAAGCATCGCAGGTAAGCCACGAGGTAAGCCACCATGTCTGTGGAGATGAGTTGACGATCTTGCGCGCGAGTCGAACAAGCAACTGTGCCTAGAGCGGCCCGGACATCCACAACAACGTTCGACCGCTCGATCGTCGAAGGCCCCATCCGGAGCGTGGTGTGGAAGATCGCCTGGCCGACCATGCTCCAGAACGTCCTCGGCGGGCTCCAGGGTATCGTCGACCACGCCATGGTCGGACACTTTGTCGGCTACACCGGAAACGCCGCCATCGGGGTCGCCTGGCAAATCTTCCTCGTGGTGATGGTGTTCATCAGCTCCCTCTTCACGGGTATGGGTGTGCTGGTCGCACGGTTCGTGGGGGCCGGAGATTCGGAAAAGGTGAACCGAACCGTCTATCAGGCGTTCCTCACTGCCGCTGTCATGTCGATCGTTATCCTGGCCCCGCTCGGGTACATCCTCTCGCCCTCGCTCCTGCGACTCGTCAACGCGGCCCCGGAGGTGCAAGTCGAGGCTCTCCAATACCTGCGCATCATGTTCACATTCAGCTTCGGCATGATCGTCTACTTCATGGTCGGAGGAGCCCTCAGATCCGCCGGAGACGCGCGCACTCCGCTCCGTCTCGGCATCATGCTCACGGCGCTCAACATCACGTTGAACGTGATCCTCATTCCCGGTTGGGGGCCGATCCCGGCGTTCGGAACCACCGGGGCGGCTATGGGCACCGTGATCGCAGGAGGCTTGATGGCGGTGGTCTCCATCTACCTGCTGTTTGCTGGGAAATGGGTCGTGGGCTTTCACCGTGCCATGGACTGGAGGCCGGACTTCCGGATCATCCGCGAGTTGTTCCGCTTCGGGCTTCCGACAGGCCTGCAAGGGGTGGCGATGAACGTCGGAGGTGTCATGCTTCTCGCGTACATCGGGTCACTACCCCAGAGCAGTGAAGCCCAGGCCGCCTACGTGATCAGCTATACCCAACTCTTCTCGCTGATCACCTGGACATCGGCAGGCCTGTTGGGTGCGACTGCGGCCGTCTCCGGACAGAACCTGGGTGCCGGACGGCCGGAACGAAGTATCCAGGCGGTTCACGTGGCCTCGGGCATCGGGTTGGGGGTGGCCGCTACCGTCGGGGTTCTCTTCCTGGCGATACCGCGGGTCCTCCTGGGGTTCTTCGGCGTGGAAGATCCGCTCGTGACTCAGATGGCCATCCGTCTGCTCATGTTCCTGAGCGTGTCCGGCCTGTTCGTTACGGTCGCCCTCGCCTACACCGGGGGGCTGCAGGGAACGGGGGACACAAAGAGTCCGTTCTACATTTCCTTGGTCTCTCAGCTCATCATCCCGATCGGTATCTGTGCCGTCCTTCAGGCGACCGGGCATCTCCAGGCGACCTACATCTGGCTTGCCATCCTCATCGGGCACATGACCCGATGCGCCCTCAGCGTCATCCGCTTCCGGCAGGGCAAGTGGCGTGATATCAAGGTGAGCATCGAGCCGGCGGGATCGTAACCAGAACTAGAACACAGGCCTCTGCGCCGGCCGCAATAGAAACAACCCTTCCTGCGTGCTGCTCACGAGGAGAGTTCCGCTCTCCAAGAACGGATAAGCCGTCCAGGCACCTGCCATCGTCGGCGGATTCCCCTCATAGGGAGTCGTGTCGAAGAAGCCGATCTCTTGGGGACTCTCCGGATTACTGATGTCCAGAATCCGCAGACCCGCCTGGTAGTTGGCCTGGTACATCCGGTCCCCCTTGATGTACAAGTTGTGATCCGTCGCGCCCGTGGATCCGAAATATTCGGCCACGAGGATGGGATCATCCAACTCGGCGACGTCCCACACGAGCGTACGGGTACGCTCGGCCAGTCCCGTGAGCTCGTCGAGCTCGTCGTTCATGTAGTAGTACCGCTGGTCCTCGGTCAGCCACCCCTGGTGGATATAGGCCATACCGGGATAGGTCGCGGAAGCGATCGGCACCGGATCGTCCTTGTCGGTGACATCCACGATCCGAAGGGCCGTCTCATTGGACGCGAAGCAAATCTGGCGCCCACGAAAATCGACATCGGGCCCGGTGTATTCCACACACTGAGCGTCGTGGGTCCGACCGGCCCACACGAGCCCCTCGGTATCGGTGTAACACCCGGCGAACGTTGGATTGACCGGATCGCGAATATCGACCATATGGAGACCTCCACCGCAGGTATCACCCCCACCCGCCGCCCCCACCGGGAACGCGAATCCACTCTGGGTATCGATCACGAGATTATGCGCGGAGGCGATACCATCGTAACGCGCATCGGCCATGAGGGTCACCGGGAATTCACTCACACCCCGGAGCCTTCGGAGGTCGAAAACCGGCATACCGGTGCTGTCGCTTCCGATGAAGAAGGCGTGGTCCGCATAGACCTTGATGTCCTGGGCCGTGCCGTGCTCGACCGCCAAGAGGCCGACATACACCGGTAGGGACGGGTCCGTGACATCGACCACGGACGCCCCGCCGATACGCCCGACCAGAGCATACTCACGGCTGGTCTCCGGGTCCGTCCATCCCCACACGTCGGTTATGCCCCCGGCCAGAGCACGACTGCCGGGCGCAAGACCCAACTCCGAGAGAGGAAGGAACGCAAGCAGATCGACGTCGTGACACTCGAACTGACCGGCCTGACCGTCCGTACAGAGCACTTCCTCGCCGATAATCATGGGAAGCTCTGTGGAAAGGCTCAGCCATTCACCTTCGACGGTCCACCGCCCGTTGGCCGGCCGCGAAAAGACGGCGGCGCGGCCCATTCCACCGTCGGCACCTGGAGCCCCTGCGACCGCAACATTAGGGCCGACGGCCACTGTCGAGCCGAGGGCGAACCCCGGCTCACCACCCGGAGCCGAAAAAATCTCGACCGCCTGCCAGACGTCCCCGCTACGGTTGCGCACGAACCGGTGGACCCCACCCCGGCCCTCATCGGTCCCGGGCGCACCGACCAACATTTCGTTTTCCAAAAAAGTGAGAGCAAACCCGAAGAGATCGCCAACCTCGCGCACTCTCGGTGCGATGCGGTCCTGCTCTGCCCAAATTTCGCGTGTGCCGTCCCAGGTGAACTCCACAACAATGCCGCGCGATTCGCCCGTTCCGGGGTGGCCGATCAGCACGGCCTCACCGTCGATCGCGACCGCGGTGCCAAACCCGCTGTTGGGAAACGGGCTGGGGGCAGAGATGAGGGCAACTTCGCTCCATTCGCCGGAAAAACGATCCCGCGAAAAGATGTATGCGGCGCCCGACCTCCCATGCTGGGGCGCGCCCACGATCGCCACATCGCCACTGATGCTGAGTGACACACCGAACCCGTCGTCGGGCTGCGGCTCCGAACGATCAAAGCGAGCCCGCTCGATCCACGAACCGGAGTCGAGGCTCCGCTCGAACACCGCCGCGCCGCCGTCACCCCCGATGGTGGTCACCAACACGCGGTCGCCGTCGGAAGCGACGGCTCGTAGAGGCGGCCCCAGGAGCCCCACCAGTGCCTCATAAGTCCATTCGGGCTCATCAGAATCTGGAGCGGTCGCCAGCGGCAGGCTCTCCACCCCACTCCACGCACGAAGAGTGTTACGACGGAACAGGTGAGCGCCCCACCGCTCATCGGCGTCGCCGCCCGCCAGGAACAGCAAGTCCCCGGAAACGGCAAGGGACGGGCTCAGCCCCTCACCGGTCGACGAACGTCGCAGGGCACCGAGCTGATCCACCACCTGCCAGACACCGTCGATGTCCCTCCCATAGACGAGGGCCACACCCGGTCCCTGCCCGTATGTCGGCTTGAGGACGATGACATCGTCGCCGATAACCCCAACCGCACTTCCGTACCCGCCTTGGGCAGAGAGGGGACTGAGGACGATGGCTGGGGGTAGGACCGCGAGGAAAAGAGCGCGGGACATCATGGTCATACGATTCATCCGATTGCGGAGCAAACGCTTCAGCATATTGGACCAAAGGGGAGTGGAGATCAACACAGTGGTACGTCCTACTTCCAGCGGAGGAGCGCCACGTAGGCCTCCACAGTATATTCCGTCCGATATTGGAAAGTGCCCCACCGGTTTGCTGAAGGAGGGCACTCCCGGTGACCGAGTCCCGAGGGGGAACCGCTGGGTGGTGTGAGGGATTGGGCCCTTGGGGTAAAGTGACCCGGAATAGGGCAAAGTGGCCCGGTGTATAGACGTTTTCGCGGAGAATGGTCGAATGGGTGCAAGTGGAAAGAGCGCAATCGGAGGGACGCTGACGTTGCTCGGCGTCGTGGTGGCCCTGATGTTGGGGGCATGGCTCCTCCGGCCCGACGCGCCGCTCGGACGGGAGATGGAACCGGGATCGGCGACACAGCTCGAACCGCAGCTCGGGCCGCACGACGGTCGCGACCTGTCGGGACTCGATACCGGGCGTGTCGCCGTAGGTGACGTCGCGCCCGATTTCTCGCTGATGAGCTACGCGGGCCCGGTGACCACCCTCTCGGACTACCGTGGCGAGAAGAACGTCATTCTCGTTTTTTACCGCGGCTACTGGTGACCCTACTGCGCCCGTCAGCTCGGGGAGCTGAGAGAATTGCTGTCTCCGGAACAGAGGGAGAACACCGAGATGCTCGCCGTGTCGGTAGATGAACGCGAGGACCAGCAGAAGATGATCGACCGGGTCGCCGCGGACGATGGCATGCTCATCGAGTACCAGCTGCTGGCCGACCCGGACCACGCCGTCATCGACCGCTATGGGATTTTCAACCCCGATAGCCGTCGGCCCATCCCGCATCCCACCGTGTTCGTCATCAACAAGCAGGGTGTGGTGCACTGGAAGTTCATCGAGATCGACTACCGGATTCGGCCCACGAACGACGACATTCTGACGGCGGTGGCGGAGCTGGACTAGACCGGCCGCCCGTGTCTTCAGTTCTCCACTTCTATCGTCGTGAAGGCGATGGCGAAGGGACAGATGCCGACCGGAATGGTGACGTCGATCTCGAACACGCCGTCGTGCCGGTTGGCCGTCGAGGGGTTCTGACAATCGGGCGAGAGCGTATAGAGTCTCCCCGCATCGTCAAAACCCACGCCGGAGGTGCTCGGAATACCGCCGGGCGTCAAGGCCTCCGCCGGTCCCAGAATGAAGGCGTCCAAGCTCGTGTCCCAAACCACAACGCCATACGAGAAGGCGCCCACGAAAGCCCTGGCGGATGGACCGAGCGCCAGGCTCCCAGGGAACTCACCAAACCCGGAGTGGTGCTCCACCTCGGTCAAGCTGGACAAGTTCACGACGGAGAGCGATCCGTTCCCCGACGAGAACGTCCCCGAGTTCACGATGTAGAGGAGCCCGTCGGGGGCCACGCCGCCGGCGACGGCGTTCTCACCGCTCAGTTGAATGGTCGAAGTAACCGTGAGACTCCCGATGTCGATGACCGACACGGTCGCCGGGCCATCGGGTGTGAAAGCGTCGAGCTCTGCGTTCAACACGAAGGCCCGCCCACCCTCGACCACGATCGCTTGCGGGAACCGGCCTACCGCGATGTCGCTCCCACGCGTACCCGCGAAAACGTTGACCGGTGTGACCGAGTTGAGATTGGAATTCGCGGCCAGAACGATGGAATCGTTCAAGAAAGCCACGCCCGTCGCACCGGATCCTTCGGGGAGCCCGATCGTCCTCAGAACAACCCCGCCCTTGAGGTCCACGATGGCCACGGCGGGAACGAACCCCAGTGGAACGGCGGCCAGCTCGCCACGAACCGCCAGTGTGACGGGGCTACCGGCAGGAGCGAGGCCCACAATCCGAGTTTGCGTCGGGTTTTCCACCTCGAAAATAGTGAGGCTCAAGTCCACGCTCCCCAGTACCACACCCACCTCCACCGTCTCCGGGGGCAGCGACTCCGTACCGTCGTCACCGCCACAGGCCGCCAGAAACAGAGCCCCTAAGAGCGCAGCGCTCGAACACCTCCACCTCGGTATTTCGTCCTTCATTTCAGGTCCTCCGGTAAAGTGATCAGAAACCCGGACCGACCCGGAACTCCACACGGAGCGTCCGACCCGGATCGGGATAGGCGAAGATCAAAGCGTCGGTGACGTTGAAAAGGCGTTCGATCTTCAGGTGGCTTTCCGCGCTCCAGCCTCCGAAAAGCCAGCGGCGTCCTACGTCGACCTCCGTCGCCCAGAATCCATCCAGCTCGTTCAGGGGCGCGGGTACGGGGAAGCGAGCCCCGGTCCAGCGGGAAGCCAAACGAAACGACCACGGGCCACGTTGCCACGCAGCGCTGACCGTAGCCCCGTAACGCGGGCGGTACGCCACCTGGACGTCATCGGACTCGGGCCGGTCGTAGGTGATGCGGGTGAGGCTGAAGCTTCCACCGACCGTGAGGCCCGCGAACTCCGCCTCCAGGAGGGCCTCCCCCCCTGACCTCAACACGTCGGTGTTCCGAGGACTCCAGACGAATCGGAAGTCCGGAAGCCAGACGATCATGCCCTTCATGTCGCCTCGGTAGGCCTCCGCGGACCCCCGTACGGTGGCCACCCCCACTTCCCCGGCCCACGACACTCGGGCGGCGATCTCGGACGGTACACGCTCGGCCTGGAGGTCGGGGTTGGGTTCAACGCCCACCCCCTCTCTGAAGAACTGATCTCCGAGCGTCGGAGGGCTAAAAGCACTGCGATGTGCCACGCGCAGGTAGAGGCGACCGAGAGGAACGTTGAGCGCGATCTCATGGCTCGCGTGCCAGCGATCGGTCCGCCCAACCCAATGCCCGCGGATGGATGTGGACACCGACCAGGCCCCTGCCGGGGGCGACCATGTGCCCGACGCACGCAACCCCAGATCGGTCCGCCGGGGGGGGGCGTCCGAACTCAAGGCATCGGACTCCACGCGCTGCACATCTACGTCCACCCCGCCCGATATCGACTCAAGCACTCCGACTCCGGGAATTTCCCCTTCGGCCGACGCCCCGAAAGCCCCGAGGACGGTGCGATCGTCATACGGAAACCCAAACGGGGGATCGGAATCCTGGAAACGAGTCGTCTGTCGAGTGGCGAAGCTGCGCACACTCCATGACCCTCCCTCCAGATTTCCCCCACTCCAACCCACGGATACCCGTGTGCGACCGAGATCCTGGCGTGCATCAGGAGACGCTGCGAAGCTCCGCCCCGGAAGTCCCCTCTCGAGGGTTTCGAGTCCTGCGATCACGCTCAGGTCACCGTGCCACAGGGACCCCGACCAACCCGTGCTCGCGCTCCACGTCACGAGGTCGGCGTTGCTGCGGTAAGCGTCGCCCCCCCCTGCCTCGGGCGGGATGGTGAAGCCGAACCCACCGTCGAGCCCCCTGCCCTCCACTCGTCCCACCCAACGGCCATTCCACAGCGCGCGGCCACCTCCCACGCCTAGGCCGAGCTGTCCGAGCGAGCCTGCCCAAACGGAAACATGCCAGGGATCGAAGTCGCCGGAGGACTCGAGCAGGATCACTCCGGCCGCCGCCCGGGGTCCGAAACGAGCGGAGAGTGCTCCGGGTAGAACCGTCGCGCTCGTAAGACTCCGCGCCGGGACGGTGGAGAGATCGGCCTCGCCCGTGATGGGGTCGTTCAGCGGGACGCCGTCGAGAAGCACGAGAACCGCGTCCGGATTGGCGCCCCGCACACTGACACTCTGGGCGCCGCCCCTGGTTCGTTCTTGGATCACGATTCCGGGAACGCCCCGGAGGGCGTCCCCCGCCGTCCGGGCGCCCGACGCCACGATGGCTGCGCGGGAGAGAACCACTCCTCCGGCGGCCACCACCGTAGCCGTGATCCCGACCAGCTCGAGGGCTATCGGAGTGAGCTCCACCGTGACCCGGGCAACACCACCGTTCCGGACCTCGACGTCCCGGTACGTGCGGCCGTACCCCAGTCGGCTGAGCGATACCCGATAGGACCCCGGCTCGAGCCCTCTCAGCCGGAAATCGCCGGACGCGTCAGTCGAAGTTCGCCAGGCGCCCGGCTCCACGAGGACTTCAACCGCACCGAGCGGCGTCCTCGTGAGAGCATCCACGATCCGGCCGGATAACTCGCCGGGCCACTGGATGGCCGAGGCCGTCCCAGGCAAGGCCAACGCGGTGAGCGCGGCCAGGTAAATTATAAAAACCCGCATCCCTTCCCCTCGAAGAGTGCTTGGCGACGCGGGCGCGCAGGTCTACTGACTTAGGGCGGCACTCCCTCGCCTTCCCAGGGCCTTTCGGCTCCAGTGGCGTACTTGAGGGGGCCTTTCCGGCGCACATGCGCCGAGCCCATCACAGTGGCGGGGCCGTGCCGGATTCTCACCGGCTTCCGAGATGCCTCGCCCGCTTATTCAAGTTGTCGAGGAGCAACCTATAGAGGGCCGGGAGGGCGTGTCAACCGAGGGCCCAGGAGCACTGTACTCCTTAGCAGGGAGGGGCCTTGGCCGAGCCCGCGGTCGGGCTCCCCGACACGCGCGTGCTCGGGGTGGGATTGAAAAACGTGCCCGCATGCCCGAAAAACTAGCTAGGAAAAAACCGGAAGCTGGGCAACATTTGAAACGTTGACCGGGATTCCTCTGGCGTACTGGGATATACCATCAAGGACCTTGTCGCCGACATCGGCAAACTCGACCGTCGTGATCGCCAACGCTGGTGGATCGCCGTTCTGGTCATACTCGTCCTGACCGCGGCGCTGATCATGTCTCACCTACCCGAGCTGGTCGGCGCGAGTGACGAGTTCGTCACACAGAACAGGACCTATCTCACAGCACTCTTCCTGCTGATCCCGCTCTTCTGCCTGTACGTGTTACAGAGCACCGCCCACTCTCGAAAGATACGCGCGCAGCTCATCGAGAATCAGACCAAGGACGACTTCGTCGCGATTGTCTCCCATGAGCTGCGTACGCCGCTCGCGACCATCTCCAACGTTCTCTCCAATGCGTTGGCCGGCGTCTGGGGGGAACTCAGCGTCGAAGCGCGTGACGAGCTTCGCACGGGCCACACCAACGTGAAGAGGCTGTCGAACGTGGTCGCCAACCTTCTCGACATGTCGACGATCCGAGCCGGCCGCATCTCCCTCGAGAAGTTGCAGGTCGACTTGCCAGGACTGATCCACAGCGTCACCCAATCGGTCAAAGCGAACGCGGAAGAAAAGGGCATCACGCTCCTGACCTCGCACGATCCGTACCTCGGGCTGGTCTTTTGCGATCCGGAGAAGATCGTCCGTGTCCTGACGAACCTGGTGGGGAACGCGCTCAAGTTCACCGAACGAGGCGGAACCGTTTCCATCTCTATCCAAAACGGTCTCAACGACATCCAAGTCTCGGTATCCGATACGGGAGACGGCATCGCCCCCGAGCACCAGGACCGTATCTTCGGGCGATTTGCGCAGGTGGATCGGACGCACGGAGGAGGAGAGAAAGGAACCGGCCTCGGCCTGGCCATTTCAAGGGAGCTGGTGGAGCTCCACGGTGGGACGCTCGTGGTGCAAAGTGAGTTGGGGGAGGGCAGTACGTTCAGATTCACCTTGCCCGTGTACACTCGCGAGGCGCTACTGGAGGAAGTCGTGCACACCGAATTCGAGCTGTGCCATCAGAGCGATTACCTCTCCCTTATCGTCTTTGCGTTCCAGAAGACCGGATTCAAGGCATTACAAGAGTCTTGTAGCGTCGAGGAATGGAAACAGTTACTGGCAGAGGTAGAGCGAGTGACCCGACAGGTCGGGCGCAGCATGCACGATACCCTGATCCAGTACGGAGACGGACGTATGATCACTTTCCTGCGCGACACACCTAAGTCGGGAGCAACGGCAGTGCGGGATCGGATGGTGAGCGCGCTCGAGGCCTACGAGGAGCAGTGCCCCTTCCAGGTCGCTACGATTTGTTGTCCTGAGGATTCGGCGACTCCGGACGACTTGGTGGGTGACGTCGATAACCTAGTTGAGGAGTTGGCCAATGGGTAAGAAGATATTCATCGCGGACGATGAGTCGGGCTTCGTATCGACTCTGACGTCGCGGCTCGAGTTCGAAGGGTTCGAGATCACGACCGCTCCGGACGGCAAGGCGGCCTTGGAGCTGATCCCAATTGAGAAGCCGGATCTGATCCTGCTGGACATCATGATGCCGGCGGTGAATGGCTATCAGGTGTGCCGCGAGCTGAAGGAAAACCCCGAAACGAGCTCCATCCCGATCCTGATGCTGACCGCCAAGTCCCAGGAAAGTGACAAATTCTGGGGCAAAGAGGCCGGGGCGGACGCCTACGTCACGAAGCCGTTCGACATGGACGAGCTGATCGCTGAAATGAGAGTGTTGCTCAACGAGTAATGCTGCTATGGGTTGTCTACGGTCTCGTCGGGACCATTGGCCTCATGGTGCTTGCCGTCTTCCTCCGGGAGACGTGGCGCGCCTGGGAGCGTCGGCGATTTGAGCGGCTGAAGACAGACTGTACCCGGCGGTTACGGGTGCTGAAGTACTTGGAACCCGAGGACCTCGCCGCTCGGCTCCGAGCTTCTTTTTCCCTTCCCGTCATTGAAAAATGTCTCGAGGAGTTCGCCGAGGAATCGGCGACATCCATGCGCGAAAAGCTCGTGCAAGTCAGCGAAGACCTCGG
>SMUY01141540.1_pt1 | contig 12116 bp, 6 predicted proteins | sample 2456441 | NCBI WGS metagenome assembly SMUY01 (sample SAMN11095931, study PRJNA526329) | marine sediment metagenome | biome: Marine sediment; feature: Surficial sediment; material: Deep marine sediment; isolation source: Hadal surficial sediment | place: Pacific Ocean | collected 2014-11 | depth 0-1...
CACCGCCGGCGTGTACTTGATCGCGCGAACCCACGAGCTGTTCTTGCTGGCGCCAGCGGTGCTCGGCACACTCGCCACCCTCGGCGGCTTGACGGCCTTCTTCGCGGCCGCCTCGGCGCTCTTTCAAAACGACATCAAGCGGGTGCTCGCCTACTCGACGATCAGCCAGATCGGTTACATGTTCGCGGCCCTCGGGGTCGCCGGCTTCGGCGCCGCGATGTTCCACTTTCTCACCCACGCTTTCTTCAAGGCGCTGCTGTTCTTGTCGGCGGGCAACGTCACCCATTGCATCCACGAGACCGATATTCGACGCATGGGAGGACTGCGGCGCAGCCGCGCCCTGCCCGGAACCGCCGCTGTCGCCGCCGTCGGCGCCGCGTCGCTGGCGGCGTTGCCGATCATCACCTCCGGCTTCTATTCGAAGGACGCGATTCTCTGGGCAACCCTGCAGCCGCCGTTCGTGCGCCCGGGCCTCCTGCTGTTGCTCCTGGTAACCGCGGCGCTGACCTCGCTGTACGCTTTTCGCTGGTACTTCATGGTGTTCTCGGGCCCGGCGGGCCCGGCCTCCAAGAAGGAGATCCATCGACCCCGCGACTTGATGCTCTACCCGCTGGTCGCGCTCGCCGCCGGCTCACTTCTCGTCGGCTTCCTCGAGATGCCCGAGACGCTCGGCGGCTACCACGCGGTGAGCGAGTTCCTACGCCCCGTCTTCGCGGCGGCGGAACAGCGTTACGGTCTCGGCGCCGGCTCGGTGTTCGGCGTGGGCGATGAGATTCGCCGCGCCGAGATTACCTTGCAGGCGGTCTCCGCCGCGATCGCGCTCCTCGGAATGATGCTGGCGTACCACTGGTACGTGATCCGACCGCCGTGGAAAGAGCGCCTCGCCCGCTCGCCCGTCGGATCCTCGATCACCGAGTTTCTACGCGCCGGCTGGGGCGCGGACGCGATGTACGAGATCGTCATCATCACCCCCTACCGCGCCGTTACCCGCTGGTTGCGTCACGAGCCCATCGACGATGGGCTCGACGTGCTGACCGGCTCGGTGCGGCTCTCGCACTTCCTTCTGGTCCTCAGCCAAAGCGGCCGGATCCGCACCTACGCCGCCGGCATGGTGGTCGGGGCGGTGCTGATCCTCCTGTCCTGGGTGTGGAGCTGAGACGATGCCATCCGCGATATTGAGCGCGTTGATTGCAGTGCCGCTTGCAGGCGGTGTCGGCGCTTGGCTCGTCGGGCGACGATCCCCGGACGCCGCTCGATGGGTGGCGCTCCTGGCCGCGGCATTGACCTTCGGTATGTCGCTGTGGCTTTGGTTGGCGCTCCGCGCCGCGATCGCCGCCACCCCCGAGCCCGTTCTGCAGCAGCGCTTCAGCTGGATCCCGCGGCTCGGCGTCGACTACCACCTGGCGCTCGACGGCCTGAACATCCTGTTCGTCGTTCTGACCGGACTCCTCGGATGTGTCGCGGTGCTGATGTCGTGGCGCGAGATCGAGCGCTCGCCGGGACTCCACTACCTCTGCTTGCTGACCACGCTGGCCGGAATCATGGGCGTGTTCCTCGCCTTCGATCTGTTCCTGTTCTACTTCTTCTGGGAGTTGATGCTGGTACCGATGTATTTTCTCATCGGCGTGTGGGGCCACGAGGACCGGGTGCGCGCAGCGGTGAAGTTCGTGATCTTCACGATGGTCAGCGGGCTGTTCCTGCTGGTGGCGATTATCGGCCTCTACTACGCCCACGCCCAGGCTACCGGCGTCTTCACCACCGACTACCTGGCCCTGCTCGGAACCCCGGTGCCCTTCGCCACGGCGCGCTGGTTGTTCCTGGGATTCTTCGTCGCCTTCGCCGTCAAGCTGCCTCTGTTTCCGTTTCACACCTGGCTGCCTGACGCCCACACTCAAGCCCCGACGGCGGGCAGCATCCTGCTGGCGGGATTGCTGCTGAAGACCGGCGGTTACGGGCTCATCCGATTCGCCGTTCCCCTGTTTCCCGAAGCAGCGGCCGCGTACGCCGGGCCGATCGCCACCATCGGCGTGATCGGCATCGTCTACGGAGCCGTTCTCGCCTACGGCCAGACCGACATTAAGCGGCTGATCGCCTATACCAGCGTCAGCCATATGGGGTTCGTAGTGTTGGGTATCGCGACCTGGCGCTTGGCGGCGCTACAGGGCGCCGTTTTTCAGATGCTGGCCCACGGCCTGGCGACCGCGGCCCTGTTCGCCGTCGCCGGAATGATCCACGAGCGCTTCCATACCCGTGCCTTCGACGAGCTCGGCGGTCTGTGGGCGCGACTGCCGCGACTGTCGGCGTTCGCGTTGATCTTCGTCCTCGCTTCGGTTGGCGTCCCGGGGATGGGCAATTTCATCGGCGAGCTGCTGACGTTGCTGGGTAGCTTCCCGGCCTCGCCGGGTTTGGTGGCGATAGCCGTCGGCGGCATCGTCGTCGGAACGGTGGCGATGCTCGAGCTGATGCAGCGGGTCTTCCATGGCCCGGCCCGCTCGCCAACCGGGGCGATCGATCTCGGCCCCCGCGAGCTGATCGTGCTCGGCGCCCTGGCGCTCCTGATCCTCGCCCTGGGGCTGTTCCCGCAGCCGGTGCTCGAGAGCGCCCGGCTACCTCTGGGCCAGCTCGTCGTCCGTAACGTCATCTTCGATCCCGCTGATCCGGGGCTCCTGCGGGGCCGCACCCGGACCGCGGCGATCACCACGGGCGAGCAGTAGCCACGACCATGAGCACCGCCGATTTGGTTGTCCTGCTGCCACTCATCGTGGTCGCCGTCATGGGCACGGTGGTGATGCTCGCCGGCGCCTACGGCGCCCGTCAAGCGGTGCTGCACTGGCTGACGATCTTCGGCGTCGGGATCGGGCTGGCGTCGATCGCCATGCTGCGACCCCTGGCGCCGCACGATGTGACACCTTTGCTGCGCGTCGACAGCTACGCGATTCTGTTCATGGTGCTGCTCTTCTCCGGAACGGGGATCCTGGCGATCATTTCGCGCCCCTACCTCCGCGCCCGCCGCTGCGCCGGCGAGGCCTACTACTCGCTCCTGCTGTTCGCCACGCTCGGCATGGGTGTGCTGGCCTGTAGCACCCATTTCGCGTCGTTGTTTCTCGGCCTCGAAACGCTGACGGTCTCGCTCTACGTCCTGCTGGGCTACCTGCGAACCGAGCGGCGGTCGCTGGAGGCCGCAGCCAAGTACCTCATCCTCGCCGCCATGGCGTCGGGATTCTTGCTCTTTGGAATCGCCCTCCTGTACGCGGCGACCGGATCGTTGGTGCTCGCCGATGTCGCCACGCTGACCGCGGGTATCCTCGCCACCAGCGACTCGCCAGAGGCGATCTGGGCCGCCGCCGGCGTGCTGATGTTGATCGTCGGGTTCGCTTTCAAGCTGGCGCTGGTTCCGTTTCACATGTGGTCCCCGGACGTCTACCAGGGAGCTCCGGCGCCGGTGACAGCGCTGATCGCTACCGGCTCGAAGGGGGCCGTGATCGCCGTGTTGCTCCGGTTGCTGGCCGGCGTGCCCGGCGGCGACACGCTATTGCCGTCGGTGCTGGGGGCGCTCGCCGTCGCCACCATGTTCGGAGGCAACCTACTGGCGCTGCTGCAAACAGACATGAAGCGCCTGCTGGCTTATTCCTCGGTGGCGCACATCGGCTACCTGTTCGTCGCCATGGCGGCGGGTGGGATAGCCGGCGGCGAAGCGGTCGTCTTCTATGTCATCACCTACGTGGTGACAACGCTGGGGGCGTTCGGCGTCGTTGCTGTCTTGTCGGCCGAGGCCAACGCCGACGCCGATGTCGACGATTTGGACGCCTATCGAGGACTCGGCCGCCGCCGCCCCGGCCTCGCCGTCGTGCTCGGCGTCATGCTGCTGTCGCTCGCCGGCATCCCGCCGACCGGTGGATTCCTCGCCAAGTTCGCGGTGCTGAGCGCCGCCGTCGCCGCCGGCCGAACCGGCCTGGCGGTAGCCATGGCGGTGGCGTCGAGCATCGCGATCTTCTACTACCTACGGGTCTTGGTGGTGATGTGCATGGAGCCCGTGACGGAAGGCAACGACGACGCGCCGGAAGCGGCTGCACTCACCGGCGCCGCGCCTCCGGCGGCGCCGGGTCGCACGCCGATGGGCAGCGCCGCCGCGCTTGCCGCGCTGGTATTGATCATCCTGGCGATCGGTTTGTACCCCGAGCCCTGGCTGCGGGCGGCCGGCGCAGCGATGGCTTCGCTGACTGGTGACTAACCTCGATATCTCAACGGGCAGAGCCACGCCGCCGCCGAGAACATCCGAGCGCGTCGCGGAAGCGTGTCAGTGTCCCGCGACCCGGCCGGCGAGCATCCCGCTACGGACTTACGGGTGGCGCAGCTCTCATCTTGTGCGCCCAAACCACGGCGATCATCGCGAGCACGACAATGGCCCCGATCCTGCCGGCTACAGCGCCCGGGTACGCCTCGAACGTCACGTGCTGAGCTTGGCCGAGGATCAGCGAGGTGGCAACCGCGACCGGCAACACGGTCAGGTCGTAGCGCGCCACGAAACGATAGGCAACGAGCAGCAGCACGCCGACCGCCAGGCCGGAGACCACCCAGGCGATAATTCCCCGCGACGTGCCGGTCGCTCCCAGGAATCCCAGCAGGACGAGGAGCGCCGAAAAAAGTCGCGTCCGATCCCTCCAAGCGCTCGTCCAGCGTCCGGTGAGCGTGCACACCAGCAGCAGGAACAGCGTCGTGGTCACCAGACCCAAGGCCGCGCCCAAGGCCGCGCCCAACGGTGGCGAGAAGGCACCAGCGTGGCCGTAGTCCGCCCAGGGTGGCGACAGCGACGAGCCGGCGGCACCCAAAGCCGTCTGCACACCGACCACCAACATGCCGAGACTAGCACCGACCCAAAGCGACTCCCCGAGTCCCGGAGTTGAGCTCGCGGAGTCGTACAGCAGCCGGTGGGTCCACCCCGCCACCAGCCCCAGGACGGCCGAGAGACCGACCGCGGCGATGGCGACGCCGACCAGTAGGATGACGACCAAGAAAGGCAGCGGTTGGTCTGTCGGGAGGCCGGCGATCGTCTCCGGCCAGTTGTTTGCCGATTGAAACACCGTGAGGCCGAACATCGCCGAGAGAAAAACCAGGAAGACCTTTACCGAGAACTTCCCCTTGGCCCACGCCATGCCACCGGCGACGGCGCCCGCGAACATGACGAGCATGCCGATCACCACGGTGACGGTCGACAAGAGGCTCGGGACGACGCTGCGATTTTGGTCGGTTCGTTCCCACTCCTCGGGCACGTGCACGAAGCGGCGCGCCTCGGAAGCCTCGTCGCCGACCACCGTCACCTCGACCCGGGCCGAGCCCTGCTCGAGGGGGTAGTTGTCGGGGTCCTCGAAGGTAAACGTCCAGTCGCGGCGCTCGGGCCGCTTCGAGGTTTCGGCGGAGATCTCGGTCAACCCACCTTCCTCGTCCGCGGCGCCGAAGGCGAGATCGAATTGTCGGCGGATTTCCCGTCCGGCGACCTGCCGGGCCTCGTCCTCCGAAAGGTCGGCGCCGGGCCGCGCCTCGGGCAGGCGGTGGATGAATCGCACGACCTCGCCCGCGCCCGAAACGTGCACGACGTACTCCTCGGCGCGGTCGGCCACATCGCCCTCGAAGCGTGCGAAGCGCACGCGCCAGCGTGGTACACCGAGGTAGTTACCGGTGAGGTCGGTGAAGGGTTCCTCGCCACCCTCCTGCCAGACGAACCGGTGTTCCAGACTCGGAACCGTCAGCGCCATCGCCATGGCTCGCCATTCGGGCTCGAGGTCGACGCCGCGCGATCCGAGCTCCTGCCGCGCCACGCCGATCGCTTCCTGACGACTGATCTGGATCGGCGACGCCAGCGAGCTCCAGGCTGAAAAAACGAACCACAGCAACAACCCGATGATCCCCGCGACCGGCAACAAGCGTCGCACGGCCGGATTCATCGCGCCGATGTCTGCGGGCGTCGGCTCAGCCTCGACCTGCTCGGGCAACGGCTCCGGCTGCCAGGCCCGGTTGTACGCATCGGCGGCAACGTCCACCCAGCTCCCGGCAGCCGCCCACCTCCAGAACACGATGATGAGCGGCACAAACAGGAATGCGAGCAAGATGGTTCGGTCGATCCACGCACCGGGCGCCGACTGCGCGAACAGCGGCATGGCGAACCACACCACGTCGTAGGCATAGTGCAAGACGATCGCAGGCAACAGACCGAAGTACAGGTACAGGAGCCCGAAACCGACCGAGGGAATGATGAGCTCCACGACCCGCGCGTACGCCGGCTGGGTCGGATACGGGGCGTGGCCGGCGCCGAAGATCAACGCCTGGATGATGAAGGCGGCAAAGATCCAGACCTTCGGGCGCCCAAACCGCTTGCCGAGAAGGGCGGCTCCGGCCAGCGGCACGGCGCGGAACAAGCACTCCTCCCAAAACCCGGCCTGCAACGAGAGGGCGATGGCCGTAAGCCAGGGAAAGTAGTTCGCCAGCACGTCGGGATCGCCCAATGCTCCCGAGGGCGACCACCAGCCGAGCATGTTGTGAGCAATCACGTAGAGGCCCACCTCGTAGGCGAAGAAGATGCCGAGCAGCAGGTAGCCGATGATCGTGAATCCGGCGATTACCGGAGAGTTGGCGACCCCCGGCGACCAGGAGCGCCACAGCTGGATGTGGTCGGGAAACGCTCGCCGGGTCATGGTCTCCGCGGCCATGAAGGTCATCGTGAAGATTCCCGCCATGAGGATGAAAAGCCCCAACGCCGCCCCGATCTCCTGCAACAAGAAGTTCTGGCTCGACAGCGCCGTGTCGTAGCTCATCCACAGCAACGGCAACTGATTGAACACCACCAGAACCTGCAGGAACGAGATGAAGACACCCCAGTAGACCGGCTTCCTCCACAACACCCAGCGCTCGCGGAACAGGAAGAACAGCGCCACGGCGCAGCCGATGAGCAGGTATCCGAGCAGCGCGCCGACTTGGGCCAAGGCACCGATCAGATTGTTGGTCGAGCGCATCTCGGCGTAGCGGCGCGAGAAGGCCTCGGGAACCTCGAGAAAGTGGGTCAGCTCAATGAGCTCGTCGCCGCCCACGACCAGCCGCAGCCTGAGCCGGCCGTCGCCGAAGCGAACCCCGGTTCGCTGATATTCGAAGGTGTGATCGATGCGGCCGCCGGGGCGGGTCTGCTGGGAGCTTTCGACGCGCTCAAAGACCGCCAGATCGACGCCCCACGAAGCGCTCGCGACTCGCTCGGCGGTCGCCAGCGCTTCGTCCTCGGAGAGCGCCGCCCCCGCCTCGTCCTCAGCGAGCACGTGCACAAAACCGTAGGGTTCGCCTGCCGGCGTGAACCGGATCCTCGTTTCGTTTCTTTCCCGCTCCTTGAAGTGGCGAACCGTCCAGCGGTAGGGGTGAAAGACACCGCCGGCGAGCACCTCGCGGAAGGCCTCGGGGCCACCGCCCTCGAGTTCGATGAACTCCAATACCTCTGGCGTGAGGCTGAACGAGGCCGCCTCTCGATAGCCCTCGGGTCCCCAACCGAAGCGTTCGGTCAGCTCGCGGGCCGAGGCCAGCGCCCCTTGCCTGTCCATCCGGATGTCGAGCGAGACGATGGGAAAGGCGAGCGGAAAGTAGATGAACGCGAAGATTGCCGCCGCCACACAAACCACAACCGCGGCAATCCAGAAACCCGGCCGTCTGAACATGGGCGCACCTCCGTGCAGATAGATGTGTCGTTCGTACTTCCCGGGAGTGGGTTCCGTCAACCCGGGGCACCGAAATCGTTGCCATCCCCTTGGGCGCTGAGAACTCTCGGGGGCGCCATTACGGAACACGGCGCGGGCTAGGCGGCGCAACCACAGACCTCCACGATGGCCCGCTACGCTTTCGTTGCGGTGCCGGCGATGTGCGGCCTTACGATCGGGATGTTATCGGCCTCGAAGTGCTCAATGTCGCAGGTAGCGAAGCCAGCCTCCTCGATGCGAACCCAGGTTTCTCGATCGAGCGTGCAGCCGTCGCCGATGCGGCGCCAGACCCCCCGCATGCGCCGTTGCCACCCCCGCGTTCTCGTGCCGCGGGCCGCGGCAACATGCTCCAGGAAGATGAACCGGCCACCCGGCTTCAGCACCCGAACCACCTCCCTCAACGCCGCCTCCGGATCATCGACCGAGCACAGCACCAGGGTGCAGACCACGAAGTCGGCGCTGGCGTCGGCCACCTCCATGCGCTCGGCCGTGCCGCCGCGAATCTCGAACGAGGCGTCTTGTTTCCGCGCCGCTTCTCCGAGATACGGGCGCATGTGAGCGTTGGGCTCGACCAGGAGAATACGCACATCGCGGGGATAAAACTCGAGATTCGCCCCGGCGCCGGCGCCGATCTCGACGACCGTCCCGTGGAGCTCACCAAGTAGCTCCTTCTTCCGCTTGTCAACCTCCTCGCCATAATGACGCTGGAGCTTGGACATGAGCCAGGCGAAGAACCGTTTGTACAGACCGGTGCGTGGCGGCTCGTGAGGCCGGGGTGGCGCGGCGTTGCTCGGTCTCGGAGTTTCTGACAATTGCTACGCTCTCCTAGCAGGCCGTGGTGAAAGTGTGATGGGTTTGGCGAGCGGGCCTTGCGGGCGAGGGCAAGGCGGGCCGACGAACCTCCGGAGCTCGTCAGCGCGCTGCCGTCCAGTTTGCCCGATGAAACCCTCCTCCGACATCCGCCGGTCCCGACTCGTCCTGTTGCCACCGGCTCGGTGTCGCAGCCGGCGATCGCCGCAAGGCTCTCGGTGGCTTCTCTGTTGGCGACGTCGAGTACGTCGGTTGCACGTCATCCTGACAAATAGCCTTGCAGATTCTTGCAACTTTCAGCCGCTACTGACCGTCATACCAGGTAGAGCACTTTCACTTCCGACGCTCCCCGCGATTGGAAGGATGGGGTCATGGCCAACGGACACAGCCGATCCCGCTCCCCTGTCAGAGCAATCAACACCGTACATCCCTCCTGGGGCAACGCCGCGCCAACGCCGCGCTCCTGGAGCGAGCCCTTCGCCCGCGAACTGCCCGCCCTAGCGCCGGTGAGCTACCCGGTGGCGGAGAACCACGCCCTCTCGTGCCCCGAGTGCGGGTCTGTGCTACGGCTTTCGCTGACCGCATGGCGCCACGAAATGCTGCCTCCGCAACCGCGGCAAATGTCGTCGTTGACGTTGCAGCCGGCGCCCGAGCACGAAGAAACCCCCGACTTCGAGGGATCGATACGGCGCCACAAGCGGGACCTGATCGCCGCAGCATTGGAACAGAACGGCGGGGTCATGACCCGGTCCGCAACGGCACTCGGACTCAAGTACACGACGTTTGTAGCCATGGTCCATCGGCTCGGCGTGCTCGAGATCAACGAGGAAACGGCCGCCGAGTAGCCGCCGGGCCGGCGGCAATCCGGCAAGGTGCTCAACAGCTCCCCCGGGAGATGTCCGGCAGCGCAACGCAGTAAGCGCGCGCCAGCGCAGCCGTGACCGGTTGAGATACCGGGCTAGCGGTAGTACCCGGGTCGAACGAGCGGCTCAAAGTTCGGGCGGCGCAGGGTCACGGTAACGGCGTGCCAACGCGATCGCCCAGCCGCCGGAGTCCCCGCGGTCGCCTCCATGCGATCCGGGTTGTATCCGATCAGGTAGTACGACCGCAGTAAGGTCACAACCTGATCGTACGACTCGCCCAGCTCTCCGGGCCTGCCGTTCTGAATCATTCTACCGCCGGTCGCGCGAGCAATTTCCGCGAGGTGCGCCTTGAGGCTGGGGTCGTCGTTGGCGTAGCCGAGGGCGACGGGAAACACGGGAACACTCGCGGCGCGCGCCGCCCCGAGGGCCTCATAAAAACTCGCCTTGCTGTCCATGTCGGCGCCGTCACTGAGTACGACGAGCGCCTTGCGCCGAGCATTGGCCGCGGTCGTCGATGCACCCGCAGGAAGCGGCTCGCCGCAGCCCATGACCGGGGGCGGTAAGCTGAGATCGAGGTCACGAATAGCGTCGCCGAGCTGGCTCAACAGCGAGGTGCGCCGCGGCGGTAACGCAATGATCGGTGCGCCGCCTGACGTGGTCCCACGCTCACCGACGGCGCCTCTCGACGGTGTCCCGCTGTCCGGGTTGTCGTCCGGATCCTGGCGTGCTTCGGGCTCGCGACCCTCTTCAGCCTCGGTGGCGACCGCCACGAGCTCGTTGGCGCTGGCGCGCTCGAGTTGGGCGAGGCCCTCGAGAATGGCATCGTGTAAGGCTGTGCCACCGTGCGAGCGAATCCCGCCGATGAATCTGCGCAACTCCGGATCTGCGGCCCGTCCCCACCTCCCGGGGCCCGCGGTATCGGAAAACGGCAACACATAGGCGCAATCGTCCGGAGCCAGGCGGTCCAGGAACGACAGCGCGGCGCGGCGGGCCACCACCTCGACCGGCCTCATGCTGCTGCTGGAATCCAGCACCAGTGCGACGTCGAGCGGCGCGTCGTCGGGCGTGACAAACAACTCGACGATTTGTCTGACGTCGTCATCGAAGACGATGAAGTCTTCGATGCTCAACGGAGGAACAGGGCCGCCGCGCGGGTTGATGACCGCTACATGCAACAGGACGAGGTCAACGTCGGCGCTGAAATTCGCCTGCGGTCCCCGTTCCTGGCCGGTCGCCGATCCGGCGCACAGCAACGCTACGGCGCACACGCCCGCAGTTGGGCGCAGGGCTCGGGCTGGTGAACGTCGTTTCGACATCGCTCCGCTCGTAGCGGGGAACGGGGGGAGCTTCCAAGCTACCTTCGTGAACCGCTGGCCGCAATGCGGCACCGTCGAAAGAGAGCCGTCGCGCCTGGCTAAGAGACCGTCCCATCGAGTACAGAACGCACCTTCCGCACCAGTTGAGCCGGGGAAAACGGCTTTTGGATGAAGGGGTTGCCGGGGCCGAGCACTCCCTCCTGGAGGATCGACCGATCCGTATAACCCGACATGAAGAGGACCGGAAGCTCGGGGCTGTCTTGACACAAGAACTCGTGGAGCTTGATGCCGTCGTAGCCGGGCATGACAACGTCGGTCAGAAGCATGTCGATGACCTCCTCTTGGGCACCGAAGACGCCCCGCGCCTCGTCCGGGTGGGTCGCCGACAGCACCGTGTAGCCATAGCTTTCGAGGGCGCGCTGGACCGCGTCGCGAACGCTCGGCTCATCCTCGACCAGGAGGATCGTTTCGTGCCCGCGCGGCACCTGCTCGACGATCTCAGCGACGGGGAGCCGAGCAGGGCGGGCGTCGAACGTCGGTAGATATATCTTGAAGCAGGTTCCACGGCCCGGCTCGCTGTACACCCAGATGTTGCCGTCGTGCTGTTTGACAATCCCGTAGACGGTCGAGAGTCCTAGCCCCGTTCCCTTGCCCAATTCCTTGGTAGTGAAGAAAGGTTCGAATGCCCGCGCCTGATTTTCCTTGTCCATCCCGACGCCGGTGTCGGTAACCGCGAGCATGACGTAATTACCGGGGATCACGGCGGTGTGGTGACGCGCGTACTCGGCGTCGACGTGCACATTCGACGTCTCTATGATCAGCTCGCCACCCTCCGGCATCGCGTCACGTGAGTTGGCCACCAGATTCATGAGGACTTGTTCGATCTGTCCTCCGTCAACGCGGACCGTGGCCAAGTCTTTCCCGGCGAAGAACTTGAGCACAACGTCCTCCCCGATCAACCGTTCGACCATCGCCGTAGTCGAAGCAACGAGGTCGTTGAGGTTGACCGCTTTCACCTGCAACGGTTGGCGGCGGCTGAAGGCGAGCAACTGGCGGGTGAGCCCGGCGGCGCGGTCCGAAAACAAGCGGATTTGCTCGAGGTCGCGGCGGGCGCCTGGCTCCTGGACCTGCGCCAGCAGGAGCTCCACGTAGCCAATGATCCCGGTCAAGATGTTGTTGAAATCGTGCGCCACGCCGCCCGCCAGCCTGCCGATGGCCTCCATCTTCTGCGCCTGGCGAAGCTGTTCCTCGAGATGCTTGCGGGTTTTCGAGGCCTCGGCGTCTTTGAAAACGAACGACAGGTGCGACGCAACCTCGGTCACGATCGTGATCGCATGCATGCTCCACGTCAACGTCTCTGGCGAATCGAGGCACAGCAACGTCACCACACCGTCGCC